>Ga0070752_1000318_pt1 | contig 43856 bp, 19 predicted proteins | sample VirMetDEL_Aug_30_FD_77440 | JGI IMG/M metagenome (GOLD analysis project Ga0070752, IMG submission 77440) | Aqueous microbial communities from the Delaware River and Bay under freshwater to marine salinity gradient to study organic matter... | ecosystem: Environmental > Aquatic > Marine > Coastal...
ACTATAATCACAGAGTCTGAATATGCTAAAGCAGTTAATTGTGTTATGGCTCTTAGATCTGATAAGCATACTGGTAAATATTGTCAAAAGAAATCTAATGACCCTAAAATACTAATCATAGATAAACATGTAATTATGTTTGAACATGAAGGTTTAGAATTTAAAGGTGAGATAGATAGAATTATAGTTAATCATAAAGAAAAAACTATAACTCCAATTGACTTTAAAACTACTAGTAAGTCTGTTCTTAACTTTGAAAATAGTTTCTGGCATTTTAGATATGACTTTCAAGCAGCTGTATATATGTTAGGCTTGACTAAAGATAAATCAGAAAGACTTAAAAGTTATTATGAAGAAGGATATAGTTTTAAACCTATGTTGTATATTGTAGTAGAGACTTTCTTGAAAAATCCACCAATGGTATTTGAAATAAGTACAACAGCTATTAACACAGGTTTATACGGCAATGTAGATAAAGTTCCTAAGATTAAAGAAAACTTAGAAGGTTTTTATCAAGCAATTAAGCGATTTAAATATGCTACTGAATATAATGCTTGGGATTATCCAATGGAATATGATACTAAAGGAAAAACTATAATACAAGTATAAATGAAATTTACAAAAACTGCAACATTTTTGTTTCCGCTGCTAAACGTACCAAAGTCTTTGTTTGATTGTCATATACTAGATAGCTGGGGTCGACTTAAATATAAGTCTAGATTCCACAATGCTTATCTAGCTAATACTACAATCAGTAAATACGAAGAAGAAAATTATATATACGTTTTAGCAAGAGGCTATCGAGATACAGATTTTGATAAATTTTATACTACTATACAAGCATTTCCAAATTTCGTAGATGATTACGATATTAAAGATTGCTGTGTGTTTATATTTAGCGTACCTACAGATTTTGCTGCGGATTATGATCTGATAGTAAATGGTAAGTATTCAGAAATAACTGCCAATAGTAAAAAGCTGATACTAGCTAATCACTATTTTTCAGGTAAATCTTATACTTTACCTTTAATTCTTAATAAAGCTATTGTTTTAAAAGATAGTTGGGAAGAAAGACTAAGTAATCCTGGGTCACCTGCTTTCTTATATGATCAAGAAGTATGGCCTATTATTAATAATACTGCAGAAATACTAACACATAAAGTAGTTGATAGCTATTCCACAAACAAAAAACTAAAACCAACAGGGGACTTCTTTGAGTAGTCCCCTTGATTGGGATGCAGTTTAGATTATATTAATCTGAGGGCTCTAGAAATAGGGCCCTTTTTTATTTAAAAAAATGACAAAACTTATAAAAAAAATTAAAAGAAAATCTATGTTGATCCGTCCCTCGGGGAGGTCCACAGATTTTATTAGTCCTAGTTTTGGCTATGGTTGTTTATACAATTGTAGTTACTGTTATATGAAAAGACATAAACCTAAAGGACTAGATGTAGCTGAGAATATAGGAGACATTCTTACTGCTATAAATAACCATGTTTACTTTACTCCTGTTGACAAACCTAACCAAACGCATGCTGTGTTGACTACTTATGACATTAGTTGTAATGAAGATTTTGCTTTACATGCTAAGTTCTATGACTGGCGTAAGATATTTGATTTCTTTAAAAAGCATCCGCTAGCAATGGGTTCATTTGCTACAAAGTATGTAAATCCTGATCTTATAGATTACGATGCTAATAAAAAGATTAGAATTAGATTTAGCTTAATGCCTCAAAAATTATCTGATATACATGAACCAGGTACTTCTACGATCATTAGTAGAATAAAAGCTATTGACGCATTCATTGACGCAGGTTATGATGTGCATATAAACTTTAGTCCTGTTATTGTTTATAAAGGTTGGAGAGCTGATTATAAAGAGTTATTTGAGATGGTTAATGATTATGTCGACTATAAAGATGAAGTACTCGCAGAAGTAATCTTTTTGACCCATAATCATAAAAAGCATATAGCTAATCTTAAAAACCATTCAGAGGCAGAAAAAGTATTATGGATGCCTGAAATACAAGAAAATAAAATATCACAATATGGTGGTGAAAATGTAAGATATAAACTATCTTTAAAGAAGAAATTCATTGAGCAGTTTATAGCTCTTCACGACGAAATAATACCGTGGAATAAAATTAGATATATCTTTTAAAAAAAATTAAATCATGCAAGAAAACAAAAATGTTGACGACACTAATATTGACTTAGTAATTAAAGGAGAGCATCATGCTCAAGATTTCAGTAAAGAAAAAATGTTTAATATTAAAAGCAAGCAAATAAGCAATATAAAAGATATAAAAGCAGAAATAGTTGCTTTAAAATCTAAACTTACTGGTGATCTTTTTAAAGATGCAGAGACTCATAACGAGATATATGCTCTTAAATTAATAATGAATCCTGAAATTAAAAACAATCCATCGTTAGATGACGATGAATGTCTAGCATGCGGCTCTTAAAACAAAAAAACCTTCTTGCTTCAAAGAGTTTGAAGGTTTTAACTATCTTTTTTTTATAATGGAAATTTACAAGAATCTACTTGTCTATCATACCTATCTGTTTTATCTCCTCTTATTCTTTTGTAATCTATAGTAAGAATTCTACCTCCTACAGGTTTAATAGGGGCACCTCTTTCAACATGCCAACCTTTTCCACCAGTGCCATATTCCTCTTTGTACGTGCCTGTCAGCATCATGTGAAGTTGTTTTTGCACATTCCTATATTTATTACTTCCTTGAGTACAAACATCTCTTGCATCATTTCTTGCTGCATTCTCATGAATATGTCCCATAGTAAATACATCAAAGTCTTCATACATTTCTAAAGCTCTAGTAAGATTTAGTGCTCCTTTGGTTACTACACCACCTCCACCTGATCCGTGAAAGTATTTTATTTTAATAGATCTTGTAGAATGAGCGCCAGTGGGTTTTTCTCTAACTGCTTGATTTACTATAAACCATCCACCATATCCACCAGTTTGAACATTAGTGTGATTTTTAATATTTAAAAGTTTTACAAATCTAGCTAGTATATCAGTTTCTTGCCATTTAATAATAGCAGTCTCATGATTACCATATCCTATAACTGTAAGAAGATGAGCATAAGGACTCCACCATTCTACTGCTGTTTCTACAATGCTATCTAAATATTTAGCATTGTTATGTTCTGGTCTAATATCAGATTTGTTTCTACGATTATCACCTCTACCTTGCATTAAACAAAACATATCTCCATTTATATGAATGGGTATAGAATTATCTAAGCAAAAGTCTAAATCATTTTTTAATTGGTTCCAATCACATTTTGGGTTGTCCCAGTGAATATCTGACAGCATTGCAATCTTTGCTCTTGATCCTGTAAGTTTTAGCTCATGAATGTTTTCAGAGTGTTTTATAAGTTTCATATTGATTTTAATTAAAACTGTTATCTTTGTTTCTTTCTTCGGAGAGAGCGTCTACAGCAGCATCATAATTTTCTCTAGATATTTTTGAATCTTCTGTTATATCTACATTATTTATAAAGAAATTATAAAAGTATTTTCCTAAATCAAACTTTTCATCGTCTTCATTATATAATATCCCTGATCCTCTAATTTGCTTCATAGCATCTAGTTTTTCTTTAGGATACTGTAATTCATATATATTTCTTGAACCAAAAGGAAGTAATTTAATTAATAATCTTGTTCTTTTAGTTTTACCTTCGTACATTCCTTTTTCGTAAGGGTCGTTATTAAATATTGATTCGTACACACTTAATATTTCTTTAGTTACTCGTACTCCTACTACAGGTTCTTTTAACATATTTTGAAGTTCTCCAATATTTGCAACAACTCCTGTTTCTAATGCCCACCTAGTACCTACTAATGCTATAAAATTTAACGTTTCATTATCTTCATCATCATCTGCTGCTTTTAATAACATACTTGAAAGTAAACCAGCAACTACCATGTAAGCAAAATCCATAAGAGTTCTTGCTACACCTCTTCTTTTAGCAGGGCTTAGTTTATCCCAAGCTTCAAAAGCTCCCATAAGATTTCCTTTCTTAAATATCTCAGCTCCTATATCTGCTAAATAACCATTCCTTCCAAACGTAGCTATATAATCTCCTATTTCTTCTTCTTCAGTTAAAAAATTAACTTGTGACCCTCCTTTATATCCTTTAAACTTTTTATCAACTAAATTAAAAAAGAATCCTCTGTGCATAGTAAGAAATCCTCCATAAGCAGTTCTAGATAAAGATCCTTTATCTGTTTCGCTCATAGTACCGTCTAAAAGAGTAGTCATATATTCAACTTTACCCCTAACACTATTAAGTAAATCTTCAGTTACGTATTTTTTAAACTCATCTTTAACTATTAATTGCCCATCTTCTTGAGTATAAGCTTCATATAAACTTTTTGATTTTAAATCTTTCCATTCTTCAGTTACTTCTTTTTGAAGAGCTTTATCTTTTTTTCTTGATTCTCCATAAGGAACTCCTTTTTCTGCAGCTTTAGCTCGATAAAATTGCTCTCTAGTTAAAAACCCTCCTTTATATAATCTATAATTATCATAAATAGATAATGTTGTGTTTCCTTTAAGTTGGTAATCTCCTATAGCATATCCTGCATACATAGGATTGTTATTTACTAAGCTTCTTGTAAGAGGATTTCTTCCTGATTCACCTATTGTTTTTTCTAACTGTACTACTTGATTATCTTGTAAAAGTAAATGAACTTTATTAGTTTGTTTTAATCTACCTGTTTGTGATAATATTTGAGGTAAATTTTTAGCCATTTCTACTCTTGCCCATATAGCAGATTCATTAGTAGTATACGTTCCTAATTGTTCTGTAATAAACTTATCTCCTGTAGCTGTTACATATCCTGTTAATATTGTAGGAAGGTTAAAAGCTAAGTTATTATTACGTATGTAAGTTTGAAATTGTTTAGCAATTTTAGTTATAGAAATAGTTTTACCAGTTAAATCTACTTTTCCTCCTGTTATAAATTTCATACCTCTAGTAAGATAACTATCTTTTGTTAAAGTTTTTTTAGTTATGTCTTCTTTTATTTCTTGGCCGTAAACATAATGTTCTAGTAAATTTTTAATTGTAGCATAATCTGTAGATTGAGTTCCTGCTATAGGACCCTGTCTTTTATTTTTAATATATTTTCTATCCCCTACTGCTCTTTGTAAATTTTGTATTTCTGGAGCAACTTTATTCATGTTTCTAAAGTTCTCAGCCATTTCTGAAAACATAACTATTGATCTACCTACATCAAAAGATAATCTATCTGCAGGTAAAGGTCTAGTAAAATGTATAGGAACTACTTGAGAATTAAAAGCATCTAATTGTCCGAACTCAATATCATCTGCATCTACAAATAAAGCTTCGTCTCCCATATTTTTTAGCTTAGTCAAAAAACTAGTATTGTCTCCTTCTTGAGCATAAAATTTGTCTAAGGTACTTTTTAGAATAGCAGGCAACATATATACTACTCTATCTGTTCTATATTTTAAAGGCAATTTAGCAACAGCTTCTTTCTTTTTTTCTATTACGTTATTATAATGTGCAGAAAAAATAGGATCTTGCATTTTTGCATTAAAATCAGTATTTAAATATTGTCTGCCAGGAACTGTTTTTTGAACATTAAAAACTTTCCAACCTAACTTTGCTTCAGATTCTATAGCCGATTCTTTTATAAATTTAGTAGTAGATCCTTTTTTAACTTTATAAAAAGTTTCTAATTTACCTGTTTCTTTATTTACTTTTTGCTGAGTTACAGGCTGTTTTTCTTTAACACTATTGTTTTTAAAAAACTGCTGCCATATTTCATTGTAAATTTTTAATTGATCTGCTGACAATAAATTTTTGTCTAATAAATTTACATCAATATCTCCTTCTTCATTTCTTATATCTAAAGTCTCAGCAATCTTTTGACGAGTTTTTCCCATTTCTTTATAGTAATCATTGTATTTATATTTACGAATAAAATAACTAGTGGGATTTCCTTTTTCGTCTTTTTCTACTAAATCAGTTTGTTTATATTTTGTAAGAAATATTTCTTGTGTTTGAAATAAAGATCTTGCTGTTTGTGCAGCAAATCTTTTAGTAGAAGATACTCCTTCAAAAATAAGTTTATGAGCTAATCTTATTATAGAACTAGCAGCATTTTTAAAATTACCTACAGCTAATCTATATTTATGTGTATCTGTATGTGATGTTTCAGTAATTTCTTCTGGATTAAAATTAGGATCTATAACTTCTCCATTAGGACCAGTGTTAGCTCTTTCTAAATTTACTTTACTAGCTAGTACTGCTAAAGCAGTTCCTTTTGTTTTTCCTGAACCAATTAAATCTAATGCATTAGCAATTAAATCTTTAACTTCTTGTTTATCTTTTTCTGAAAAACTAGAATCATTACGAGTAATGTTTTGTATGTTTTTAAATAAATCTTCATACATTTCAACGTAATCATTTGCTTTAGCAATTCCTTCATTAGTAAATTCAAAATCAGAATTTGGGTCGAGTGCTTCATCTAATCTTTTAGTAACAATACCTAACTCTTTTACAGCATCTTGTACAAAAGTTGCTACTCCTAAATTAAATTCTTGTTTTTCTATTTTATTAGATAATTCAGTAATTTGTTCCTGTAAAGGTCCAGTATCTCTACCTGATTGTTCAAATTCTTTTAATCTTCTTGTAAGTTGTAATCTAGCTTTTTTTAGAAATTCTTCTTTAGTTTTTATAGCAGCTTCAGGAGTAGTATTTATTTTCTTTTTATACTTTAAAGGTCTTTTATTTATCTGATACATGACATCAGTTTCTGTCCAACCCTTCATACCGATACCTGCTTGAACTGCTTCTAAGCCATAATATTCTGTATCTTTACTTAAAAAATCTCCATTTAAAATTTTCTTAGCTAAAGGCATGATACTCATTTCTACATCATTCCTTCCAAAAGTATTTATCCCTAAAGCTCCATCTAACCAATTAAAAAAGTCATTTACTGTTGCTAAGAATTTTTGCCAAAAAGTTTTTGCTTCATTTTGTGTTTTAGCTAGTTTCTCAGTAGTTTGAAATTCTGTAACTATTTCTGCAGCTAATATTTTAGCAAGAGCTTCTTTTCTAAAATCTATTTCTTTATCATAAACATTTTTGTAATCTTCTTTTACTTCTAAATATGTTTGAGTTTTATGTACATTATTTAAAGCTTCTCTTATATTCATAGGAGCTCCTAACGGCATAAATTTTAAAATTTCTTCTCTATTGTCCGTATTATATAATAACTCAATAGCAAAATGAGAAATTTCTTCAGCCATAGTATCTAGTCTTCTATTATCTGCTAGTCCTATTAAACCATTAAAAAAATCAGAAACTCCTAAAGCTTCGTTTTGAAATCTATCTGGAAACTTTTTTCTAAGATCTGTTAAAGTTTCTACTTGTATACCGTGTTTTTTAGCCCAATTAGATAAGAGTCTATCTAATTTTTTATTAGCTTGGTCTTCTAGTTTAGAATTTATTTGTCTAAATATACCATTAGCATATGGAGAATAATAATCATCCATAGTAACAGCTGCATTTTTGTATCCAGCTATATAATAATTGCCATTTTGGCTAAGACGTAATTTGTAGTCCTGATCTCCTACTCTTCTAGATATTTCTAAAAGTCTTGAATTTATATTTTGTATTTCTGATTCAGATAAATCTTTACCTCTAACTTCATCAAAAAATATTTTTTTAAGATCTGCCTTAACACTTTTAGCTTGGGAAGTTTGATAAAAAATTTCTCGATTTTTAATACCAAGATCCTTTAGTGTGGGAAAAATTCCAGTATTATTTTCTTCCATCCATATTCCTGCTTTAGCCGCAAGTATTGGTTCTGATAAACCTGATTCTTCTAATAGGTTTATAAATTCTGGATGTTTAACATTTATACAAGTTGCCATATTATATTCCGTTACAATCTAAATGATATTGTTTTTCTTTTTTACTCATTTTATTCCAATCTTCTTCACTTATACCAATTCCTTCTATCTCTGTTCTATAAGTATAGTCATAAGGATCTATTGGGCCTTCTTCAAATAAACCACTACTATCTTTTTTAGTCTCTTTTTTAGGACCCTCTTCAAATAATCCGCCTTCTTTTTTAGATTCTTTTTTAGTACTAACAGGAGGCACTGTAGTTGACTCAGGAGTTTTTGTTTCTTTAACATTTTTTTGAGATCTAGTATCAGTAGAATTATTTTCTAAAGTTTTTTCTAAAGAGCTTTTAGGTTTACCTTTATCTAACCAAGATTTAGTTATATCATTATTCATATCTAAAACAAGAGCAACATTAGCTATAGATGTCATAGGTATAGGACTATAAGTTAATATAGATGTTGAAGGATTTACATATTCTGTAGCACTTAATTCGTATAATTGATAAGCTCCTTTCTTTTGAGTTATAGGATCTACTAATCCTCTAATATATCTTCTTATATATTTTAAAGGTTGTTTAGTATCTTCATTTAAAAAGTCTTTATTTTTTGCAGTATTGATAAGAACATTTCCTGACATGTCTGAAACTCTTCCTGAATCAACTAATCTTACAAACTCTCTAACATTACTGTCTGGAGTTAATTTAGCTTTAATTTTTTGAGCAGCACTTAAAAGTTTTACTTGAGTTGTTTTTACTAGTCCAGGAGATCTACCAAAAGCTTGAACAAATTGTTTTTTAAACCTTTCTGCATTTACAGATACTTTAGATTCATCTAAAGTATTATCTTTTAAATCTCTAAATATAGTCTCCATATATTCATTAAAGGTAGACCCATCAGCATTTAATGTTGCTTGATATTCATCTCCCCAAAAAGATGGAGGAATTAAATCAGCTATACTATAAGGACCGTAACTATAACCATTGCTAAAGAAACTGTATTTAACTAAGTCTAAAGCAAAGTCTTTAATAACAGGATTAGAAGAATGTAACATTTGTTCCCAAATTACTTCAGTAGTTTGAAAATCTTCTTTTCCTTTCCCACTGTTGTAATATACAATTCTTTTTTCTAATGGTATTCCTTTTTCTTTACCTTTTATTTCTAATTCATTTAAAAATCTTAAAAAAGCTTTTCTATTATCAATACCTTCTACGTTATCATTTACTGCTTTACTTAGCTGAGAATTAGGATTTTGAAGTGCTTGTCTTAATTTTCTTAATTTATCTGGAGTTTTTGTTAATATATCTTTGCTTTGGGAAGCATCAAAGAAAGGATATCCAGTAGCAATATAGTTAATAAATTGTGTATCTATTGATCTAGCTTGCTTTTCATTAATAAGTCCACTAGCTTTTAATTCATCAGCTAATTCTTGTTTCATAGTACCTAGAAAAGAATAATCAAATCTTGCATTATTCATATCATAAGTACCAACACTAGGAAATATTTTTTCTGTAATATCTGAAGTAGGTAATAATATTCCAAACTCATTAAAACTAGGAATCATTATCTGTGTACGAGATCTTCCTGGAACAAATATTTCTGAAAGTCCCTCTATGTAATTACCTTTTTCAGGATCCCTTTCTTTTTCAACAGTTTTCTTTTGTTTCTGAATAATAGTAAAGTTTTCTGAATTAGTAGGATTCAATGCTTGTGTATCTACTCTCGCTGCTTGTACTCCTGTTCCTAGTTCTGACCCAATATTATATAAATTTTCAAACAGAGTTAAAGCAGTTAATTGATTCATTAAATAATCAGTATTCTGCACATTAGGAGCTTTTAAAGTTGCTTCTAATTGTTTTGTATCTAAAGTATTTAATCTCTTTTTTACAGCATCATATATTTCTTCAAATTTTCTTCCTGAAGATTTTTGAATTTTTTCTACTAAATCTGCTTTTAAATTAAAAATCATTCCTCCAGGATTAAAAGTTCCTGGGTCATTAAAAAATTCTTTAGTAAGTCTTAATATAATAGGTTGATTAATTAAAGCATAAGTAAAACCTTCAGGTACTCCTAATCTATCAGAAAGTGCTACAGCATCTGCAGTAAAATAATTAATATTTAAAAATCCTGCTAAAGGTTCTTTTGCATTATCAACTACAGCTGCATCTTTTACAGCTAAAGTTCTTGATACTCTTACATTATTTACTACAGATTGATTTAAATTAATATATTTCTTTTTGTTTATAGTTATAGCTTCTTTTAACTTTAAATTAGTATGCTGTGCTTTTGCATGATGACTTGTATGATTAGCAAATATACCTGTAAGATCTCTACCATCCATGTTACGTCTAAACAATTCTAACTGAGTAGATGGGTAGTTAATATTAAAGTCATTGTCTTCATCCAATTTATCAGCTGCTTCTATTAAAGCTCTTCCTTTAAGTTTAGCTTCTTCTATTCTTCCTGCTCGCAGTAATCTTATTCTAGAAGCATATGCATGAAGTGTTTCAAAGTTACCAGTTTGAAGAATCATAGGAGTAGTATGCTTATTTTTAAGTATACCTTTCATAATATCTATCTTTTTATTGTCACTAGCTTTTTTACTGTTTAGTCTTATAATATTTTGACTAGGCTGTGTGGCTAAGAAAGATTTAATATTATTTACTTCTTTAATTTGTTCTTCAGAATAAAGAGCTGAATCTATAGGAATTTTACTATCAAATTCTTCAATAAGGTTTTCTTGAGATTTATAAAGAGCACTATCTCTTCCTAAAGAAATTGCAATATCTTCTCTTTGTTTTACAAGTTCTTCTCTAGTTACAGCTTCTTCTGCACCTATTTTACCAAAATTATAATTTTCAAAATAAAGATCTCTTTGCTCTTTAAAACGTTTTATTTTAAGATCTTTTTGACTACCTCTTACTCCTATAGTATCTAAGTATCTTATATAAGAAGCTAAACTGCTATATATACTATTAGCTAAATCTTCTTGCTCTTCTTCAGTTTCTACTTTATCTACAAATCTATCTATCTTAATTTCTCCATTTTTATAATAAAAATTTTTCATCATGAAGAATAATTTATCAATATCAAAGTCAAGACCTGCAATAGTAGTGATTTCTCTAGGAAGTATAATTTGGCCACCCATAGACTGAGGACTAAATCCTACAATCTTAATATTAAATATTGAATACTTATCTTCTGTCGGAATTCTGTTAGCAATAATTTCTAAAAGCTCTCGACCTTCTTTAGTTTCTTGTAGCTTTTTTATATCTACATTTCCATTTTCATCAGTAGGAAAATACTTGGCAGATGTCCACGGCATAATTGCTTCTAAAGTAATTCCTCCGTTTTCTATAGTCATTTTTAAATCATCAGAAACACCGTAACTAGTAAAGTTAACTACTTGTCCACCATTAATTTTTTGTCTAGTAATTCTATTTCTAATTATAGAATTTATTAATGCTTGAGTTTGATAACCAATTTTAGGATGGTATAAAGGTAAAAAAGATCTTATTTCTCCTTTAGAATTTTTTACAGGTTTTATAGCTTCTAAATAAGAAGGACCATAGCCTCTATCTTTTGCAGCTTGACTTAGAATAGGAAGTAAAGCTTCATAATTTAAATCTCCATTAGGTAATAAAAATTCATCTCTTATTTTATTATAATCTCTTTCTAAATCATTAGAAACTATTTCTTGAAATAACATTGCTGTATCTTCTCCAGATCTTAAATCTCCGTTACCTAAATCATATTTATTATCTGGATTAGAATCTAAATCTTGAATTATAATATTTCTTGTCTGCGTACTAAAATTAGATCTGTCGTCTATAAAGTGAGGCGGAGTTTCTTGCTGTAATCTATAATCTGCTTTATCTACTTGTATAACATTAAATCCTTCGTTTATTCTAAATTCACCGTCTACTTCTTGATAAGAATTAAAAGTATATTTATATTTTCCTTTATCGTCAATAGTAACATTATTAGCTACCGCTCCTACTTTAACAGCTGACTCAAACATAGCCACATCAAACTTAGGCTGTACCTCTTGTCCTTTTAAATTTTTACCTCCATTAAGATCTAAATACAAAGCTGCTAGTTTTGGATACTTGTAAGCATCTCCTTCTTTTTGTAAAGCAAATGCAGGAGTAGGAACAAATTCTGCGTTTTTAATTTGTAATGGAACTCGTGTTCCATTAACATTTCTTATAGTATAAAAGAATGGTTTTGCTGGAGAAGCAAGAGGATTACTATTTACAGTATAAAAATCTTGTAAAGTATCTTCTCCTTTTTGAATTCTTTTATATGATTCTTCCATATCTGGAGTCCATCTATCTAAATCTTCTAAAATTTCTTTTCGTCTTCTAAGACTTAGTATTGTAGCAGCATCAGTAATATTATGTTTTCCTTTCCAAATTTCTTTAGTTAATCTTTTCTCTCCATCAGTTAGATTAGAATCTTCTATTATAGAGTTAATAACTTCTAAAGTTTTTCCTTCTGTTAATTCTTCTATATCATCTAAAATAACTGCGTCCATATTACCTTCACTCATAGTGTATGTACCAGGACTAAACAATTGCTTAAATCTTTTCTGTGCGTCTACAGTTCCTTTATAAAAAGCAATGTCTCCTCCAAATAAAGTATTAAACTGTGTGTTATAATAAAATTGATTCAGTAAATATGCTTTTAAAAATTCTGTATTATTTACTTTAGAAGAACTAGTAACTCGAATATCTACAACTCCTGTGTTGAATAATACATCTCCATTGTCTGCAATGTTTTTAATAATACCTTTTTCTTTTAGATCTGAAAATTCTTTATTAAAAAATCCTCCTTCTTTTGTTACATCTTCTGTAAGAAACTCTTCTATAGCTTGTCTGATTCCTGCTTCATTAAATCCATTTTTCATAGTAGCTATACCTACTTCACTATTATTTAAAAAGCTAAGAGTCTGCCATTTTTTACCGTTCTTAATATAATTAGGAATTCTAAGTAATTCATCTTGTACAGCATCTTCTTTACTATTTGCATAGTTAGTTTCTAAATTCTGAACTTTTAAAATTCTTGAATGTTCTGCTCTAGCTGTTTGAACTAATTTATCTATAATAGCTTTTTTGTCTAAAGTAGGAGCATTAATAAAATGTACATTAGGAGAATCAGAAGCTATTCCTAATTTAAAATAAGCAGGTCTTCCAGTTTTAAATCCTTCAGATTTAAGTTTAGTTTGATTGTTTATAAACATACCTATTTGAGTACCAAACATTTCTTGATCACTCATTCTACTATATACAACTCCTTGAGACTTTCTTTCTTCTCGCATTCCGTCAAGAATAGTTAGTCCCATATAGTTACGACCTGCTTCATTCATTTCTGAATCAGGATCCAGCAATTCTTGAACAAGAGGCAATTGCTTTACAAAATTATCTAATGTACCTGTTTTTTCTAGAACTTTTTGAAACTCTTCAGGATCTTTCATTTGCTCTAGCATCTTATTTATTTGGCCAGAATAAATTAAAGCATAAACAGTTTTACCATCCATATTTCTAAATGCAAACAATCCTTCATTAGCTAAACCAGGTTCCATAGCTTCAGCTAAATCGTTTAATAATCTATTATCTGCAGTATTATCTACTTCTCCTTCAACTGCTTCATCAATTTCTTTAGCTAAAAATGGATTTCTAGGAACATTATTAAATTCATATACATAATCAAAAGCTCTAGTTGCTTGGTTTCTAACTCTTTTTAAAGATCCTCCCGATACAACTTTAGCTACTTTTTCTATTTGTAATAATAAATTATTTAGTTTATTTAAACTATTTAAAGGGTCTTTTAAATTAGGATTATAAATAGCTTCAACTTGAGCAGGAGTTAAATTTATATTATATTTAGAAAGAGTATTTGATAAATTTTCAAAATTTAACAATTGTAAATCTTCTGCACGTTTTCTATTTACTTCTGTCTGTCCTTCTTGAAAAAGACTTTTTGGATCTTTTTGAATTGTTTGAAATAAATCTAAAACTCTTTTCTTAACATCTTCATCAGTTTGTTTAGCTTTACTTATTATGTCTACTAACATACTTCTAGCAGAACTTACATCTTTAAAAAAATCTTGAGCAGCTTCTTCTACAATATTTTCTTTCCAATTTTTACCTGCTTCTGTTTTAAATAAAATATTATCTGTGTTTAAAAACTCTGCAAGAATTTTATCTTTTATAATATTGTCTAAAGTATTTCTGTTAGTACCCATTCTTTTAAATACTCCATTCTCTTTTATAATAGTAGAATAGTATAAGAAATTTTTATTTCCTATAGAGAGCCATAAGCTACGGCCAATATTTCTAGTATCACTTTTATCATATTTATTTATCTCTTCTAAGATATCTTTTGCCCAAGATCTATTAATTTTTTCTAGCTTTGCTATCATTTCTTCATAGCTGTAGCTGTTAGAAATCTTTCCTATTAAATGCCCAAAAATTTTATTACCATCTTCTGGAATAAGTTGATCATGCATGTTATAAACTCGACCACCGTCTTCATTTCTTTTTGGAATTCTATTTAAGAATCTTTTTAAAATTTGACTTACATTTTCTTTAGGATTTACTTCTATAGAATTAGTCATTGCTACTGCATCACCAGTAGTTTCTTCTTTTAAGAAAGCATCTAATTCATTTTCTGAATTAACTGCAGGATTTTCGTTTAAATCAATTTTATCGTTAATAGAAGAATCTCCATTGTAAGTTATATTAAGATTATACCTAGCTTTTAGATCTGCTAAAAAAGATTCTAATAAAGGAGTAGATTCTTTAAACTGTAATTTACCTTTTACTACTAAAGGTTTGCCTTCTGTTGTTCTAGCTAAAGCTTTGTTATCGTTAGTTAAGACACTTAGTAAACTAGAATAAGCATCGATCAATTCTTTATTATTAGTATTTTTATATCCTTTACGTAATGATACAACACGGGTTAATATAGAAGACATTAGATTAGCTACTCCTATTTTATTTATAACCTGTGCATCAGAAATACTAGTATCTTCTAATCCATTTTCTTTTCTATAAACTTCTAAGTTCTGAAATAATAAACTAGTTAAAGTTTGTAATGAGGCTTCTAATTCTAAAGGACTATTAAATTTTCTTTGAGGGCTTGTAACTCTTTTAGAAACTTTACTCATCTGTCTTACAGAAGTATCTAATGCAGTATTTTTAAATTCTATTTTATCTGCATAGTACCCAGTATTAATATCTTCAAATAGATTGTCAATATCTATAGCGCTATTTTGTTTAAAGAATACATTAAGCATTCTATTTAGTCCTTTAAAAAATTTAGGAATCTCTTTAAAGTTTTCTTTACCTGCTAAAACATCTTTAGTTTTTTCTTGAGCAGTTCTTGGATCAAGCTGAGAGCCAGTAAATTTTTCATTGTTACTAGCATAATCCATGAATTCATCTGCTAAGAATTCTTCTAATTCTAGCCATGTTAATTCTTTTCCTGATTCTAAAACTTTAGTTTTTAATTGAGGATATTTTAAATATGCTTCATTAAGTATTTTAATTCTATCTTCTATAGGTAATGCAAGATTAAATACAACGTGAAATGCTTCGTGAAAAGCTACACCTGCAGGAGCATTATGTTTAATTAAAACAGCAGCAGTAGTAAATAAACCAAAAAGCTCACTACCATTTTTATTTGCTTCTAAAAGCATTTGATAAGTCTTAGCAGGTAAATAGTGTTTAAGAGTTTCAAAGTTCTTAAAAACTCTAACAGTACCGTCTTTACCACTCTTTCTTACAAAGGCTTCCCCTAATATCTTTTTAAGATTTTCTAATTCTTTTTTCTTATCCCAAGTCTTTTGTTCTTCTAATTTTTCGTTTACTACTCTTTTTTCTCTTACATCATTTTCTCCTAATTGATTGCCTGTCTCAGCATCAATCTCGTCCATATCGTCAAAAAGATCACTAGACTCATTTGGTGATTCTGTTTTTTGTTTATTATCAACAAGATCTTCTAAATTAGTAACACTGCTAGGATCTATACCCATAGCATCTAATTCTGTGTCTCTAGCTAATTTAGAAATCTCAGCATTTTTTTGTTTAACTAATTTATCTTTAAAAAATAAATCATCTACTATTTTTGTCTGACCTTCTGTTAAGTCAAACTTACCAATAACTTGATAAGTATTATTAGAGTTTACTTTGACTAATTCTCTTTTTCTAATTTCTAATTTTGCATCAAGTCCTACTTCTCCATAAACTCTATAAGTCTTCTTTTTACGAACTACATTTCCATCTTTATCTCTTTGTTCTCTTAATGTAATATATCTGACAGCAGTCATTGTTTCTGCGTTGATAGCTTTATCTGCAGACATATCAAATATTCCTTTAGCTTCATCAGGCTTTTTATTAGAATCTGCTTCAGGATTAGGAACATTATTGTTAGAAGAATTCTGTGTACTATTAGCATTAGAAGATCCAGAAGGTCCTAATGAACTTGATAATTGTTTTTTAATTATTAAATCTGCTCTAGGATTTACTACACTATAAGAAAGAATTAAGTTAGATGAATGAAAGAAGTTACCGTCTTCTTGGTATAAATCTGTTTTAATTACATTTTTATCTGCAATGTTTTTATTATAATCTCCTTTATTAATACGAGTATAATCTACTCTATAAATACTATCTCCAATATATTGTTCTATAGTCTTAGTAGTAGTTTCTCCTGTAACATCTGTTATTTGTGCTACATATTTACCTTCGCTATTTTTTTCAAAAGGAATAGAAACTTTTTTAGTAGTATTGTCTTTCCTATTTTTGACAATCCTTTCTACAATATATTTACCACCTTCGAACTTAACATCATACATGTAAGTAATTCTATTAATGGCTTTTTCAAAATCTTGTTTTTCTTTTAAATCTGCTTTTGGATCTTTTAAAAGTTTAAGACCTTTTTGTACACTGTCCCAATCTTTAGTGTCTTGTATTTTATTAGTAAATAATTTAACAGGAAAAGCTCCACTAGTAGAATCTACTATCATAAAAACAGATCCTACTACTTCTGGGTCTAAATTATATAGAGCAGAAAATTGATCAGAAGACATACTATTTTTTAAGTCTTGTAAAACTTTATATCCAACACTTCCTTTAGTAGGCTCTTGTTCTAGTAAATTACCATTTACCCATAACCCTTCATTAGTGGCTACTAACAAAGTAAGTTTTTCATTATATTTTCCTGGTTTCTTTTTTCTAGATTCTTCTAAAACTGTAGCAGGATTTCTTCTAACAGGTATTGAATTATAGACAGTATTGCCGTCTGCATCCATACCTTGTTCAGTTTTTCTTTCCGTGTTTAGATTTTTACCTCTTTGAACCTTTCTAAGTATACTCAACTCTAATGGAATTCTAGTATCAACAGCAGTGTTTTTAATTAAAGATTCGTCTAGAGGAAAATCTTGTTCAAACTCAACTACTCCATCACGTATTAATTGATCTATTAATCCGTTTTCTAAAATAGATTTAAATTCTTCTTCTGATCTGAATTCACCGTCATACCAATATCTACAAGCCATTATTTAGATTTTATCAAATTTACGGATTTTTAATTACATTTCTTTTCGCCAATAGTTCTTTCTATTTCCCCATCCATTTCTTTTAAATTTGGTTCTAATGCAGTTATTTCTATTTGGCCTAAAATATTTTCAAAATAATTATTAATAGCTATTCTTCTAGCACTTTGTTCTACTTCTGTTTCTGGCGAAATAGTTTGTTTTTCTAAAGCAGCTAGTTCTGAGTCATATGCAGCGTTAATTTCTTCTTCTACAGTTGTATTTGATCCAGCAAGCTTTTCAATTTCTCTTCCTTTTGAATTTATATATATCCAAAATCCTGGACTTTTTAAAGCCTCTTTTGGGTCAGTTTGTTTTCTATCTTTATTTAGTTCTTCAACTTGTCTAGTAGCTTCTTCTTTTGGCATAGGATTATATGACTCCCCTTCTCTTGGAGGATTCATAGGATCTACGACAACAAAACCACCTTCTATTTCTTCTACTCTAACAAGAAAAGGTTCTTTTGCAATTTTAAAAGATTTTTCTCTTCTTTTTTCTATTTCAGCTACTACTTCTGTTTTAGGACTAGTAGTTTCTGTTTTATTAAATTTATTATTAAACTTATCAGTATCAATTATTGTAATTAATTCTTTTCCAGCGGTAACTGTTTTAAGTAATCCATCTTTTTCAAAAGATTCCCAAATTTCATTACCTTCAACAACTCCATCAGGCATTAAAGTAGCACCTTGCTTTATAAGTTTTTTAATAGCAGCTATATATATTTGTTTTCCAAAACCTTGACCTCTATTGTCTTTTTTAAGTATATTTATTTGAAGACTATATACAGGTTGACCCTCTTCTGTTTTTATCTTCATATTATATATTTCAGCAAATCCTGTATTATTTCCTAAACTAAATTCACCGTCTTCATATTCTTTGAATTGAAGAGGTTCCCCATTTACTATAGTTTCTGTTTCTCCTCTTCTCCAAACAGCAAACGGAGCTTTATTATTTCCTACTTCAGGAGCATCAGTAGTCCTGTCTCTAATATAATCTCTAATAGATTGCATTTCATTTGCTAGAAACGCATAATTTCCAGAAATAAATATCACAACTTCTTCTGCTGTCATCTTGCCATTAAGAACATTTTGTATAAGAGCTTCAATTTTTTCTTCTTCTATTTTTGCTTCTTCTCCTTGTAGTACTTTATTTGCATTATCTCCTGGTACACGTGTTTTTATTGCTATACCATATCCTTCAGGTAGATTTCCTCTTCTTGCATTTTCTTTAGCTATATCTATATCTTTTCTATTCTGTTTCCAAGCTTCCAAATTCTTGTCAGAAACAGAACCATCTTCGTCTCTAAATGTTTTATCTTTTGCTTCTAATTCTTCAACTTTTTCTTCTAAAGCTATTTGTGCCGCAGGTTTAGTTTCTGTAGTAGTTTCTGTTTTAGGAGCAATAGTGGCTTCGTATCCTTTAAAATCTGTTTCAGTAGTAGCTATTTCTAAAAAGCCTGTATCAGGATTTACTTCGGCTTTTGCTATAGACTCTCTAAGATTAATTAATTTTTGAGATATTCCTTTTTTGAAAGCATAAGATTGTTCTCCTGTTTTAGGATCTGTTATTATTTCTTGATAAGCAGGAATTCTTCCATAAAAAGTTTCAGCGCCTGTTTTAGAATCAACATATACAATATCAATACTTCTATAACCTGAAGGATACTCAGCAGTTCCAAATTCATTTTGAGAATATCTTAATTTTACTACAGGCTTTTGTTCTCTTATTTGTTCTAATGTTAAGGTATTTGGGTCATTAACTGCAGACTTATCTAAAGGCTGGTCAGTTTCCATATCTTTAAACTTACCGTCTGAATTTCTAACAGCAGGTCCTTTACCTTGAAACTCTTTATCATTAGTGATAGATATCATGAAGCTATCTGTAGCTACTCCCTCTCCTTCTACATCGTCAAATATATTTAGAAGATCTGTTTGATTTACTTCACTTGCTTGGTTAGGAGCAAAAGCATTGTTTATATTAATTTGCTCTGGTGCTGCATTATTAAGATTTGGATCGGGTCCAGGAATTTTACTTTGGTAATCTGAAATAATATCAAATAAAGTTTCTGCTAATATTTGCTCTATACTAGCTCCATCAAAGAAATTTTCTGACTCTAGATGTTTTAAACTTGGTACACTATCTATATCTTGTAATCCAGGTATTGCTCCTTTTAAACGATCTTTAATTAATTGAAAAGCATTTGGAAACTTTTCTAAAATTTTCATTACTGCTTCGCTATCTAAATCACTGTAACTTATAGTACCTTCTTTAGATGTAGTTAATTCGTCTAAAGCTTTTATTACACTATCTAATTCTTTAGTTTGCTTTTCACTAATTTTATTTCTTAACTCTTGACTAGCTGCTGATCTATTTTGATTATTAAGATCGTTAGCAGTATTGTTTACATTACTAGTAGTAGTAGAGCTTTTTGCTGAATTCATTTGCTCTTCCTGTAAAGCTATAGCTGCTTCTACAGCTTCTTGAGCCATAATTTCTTTTTGACTTTCTAAGTAAGCAGTAAATTCTTGTGCTCCTTTTTCAGTCATTAACATATTATAAAAAGCAGCTGCTTTAGCTTTCTTATCTTTTAATTTAAAAAGATCAGTAACTACTTCTTTAATTTGTCTTCTAGCAAAATTATATTGATCAGGATTTTTTGCTTTAATATCTGCAAGTATTTGTGATACTGCAAAGTTTACTTTGTCTTTTGTATTTGCAAATTTAGGGTCAGTAGACTTAACCTCAGTACCATCTTCTAAAGTTATAGTAGTAGTCTCTTGGCCAATAACAAATCTTATAAAATTTTTGTCACTTAAAAAAGCAGATAAACCACTGTCTCCTACTAAACCTCTTAATTGATCCGTTAATTCTTTTTCTCTTTTTTCTATATTTTCTGCAGAAGAAGTTAAGAATGCTAATTGATTTCTCAATTGCATTTTTAATCTTTCTTTTAAAATATATTGTTCTTGTTCAGAAGCATCTTCAAATTCTTTTTGTACAAAAGATTCTAATTTACTATCAATATTTCCTTTACCGCTTAATAAACCTTTATCTGCATTTACAGCCCTTCTAAGAGGAGTATCGTAAGATACTGATCCTAAAAAGTTTTTATTAAATACTTTATCTACAAAACGTCTTTCATAATTTAATAATTCGTCAGTTTTTTCTGTAGCTTTAATTATACTCTTAGTATTATTTCTAGCTGTCTCAATTATTTTCTTTTTTTGTGCTGCATTATATTGAAACTCTTGATCTTTGTGAGCATAAGTTTTATTAAACTCTTCTAGACTCATTTCGTCTAATGCATCTAAATCTTGAAAAATAGTATCTGCAATTCCTGTTTCTAATCTAGTAGCAACAAAATTATAAAATGCTTCGTGCTCTTTATTTTTGTAATTAAAAATATCTCCTTTTTCTAGAGCTTTGTCCATCTCTGCTTGAATACCTACTCCTTTAAGCATATTATCAAGACTTTTCTGTAAAGCCACATTAGTACTTACAGTATTATAAATGTCAGCTTGATTTTGTGCTTGTTCCATTTTAGAACCTACATCCTGCCATCCTTCATAAAAACCACCGTACCATGTGAATCCCATTCTCCATTTTCCTGCAGCTCTTTCTTGTGCACTTCTTACTCTAACACCAGGTATACCTAACATACCCATAAGACCTCCTATAGCAATACTATCTTGTCCTTCTACAGATTTAAAATATTCTTTTGCAGACTGAGCCATAGTAGGTAAAAACTCATTAAGTGTTTCTCTTGAAGGATCAGTAAACTGTGCAGAATAATAATTAGAGTATCCTTCTTCAAAAACTCCTTGACTAAATTCTTCAAAACTTTCTCCTAATCCTCTAGCAGCAGTAGGTAATATTACTCTACCAAAAGTTTTAGCAGCAAAGCCTCTTTCAGCGCCTCTTGCTACCATTTTTCCTCCAACCATTTTAGTTCCTGTTAGAGGATTTATTTTTTGCCCTGCTTTCTTTAATAAGCCTTGGCCTAATCTATAACTAGAATTAAATATTCTAGGAAATTGCATCATATTAGAAAATCCTACTAAAGGAACATTAGAAAACCATGCTAACTCTCCAGCGTTTTCAGCATTGTTTTGTATTTTAATTCTATCTTTTTTTGGAATATCTTTTTCTAACTCAGTAAGTATCTCAGTCTCAGTAATACTTAAATTACCAAACTCATCCATATTATCTCGTATAATATTTTCATACTTTTGCTTTAATCCTCTTTTAACTCCTACATCTGAATTAATGTAATTACGAATTGATTTATCTTTAGTACTTTGATAAGTGTCTCTAGCTATTAAGCTAGACTCATATCCTGCAGTACGTACCATAGTAGTAGCTGTACCTATTCCTTTCTGAAACTTAGCAGTTAAACTTGCAATCTTTTGCATGTTATACATATCAGCAACTGTATCTAATCCTCTAGCCACTCTAAGCCCTTTAGAAAAAGTTCTTGTTCCATAAGCAGCTAGTCTAGCAGTATTAGCTGCTAAAGATGCCCCACCAGTAGGTGCAGCTAATAGTCCTGCTACTGTTTCTGTAAGTATAGCTCCTGCAATAAACGAAGCTGCGGGAATAACATCATTGTTTATAGACTTCATAGGATTATCTGCCATCCTTGCAAAGAAATCTTTTTGTTTTCCATCTTCACCAGGTTGGGTATAATCGTATCCTCCATATACTACATAATGCTCGTCTGTCCATTTGTCCATTTTATCCCATTGGTCAAACAAAGTATTATTAAATATATTTTCAGCATTCCAAGTAACAAGTCCTTTTGCTAACCCATATACTAAAGGAATTAAACTTGAAACAGCAACACCAGTTTTTCCTAAAAATTTTTGAAAAGTATTTCCTGCTGCATCAAAAAATCCTTGATCATTATCTAATTTATCTACAAACTTCTTTAACTGAACATTATAATTTTGTTGTCTAAAATTATAAAGATCTTTTAACTCATCTGCAAAAGTTATTCCTTGAACATCTTCATTAAGAAGCTTTACCATTTTAGAACCGTGCTGTCTAATATATTCCGCACGTTCATTAGGATCAGGAATTGCTTTAGCTAAATCAAAAGGAACATATGCTTGGTCTATTGCTTCACTAACTTCTTTACTAAAAGTAAAATCTGTACCTCTAATAGTAGGACTTTTTTGAGAAGAAAGAGCAGCAGCATTTAATCCTGATAAAGTCTCATCTCTTTTACTTTTTGGTAAAACAAAAGAATCTGAGGACTTTATATCATCTTTAGAGGATTCAATTATAGGATTACTATCTGGTTCTCCATTACCATCAGGTGTGCCTTCAGGATTAGCTGTATCTATTCCTTTTAAATCTAATTCTTTTTCGTCAGCCATAATCTTTATTTAGATATATTATCCATAGCCTGAATATTAGTATTAGGATCTTCAAAAACAAATCCTTGTTCAAATGCTATAATAAACGGAATATCATAACCATTTCTTCTTACAGTTACTAAATCATCTTCATCACCTGTTCCAAAAGTCATATCCATTTTTAATAATGTAAGAGGTAAATTTTGTCCCATAGTAATATTAGTAGAAGGTAATTCTATTTTTTCTAAGATTTCATCAGCAACTCCTTTTTCATTAGAAGGAATTCTAGTTGTCTTAGTTACTTGAGCAATTATTTTATTATCAGTAGTTGTTTTATAAACTATGCCATAATCTGTAAATGAACCGTCTCCATTATCTTGAGTATGGGCAGGTCCTTGAAATGATTCTCCTTTAATTCCTTTTTGAGCTCTTTCTGATAATGTTTTAGCCATTTTAGAATATTTAAGAGATCTTTCTTTTTTATTTATTAAATGTAAAGGAGCATAATTATTTCTTTGTTGTTCTACAATCTCAATTCCTTCAGAAGTATTTCCACTATTTAATCCTGCTACTACAAGATCAATATAATTATTTTCTGCATTTAATATTGGGTCTACCGTTAAATTTCTAGTGCTAACATACAATTCATTAGGATTATTTTTTTCAAACATTTCTACATCATCAGAATCAAACCTAGCTAAATAATCTTCTGGATCTTGTACTCTATCACTGCTAGTTTTACCATTAATAATATCTTTAAAATATTGTTTAGTTCCACTATTAGCTTTTCTATATTGAGGCTTCTTTTCGTATTTTAAAATAAGTCTATTTTGTTCATCTCTTCCTACAATAGTAGGATTTTCACTATACATTTGGATGTCATAAGTTTCTCCTTCAAAATCTTTTTTAGCTAATGAAGAAGTTTTATTTACAGGGTCATAATCTAATCTAGGAAAATTACTTGGATTATTTATTACAAGATTTTTTATTTCTTCCATTGCTCCATCAGTATATGCATTTAATCCTTCAGTATAATTTACGCTTGGAATTTGCACATATCCTTCTGACCCTAAAGTTTTAGAAAGCTTGAACTGATCAAAAATAGATCTAATAATTAGTGAAGAAGGATCTGTAGATTGAAACATTTCGTTTGTAAACTTAACTCCTATTTCTTTATCATCTCCTTCTCCAGAAGCAGATAATTCTACACTCATTTGAATATTATCTTCACTAATTTTTTGAAGTTCTGATAAGAATCCTGTACTATTACTTTCATTATTTGACCAAGCTGCGGCAACTTGTGCAAGTTCTTTCATGAACTTCTTTTTACCTGTTTCACTTTTATTGTCGTATCTATTTTGAAGTTCTTTGGCAAATCCAGAAAACTGATTAAATCCATTCATTTTACTTAAATTCTCTAAAGAACTTTGTAATTTTTCAAAACTAAAATCTTTAGTTCCTAAACCTGCATTTTGTAAAGAAATAAATAACTCATTAATATTATAATCTAAATCTTTTAATTGTTTAGTTTTTGCTAAAATATTCTGATTTCTATCATTATAAATATTTACAATCTTGCTACTAACTTCTCTATATTCTGCAGAGTTAGGAGATAACTCATTTAATTGAGTATTTAGATCTACAAGTTCTCCGTCTAATTCATCAACTTTTTCATCATATTTTTTATTAAAGAAATCTAATGCAGCTACATCAGCTCCATTTTGATAAATATCAGGAAGAACATAGTTACCATCTTCATCTTTAATTTTATAAGTATCTGGATCTTTTCTATCCCATTCTTGTTTAGTCCAAGGATTTCTTACTCTTGTAATAGTTTCAGAAGCAAGACTATTTGCTTTTACATTTTCGTTTTCTCTAAATAATTCATTTAAATTATTAGGCTCATCTTTACCAAATACTTCTTGATTACTTTCTTCTATATAAGTACTAGAAATTCCTTCTGAAACTTTAGGAGTACTTGTAGAAGTAACCTCATCTATACTAATTACTATATCTCCTACTGCATCTATTTTCTTTTTAGCATCAGAAGATACTCCTCCACCGCCACCTATTCCAGAAATATCTCTATGAACAAAGTCTACTAAATCAGCAGTACTACTAGATAAATCATCTATATAACCTACTGCATCTGCTTTATAAAAAGCTTCTGCTAAATCTTCAGTTAATTGTGTATCAGTACCTGAGATTCCTAAATTAACGTCTTCTATAGTTCCGCTTAATTCTTCTAAATCTTTTTCTAAATACTCTCTCTGTGCATCAGTAAGATTATCTTGAGCTAAAACAGTTTCTAAAGTTTTTTTACGAGCATCTAATCCTGGTAAACTACTTTTTAATATTTCTTTTGAAAAAGATAAAGGATCTTCTTGACTATAAAAAGCTTCTCTTTTTTTACTTTCATTTTGATTATAAAAATTAATTTCTGCTTCGTTAGATAGATAATCTGAATACTTAGGAATTTTCTTTAATACGTTTGCTATTTCAACAGCAACCTTATCTTTATTTCTTTCTTCTAAAGAAATTTTTGCAAGTCTCGCAGCTTCTTCTCCAGAAACTCCTAAATTTACCATTCTTGTTATATAAGCATCTTTAGTTTCTTGAGTCATTTTAGCCATAGTTCTGGCTTCTTCCATCATCTCTTTTCTAACATCAGGACCTGTAACTCGAAAGTTTCCTGTATTATATGCTCCAGTTTCTTTATCGTAATTAGTACCTCCAAAATTACCTTTTGCCCAATTCTCCCAATTTTTTAATTGAGTAGCAGTAATTTTGTCTTTTTGTCTTAACTTGTCCATTTCTGCCCAAGCTGTTTTATATGCAGTATGATTACTTTTAATAGCAGCTAACTCTGGATTTTTATTATAATACTTATTTAATTTACCTAATCTATTTGCTACTTCTCTAAAATTACCTGTATTAACAAGTGCTTCTGATAAATCTGCTGTAGTTTGATTAAGATCTCCCATCAATTGTTTAGTGCGTTCATCATCACCTTTTAAATGATCTAAAGAATATTCAGTCTTATTTAATTGTTCTTGAGTAAGATCAAACTTTTTTTGAAGTTGTGATAGTGGAACAGCAAAAGCTTCTAATCCAAGAGGCTTATATTCTGTAGTAATAGGTGTAGATAACGGAGTAATTGCCATTATTATTGGTTTTTATCATTTTTATTCATTCTTTCTAATAATCCTTTTAAAAAAGGAGTATACTCGAATGTTCCTAAATTAGGAGCAGACAGTGCATTGTACTGAGCAGCTAGATAATTAGCAGAATCTGTTTCTTGTATTTTACCCATCTGTTTAATACCTTCTTGAATAGACTTTCTTTTAGCTTCATCAAAAGACATTTCTAATTGTTTCTTATATTTTTCTAAATCTTGTTTTTGTTTAGTATTATATTGATTGCCTCTAAGATCCATTTCTTTTTGGAGCTTATCGTAAGTCATTAATGTTTCATTTTCTAATCTAGAACCTGATTGAGCTAATGCTAAAAGATTAGAAGGATTAGCTCCGACTTTATTTAAACTTTTTCTTAAACCTGATACTTGTCTTTTAACATTATTTATTGCTTGAGTAGGATCAAATTTAGGAACTTCTAAAGGAACAAAATCTGGTGTATAATCTTTTTGTTTACTAAATAGTCCTGAACCTATATTATATAAAGGAGCAGCATATTTAGCAGCAAACTGAGGAAAAGATTCTTTATAATTAAAATCAAACTTAGCATCTGATATATCGTTAGCATCTGGCATATCAGGATCTTTTTTCTCTTCTTCTTGTTCTGTACTTTTATCTTTAGGAGTTTCTTCTTCTGTAGGTTCTACAACAGCTAACGGATTAACATCTTCTTTTGTATCTACAACTTCAGTATTAAATACAGGATTTTCTGAATCTATTGCTCTTTCTAAATTTCTAGATGCTTCTAATTCTGCTAATTTATCAGGAGTTATTTCTAATTGATTTCTTGTATTTTGTAATATCATTTGCTGTCTTGGGTCCATTTCTGCAAAAGCAATTTCTTCTTCACTTAAAGGACTTTGTGCTTCCATATCGTCCATTCTTGTATAAATAGGATCTGGAGTAGGAATGTTTTCTAATAAACTTCTTTGATAAGGAACAGAAGAATCTTTAAATTTATCAGCAAATAATTCTTTTACATTCTCTTCTCCTCCATATTTATTTACAATTTCTTTATCTGCTAAAAGTTGTTGTAAAGAATTGTAAGTAACACTTTTATTAATTGTAGTTCCATCTGGTTGAGCTATTTGTTTCATTAAAGTAAGCTTACCTCCGTCATCAAAAGTATTAGCAGAATATTGATTTAAACTTCCGCCTGTATTATACAAATGTCCACCCATAGCATTTTGACTGTTCTTTAAATCTTCAGCTGTCGGAGCTCCTTTGCTACCTGGCTTTCTCATACTTTCTCCTGAACCTGCAGCTATTCTTGCTCTTTTAGCATGTATGTTAGCCCAAAGACCCCCGCCTTTTCTATAAAGATTACCTCCATACTTAGCCATATTTGGTAGTTCAATTTCTGGAGCAGTTTCTATTACAGAATCAGTTACTTCTCCCATTGTATTTTCTGCACCTTTTCCTACTTTACCACCTGCTATAGATCCAGCAACTCCCATTGCTTGATTAGCTATATTAAATAAAGTACTTCCTTTTCCTCTATCTTGTTCTTTTGCTAAAGCGGCTTCATATTCTTCTATTGAATATTTTTCTGGATTATTTATAATATCTTGATGAGCTGCTTCTCTTTCTTCGTATTTACTAGTAGTAAGAGCATCAACTCCTTGTCCTCCTAAATTAGTTAATGTAGAACCTGCAAATCCTAAAGCACCTGATCCTGCTCCTTTTCCTGCTTGTAAAGCCATATCTCCATAATCTATTCCTCTCCAATCAACACTACCATCATCTGAAGTACGAGCATTTTCTGCTAAAGATCCTGTTACTCCTGAAAGAGCTCCTAATCCTGCTCCTACAGCTTGTCCTACAATAGGAATGTTTCCTAATACACTGGCTCCTGTTCCTAAAAAATTAGAATATAAATCTAAAAATTTACCATACTTAGCTTGATTCGGTTGTACTTTATTTATGCGACCTCCGTAAGCATGCATCTTACCACCACATCCATAACATAGTTTTCCTCCTTTACGCATTTGAGAACCTAAACCTTGCATAACATCAATACCTTGTCCTTGAAGACCTCCGTCTAACATACCTCCCATATTAAAAGCCTGATTCATTCCTTGCATAGGATTTATTCCAGCTTCTTGTCCAGACTGCATTAAGTTGCCTCCAAATTTATTAGCTTTTATTTTTCTACTTTGAAATAGTTTAGGACCATATCTTTTTTTACCAGCTCTTCTATCACCACTAGTATGATGACTCCACCATGTCCATTTATTTGAAGTATCAATTGGATATCTAGTTCCTCTTCTAGGGCCTTTGACTTTAACATTACTACTAGAATCTTTTACATTTCCTGTTGCATCGCCTCCTGTGCCATCTCCTCCTCCTGTACTGCTTCCATCACCACCGCCATCTGTTGTTCCTGAACCTCCTGTTCCATATGCAGGATCTCCACTAGTAGCAGCGGCTCCATAATTACTTAACATATGTTGACGAAGTTCTTGCATTACTCTGTCGTCTGCAAAACCTGCTTCTTCTGTAGAAGATAAATGCGGACTAAATTGGATACCGCCTATCATAGAATTTGCATCAAGACCTTTTGCTTGAGGACGAGAAACATTTTCTGTAGTAATTCCTGCAGGAGTTGGTTCAGGAGTACATGGGGGGCATCCTGGAGTATCACACGGACAAGGATCAGCCATTCCCATAGCTCCTGTATTCATCATACCTGTATTAGCCATATTCATTCCCATAAAACCGCCTAGATTATATGAACGAGTAGTATAACCACCGTTACGCATCATACCTTCTTGTTGGCCCATAGCCATATCTTGCTGCTGTTGCATCATAGCCATTTCTTCAGGAGATGGTTGTCCTCCGCCTGCTTGTTGTTCAGCCATCATTTGTTGTTCCATCATAGCTTGCTCATCCATAGGAGCTTCTTGCATTTGGCCTCCCATAGCTGGATCGCCTTGAGGACCGCCTTGAGGTTGTCCTTGTCCCATTAAAGCAGGAAGAGCGTTAGGATCTAACTCGGCTATTTCTTGTAGCTTTTCTTCTATTCGTGCTTGTTTGAAAGCTTCTTGTGCTTCCATAAGATTCATTAAATCTTTTTCATTAGCTGCCATTTCTATAGCATCTCCTTCTCTTTTAGATTTTTTACGACCTGCCATTTTACTAGCATCTGCAAAAGTTTTACCTACCATTTTAGGATTAAGATTAAAAGCTTCTGCTAATTCTTTATCTACTTTTAATGAATCAGAATAAATATAATTTTCAGCATCAAATTTAGTTTCTCCCTCTTCTACTAAATTCATTTGCCCTTCAGGATTCATTCCTTGTGGAATACCTCCTAAACCATTTTCTTCGTGACGACCTCCTTCATCAAACTCAGTTAACTGTTCCATAGGCATAGCTCCTCCAGCTGCGTACTTTTTTCCGCCATATTTCATGTTAGATAAAATATTATTTTGAACACTTGAGGGTAGTGCTCTAAATCCTGGATTATTAATTCCTTTTTTCATTTGGTAAAATTTTTATGAAGATACGGTTTTTAATTTTATTTAAGCCATTCCTTCGCTATCATCAATATTATTAGTTTTATTTTCAGATATATTATTCAACATCCATATAATTTCTTCATCGCTAAAAGTATCTTGAAGCTGCTTCATAGGATTATATCCTTGTTTATAACGATCTTTAGTTTTAAGTTTAAGTTTTTTTAATTTTTGATAATATAAATCAGAAGAAACTCCTTCAGTAAAAGGATCATATATTCCTTGTTCTTGTGCTAACTTTCTTATTGTATTTAATCTAGCCCTAGTTTCAGTATCTTCTGCTACATAATTTGAAAAATTTAAAAATTCTTCTTGTGCTTGTCTAAAAGCTTCTGGATCATTTTTAATCAAATCATCATAATATTGCTTATAATTAAAATATTCTCTACTGTCTCCTAATACATCTGCTTTTCTTTTATCTATATATTTACTATCTGATTTAGGTATAATTCTTTGTTCACCGTCTTCCCAACCTGGATAAAAATATACAGGCCTATCAGTAGAATGACTCAACTCATGAGTTGCTGTTCCAGTTTCAAAACCTTCAGGAAAAACTTCTATTTGTCCACTATCTGTATGAGATAATCCAGCAAGACCTCGTTCTTCTTGAGGAAGTATTTTTAAAGGAGGAATATTCTTTAAATTTTGCTCCCTACGTTTTCTTAAAATACTTGCTTGCATATCTCCTACACCTCCTTTAGGATAAGAACTTCTTGTCATTTCATAATACTTAGGAGAATTATGATAATTTTTAAACCATTCATTTGCGTTAAAATAATTTTCATTTTCTTTTTTAACATCTTCTATATTAAAACCTGAATTATTTTTTTCCCAAGTTTCGTATGAAACACATGCTTGAGAAGTTTCGTCATAAATTTGACCTGAAGGACAAGGAGAACTTCCTAAACTTCCTCCAGTTGCATAAGGTCTATTTCTAAATCTTTTTAAAAATTCAGAAGGAAGTTCTTTTGAACTAGTGTAATTAGTAGAAATATTTTCTATTGGTTTAATATTAAGTCTTGAAATAGGCATGCTGTCAAATGCATCCATTTCTCTTTTTGCAGCATCTGTTGCTATATTTTGAAACATTTTATTATCACCCTTATATCTCATAGTAGCAGTTCCTGGATAAGTAGGGGAGTTTGGATCTACTTTACCTACAAAATCATAACGACCCCCACCAGGATTATCTGTTCTTGTAAGTTTAGTGTTATCTGCGCTATAATCGCCTATATAGTATGCTGGTGTTTCAGAGTATTTTTTACCTATATAATCTGATACTTCTTGATTTAAATAAGGCCCTATAGTTTGAGCATGATTAGAATTTCCAGGAAGACCGTATACAAATTTACCGTTAGTAAATACAGGACTGCCATCAGGTTTTTTCTTTCTTCGCCAATAACCTGTATCTGTATTTCCTCTTTGAATATTATTAAAATCATTAGGTATCCACTCTTTTTCTTCAAAACCATGTAGGACTTGAATATCTCCAGGTTGAGGAAGAACACCTGGTTTTTGCATTTCCATACCAAAATTCTTATATCGACTAGCAAAACTTTGATTTCCTGTAACAACAGGTATAGGCCCTCCAGGAATTCCTCCTTTAGGAGCCGCATTTTGTTCTGCTACAGAAGGACTTACTCCTACTTTTTGTCTTCCTGTTTTTGTATAAGGTTTATTAGGAATCCAATTGCCTTTTTTGTCTTGTATATAATAAGGAACTCTAGCTAAATTTTCTACTTCAGGTTCATCAGAATCTCCTGGAGTAGGAGATAAATTACAACTAGACCCTGTTATACATCTTGCTCCTCCTATACTATTTAAAAAATTTTTAAAAGGCGACCCTTGTTCCCATGTATACTTTCCTAAATTACGAATAGATCTTTCAGCTATTTGATTTTGAGCTCCTTTTGTTCTTTCTTCAGATAATTTTGCTAAATAATTTGCTTTTTCTGCTCTAGCAGCAGCGGCTTCAAAACTTTCATCATCTTGCTCATATATATCAGATACATGACTCATCATACCACTAAAATCTCCTTCATAGGGAGTATTACTTACTTCGTATTTTCCTGTATCAAAATTGTATGTTTTTATATTATCTGTTTCTGGATCAACCATAAACTTCATAGGATCATCAGGACCTCCTAGTTTAAGTTTTCTACTAGGGTATATATTACCTCCATATTTCTTTTTATTTGCTCCAAACAATTGTCCTTGTCCAAACATAGACCCTTGTCCAAACTGAGGAATAGCTGAATTTTTCATAATAGATTCAGACAGCATTTTTGTATAAGCTTCTTGTTGTTTTAACTCTTTTTTAGAAAAATTTTGAACATTAGAATTTATAAACTTTGTTTCTGGTGAACTTAAATTTGGAGGTATAGTATTTACTGATTCAGGTATATTTACAGCTAAAGGAGAAATATCATTATCAGAATTTAATTGTGGATCATCTATATCAGCATTATAAGAGTTTCCTATTTTAGGCATTTCTGGAATAGGCCTACTAGAAGAAGTTGATTCAACTTCTGTTTTTTGTTGTTCTAAATCTGCTGCTAATTCTTGAGAATCTACTTCAAATTCATCTTGCCATCTTTCTTCATCAGGTTGTACATATTTTTTTTCATATTTTTTAGAAGCAGTTAATCTATCAGTAAATGTTTTTTGTTTTGGTATTTTACCAAATCCTGCATTAGCACTTGTTAATATAAAATTAGCATCTTCAATATTATCTATGTTATTAAAATCTACATAGTTCCCAAATCTTTTTTTATACCTATTGTACTTTTTAGTTAAATAAGGTAATTCTTTAGCTAATCTATTATATAAAAATTTAACAGCAGCTTTTGCTTGTATATCAGGATCTGTTTCTAATAATTCAGGATTGTTTACTAAGTCAACTCCTAATTCTTCTCCTAATTTTTTATAAGCTCCTTTACCTGTTATTTGATTAGGTCCTCTTCCTCTATACCTATAACCATCTGTTCCTCCTTCATTTCCTGAAACATTTGCATAAACAAAATTTCCAAGTGCTTGAGGATTTCTTAAATATTTACCACTTTTAGCTAATTCATTAGCATATTTGCTACCTTCACCTTCAGGAGCTCTTACTATTTTTCCTCTAGAATTTTTATAAGTCGAAAATACACTAAAAACTTCTGCAAGTCTGCCAGGAGTTTTGTAATACATATCTTCTGCTATTCCTTTAAAACCTCCTTCATTAACAATAATTCCCATCATAGCAGCTTTAACATAATCATTAGTTATGCCATAATCTTCCATATATTTTATAATAAGATCTTCTTGAAGATCTTCTTTAGTTTTTTTAGGAGGGTCAGGAGTAACATTAGCTATTTGCTCATTTACTATTTCATCATCAAATATGTCTAGTAGATCTTTCATAATTTTTTTAATCGTCGTTTGTTGTAGCATCTAATACTGCTTGTTCTCCTTTATTAATTTTACCTAACTTACTAGAACTTTTACTTAAATAATCAAAAAATTTTTTACCTTGTTTTAATGCTTGTCTTTTTCCGAATCCATATGTACCACTAAATTCATTTAACAAACTGTAATCAGGTTTCCATTTTGCAGCATCATATGCTTTTATATCACTAAAAAGTTTTTTAGAAAGGTTAAGCTCGTCTGTATTAGCAGGAGCTTTTGCTACTAGTTCTGCCATTTCATCAGTATATCCAGGAAGCTCCCAATATTTATCTGGATTTTTTAGTACTGTTTTAAATAATTCTCTTTTTGCTGGATCTTGTATTTTATTCACATAAGATATCATTCTTGGATCATTAAAAGGAGCTATACTTCTACTTGAAGCTATTACATCTAAAGGATTGTCTTTTATAGTTCCAGTAAGTCTATTTTGTATATTTCCTACATTATATCGACTAGCTCTAGCATCACTTAAAATTAAATCTGTAACTTTATCAGAACCTGGTTTATATTTATCTATATCTTCTGCACTTGCTTTTTGATACCAAAGTCTATCTTTTGAAGAACCTGCTTGACCTGGTTTAGTGAATCTAGAATATTTTTGAGTAGTAAGTAAATCTTTAAATTTTGCTTCTCCTTTTAAAACTTGTCCCATTCCTGGTACAAAATCTCTAACTTGTGGAATTCTTCTTACTGCATTAACTCCTCCTGCAATATTTCCATAACCTGCTCTTAATATTTCTGATCCTACAGGAAGTGCAGATAATCCACTCATAGCTACATTAAATGCTGCATCTCCAAAAGATCCTTTTCCTTGTTGATAATCTTTTATAGATTGTCTTGTCATAGAAGTAGGATCTGTAAATTGATCTACTCCATAAATACCTCCTGCAACGTCAAGCAATTGCATAGGATTTAGCATATATTTAGAAAACTTTGGAGCTGTATTTGTTAATAAAGGTTGTTTTAATACTTGTTTAGCTGCTTGAACACTTTGTTTTTTTGCTAATTGTTTTAACCCTTGTTTAGCTCCTTGTCTAATTAAACTACCTGCTCCAAAACCATAAATCATTCCTGGTAAATTCCATATAGGACTATCTTGTACTACTCTTGTATTTTCTTGAAGCATTGCTTTTCTATATGCTTCTTCTTCAGCGTCAGTCATATAAACATCTCGATTGCCATAATTATATAAATCTACAGGATCTCCAGTGAGTCTTTTTTGCATACCTGTTTGATCGTTAAAAATTACATTACCTTCGTCATCTTTATAAACATCTTCTGCAAAAATAGGATAAGATCCCATATGCCCTCTCCAAGCATCGCTTTTATCTAAATGAACTAAATGCCTTTTGTTTATATAATCTGTTAAATCTTTATGAGCAACTTTTTGTTCTTTTTTATATCTTTTATCATAAAAATTAGGATCCTTCATTTCTCCTTCTACTCCTTCTAAAGTATAATTTAAATAAGGATCATCTAAACTTTTAGTATCTACTACTCTAGATTGGCCTGCTTCTCCTAAACCTGACAATTTTATCAATTGTCCAGTAGCAGGATTAAAACCGTGGGTTCCTTTTAATAATGCTCTTTTAATTTGATCATTATATTTTTCATTAACATTTCCTGGAGATATTAAATTAAAATTAGCAATGCTGTTTATAAAATCAGAATCTTGAGCATATGAAAGAATCATATTAGGAGCCTCTTTATCACTTTCTATATTATAAAGTTTTTTCCTTTCTCCAGCTTCCATAGGACCTAACCATTCTCCTTTGCTCTTTAATTGCTTATCATATTCTTCTTGTCGTTGAGCTAAATGTTGAGGAGTTCCTATATAACTAGTATCATCGCCCCAAGCTAAAGCTTTTGCAGCTGATAAAGAATTTTCATTTCCTTTAGTTTCTAAATCTATCCAATTATCTGCTCCTTGTTTTTTAGTATAATAATGAGGTATTCCAGATTCGTTATATGTTTTTTTATAATCCCAACCATATTGTCTAGTTAATTCATCTGATCTTGAAGGAATAGGAGCATTAACTGCTTTTTTTAATTCTAAAAAATTAGTGGTGCCTTCTTTTAATGGATCTTTAAATCCACCATTTACATATTTTCTAGAATTTCTAATATGGTTTTTTAAAGACTTAATAAATCCTCCTTCTTTAAAAGGTAAAGCAGTAGTGTCTTTGACAAATGTTTTTTCAGATGGATAGTCCCAAGTAGGAATAATAGGAGCCATTGCGCCTCCATTTTTAAAATTATATTTTATATTAAGCCTAGGATCTCTTTTTCTTTTATCTTTTGAAAAATTTACTGAAGCTCCTATATTAAAATTTCCTAGTTTTTTTGAAACTTGTCCTGTTAAGCTGCCTTTATAGTCAGGATTATTTTCTAGTGGTTTAATTCCTACAAGAGTCAAATCAATTCCTTTTCTAGGAAATCCTAATCCTGCTACTCCTAATAAATCATTACTTGGCATTCTTTGTGCAAATGCATATTTACTAACTTTAGGAGTATAACTGTAAGGATAAACTCTAGCACTAGGATTTACATTAGACTTTTGCCAAGGATGGATTTTTAAGAGAGTATCTTTTGTCTTAGATCTTTTATAATCTTTAAAAGAACTAACAGGTAAATTATATTTAGGCGGAGTTCCTGGCATTTAAAATATTTGTGCGTCATAATAAGAAACTAATCTATTCATAATTAATTCTTTATTATTATCGTTGTCGAAATATAAAGTTAATAAAAAATGAGTAGATCTAAAACGTCCTTTTTTACTAGTAGAATTATTATCTCTAGGAAGTTTAATTCTCCATTTATCAAAACGTCTTTTTATTCTTCCTGCACTGTAAGGAATTACTCCAGAATCTTGTGTCTCTGTAGCAATTTTAAATCCTGTAATAGTTTTAGTTCTGTCTATTACTTTATTATCGTTTCTAACTATACTATTAAATTCTAAAAATCTAAGAACTTTATTTATATCTGCTTTAGGATTAATAACTAAAGTTAAATTACATCCTACTTTATTATCATAAAACTCTCCCCAATTTCCTATGTTATGAACATAAAAATCATTTTCTTTATTTACAAAAGGATTGCTGCTTAATAAAGTATTTCCATTATTAATCCACATTTTAGGATTAATTGATAATCTTGTAGAAAATTGATTAGCTATTTCATCAAATACTATTGTATTAATGTCTCCTTTTTCTGAATCAGTAGTTGATAAAAAAGTAAAAATAATTTCGTCATTTATTTCATCTATTCCAATATGAGATCCTTTTAATAAAATAGGATTATCTCCTCCATCCTGTTTTCTTAAAAATACATCTTCTCCTAAAAATTGTAAGTAAGAATGCATGCCTTTTAATTCTGATAAAGGACTAGTTTGTAGACCTCCTTTACCTTGACCTAATTGATATATTTTTCTGTGAATAGCATCAAAGAAATAAATAGCATTATTAGTTGTAGCTATTGCCCATTGATGTATTGAACCTACTTCTTTAGAATAATACTGATGTTTACCCCAACCTTTTGCTGTACCTAATTCTGTAGGTACACCATCATCTGTTGTAGTAATTGCTTCTCTATTAATACTGTAAACTCCTGTTCCTTGATCTTGTAAAAAATAAACATTGTCTTTAAAGTTTATAATTTTATTTATAGGACCGTGATCATCTACATCATAATAATCATTGATAGCAAATTTTGTCCAAGAATCTATAGCCTCTCCGTTGACTTTTACTGAAGATAAATAAGCTCTTACATCATTTGTTAAAGATAAATCTATAACACTATTTGGCTGTACAAAAAATTGTACTTCTTTATCTAATTGAGAAAAAACAGGATTATAACTATAAGTTTTATATTTATCTAAACCTGGGTCAAATTTTCCATAATTAGAAAAAGTATTATTATCTTCTTGTCTATAATACACACTTTCTAGTCCTCCAGATGTTTCTCCTTCAAATTGAAATTTAATTCCTCTAGTAGTATTAGCACTATTATTTAGATTTAAATTAATAGTACTTTCTGTTACCATTAAATCTGTTCTTGTAAAAACATTATCATAATCATCACTATTTGATTCATAAAATTTACTATTAAATTCTATCATTGCTTTTTGTAGACTAAACATAGATATAAAAATATCTCCTCCATAAACTATAGGAGAATAATCTAAATTTCCTGACGTTGTTTTAATTATAGGAGAAGCAGGAATAAAACTATTTGATTCTAAAGCATTAGTTGAAAATCCTCCATATATTTCATTCTTAGGTATAACAAGATCTACAATAGGAATTGCTTCGTTTTTATTAATAGTAGTAAGTCCCCCTGAACCATCAGGAACAGGTAATGGTGCTATTTGAGGATTACTAGGAACAGGTGTATGAATAGTATTTCCTGCTATTTGAAAATAATCTCTCCAAGGTTTATCTGTTCCTGGAGTAGTGTAACTAGTATTACTGTTTAAAGGGTCTAAAGAAAAAGTATCTAATAATACAGTTAAATTAGTTCCTGCTCTAGCTACTCCTCCCGATCTATTTGAAAGACTATTTCTTGGATTATTTAATCCCCAATCTTGAGCAACAATAGGATTATCTGCTCTAGTACCTATATAAGCAAAATAATTTCTAACATAAGTATCTCCTCTACCTAAATCAGGAGATTTACAATTTGAATAATTGGCAGTGAGCACGTCTCTTCTAGGCATTTGAGGCGTTGTATTAATAGTAAAATTTGCTCTTTGATTATCTTGAGGAAACAGTATAACTTTAGTATCAAGAAAAACATTAGTACTGTCTCTCATATCAAAGTATGTAGACCTTTCAATTTTTCTAATATTTTCAATACTATTAAAAGTTATAGGCCCTACTCGTCTAAATTTAAAACCTCGATCCCATATATCTAAATTATTATTATTTCCTAAATTTTGAGCTGCAGGTCCAGTACCTGATTGAGTAGTTTCTTCTCTATAATCTCCTGCACTAGGAGGAGAAGGAGAACCTCCTACTGTAGCAGTATAACATCCTGTCATTAAAAGTGAAGCATTGTTAGCAGCATTAAGTGCTAAATCAGGAGTGTTATTAAAATTGTAAGATATTTCAGGAGAATAAAAAGCTAGATATTGAGACTTAATAGTTGTATTAACAATTGCGTCTGCACTTCCTGGAGTTTGAGGAAAAATATTATTATAATCTGTATAAGGATTGGCAGATAGATCATTATCTTGATCGTCTATAAAATATTTAAGACTATCATTTTGAATATCTGGACTAGTTTGTGGGCTAGTATCTACTATTACACCTCCGTTTCCTTGTTGATATTTCCAAACTACAGGAGTATTAAATTGATGTAAAACTTTTTCATCTTCATTAACTCTAAAATCATAATCTGGATTACTAGGAGTATCTCCCATTCTAATATGAGCATAAGGACTTACAATACCTTGAGATAATCTTCTTTTATCAGTATTTTCTCTATCTACTCTAACTATTTGAAAACCTTCTATTTTATCTAATAAACTTGGACAAGAATTAAAATCTATATTAAATTTTATCCCTAAATTTAAACCTACTGTAATAGGTTTTCCTGTTTTACCTATAGTACCTGTTGAATCATCGTAAACAGTGCTTAATGGCCAATAAGGAGATCCGCCAGTATTATTTACTCCATTTGCTTCTGATATATCTGGAAACTTAATATCTCCAATATATTCTACATAAGTAGCTTCTCCTTTTAATGTATAAAATATAATACCAAATCTATAAGTTTCTCCTCTTTTATATCCTCGTAGTAAACTAGAAACTATAGGAGAAGCTGCGTTAGGTATACTTCCATCTGGATTAGGACGAACTCCGTATCCATCATTTAAATCATGGTTGTCTATTCCGTAATGAATATTTGCAGCAACATTATGAAATTTAGATTGATACTCTACATCTACAGTCATAGGTTCTAAATGGAAAGAATAAGAAATATTATCTCCTGTAATTGGAGTAGGATTTCCTCCTCCTAAAGTACTTCCATCTATTTGATATTTAAATTGATTTGCAGGAAGCTGCCAATCTTTATCCCAATGTTTATCTTTATTAAATTCTGCATTAAATGCTTTGTCTAAAATAGTTCCTGGAGTAGCAACAGATGAATTATTATATCTTTTAGTCTTTGATTCAAAAGTTTCTCCAGGAGCTAATAAATCATTTATATTAATTGTAGAAGACTTTATGTTAGCTCCTATTAGATAATTATCTTTTTGAGTAACACTTTTAAAAGTTTTAAATGCAAAGTTCTTACTAGCAAAAGTAAATAATTCTATATCAAATATTGAATCTTCTGTTCCAGTATAAGTTATTGTTGTAATATCTGAAATAATATCTTTAGTTTCAATTGAGGAAGCTACTGGAGTTGCAATTGAACTTTCATAATATAAACTAAAAAATTCTATTCTTTCAAATAGTCCTACGTAAGCACTAGTATCTACTAATAGTTTTATAGATTTAAATGAATTTATTTTTTCAGGCTCTCCTACATATTCTGCTACAGTATTATATTCAGAAGCAGAAACTATATGAATCATATTACTTGGAGGAGATATTAAAGTTTCTTTTCCGTCAGATGTAAGTAATCTATAAGCTATTTGGTACATTCCTGAATTTAATTCTCCACCTCCGCTTATATTATCTACAATTGGTTGAGTAAATTCTACATTTGGATATATATCAATATTATCAACATTAAAAGTATTTAAATTTGGATCTGCTACATTTATAGTTCTAAATATATTATTGTAATCTGTCCAATAAATTCTTTGTATACTTTCATTTTCATAACGACCTAATGCTTCTATTGGCCATTCTTTCTTAAAAAATAAATTAGGATTATAATATAATAATGTAGCAGCTCCTCCTGTTATTTCACGAGTTGCGGGATTATACTCTACTTGATAAATCCATCCTTTTGTTCCACTATTATCTGCTACAAATAAAATAATTTTATCTCTAATTGTGCCGTAACCAATAGCTTCAGGAACATCGGCACTCCAAGAAATAGGAGTATTTGGAGGATCATTATCAAATGTTCCTGATGTAGGAATAGTAAAAGATAATTTATTTCCTTTTATATTTGTAAAGGCTCCTTGAGATTCTCCTACAGTAGTAGTTATTCTAACATCTAAAGCATCGATATACATATTCTGCTTAATCGTATCATAAGCAGTATCTTTATCCATTCCGCCATATGTATTAACGTGTCCTTCCATGAATTAGTTTTAAGATGTTGCTGGATTAACGCCTGCGCTTACTATAGATATATTAGTATTAGATCTAGCTCCTGATACGGGTCTAAAATTACGTTGTTCAGGCAATTGCATATTAGCAAAAAAGCTTGCGTGCGCTTGTACGTCTGGTATAGTTCTAAGAGTTGCGTTTTGCATACTTTCTGCTTCATCTACACCGTTCCATTGTTTAGCATGATTTACTGCTTGTGCAAAATACCAATCTCTATCTCTTTCTATAACTTGATATACATCAGGACGAAGATGCCCTTGCATCCACAGCTTTTTAGCTATTTTTAACGCTATATAATGAGAAGCTGCTTCTAACCATTGCTGCTCTGCAGGCACTGTAGGATATCCATGTTCATCTGTAGGAATAGCATTGTAACTCATTGCTATAAAACCATTGTTAAAAGATGTGAAAATGAATCCTCCTTCAACAGTATATGTTTGATCTGATTCAGAAGTGTAATCTCTTCTATCTATGTGATATCTTTTGTGGAAATAATCTGTTGCCCATCGCATGGGAAACATACGTCCTTTTCCGCATTCAGCTTCTTCTATATTGTTAACGGAAGTTAAATGTGATACTTGTCCTATTTTATGAAGATCAAAAGGTAATTCTGCTCTACCGTCACATATTTTAATATAAGCAATATTATTTTCTAAAGTCATAGGCACATTAGTGTGGGCCATAAATTCAGCCAACCATTCTACACCTTCTTCTTCATGAACGTCGTAATTAAATCCAAAGTCTCTAATTACTTTATCTAAAATTGCTTTATATGAAACAGTTTTACCAGCAAACATTATCCTAGATTTTTAAGTACTTTTTCTAATCTATCTGCAATTCCTTCTGAAGAATTATTTTTAAGAGGGTCTTCTGTTGTTACAGATTTATCATCTTTATAAACCCATTCTCCGTCTACTTTTTTACGAGTACATACAGTTTTAATATAACCTCCGTCGACTTCTTCTACACGAATTTCTTCGTAACCTCCGTCTTCAAATTCTTTACGGTTAATTCTTACTGTTGTTTCTACTTCTGTAGATGATCCTGTTGAATCATCCATTGGCATTTCCATTTTATCCATAATAAAAAACTTTTCTGTTTGGGTCTTTAACTACCTTAGCAATTAATCTTGAATATTGCCTAGAAGGTTTAAAGACATAAAAACTTTTATACTTTAAAACATTAGTTAATTTATCCCAATAATGCTCATAAAACTCACCGCTGCTATGATCATTTTGATGATAAATAACTTTCTTATTTTTTAATTCAACTATCTCTTCTTTAGATAAACCAGGATGTTTAGCTTTCCAAAAATCCCAAGTACTTTTCCAATCTACTTTTAAACTTTTAGATCTATTACCATTTTTATCAAAGAAGTTTAATTTTTTACTCCTTATTCTTAATTTACCTACTTTATTTATTTTTAGTTCTAGGCCTGTTTCCACAATAGCTTTACTAAAAGCAGTAAGTAATTCTTTTATAAAAGCACTATATAAAGATTTACTAATTATTTCTTCTTTAGCGTTTTCTTTATAATGCTTATAAAACTCATTCCTTTTTACATTACCTTTTGTTTTACCTTCTCCTCTTATCATTGTTGAGGTTGTTGTTGTTGTTGTGCAGGAGCTGCTTGTCTCATACCTTGAGTTCTAGCATCTTGTGCATCATTCATATCGTCAAATGGTGCTGCGCTTTTTTGCATCAACTGCTGTAAAATAATAGGTTTAATATATGTCCACATCCATTGATTAATTGGATATGGTTTATTAGTAGACCAACATGTAGTTCCATCTACGCAATCTACATAATTAAGCAAACTAGTAGGATCTTCAAATATTCCTCGTAAAGTCATATACTTAATGTTTTTAACATTAGGGTCTTTACTTATAACATACATATACTCATCATATAAAAATGTATAAATAGCTGTTCTAGTAGTTCTGCCGTGTCCTATAAAAGGAACTCTAGAATAATCTATTACGACAAATCTAGGCTTAGTTATATCAGCAGGTCCTACAGCTGCTATACCTTTTTTAAAATATAATTCTATTGTATTAGGAATTTTCTTTTTAGTTCTAAGAACTTTACATGCATCTGGCACTGTGATGCAACAATCTATAGGATTAACTAGTTCTAATTCTAAACAATTAAGATTTTGAAGTACATATGGATCTATTCGACGATTTTTATTATATTCGTTTCTTAGCCATAAGGACCTTTGTTCATTAATTAAATCTGTATAGAAATCATAAGAATACGAAGATTCTATGGAGTTAATCGCAAGTGATTCATCTATTTGTGCCTGAAGATCTTCTAAAGTTAGCATAGTAACAAATATATGATTTATTTTCGACTTTTATCTGCCTTGTCCTCTATATTTCTTTTTATAGTTCTTAGACGTTTTTAGATTAGAAGTCTTTGATTTAGCGTGAATTAAAGGTCTTTTAATTTTAGCTGTTTGTTTTTGATTATCTATTAATCTAGCCATTTTCTAATTGTTGTATCATTTCAAAGTGCATCTTAGCTACCCTGTCTCTTCCTGATTCACTCATAAGTATCTCGTGACACTCTCTATAATTAGTCATAAAAAAGTTTTCTGATAATATAGCAGGCATAGTAGTATTTACAAGAACATAAAAATTAGATTCCTTATCAGGATCTCCGTCTCCCATTGATGTTCTCATTTTTCTTTCAGGAAACTCGGCTTTAGCTTTTTCATAAAGAACAGTGGCTATTTCATCAGATTTAGTTTTTCCTGGAGATGTAAAAACTTCCCAACCATTTGCTGACTCATCACTGAATCCGTTTGCATGTATGCTTACATATATACAAGGTTTTTCAGAAGACTTAGCTAATCTATTAGCAGTATCTACTCTTTCTTTTAAGCTAATATCTTTAGGAGTAGCTACTAGATTAATATAATCAATATTGTTAGCTTCACACATCTTAACTAGTCTGTCGACAATAGCTCTATTGAATTCTCCTTCGTATAAAACCTCACCGTCTGGCCATACAGGAGATCTTTTACCAGGTGTTTGATATACTCCACTTATCATACCACCGTGACCATTGTCTAATATCCATAAGTATTTAGACTCTTCAGTATGTGGTTTAATAGACATATCAAACTCAGTATTGCAATTTGGACAAGTTATAATTTTTTCCATAGGTATCTTATTATTGCGGGTATAGCATATATTAAAAAGAAAGTTAAATATACTAAGATTGCACTTACCCCATTGTTATTTCTTTTTAAATATTCTTGATAATTTGTCTATTGAAGTTAACCCTAATGCACCAAATGCAAATAAAGCTACAGCATCTACAAGATACTCTGCAGGTCTTATATCTCCATGAGTGAAGGTATTAGCTACTAGTGATACTACAAGTGCTAAGACGCAAAGTAAACCACCTAATCTTTTTGATGAATAGTTTCCTGATTCATCACTTAATAATTCTTTAAAAAACGTTTTCATAGTAATCTTTTTTTTAAAAATAAAAACAGTCTATATACTCCATAGAGTATTACTGCTATGATTAACC
>Ga0070752_1000327_pt1 | contig 43220 bp, 36 predicted proteins | sample VirMetDEL_Aug_30_FD_77440 | JGI IMG/M metagenome (GOLD analysis project Ga0070752, IMG submission 77440) | Aqueous microbial communities from the Delaware River and Bay under freshwater to marine salinity gradient to study organic matter... | ecosystem: Environmental > Aquatic > Marine > Coastal...
GCGCCGAACCATGCGTTGTTGGGGTTTTCTACGCGGTTTCTGACAACCCACGCTACGGCGAGTTTACCGACGTAAGGTTCGCTCAGAGCCTCGCCGGCGACCAGTGTCGCCAGCAGGCTCAAAGCATCCCGCTTCTCGAACTCTGTACCGTCCGGCACATGGACGAACACGCGGGGGCGGTGCTTGGATAGATCTGACATACGAACAGTTTACCTTCACTGAGCGCAATTTGCCTACCCAAGACGCTTCAAACCTTCCGCTCAGAGGCACAAAGACCGTACTCATTGATGCCACCCGTTTCGACCACCCGTGAATCTATGTAGCTCCACTCTGCATCTGAAATGCCCCATCGCCTACACAGGTCAGCATCCGCATACACTCCCGTGTACTCGATGAGATCAGGTACAAAGGCATAGTTCATACGATTCACATCCTGCGAAACGACTGTTTGCAATATCAGGAATCGAACAACCTTGGTAAATAAATATGACTGAAAAAACTCCGTCTCTCGGCGGGTCTTGAATGCCCCTGCCACGATCCAAGACTCAGTGCACACCTCACCGGGCCGGGCGACAAACGCGTTCTTTCTGTGATACATTCGAAGCGGCTTGGTAAAGTCCGTTTGTCCCGCGATCGGAGCTTTCGGAATCAGCAACTTCCATTTGTCTCGGAAGCCATTGGGATCCGAGACGTCGCTTTCGGCCGCAAATGCCCGGCCGATTCGCTGAATAAACCAGCATGGCACCCCCTCATTCTTGGGTTTGTAATTCGTCGGCATACCGAAGGGGCGGATTGAGGATACGCGGTCCCGTAAAGACCCTTTCTCAAAATCACCAGATGCAACGACTTTTCGAATTACTCGAACGCCATCGGGGTCACGGACGAAGATGTCAAACTCATTGAGTGCTCGGGCGATGGATCGAGTCTCGTCCCGCGAGACTCGCGTCACATCACAGGTGCCTTTGTGGCCTTGCGCCCAGAGGAAGTAGCAAACTCCGCCTGCTATGTCGACGCCGGGGAAGACATCGGACGCGGTTGGGAAATCAATCAGTTGGGACATCTGCGAATCCGAAAGCATGGAGTCCCGAAAGTCACGGAGGCCCATACCACCAGCAAACCACCGTGCAGGAATGACCATAGACAAGTACCGAGGCGAGAGTTTCTTGGCTTGCTCTACGAACAGGTGGTAGATCGGCTTTGCTTGCCGTCCTGATCCACCAGTATCGAGCTGGTATGGCGGATTACCGATAACTACGTCGAATTGCATATCACCTCTCGTGCTCCGTGCGCGAGAGTGAAGCGGCAGCGGCCAGTTCTATAAATGTCATCGGTGGGTATGTTGCCACTGGCCTGATGCGTTCATGCTTCGCAACGTGGGCAAACAAGTAGCCCTCGGCGCTCAACATGGACGATTGAGCCAGAGTATTGAGGTTGAAGTCTAGGCGCTGGAACTTACCTTTGCCGAGATAGTCCCACTCGGCAAAGGTAATCGGTTCGCCGTTGCGTTTACGCATCGTCAGCGTGTCGCCCTGAACGATATTCTGCGACAACACATAAGAGGCCGCTTGGTACAAATCCTGCGAGGCATCCAAGTCTAGGTAGTCGGCCAGAATCTCCAACAGGTTTGCGCGGCACTCTGCGATGTTGTCCGCCAACAACTCGATCCCGTAGATACACATCACGGCGAGGAGCGCGTAGTGTCGCTTCTTAAAATCGAAGTTACCGTATTTAAGTTCGACAGTAGCGAGCTTGCGCCGCAAGACCACGACAAGGAAGTTTCCATTTCCACACGCCGGCTCCAAAAATCGGGAGTCGATACGCTCAGATTCTTCATTGACGAGATCGAGCATCGCTTCGACTATCCACTGAGGCGTGAACACCTCACCGTAGTCCGCGACGCGCTGCTTTGATTTCACTGAATTAAGACGCCGGAAGCGGGGTTAACTGCCTTTCTTCCACTTCGTTGACGACGATTTCGTCTTCGACGGCGACCACTTCACCTTCGTAGACCAATACGAAGCCGAGAGCTTGTCCTTCTTGGCAATGCTCTTGGCGTGCCTGGCCTCGTAAGCCTTGCGCTGGCCCACGGTCTGATTGGTCTTCACGCCCTGCTGCCCAAAGCGAATCAGACGTACCTCATCCCCGTCCTTCGCCAGAACCGCGTGCGACTTCTTCGGATGACTCGGGGTCCGTTTCGGTTTGTTGTAGCCGGCGAACTTCTCGCCCCTGTACGTAATCGCCATTACTTCTTCTTTGCCTTCTTCTTGGCGGCCTTCTTCTTCGCTGCGCCCGACTCCATCGCACCGTAGCCTCCCGCCGCAGCCTTCTTCGCCGCAGCCTTGCCCTTCTTCGTGTATGGGTACTTCTTTCCACCTACCATCGGCATCGTTCAATCCCTCCGTTCATGACGTTCAAAACGCACATCTATAAGTATCGCAGTCAGAGTTAGTGCTACAAACATCCCCAATCGAGCCTTGGGAACAAACACTTGCAGTACAGACACCATTCGCAGTGCCGTATTTGTTCTCCAGACACTCTAGCATGATCTCCGCGATGCACTCTGCACCGGCATCATTCGGGTGGATGCCATCAAATAAACAGTTGTTGGTGTCACCGTTGGGACAACATTGTTTCCAATGCGACCAAGCATCGACCCAGTGATAGTCAGCATCTACGGAGGATAATGACTTCAGGTATGAGCGGATTTGGCTTAATTGATGATTATGCCATGTCCAACAGCCGGCCCGTGGGGATGAATTGAGCTTATCTCCCCTGACATGAGCCGTAGGGGTTGCGACCAAGACGATTTCGACCGATGAGGAGTCTACTGACGATGCAATGCCCGCAAAGGCGTCTTCCACGGTGGCCTGTGAGGCAGCAGCCATGCACACACCGGAACTGCATCCGGGGGCATTTAGACATCCGGTGAAACATTGAGATGTAGGTAGCGTGTGCCCCGCCAGACAAGTAGCCCCCTCAGCGAAGAAACTGAAGCTACAAGTGCCGTTACTACACGTAGTTCCGCCAAAGCAATCAGCATCGGTAGAGCATCCGCAATCGAAGTGACTAGTACAAGAAGTGCCAAAGTCGCCGGGGTTTATGCAATACCCTTCGAACACAGCCGGGTCATGACGCCAACCAGAACTTTTCGGACAATAGCAGGAATTACCTTCGTCGGAGCCACCATCGTCGTAGCAGTAACTATAGTTTCCTGATGTGCAGTATCCGCAGTCCGAGTTCACCGTGCAGGCAAGAGTGGCCGAGGCGTTAGCACAAGTCCCTGAACTGCATGGCCCTTCGTAATTACACGCGGAGTCAGGGGGGCAATCTGCGTTTTGAGAACAAACAACCCCTCCAACCGGACTAGCAATAATGAGGGGCTTTATCGTATTTATCCCCATCATGACCAAGGCAACATCGAGTTTCTTGTTTAAGTCTCCTCGCCGGGAAGAACAGGACAAATGCCCACTTGCCGATCCGTTAATGATGTTTGTTAAATTGTGCTCCAGGTCGCCTATGGTGCGACCGCCCTGAGCGCAATCATATAAATACTCTGGTTCAATCAATGGATCTACGAACCCACCGGACATGACATTGTTCAAACGACTGTTTCCGATGAATCCGACGGTCTTGAATCCGTCGCCGTTTCTATCAGGCAAGACATTCGGTACTAGTGGCTCAGGAAGCAGTATCAACGCTTCCGCTGATACTGCGGTTCCTCGGACCTGTCCGACCGACCCTGAGCGCGTGTGAACGCCTTTCCACTCCAATGCGTTAATATCGGTGAAGTCCCACGACGTAGCATCAGGGGCGGTAGCAACCGCCTCAAAGCACCCTAATTGGAACTCGGTATCGCCGTGCTCATCAACCGCGTAAGTTACGCCGGAGGACAAGTTGCTTCCAACTTTGAGTTGACACGTCACGTCCTTAACGGACCCAGATGAAGCGTTCGTATTATCTCTCCACGACCCGATATGAGTCACCAATGGGATTGCAGGGGTACTGCTCATGCAGTCTGAATCCGTGTCGCATGAAATATTCGACAAAGAACAAGTCCCGCTTGTGCAGGTGTCTGTAGTGCTAAGATTGGTAAAGCCTAGCGTCTCATCGTCGTTATTCGTGTTCGTAAAGATATACGATGTTTCATCATCCAATGCCCCAGAGGCAGCGTCATTGACGCAATCATAGTGCCCTGTCGCATTACAGCTTGTTGTATTCGACCAATTAACTGTGATGTCCGAATCCGGCACTAACGAAGCGATCCTGTAATTAGCGTTCGCTACACTGCATGAACTGTCTGTGATGACTATATCGTCCAGATAATACTGCCAAGCGTCCGTCTGGCCGTCTGAGTATGTTCCGAGGTAAACATCATTGACTGTTCTCACGTCCGTAGTGTTACAAGTGCTGCTCGGACAATCGGCATCTGATCCGCACGCATACCCCGCGTTTGTTCCGCCGGAACACGATCCTTGTGGCCGTGTTTGCTGACCGCGCAAATAAACGGTTCCCGGCTCTCCCACATACATCGAAACAGATACATCCCCTGCATCGCCAGCGGTATTGTCTTGCTCTAAACCGACCGCGTACCATTGATTTGTATTCAGTGGACCAAATGATGCATAAGCCGAATTGCCGTCAACGCAGGACGCTTCGCCTGCGTTTTCTTCATCGCAGTCAGTTGCCGCATCCGAACATTCGGTCCCGTCATTGGTTGATGTCTGACACTCCGCGCCATCGTCCTCGTAGTATGCCCGTACGCGATATGTTGATGACGTAAGTCGCTCAACGACTAAGATGGCCGTAGGATTTCCGCTTCCATCATCAAATCGGAGAACTTGTCGTCGTTGACTGGCAGAGGTGGGTAGCGTAGCCACGTTCAATTTGGCGTAAGCACATATTGTACTTTCGGAACTGATCCCGTCGCTGCGCTTCAGGTAGCGGGAAGCGGATGGCGTTGGAACGTCGTAATAAATCGAACAGGTATTCGTGTCATCACCGAACGTCGTGGTACTAACAGTCGGCCTAGGGCTACTACTTCCAGAAAACACCTGCCCAGTAAGCCACTCCGACGTAGATAGCCCGCCGCATATCTCATTCCCCCAAATGAAAGTCTCCGCGTAACTATCACCGGCTACTAGCAACAGTAGTAACGCAAGCGCGTTCAAATTAGCCCGCATTAAATATTTCCTCTAGGGTACAAACCCACGAAACGGTTCCTGCTGCTCCCGACGTAGTATCGTTGGCTTGGAGAGCAGCCGCGCTAAATGCAGTATAACCAGAGACATTAAACGAGTACCCACTCGCGGTTGATGTGTGAGAATCTACGTATAACTGCGTGGGCGTCCCGGAGAAGGCGCCATTAGCATTTCTCTGAAAAGCAAACGCGCCTTTTTCGACAAAATATTCACCAACTGTCGTGCCTTGGAGAGTCGCTGTGCAAAGATAATCAACAACCAAGACACCAGTAGCGTTTGAGTTAGTCCCGGTTCCAGCCGAGTAAATAACCAAGTTCCTGTTTGCAGTGCCACTAGATGTTTGCGCGACTGCTACGCGCCTTGCAACGTGCATAGGTAGGGTTGCCAGCGAGTAATCGACTTCAATGTGCTCCATCAGGCTTGAGTCGGTAAGGCTTGCACTAGGACTGATGCTAGTGGAGATTTTTCCATCTTCCGTTAGGTTATTATTATTTCGATAGCCTTGGTTGATGTCTGCGTTGGCAAGATCCTGTAACTGCCAATCATTCTCTGCGAACAACTTGCCTACAAAGTAGGTATCGTCCTGAACCTCTCCTGTATCAGCACCTCTCGTAGTGTCGTGCTGGATGCACCAATCACTAGCTGCACCTACGCAGAGATTGTCATTATCAGTCGCAACGATTGTCGGGATCTGGGATTCCAAGACATCCGTTGAAGTCGTCATCACTCCCGTCCCAGTAGTGACATCACACTCACCGGCAGTGCAGGATACTGACGCAAACGTACTAGCGAAATCCAAGATGCTCGCTGCACCTGCGGAAGCGTCTCCTTCTTCGATAGCGAGAGTAGAATTGAGCGTACCCGCTGAAATGCTCAGGCCTGTGCCCTCCAGGTCCGTCACCGCCTTGTCGTCCTGTGCAACAATCGCCCCCTCACTAAAGAAGTCCGTTGGGCTATCACCTGCACTAGCAGTCGAGGCAGTCGTAGCGTTCCCGCTCAAGGCACCTGTGAACGTGGTGGCCGAGAGGTTATCAGTCGTCGGGTCGTAGGCCAGTGCCGTGTCGATGTGAATCTGTTGATTTGATGATGAGTCTGTCTCTACGAAAGCCACGAACGTCGTAGAGTCAGTAGACGCATTGTCCACTGCTACGTTGGTCGCGTTCGTGGCTGAGGTAGCACTACCTACGCTGAGACTGCTCTGCGTGGCCCAAGTGAACCCGGCTGTTCCGTCATACGTAAGAACATCCCCACTCCCGCTTGGGGCATTGGTAGCAGCAAGATCCGCTTCCACGAGGCTGTCCGCAGTAATATTAATCTCGGGTGCCCATCCCTCGCCAGCCGTACCACTGACGGTGATGCGTCCGGTTGCTCCAGTAACATTCGCCACGTAGTTGCCTGTCGTGTCTGTTCCGAGTGCAACCGCGTTGGCTTGAATAGTAGTCACGCCAGCGGTCGTCATCGTTATGTCACCAGAAACATCCTCGGTGGGCACGAACACCGCTGCCCCTACGGTTTTACCTACGTAGATGTGGTCGTCATCGGTGTCCCACTCAATAACTCCCTCAGCAGTAGGGGCCGGAGTCGCGCTCTGAACCAGGGTGATTGCAGAAGTACCAATCGTCCCGCCGGCAATCGTGAGGTTATCTGCCACTTCGGCGTCCGAGATGGCTCCCGTAGCCAGTTGCAGAGAATCGTTTCCAGTGGCCGATATGACCACATTACCCGAGAAGGTAGATACCCCAGCCTCATCAATCGTAAGGCGCGTAGTGGGCGATTGAGAGCCGTCTGCGCTCGTTTTCAGTTCGATTGTGCCGGGCATATCGTTGTTGCCCGGAGTGTCCCCGACCGTGAAGTCGATTTCTGCGCTGATAGCCTCATCCGTGCCGTCATGTCCAAGCGCGTAGATTGTCAGAAGCCTGTCTCCCGACACTACGGCAGCGGGGGTGGCAATCGAGCCTCGGCTCCTGCCTCCATACATAACGGCTCCACGCGCAGCAACGCTGTCCTCGTGTCGGTGAGCTTCGATCTCAGCCACATTGGTTTCGCCGTCATCGGTAGCGATGGCAAGACGGGAGGTTGTAGCGTTGCCGTTGACCGCCATCTGATACTCGGTATCGCCAACCGTAACGTGATCCGTGGCGGTGAGTACGTTATTGGTCGCGTCGTAGACCAACCCTGGATCGGTGTGGATGGTCTGAACTGTTCCGCTCGGCTCGCCAAACATCGCAATCGACACGCTGGTATCCGCACCGATGGCAGAAGTGGTCATGCTCTGGACTTCCGCTGCACCATTGTCCCACGCAACATCTCCGTGGTCGGCATCAGCCATCTCTGATGCAGAGATACTGTCGCCCAAAGTGGGGGTCAGGGTGATGGTATCGGTCCCACTATCACCGCTGATGGTAATCCCGGTGCCCGCCGCGAAGGTCAACGTATCCGTCGTGCTGTCCGCTACCGGGTTGGTGCCCGAAGGCGTAGCAAATGTCTCAAACAAGTTCTGGTCGGCATTGTGGGCACCATCAGCGATGCTCGACCCAAGAGCCGTGTTCAGACCCGACAGATCGGTGATGTTGGTCGTTGTACCGCCCGAGATACGAACAAGGCCGTTATACGCCGAAACATCTGCCTCAAGCCCACCTCTTTCGTGAGCAAGGGTTCCACTGGCAATGTCCGCTGCTGTCAGTGGGCGATCAACAAAAGCCGACCCGTTATGGATAAGAACATCCCCAGAGGCCAGCGGACCCGTAACGGTTACGTCCGAGAGGGTACCGATGGTGTCATCCGTCAAATCATCGTCATCGAGTGCGCCATCATTGTTGGTGAACACGTCATCTACGTTGATCTGAGTCTCTAACTTAGTCTCCGTGTTCATAGCCGAGAAAACTGGGTCAGTCTCGTCTCCGTTCGTAAAGTGCGCCCCCGAATGAAACTCTAACGTGGCTGTGTTGTTATGCCCGACCTTGATTGTCTCTGCCGTGGTATCCCATTCAATCCGCCCATCTGCCGTCGGGGCCGTTCCGGCTTTGAGAGTAATGTCGGATGTTCCAATCGTTCCAGCGGCAATGGTCAACGCATTTGCGACCTCTGCGTCTCCTATCGCATCATTCGGAAGTTGAACCGAAGCATTACCCGCGCTTGTCGTGACAGCGAGGATTGATGTGTTCCCATCGTTCTCAACAGTCAAGATATTTCCAGACTGAGCATTACCGCCCGTAATGGTCAGATTGGTGGACGTGGTGCCATCAATCGTGTCCCCAGTGTTCAGTACAAAGACATCAGCAATGTCGAGCGTAACTGCTGCTGTTTCCCCACCCGAGTTCGCTACCGTGACTTTCCCGTTTCCGGCATCGGCAATAGTCGCAACGTAGTCACCCGTCGTGTCGGTACCGAGTGCCACCGCGTCGGCTTTGATAGTCGGATTTGGATAGTTTCCGTCCAAATCACCACCTGCCGCAGCGGTCGCTCCAAGTTTCTCCGAATCCAACTCGTTCAGAGCCGCCTGAACATCAGTCGCCTCGATGTTACCGGCAGCAGTGTTGTCAATCTGTGCCGCATCGTAGTCCGAGGTATTCGCGGTCACGGCTCCAACCCGACCGTGTACGCTGGTTACTCGGGAGCCTGCTCCAACTCGTGCCCAAGCCAATCCACCGTCATCTTCGCAGATCGCCCAGTCACCCACCTCCCACTGCGTCTCACCGTCGAGATTCGTAGAACCCGCTGTCGAGACGACGTAGTAGTTGCCTTCATCTCCCGGAGAGGACTGGCACCCTGTTGTGGTCAGATTTGGACTGTTCGTGTTGGCGTTCCAGGTGCCGGCAAACTTTACCGACCCAACCACTGAGTCAGGTAGCTGTGAAACCGGCACCTTTGCGGACCCATCCAAGGAAGCCACGCCATTGGCTACTCCCTTCTGGGATGTGGGCACCAGAGTGGTCCCTATGCGCGTTTCCAGCGCGCTCAGGGACGTTTCTGCGCTGAATACGGGGTCAGTCTCGTCCGAGTTCGTGAAGTGGCTCAGATCGCTGATATCGGCTTCTACGAGGGGGCGGTCTACCCACTCAGTCGCGGTAGAATCGTACATCAACGCATCCCGGTTCTGGAGTGGCCCGGTGATGTTCACGTCCGACAGGGTATCAAGCCCGACCGTAGCGCAGGTCAGATCCCCTTCCTTGTCGATTGCGTTGGCAAACTCCCCTGCTGCACAATCGCTCGGGTCAAGAGACAGTCTATCCGCGAAGTCGGCTGTTCCAGTGAGATTACCTGCAAACCCGGTGGCGGTGAGTACGTTAGACGTGGCGTTGTAGGTGATGCCCGCGTCGGTATCCACGGACAGTGAACCCGTCGCATCGGTGGTTAACGCGACGAAAGAAGTCGTATCCCCGCCAATGTCCGCTACCGTAACTGTTGAAGCGAGAGTGGCTTCGTCAATAGTGATGTCGTTTGGAATATCGTCATCAACAATTGCTTCACACTCTGCAACCCCCGCCGCTGTAACCCCTACAGCAAAATGAGTCGCAGTGACACAATTAGCCGGATCACTTGCTAGAGCGGTAGCAGTTGAAGCATTACCGTTTACATCGCCTGTGACGTTACCAGTTACGTTCCCTGAGAGATTCCCGGTGAACGTGGTTGCAGAGAGATTATCGGTGGAAGCGTCGTAAGTCAGTCCTGCATCGGTATCTACCGACAGATCCCCAGTTGCGTCCGTTGTCAGGGCAACAAAGGAAGTTGTATCGCTTCCAATATCCGCAACTGTAACCGTGCTGGCTTTTGTCGCAAGATCAATAGTGATGTCGTTCGGAACGTCAGCATCGACTAAAGCAACACACGACAAATCTCCGTTCTGCCCAATCGTGTTCGCAAACTTATTCGCCCCACAATCCGCAGGATCTAAGGAAAGGTTATCCGCGTAATCCGCTGTACCAGTAAACGATCCCGCAAACTCTGTAGCAGTCAGTACGTTAGTCGTTGCATTGTAGGTAAGCTCCGCGTCTGTTCTTGCTCCCTGGTTGCCAGTCGCACTATCAAAGAAAGCAATCGAAGCTGTCGTATCTGATGAAGCTGTGACTGTGACATTGGTTGCATTTGTTGCCAAGTCAATAGTGATGTCATTCGGCACTTGGGCATCCGTCACGCTGCCCGTAACGTCCGTGAAGGCAGGCTCATAGCACCCTTCGACAGCCCCGACCTTATCCACCCCAAGGGGGATTTCCCCGGCATTACAATTCGCGCCGTTATTAGAAAGACTGTCAGCGAAATCTGCGGTTCCGGTTAAATCTCCCGCAAACGATCCGGCTGTAAGTACGTTCGTCGTCGCGTTGTACGTAAGATCCGCGTCGGTCTTCGCGCCGAGACTCCCCGTTGCACTCTCAAAAAATGCAATCGAGGATGTTGTGTCAGTTGAGGTTGCGACCGTCACTGTGGTCGCTGCACCCCCTTCAGTAGAAGATGCAGCAAAAAGACAATTTACTGAGCCATCAAGACAAGTCGTATCTACAGTATGACTGCCAGAGTAGAACTCTACAGTCCCGCTTCCGTTTCCTACTTCGATCCTCTCGGTGGTTCGGTCGTACTTTATCTCGCCATTATCGGTAGGAGCAGCACCATCCGCGTCCAATAGGACGATAGTATCGTCATCGAGGGTACAGGTATCGGTATCGCAAGTGGTGTTGGCGATTGTCGTGTCGCCGGATGAGCAGTCCCCACCCGCCGCGACCAAGTTGCCACTACCATCAAACCGGGCACACCGGCTCGCCGTACCGCCCGTGACTGTATCTCCAGTTATGTCCACCGTGCAGTTGGTATTGGAACACGCATCCGGGTCCAGTTCTGCGGTAGTGTCTGTACCAATGGTCAACGTGGACAACCCAAGCGTGACTGCTGCGCCTTCTGATCCAGACCCCGTGACCGTTACCTTACTTCCCGCTCCAGGGGCTACGGTAGCCACGTAATTGCCCGTGGTGTCGGTGCCGAGCGCAACTGCATCTCCTGCAATGGTGGGATTGGGATACGTTCCAGTGAGATCCCCTCCTGCGGAGGTTCCCGCCAGGGTCGTATCTACGGTGTGAGCACCGGGATAAAACTCAAGGGTTGCATTGCCATCATTACCAACCTTGATGCGGTCATCCGTCGTATCCCACTCGATCAAGCCATCTGTGGTAGGAGCGGTACCCGCGTTCAGGGTGATTGCACTGGTTCCGATAGTCCCGCCGGCGATTGTCAGGTTGTTGTCCACGGTCGTATCGCCGTGGTTATGAGAATCGTTGTTTACAGACGGATTCGGATAGGTGCCCGAGAGATCCCCTCCCGCTGCGCTGCCTGAAAGAGTCGTATCAGTGTCCCCAGCAGAACAGTCGCCGGATGCAGCAACAAGGTTTCCAGAACCATCGAATCGAGCACACTTGCTCGCGGTTCCGCCCGTGACTGTATCCCCAGAGAGATCGACTGTGCAGTTAGCGTTCGTACAAGCGTCCGGGTCGATTTCTCCATGCGCTACATTGGCGTTTTGTCCGGTGTGGGTGTTCAATTCCGCTTGAGTCGCGGGATCTACGTACTCAAAGGCAGTGGTTCCACTGTCTACAATAACCGCGTAGCCCGCCGTAGGAGTATTCGCACCATCATCCAATTCATCCGTACCAACAACATCGGTTCCGACCGATCCTGCCACGCCACACGCACCACTGGATAGGACTACAGACCCATTCGTGTCCATCTCCAAACAGGTCGCTGACCCAGGTGCCGCAACGCTGGTGGTAAGGAGCTTCGTATCGGTATCATCTGCGCGGACTTTAAGGCTTGTAGCGATCTCAGTCATCGCATCAAGCGCATCCGCCTCCAACCCTGCGGCAGAGGTCGCTGCACCGCCTTCCGAGGACGATCCCGCGAAGTTACAGGTCACTCCTGCATCAAGACAGGTGGTGTCGGTATCAACCGTGTGGGCACCCGAATAAAACTCTACAGTTCCGCTTGCGCCGTCACCGACCTCAATACGCTCAGTAGTTCGGTCGTATTTGATCTCGCCATCCGTGGTGGGGGCTGCACCATTGGCATCGAGGAGGACTATCGTATCGTCGTCGAGCGTACACGTATCGGTATCGCACGTCGTATTGGCGATAGTTGTGTCTCCCGACGAACAATCCCCACCAGCGGCCACAAGATTGCCAGAACTGTCAAAACGAGCGCATCGACTTGCAGTACCGCCTGTAACCGTGTCCCCCGTAATATCTACGGTGCAGTTTGCGTTCGTACAGGCAGCAGGGTCTTGTTCCGCCGTGGTATCTGTTCCCAGCGTCCACGTAGCGCAATTCGTCTTGTCCTGCTGGCAATATGTCTCGGTAAGTTCACCGTCATCAATGAACTGCCCGAGCAGAGTCACTTCTCCGGTGGCGTCGGGGAATGTGATGATTTTGTCCGTCGTGGTGGATTCGGTTACGCGGAAACGTGTCTCCGTTGAGTCGGCTACCGGACCCTCGCAGACCCATCCGCCGTCACTCGTGCCCTCGTTCGAGAACACACACTCGTCTGCCCCGAGAGCCGGTGATGCGCCCGCATCCGCGTAATCGAACTGCACGTCGTTCGCGTTGACCGCAATTCCAGTCCCCGCCCCGACAGCGAAGTTTCGCGTAGCCGAAATATCCCCGCCCCCGGTCAGACCATCTCCAGCCGTGACCGATACCGCCGTATGGTCTACGTGGATGTCCGTGTTGCCCGTATGCGTATCGAGTTCTGCCTGAGTGGCGGGATCGACATATTCAAACCCAGTCGTCCCAGTATCGACAATGACCGCGTATCCAGCGGTCGGGCTGTTTGCGCCGTCATCCAGTTCATCTGTGCCCACAGTGTCCGTCCCTGGGGTACCGCCGCTCCCAGTGCCGCAGGCGGCGCTAGCGAGCACTACAGAGCCATTTGAGTCTATTTCCAAGCAGGTGTTAGAAGCAGGCGGGGAGATGCTGGTGGTCAGGAGTTTGGTGTCCGTGTCATCCGCCCGAACCTTCAGGGTCGTAGCGATCTCAGCCATCGAGTCGAGGGCATCGTTCTCCAGAGCGGCAGCAGATGTGGCTGCCCCGCCCTCAGCGGAGGCGCCCGCGAACAGGCAGTTTACCCCGGTATCGAGGCAAGTGGTGTCGGTGTCGCCGGAACTGCAATCCCCACCGGCAGAGACGAGGTTGCCGGAACCGTCGAATCGGGCACAGCGGTTCTGCGTGCCCCCTGTAACCGTGTCATTGGCAAGGCTGACCGTACACGCCGCGTTGGTACACGCCGCCGGGTCTACCTCGCCGTGCGCGACATTCGCGTTCTGCCCCTCGTGGGTATCAAGTTCCGCCTGCGTTGCCGGGTCCACGCACGAGCCATCCCCGAGTTGGACATGAGTCGCTGTAGGGCAATCGACCGCTGGCCCGGTGTCTGTCGTATGGGAAAGGTCCGAAATGTCCGCCTCGACCAACAGACGGTCCACAAAGGCGGAAACCCCGTCGTAGACCAGTACATCGCGGTTCTGAGGCGTCCCGCTCAGGGTCACGTCCTGCAACTCCCCGACCGAATCGTCGGTCAGATCGTCGTCCGTCAATGCCCCGTCATTATCGGTGAAAACGTCGGCAACATTGGTCAACTGAGTCTCTAACTCAGTCTCCGTGTCCATCTCCCCGAAAACCGGGTCTTGCTCCAGGCTGGGAACCTCGGTGTCGCGGGCGAGAGTACCGTCCGCGTTACAGGTCACATCCCCACTGGTCGGCGTACAGGTGATATCAGTCCCGCCGGTCACGCTCGACACGCCGGCAGTCACCTCCGACCCAATCGCCTGCCAAGTGTTATTCGTCCCACTGGTGATAACGCATTTGGCAATGGCGCTCCCAGTGCTCGCCGTCGGATCGCAGTCCTGAGAGTTCAGGGCATCCGTAATCACGCACTCGGTATCGCCTGCACGGTTCGACCGTGCCGCAAATGTCGAGAGTTGGGACTTGGTAACAGGCCCGGAACAGTTGGTCCCGCCCTGCTCACTTGTCAGTTGAGCTACAGCGGGCGTAGAACCCGCCAAAAACGCCGCGACAGCCAATATTCTGAGCAACATGGAGTCATGTTACCGCTTAACTGCATGGACGCGCTAGCAGCCGCTTACGGGCTTCTGAGGGGCGTTCTGGGGCTAGTCCTCGTCGTAACCGAGGTCCAAGCCCTCCACGAGCAGGAACAGCCTCTCCAACTCCTGCCCCTCGGGGAACCCACGCCGGAACGCCGGGTACAGGGCACGCCGGAACTCCGTCAGCAACCTCTCAAGAGTCTCCACCTGCTGGTCAAGGACCAAGGACTTCAATTCGGCGGCGCGGAGACGGCGATGCAGTTCCTCCACGTCGGCTTCAAGATTGGTAACTCGTGATCTCATCGTCGGCATATCAGTACCTCAGCCAAATAAAACGCTCTCATCGTCAATCTCCTTACTCGTCACTCAGGCCCAAATAGGCTGGCAGCAGGTTGGTCCATGTACACGACGGACTCGTCAAAGTGTCAGGGAGTTCGCCCGACGTAACAGTTTCGGTGTGTGTGCAGTATCGCCCCTGATACGTACTTGCGTGCATACTGACAAATGCCACATTCCCAGTGCTTGTGGTCACACACATCCAAACGTCTCCTGGCGGAATGGCCGCAGGCGTAGCGTTATCATTCGAGCAGTTCAGACTGCCAGTTCCACTGCTCGTTGGCACTGTGCATTCAAAATACTGAGTCTGTCCGTCCGCACTGTATGTCCCCAACTCTACAACTTCGGATACATCAGTCCCAATTTCGAGAACAAAATCCATCGTGTCTGCATCGGCAATGCGACCGGGGACAAACCACTTCACACAATACGCCGATCCTGCCGTCTCTTGCGTTGATGTTCCATTGAAACTGGGTGCCCCTGTCTGGAACTTCGTCATGGTAGTTGCAGACAGACCCGTGGGCGGGTTCAGGAACTCACACACTTCGGTGCTCCCGTCGCAGGCAAAAATAGTGTTACTGGGAGCGCCATATACTCGGAAGTCTACGTCCAAGTTTGAGGGATTGATGATAACGGTCTTGGTTCCACCCGCGTTACTGCTCCATTGCTGTAGTCCGTTATAACTACCCCCACTTTTGACGAGGACGTCTACCCTGCCGTCCAGTGAACCGTTGTCGGTGTCCATCGCCGTATGCCTGATCTGAGCCACACCCACCTCGGTGCCAACGCTGTTGTCTGCCGTAAGCTCCATATTGCAGAACGTCCCATCTACTCCATCTCCATCGCAGCCAAGACGAGCGTATGTCGCGTTCCCACCTGTATTACTATAAGCCTGTAGGGCGTTGGCTACCGTGGTGTCGATATTGAGAACCCCGCTCATCGTATCGCCAGTCTTACTCACGTATGTGCCACTGGTATTGTCCGTCCTAGATATTTCTCTCCAGGAATTCCCATCCAGCCACAGATACAGAACGCAATGGGCATTGGAACAGGTGAAGTCCTCACCATTGTTCAAACGGATACTCGCGCTTGAAGCCACCGTAACGTCTGTGCTCTGAAGACGAACCAAGAGCGTCTGACCGCTGATTCCATCATCGAAGTCTGTTACGACTGACCCTGCGCCGTAGGTCGCCAGATTGATTTGCGTGCAATCGGCAACGGAGGGCGTCAAGTCATCAGAGGCCGCAGTGCATTCATTCCCAATGTCTTTCATCCGAACCGGCGCAATATCCTCAGTGGTGAGGTCGATAAACTCCATCGGCTCCGCCTCATTGAACTCGTGACGAAGAACCCCGGCGGTGCTCATCGTCTTGCGATACCGGCACGTCGATAAATCATCGTCGCAAATCGAACCCGAGAAAAATTGCTTCTGCGAAGCGTCGCGGATCTCGGCACCGGGATAGTTTGCGATATTCTGTACTCTCAAGCCAGAAACTCCACTCCCGCTGCCATTAACAAAGTCGTTGGCGATAGTTCCGCGTATATCAACGTCGAGATTGACAGTCATCAAGGAGCACCCCGTTGCCAGTTCGATACCTGTATTTCCGGTAGCACTGACGTTAGTGCTTTCGACGTGCAGGGAACCAGTTAGAGATCGAAGCGTTCCTTCACAGTAAAACCCAATCGAATCGGTCTGCGAGGGGAACAAAATCACGTTATCGAACCGCGAGCGATATATGCTGGTCCCTGCCGACACTCCCAATAGAATTGGTTGTGTCGCAGCCGCCGCCGCAGCAACAATCTCGACGTGCTCAAGATGAGTTGATGCAAAACTTGATGATGTGCCGCTGATTTTTTCAAACGAAATGCCGTTATCGCAGTTATGGATACGGACATCCTCTATCTTCGTCGCCTCCGTGAAGCCTCCGCCTAATTGCAGTTTGATGCCTGTGTCGAAATCCTGGATGTAAAGATTACGGAGAGTCTGGCTGTTTGAATCTTCGATGCGGATGGCGTTGCCCTGCCCCTGTGTTCCCGCATTGTATATCCGCAGCCCTTCAATGACGTGCTGCGGACTGTTCACCGCCTGACCAACATCTTCAATAGCAAAGACATCGGATACTCCGACTGTGGCATCAATGGCCGAGCCACCACCCATGATCGTTATCGAGTGCGTAGATGGCAGCGAAATAGTAGACCCGATACGCCACGCATTGGTGCATCCGGGGAAAAAGATAATATCGCCTTCCTCCGATGCCGTAATGGCAGAGTTAATGCTTGATGCGGCGTCAGTGGAGCCATCGCACACGGCCCCGTAATCCCGAATGTCCAGCACATTCCCGCCACTCGCTCCACCGCACGAAGACGACTGCCACGCCGCTCCGCAGTAGAAACACGTCACCTTGTCCGTCCCGCCACCCGTCGTGCAGTCCGTAGCCGATGCCCCGTCTGTAATCGTACAGACCGTACCAATCGTCGGGGACATTACCCCGAGCCGTGCAGCAGTGGCCGGCGTAGAACACCCTGTGCCGCCCGCCTGAGTGCTCTGCTGTGCCCATGCCTGGGACGCCCACAACAGTAGCGCAATCGCCGTAACTAACTTCTTCATATCGTCTGCCCCGCGTTGTGATAATGGATCGTGATGGTCATGATTTGACCTGCTCCAGATGGGGCTGCACCCGTTCCGACCAACTGAACGCCACACGTCCTTGCTGTGCTGTCGAACACACCCATAGAATCCCCCTTGCCCTGCAACGGGATAGATCCGTTGAGTCCTGCTATTGAGTTCATGTTGATGGTCGCCATCGCGCCTTGAGTAAACAAGGGGTCCACAACGACGGCGTATGCGTCCTCGTCCCCAACGAAGCCAACCAGTAGACGGTAATCACTTGTCGCTACTACATTGGCGTTCTTCACGTTGGTGTAAACATCCACCGAAGTGATGATTGCACCAACTGGTAAATCCGTGAATTGGATAAACGTGTTGTAGTTAGATGAGGTAATTGCGACTTCTCGGCAGATCGCCTGCGACAATCCAATCGGAGAGAAGTTGTAAACCGACGAGTTCGTCTTGTTCACCTCAACCCCTAGTCGATGTCCGTAGAGCTTGTCGCCCCGAAGCGGCTCGAACTCTAGCGTTGAGTCGTATGTATTATAGGTTCCTCCAACCGGAGGAGATGTCACTGTCGGTTTGTCTCCTTCGAGCAATGATTCGGACGATCTGACAATAATCTCCTTGTACGGACCAAAGGTTCTACCCAACGCCCTTGCTCGAACCCGCACGATATCATCAACATCGGATGGCAGATCAAACACGATTGGGGCTGACAACGTGGTTCCTGTCACCTCATCGCCAATGGAAATCCACTGAAGCGTTGAAATAGGGTCTTCTACTACTATGAGGAACGAGTAGTCACCTGATCCGGCGAAGATAGAACTGAATGGAAATGATTCGACTGTCCCATCTTCAATGTTGAGGAACGCATCCTGGCTTTTCGGCACAGGGCCGATGCGCCGATTGGTATCCAACGAGGCCGCATCCTCGTTGTGATAAAACCGAAACTCCTTGTCGATTTGTGAGGGTGGAGATTTTGTCTGATCGGTGAAAACTGTTCCACGGAATCCGGTATCAACTGCGTACGACGCTCCCCATGCTGGGATATTAGTGTGAGTAGTCGTAAAACTTGTTGCGGCTCGCCACGAAACGAATATGAAACCAGAACTCGTTGTAACCGTGACCTGAAAATACCCCGTGAATTGATTTGCCGTAAGTCCGCCAGCATCCGGCAAATCAGAGATATACAACCAATCCCCAGTGTTTATCGGAACGACTGCCGAGGAGGGGAAAACCAGACTACACCACTCATTAGGGTTAGTGCCCCCCAATGCAAAGTTTCGAGCAAGAAAAGAAACCGTCTCGCCCCATACTGACCCAATCGTTCGGACTTCAGGGATACAAACTAACTGATCCCCGTCATCGAATGTCCCTCCCCCTGTCGCGCTGGTTTTATACAGAAGGTAATCGCTTGTGCAGTAATCTACGTCATACGCGAACGCCCCGTTGACTGGTGCCCACGATACGTCGATAACCCTGCCGTTTACTGGGCCTCGCAGGGAAGCCGTTACAAAGTCCAAGACTGGTACATCTGGCGTTGATTCAAGAACCTCCGTGGTTGTAGGCGGAAGGCTTCCTGTGCCGTCTACAGTGTGAACCCGCGCATCATCTACGATCGTATCGACATCAATGAGTTCTGCGTTCCGTGGATCAATTCCCGAAACAACGCACTTCTTGTTAAACGATAGCGTCCTGCCGAACATGAACTGAGTGCGGTCACGTCCATCGGCGTCCGTATTTATCACTCCGTTCAGTCCTGTGGCCGATTCAAGGTCCGTGTTGCTTCTTATTTTGGTATCGTCGCCCGGTATTCTAATGGTAGACGCGAAGCCAGGATCAGGGGCGGGCTGTCCCTCATCGCCTTTGAACGAGAAGGTGTGCTCCCCACCCAGAGTCCAACCGAGCGAGCTATCCAACAAGAAGACATCCCCATTCGCCACGTCTGTGGGGTCCATCTCCACAACAAGGGAATCAATCTGCGTCACATCCCCGCCAGCGATGTCGTAGGTGATCTCCAGTGGGGTCCAGTAATCCTCGCTCAGAGTCGCGTATCCACCCGTCACGGCATTATTGCCCGTTCCGTCAGGGTCAAGTTTGTAACGGACCTTTTTGCCCACTGTTTGAGCGTTTCCCGCCTTGGCGTAGGCAACGAAATACAACCCGGCTCCCTCTGCTGCCGTCAATGGTCCAGCAGTTATCGGGATACTCACGTGCTCGATTCCGAATGTCGTATTGGTGCTCGATTTCGTCAGCTTGACGCATCCCTCGCCTAGATGAGCATCGCTTGTTTCAGCAACAATGGTCGTGCTTGGACCTACGGCGATCCAAGCCGCAATATCCGTGGCTGAATCAAACGCGCCATTGTGGTCAATCGGCGTTCCACGCCAGTCAAGGATCTGGTCTGTAGTAATCGTGTATGGCCCTGATCCTCCATTATCGTCATAGGCGATTACGTCGCCGGCCTGCCCCCAACCCGGTATCGGGTGGTTTACTGTGACGACCTGCGTTGGGAGTGGAATCAGCCCTTCATACTCCGTCGAGAACTTCACCTGTGTACGTCTGTATCGAGCATCAGCGGTCAGATAACGTGCTTCCCGCCATGCATGGTCGTAAGTTTGAATCCCAGGCAATCGAACTGTGTCGATGTTTGTCTCGTTAGGGTTTTGGTCTTCCAAGTACCCATCCACCGTGTCCATGTTCCATGTGTTCTTGTTGAAGAACTCGACTTGGACCCATTTGGGCAGGTCTGTCCTGTTCAGGCTGTAAGAGACTTGAAGCGATTCCCTCGCAATGTTTCGACTCGAAAACGCTGCCACCGGGAGCGTCTGAGGCTCATCCCTGACAACGGTCCATTTGCCAAAGCTATTCAGGAGTTTCAGGCGGTGAACGCGAAGGGTCTGTGCCACTGAATCCAACCACGTCCCACGCTGGTCAAAGTAGAAAGCGTGAGTGTCTGGCAACTTGGCAACCGCTGGTCCGCCTCCTGATGGGGTAAGCGCCTTTCCGCCGTGAATGGATGCGTAGTGTGCCCACGTATCCAGGTCGATCTGTGAGTCGGGGATACCCGCTCCGTAGAACGGGTCACGCAGCATATCGAGCGCGTGCCACACCCCGCTCTCAGTCTTCGTGAAGTATTGTGGGTCTACGTCGTAGTAATCTAACGAGAATTGACCAATCAACGCCGGCGTAATCGTATCGCCAACCGCAACGGTATCCCCTGTCACCGGATCTGCCGGAATCGTCCGATGGACAGCGGAAGCATTATTCGGGTCGGGTTTTATCTTGTAACCGGGATTGTGCGCATAGCCAGATACGCCGTCATGACTGACAGAAATGATTGTGCCGCTTGATCCCCCCGCATCCGGCCCCACATCTAACGTAGGGTTTGCGGCTTGGATATCATCATCCTCGGTGTAGACCGCTGCTGTCGCTATCTCGAACGCAATAGAGTCCTTTGATGGCAATTCTGTGATCGTGTGGGTTCCGTTTGGACTTATCGTACCAACCGCGCCAGTCGCATCCTTCAAGTTCGACAGACCGGCTAGAGTAAACTTCTGACCGACTGCCATATTGTGATCGGTGAACGCCAGGACCACCCGCTTAGACCCAACCAAAGTCTTCAAGGGATCAGCCGCCAGCGCAACGGGAGTTCTTGTGCCACCAACGTCCACGTAAACGGCTTGCCCATAGGTAGGTAGAAGCCTGTGGCATATGAAGGCCAACTCCCGCGAGTTCTGAGAGTTCAAGTTGGCAGATGCCCTGATTTTTACCTCAGCGACCGTGCCGTGATTGTACGACCGTGCTGGACCATCAACCTCAGTCAATCCGAAACGAAGACCCGCCCACTGAATACGATCATCCGCTACGTTCGTATCTTCGTCGTAAACTCCATCTTGTTCATATGGGTCTTTGCCAGTAGGGGATGTCCTCCGAACACGAACTTCAAGGTACTGTGGCCCCGTCCAGACGACTCCCGTCGGTTGATTCGCCCAATACTCATTGTTCTTTACAACGCTTTCTAGCTTGCCCGCACTGCCCATGACTGGCGATTTCGGCACGTTCAATACATCCGCGTTGATTGTAATTCCTAGTGGGTTTACCTCTGATGCTGGACCCCAAATGGGATGCGTAGACCAATGAGACGCGACCACTCCACGCGCACTACCGAGGATGGTGCCAGATCGCTGCCTCCCCAGCGCAACTGTGAGATTTGCGGGTTGGGGATTGTTCTGATGCTTCCATTCATGGAATATCGTTTCCGCCTCATACCAATGAGAAAGCGGATTCCCTGTGCTCGGGTCAATCTGCCTGACTTGAACGCTGACGCCGACGCCCCACCGATAAACACTGCCGCCATCACTGCGACCAACGAGAGTCCCGCCGACGATATCAATGTTGACGGTCTGAGCCTTGCCGGTAGACCGATCCATTCGCAGTGGTGCTGTCCAATCTTTTTTGATGTGGCCGAGAGAGAATCCCGGTCCTGCTTGATCGTCCCCAGCAGGACTGTTCGACTCTTCCCAACGTAGTTGCACCCCTTGGTCAAATCGCGGGGTGACTTTAATCCACGGACGACCACTGGTCGCATCCACCCCAGAGTTTACGATGTGCCGTAACCTTTGAGGATGCGACAGACGCATACCTAGATTTTCGACATAAGGAGATGTCCAGTGATTATGCTTAGAGAGTTTGTTTGCTCCTATGAGATCGTTGTGGTTGGAATCTAGCCACTCGTAGATAGCAATATCTGATCTTAGCTCAAGGTTACCCGGCTCCCTGAAATACTTCGCCAGACGCCCTGATGCACCGGTTGAATGGACTGTCTCACCAGGGCTTCTGGATAGTATCCCCCACTGGGTTTTATAATCCGTCCTCTCTCCATCTTGTCGCCCTTGATCGTCCCTGTTGTTCCAGTGCGGATCTTGAGCGCCTGACCCCGGAATCGGGCCGTTGGTCTTTATCAGATTCGCCGTGCTTGCGTCGTAGTCATACATATCCCCCAAAAAGAACGTCAGCCCGGTAAACCCCCCATTGGCAAACTTATCTCTCAGGGTAGCAGCATCCGTTCCATTGGTAGCGGGCCACGTAACCGTATAATCCGGGGGTGGTCCATAACCGACAGGGGTAGTCGGAGATACTGTTGTGTGAGCTTGGATTCCTGAGAAATAGATAGTCGTGGAGTTTTCCCCAGCCGGACCATCTTCTCCAGCAATAACCGTGTCATTGACTGCGCTGTGAACTACGAGTTCTGATTTCTGCGCCCTTGGGAAAATCTGACCTACATCATTGTCTTCAATATCCGTAAGGAGTTCATCGACAGTTGAAATCAACTGATACTCGTTTGGTCCTTGAAGCGGGAGATTGCCAGTCGAAACGGTATCAAACGCGGCTGGAATAAGAGTTAAACCCTCTCCAGGGTGCCTGATCTCAATATCTGCCTCTGTCAGTCCCTTGAGCGTTCGACCTCCAATGAACGGAGCTATCGAGTCTTTGTCCACATACCCTTGAGACAGATAGCAAGTTTGGAAGACGTATTGTACTGAGCGACCCGTTCGCCCTCGTTGTCCACCCGATGCGGTATTAATCCGGTCTTGTCCCTCAAACGCGATGAACGGTTCTTCAAGCAGATCAGGAACAATCCTCAGATATCCTGTCAAAGAGGGCAGTGGCGATCTTCGACGTGCCACATTCCCTTGGGTCTGAAGTGAGTACGTCGGACTCGGCTCTTCCGGCCTCCTGATTTTATTCTCGAATATCTTCTGAAGACCGTATGAACCGCCGACCAAGACCAACCCGGTCACAAGTGCCTTAGTCACGGCAAAAGTGGTCGTAGCAGTAGAAGCAACGCCGAGAGTCGCAGCGGTGGCTCCAAACGACGTTGCCGCTGCCCCCACGCTTCCTCCAGAAACGGCTGCTCCAGCAATCGCACCTAAATACGGAGCCACAATAGCCAGGAACAGCATCCCCACAATCATCCCGGCTTGAGATCCGCCCCCGCCCCCACCTCCGTAGGGAGCGACAATCCGAGCGTCAATCAGGATCGTGTTTTCCTCAATGACCCGTGAGTCCCATTCCTCTCGCAAGATCCAGTTATCGTGCTCTGCCCCCATCGCGCACATCGTCGGCGCTTGGAACTCATCAATCCCCTGTTGTTCCATGAAGCCACGAATCGTCGTGCCAGGAACCACGTAGTACGCCCCACCGTCCAAATCGGGGTGCAGATTCCCCCCGACCACCAATCTGGTCTTTACAGGGGGCGAAAGAACTCTTGTCTCATCCATCCGGCTTGCCTCGATGCAGTGAAAATGACCCCTGCACCCTCTTGAGAATGTAGTATACGCCCCCCTTGCACATCGAAGTAAGTTCCGACGTGGAGCGGCAATCCTCGCGTGTACATCACGCAGACTGCCCCATTCTCCGGCTTGCTCAGGGAAGTGGCCTCAGAAGGGTCCAGAACGAGCCTACGAACCGCTCTGACGCACTCTAACGCGCTATCCACGTCTACCCTCACATCCTCCAGAGAACGCCCGAAATAGCGTTTCTGGACGTGCAGGAGCAGCCCGTAACAGTCGTACTCACGCGGCCCTCTGCCGCCCGGTGCCCAAGGGAGTCCGATCAGGCTGTGAAGATCGTCGAAATCCTGCTCAGTCAGCCGATTATTCGTCGGTTGCTGGTGCATTGAACAGGTACGGAGCCGTATCAGCGGTGTAGTACCGATTGGGGAACGGCCTATTCACCAGATCGGCCATCTGACAGGTAGCGCGGAGAATCTGCCCTTCCGCCACGACTGTCGTCAGTTGCATCTCGACTACGTATTCCGGCACCGCCGCTGGGAAATCCGCCGTTGTCCCACTGTACATCCTGTAGCGGACAGGAACCTCTTCGTCGGTCGCAACTGCATTGTCCAGATACTCCCCAATGTACGGCAGGATGTTGTCGATCTGGATGTCAATGCTCGGATTCTCCTCCGGTCGCCGGCGCGGGGGACGGATGTCGAATCCTACGGGGTCGAATCTGACCTGGCTGTTGGCGTCTACCGGGGCATCCGCTTCAAGGGTCGCTTTCAAGGAGTTGTAGTCCCGCACCACCCGAATCGGCGCGCTCTCCTTCTCTGGAGTGAAAAAGGTTGAATGGCGAAGCTCCAACGTGTGGTAAACCACCACGTCGTCCTTCACCTGAGCAAACGCCTCTTTGGCTGCCGTGCTGAAGTCTGCCATCAGGATATCGGGTCCAGAACTTCTACGCGGGCACTCACGTCCCAGAAGTTGACTGCGCGATATTGAAACTCCATCGCCTCGACGAACCTCACACGCTTCTGCACGAACGCCCCGTTAATCCACAGGTTCATCAGAAACACCTTCGCCCCGCCTTCCAAGGTCACGTCAAAGAACGTCTCCGCAGAGTCGCACTGTGCGTCCGTCATCTCCCACTGGAGGCTCCAGTTAATCGGTGCTCCGGTAGCGAAACGTCGTTGACGCGGCGGTCCCGAGTCCATCTCGGTACGGCGTACCATAGACGCACGCTGCCTTCTGTACCCCCTGTCTGCCGGGTCCGGGGGTGCCGTCGTCTGACCCGTGTTCCAATTCGGCAATGCCATCAGGTAAGCCCTCTCTGCTGCGCCTGAGCACTCAACATCGAGCCGAGCGCACTCCGTCCGTTACCCGCCCTCTCCGCGAGCTTCGCGTCCACCAGGTCGATGATGATGTCCATCTCCATCCCGTCTGGACCCTGCCGCTGCTGTTGGCGTGACTGAGCCTGCGTCCCAGCCGGCGCGTTATTGACCGTCACGTTCACCGGGCCGGAAGACATACGCGGCCCGCGTCCCTCAAGGACCGGATTTCCACTCGGACTGCCAATCATCAGAGGACTTCCGCCCGTGGCTATACCCGAAGGTGCTGGAGTAAGGCTCCCCGGTGCCAATCCGCCCAACGATTGCGCCAAAAGATTACCAGCCTGACCCAGCACCCCGCCCTGACCCCTAAGTGCCTCGAACAATGGCAAGAGCACTTGTAGGCGAAGAATCATCTCCAGTACCGATTTCAGTATGGAGTCCGCGAAACTCTCGAAGTTGAACTCCCCTTCGACCAGACTGTCCGCGAGCGTCGAGGCGAAGTTGCGTAACGATTGCGTGGCAATATTCATGCTCTCCGCAACCACCGGGTCCGCAAACTTCTTGCCCATCTCCTCGTACAGACGAGCATTTCTGAGCAGCAAATCCCCTTGGTCTTTGAACTCCGGGTTGATCTTGATTAACGCAGCACGAAGCAGTTCCGCATCCCGAACGACCGTAAGGAAACTCGCGCTGCCATCCTCAAGAGATAGAGCAAACTGACGAACATCTTCCCGCGCTTGCTGCCCGAACAAATCCTCAAGATTTATCAGACGATCTGCATCGGCTTGCGTGATGTCGGCGTTCTCGCGGATTATACGATCCACGTCCATCATGAACCGCTCGACCTCCCCAAGAATCCCTTCGGAAACTGGTGTCGCCCTCTGCAAGAGTCGCGTCAGTGGACGCAGCGGGTCTTTATCGTCATCTACCGTTGCCGTAATCGCAGGCGCAGGGCCAGCCGCTATCCTGGCTCGCTCTCTGACTGCCGCTTCTCTCACCTTGCGCTGCCGCTCTGCTGCATCAGCACCGCCGGCAAACGACAATGAGAAAATGGCTTCTTCCTCAAGACGATTTAATTTCTCAAGGGTCAGTCCCCCACGCTCAATCGCTGCAAAGTAATCCTCGACCTGCCGTGTGACTTTGGGACCGAATCTTTCTTCTACGCCTCGTCTGAAGCGTGCTTCTATCTCGACAGTTCTCTCGCCTAACGGGACTTCTTCAGCGAATCTAGTAAGAAGCGATTGAATCTGGCCCGCTGTGCCACCGAACTCACGAACCCGACCAAGCATCTGGTCTACGTTTCGCATGATGAACTCGGGACTTTGCAGGAACTCCAGATACGTCGTCAGAAGTTCTCGCAGGACCGGAATCTGATCCTCAAACTCTCCACCAATTACTTTGGCAAACTGCTCAATCTGCCTGAACTTGTCTTTGGCGGCTTCCTCAGACAAAAGCCCCTCACTGGCTATGCCATCTTGAAATGCTTTGATCTGCTTTGTCAGTAATCCGCCAAATGCTTCTCGGGCTTCCGCTTGAACAATGGCGACCTGAGCCTGCGCCTCTGGGCCTCCCGTCTCAAGCAATTTGATGCTTTCAATGACGCTTTCTGCACCGGGAAACAGACTGAGTTCTTTTGGTGCTGCTTGTCTGATTTTCTTCAGAATTGCCTGTACGGCTGCATCAAGAGCGCCCTCTCCTCCAGCCCCGGTCAATGCCCCTTCGGTAATCCCTTCGGCAATAACCGCACCTACCCTGAACGCCTCCTGCTGCGCCACTGTTCCAAGCGACTCGGCATCAATGCCAAGCGAACTCAAGACTTCTTTGGCGGACAAGGCGAAGCCGCTTTCCGCGTATGCGCGTTCATATGCTTCCGCGAACTCTTTCGCAGAAGCGAAGCCGGCTTTTTTATACGCCTCTGTTAAGTCAGTTATGAACGCTGACGAGACAACTTCGTCTGGGCTTACTCGAAACAGGTTGGTCAAAACATCGGTCAATCCTGCCGATTCTTGGGCGAACGCCTTGACACCTTCGGTATCAAACAACGCCTCACTGAAACCCTTGCCCTCAATAAGCCTCTCAAGGAATCCCAAAGGACCGCCTAGAAGGAACGTGTCCCTTATAGAATCTTCTGCCTCCTTGGACCTTGAGATGATGACTCGAAAAACGGCCTCTGCACTGGACGCAAGATCATCAAGGGCGAGAGCGAATCCGACTGCACTTCCGACCGCAAACTCCTTCAAGCCAATGAAGCCGCGATACGCAGTGCTCAACCTGTTCATTGCCGATTCTGACTCGGACAGCCTTTTCACCGCCAATGTGAGTGCTGAAACGAAATCTCCTTGAGCCTCTGATGCCCCCTCAAAGCCACGACGACGAAGTTCAGTCATCGCCTCTGTCAGTAGCTTGTTTTTCGCATCAAGTTCTTCAACCCGGCCTGCAAAATCCTTGGTTAGTCTGCTTCCACCCGCGAACTGCTCATTTACCAACGCCGATGAGGACCGCACCTTATCCAAGTTGGAGGCAGTAGCGGCCAATGTCGGAAGCACGCGCTTCGAGACAAACGATTCATCAAATCCCAGCAGGAACGGAGCCAGTCGCCCCTGCTCATTCGCCTCTCTCACCTTCGTCAGAAACAGATCGAAGAATCCCTCGATGTCCGTCTTGACCAACTCATCGAGTTCGGTGATCGTCAGACCCAACCCGCTGGTCCACGCATTGAGTTTTTCTACGTTGCCGCCCAAGGCCAATCCGACCTCATTGAGCACCGTCACGATAGCGGACCTGGACAGTTCTGCCTGTACTCCCGCTTCTCTCATGGCGGTAGCGAGGGACAACGCGAACTTCGCCGGTAAGTCGAAGGCAAGACCCGCCTTGGTAATCTCCAACGTCGTTCTAAGGATCTCGGACTCTGAAGCTGCTGCTGAAGTCGCTGCTGCACGCAATGAATCCGCAAACTTGCCTACATCCTGAACTCCAATATCCGATGCGATCTGAACAATACGACCGAGTTGAGTCGCTGCCTGCGGGCCTGACAGATCCGATACTTCCGCAAGCATCGCAACGGTCTTCGTGAATCGAGCAATGTTTTCCGTGCCGCGAACACCAAGGCGAGCAACTTCTTGACCAATGTCAGCCAATGCGGTCGCTGCAACTGGGATCTCTTTGCCTATGTCGCGGAACGCTTGACCGAGTTCTCGCGCCTCGGTTCCCGTTACGCCAGCAACCCTCTGTACCGCGCCCGCTCGTTTCTCGAAATCAGCGAACGATTCAGCAGCCGCAGCCACCGCTTGCTGCATCTTCCCGACCGCAATCGCTACGCCGGCCAATGCCGGTCCAATCGACGCAATCGTCGCTACTGCTGTAATTGCTGAGTTGGCGAATCCTTGAGTGGCGAAGATGCCCGCCTTCATCGCCTGCGTGTATAGTTGTTGCTGCTTCGTTGCAGACTTGGACTTAGCGGCGAGTTCTTCTTTCTGCTTGGCAGTCTTGTCTGCCGCACCGCCCAAGCCGGTCATGGCACGATTGGCGCGGGCTGTGTCCTGCGCCATCTTCAACAGTAATCGACTGTACGCCTCCGAGCCTGTCTTCGCCCGGCGGATATCAATCCCCATCTTCAGGGTTACTGTTTTTGACTGTGCCATTTACTTGTCCTTCGCACGCACCGCGAACCATTCCCTGTCCAGAATGGCTATTACTTCAAAATACACCTCCGCAGCCATGCCGGTACACCCATGCAGGTCAAAGAAGTCCTTTATCGCTGAAACGGGTATCGGTGCGGCACCCGCCATCGTGATGGGGCGTTGTGTCTCCGAGAGGTAACTGAACGCCCCCCAGACCCATTTCGCCTCCTCCGCTACGCTTGGGCGGTCTGCACCTTCCGGGATCGCTTCCTCGTACCCGCTTTCGCGGAGTCCTTGGAGTTGTTCCGGCGTGATGTGCCCGAACTCGTGCTGCCAGTGGAGGAGGCGTCGGAGTTTCCCACCAGTGCTCCGACCATCGCCGTCTTGAAGTTCTCACGACGCCGGCACTCCTCACGCACCCACTCTTTGAAGTCAGACACCTGGTCGAGAACCATCTTCGCGTTCTCAACCGTACATGGAAGGGCCTTCGCCTCTTCCTCAAGCTCCGAGTCTTCCTCGTCAAACCACTCGATCCCCGCCCAATCCTTGATTGCTCCTGCGGCGAAAATCTCGTTGCTGATATCCTCGAATATCTCCGCAATTCGCGGCGGTATATCCGTGGACTTTACTTCCCCTTCCTGTACGGACTTCACCCAGGGCATTAATTCGTCTGCGTACCCGGCGCAGAGAATCATCTGCATCTCTTGGAACTTGGCGTCCGAGATACGAGCCATTTTGACTCGTACCCCGTTTTGCCAATCCAACCATACCCCGTCTCGTTCCGCGTCTCGATCCGTCCTGAGTTTCTTCAGGTTCATCGGATCAAACCGGGAGGTCTTGAATCAGGATTCCGTACCCGCTGGTCGTATCGTTCACCGCGATGAAACCCTTCGCCTCCACCACATCCGTGTTCTCGCCACTGGCCGTGGGAGATCCCTCGGTGAACACCGCACGCGGGAAGAAGATCATGAAGACGTTCCCCGCAGCATCCGTTGTCCGAAGCCGGATGGAGAAGTACGTATGTGCCTCCATCAGATCAAAGGCCGTACTGTCTTGGAAGAAAAGCTGGAACGACCCGCTCATGTCGATGGTGCCCTGACCAATGTCAATCGGGTACTTACTGCCCACCGCAGACTTGATTCGGTTGTTGCCGTTCAAAGTAATGTCGAGACTCTGAACCGGAGGGAGAGTCCTGGCACCTTCATCCAGCGTGAGTTCAGCCACATTCGCAGAAGCCGTCATCGGGTCACTCTGCGTTGCAGTGGCCGTGTGAGCACCGCCGATGACCGTCTGAGTCATCACACCCCGACGACCATCGAAAGATGCCTGCGCTGTGATTCTCTGCTGCGAGGCGAGATTGAGAGAAATCTGCCCAATGCGCTGACCGCCGAAGTACATATACTCCGGCGTATCGAGGTCACTGAACCGTTTCTCAATCTCGTAGGTATTCACATCCGGTGCCGCTTTGTTTACAAGCGTGTTTCCGAAAGCTACATCGCAAGTCTCTTGATCGGTCAAATTGGCATCAATCGTGATGGCGCCTGTCGTTGTATCCGTCACCCGATACACTCCATCATCAGCCGGAGTATCTGCATTGGTGACGCGCACGTAAGATCCAACCGTTACACCCGTTTGGATTCCTGTGTCAGTCAAATCAGTCGTTGAACCCGCAACTGGATTCACAATGGTTGCTGCCGTAACTGCGCTCTTTACAGCGAAACTGTTGCCAATCAACCCCTCAAACAGTGTTCGCACCGACGCCGTGTCTGCCGTCAACTCGAAGTCAATCGTGCCAGAGGTCTGAGCGGCGAGTTCCGCAACCGAGTCCTTCATCCGGTCGGCGCGAATCGTTGCAGACGCCTCGGAGGTCTTCTGGTGCTCCAGCGCCTCGCCTGTGAATCGCAACTCGCTCCATCCCGTTTGGGCGTCGCTGCTTACATCCCTATCGAACGCACCCGTGTTCTTTCGGATGTAAAGCTGTACCCTATTACTATCGCCTGTTTTCGGCATCTCAATTCTCCATTAACTTGTGTGCTCGTCTCTTTCGTAATCGACGGTCACTTGCAGTTTGTAGTATGGTTCTTCGGCGCCCATAGGCGCAACATCCGGTTCCCCGAAGGTAATGTACCCAGCTTCCACGCTGGAGATCTGTCGGTTTCGCAGGATACGCGAAACTTCGTCGGCCAACTCCCGTGCCTCGTTGGTCCCCTCCCCCTGCGGGACGTAGATGTCCACGGTCACTTCGCCCTCGTGCCGCACGATTCGCGCCGACAAACTCGCCGCGTCCGCGTCCGATGACCCAATGCTGAAATCCACCCAAGGCTCGTTGTTCGCCGGCGGAATGAACTCAATGTTCTCGTACCGTACCGGGACGTGGACGTAGGCTCCGTTCAACCAGTCGTTGTCGAACGTCGATTCAATCAACTTCCTTTCAGCCGCAAATCCCATCGTCAGCCTTTCTTGGCGTTCAGCGCAGCCGTCTTCTCACCTGTCATCCCGACGCCGTAGCCGACCGCCTTCGCCCTCTTGGACATCTCTTCAAGCCCAACCTTCTCGGCCTTATCGAGAAGGACTTCCATGATCCCGCGAGGAGCCATCTGCGAGTATCCGCCGACATTGGGCTTGTCCGCGTCGCGCTTTTTGCGCTCCTTCATCTTCATGAACGCGGCATATCTGCGCTTCTGGGGATATGACTTCATCACACCCGTTTTCCATTCCCCGCGCTCGGCAATCGCTATCCAGCGAGCCTCATTCACAAGGAACGCCCGACAACCAGAATCGCTCGACAGATCCAACTTCACCTTGCCGATGCTCATCTTCATGCCCGCATTCGGGTCCGTCGGGTTCAGGTGAGATGTCTTCCCCTTTACGAACGAAGGTGTGCCAATGTAGGGATTAATCGGATTGCCGTCCTGAGATGCGTGCCAGTTACGCGCACCATGCCCCAAGTCTTGCGGAGTCATCTCGACAATGTTGTCCGCCATGTACTTGTACGTCTTGGCAGCCGTAGGGAGCATGATCTTCTCCCCGTCCTTACGCATACCCATCAACGCCTGCCAGACCTGTAGCAGATTGTCGATGCGCGTATCGACGTACTTAACAAGACGAACCTGCTGCGGTGCTGATGCAGACTCTACTGGACTGAACTTTACCTGCGGCTGCGCCATTACTTATGCACCATCAACTTACAGAGCATTGTCGGACACCCCGGCTTGACGATCTGTACAGCGCCTACAGTCCAGACTTCCTGGTCGATGATGACCTTCGAGCTTACTTTTGGTGGCGTGTCGAGACGGCAGATAATCAACGCGCCGCCGTCCTGTGAGACGGTATTGTCACGCTGGTCCGTTACGTATTTCGTGAGAACCCCGTAGAACACGGCATCAGAAACCGTCCGCGATACCTGCCCGGTGTCCACGTCATACGTGCCCGAAGCCTCGGTACGCAGAATCATCTTCCGCCCCGCGCCCTTTACCAAGTCATCGGTGACGCTGTTTACCGTCTTGTAGAGACTCGAAAGATCCATCGCTTAACAAGGTGCCACGGTGTTCGCCGCTGCCGAGTAATACGTGGCTCGCGGTGCCGGATCTCCCGGACGCGGCTCCGAATACTGCGCGAACGTCACTGTCTTCGCCGTGGCGTTGTTTACATATTGAGAGAATGTCGGGTTGGAATCCACACGCTGGTATACCGTACCCGGCCTGCCCACAATCAACATGAACTTGTCCACGTCGTCCGGGATCTTCGCGTAGGTCCAAACCAGTGGGTTCGCGGTCGCCTGAAGCTCTTCCTCAAACACCAATCCGAACTGATTCTGACGCTCACTTGTCAGGTAATTGAAGAACGGCAGAAATGTCGGCGCTTGTCCGAACTCTACCGTGAAGTCCGATGTCACTCGGACCTGATTGTTCCCCGGCGCAGCCGTTACCAACTCAGCCAATGTAGCCGGATTGTTGTACCACGCCTGGATGCGCTCGTAGTCCGCTATCCGCTTTGTCAGCGTGAACGAAGTCCGTGACCCATCTGCCGACTCCACTGGTCTTTCCATCAAGACGTAATACACGTTTGATCCCTCTGGTATAGGTGTACCAGAAAACGGAGATGCGGGCGTTGGGAACGTCACATCGTTGGTCAGGTACCCAAACAAAGGGTCGCCGCCTGTCCCCGGCGCGGTTCCAAATGTCACCGTTTCCGTGTCATCTACGCGGAACTCACCGGTTCCGGGGACTGATGTGACAAGAGAGGCGTCGATTAGGGGATTCCCGTAACGCGCAACTACTTTGGTCGTGTCGAAAATGCTCAGGCCCAGCGTGAATGTAGTCCTCACGCCATCAGCAGACTCGTTTGCCCGCTGATCGAACACGTAGACAGCCATCAGGTGCCCCGGACGAGTTTCACACCACCATGACCGCCTGTCAGATAAGGGGCCATGTACTGGTCTACCTTCTGGTATATCGTCCCGTCAGTCGCACGAGCCATGTACTCGACGCTGATAACATCTACCTGTACAGATTTGATCGACCCGCCACGGTCGAGGTCCGGGTACAAATCCCCGCCATTCGCCACCACCCGCGCAAGTTCCACTTGAGCATACGAAACACTGCTCGGGACGACCGTCTTCTCCACAGTGCGGTCGTAGATGTCCTTAAACTCCACCAGAGGCCACAAAAGCCCCTGAGTGGTACTAGCAGGCGTTGAGGCCAAACGTGGCCCATACGCGCCGTCCAGGGCTTGTGCGGCCTGTCTGAGCCACCTGTCCTGAACATCTCCGTCCGTCTCAGCAACGAACGGATCGGACGCCCCGTAACGAGCAGTCGCATAACTCACCGCGTCAGCGCGGGAGATGTACGAATCCGCGTTCGAGACGCCCGATCCTGTTTCGACAGTGAGAGCCACTTACGGTCCCGTCACCTTCCGTCCGGGCTGCGGCGACGTGACGGTGTTGCTGTTACGCAGACCGTCGGATGCCGTCGAAGTGCCGCAGTTGGACTCCGAAGAGACGCCCCCTGCCACACTACCGTAACTTCTGCTCGCCAGATTCGACTTCGTGCGATCCTGACGTGTTGCACGAGAACCACCTGTCAGGACTCCACCCGCCTGCGCGTTCGGCGCCGGCGATGTGCCACCCTGATAACTGGGACGCATTTTTCCATGACCAATCATCGGAATACCTCCTTCCGTTCAATCCAGTTGGCCCCCGAGCCGGTTCGCGGCTCGGGGGCTTGTGCCTTCGCCATCCCGACCAGTGACTACTGGGTGAGAAGCATGACTCCTGCACTGGATTTCACGTCAGACGCCTTGGCTGCCCAGTTGGTATCCGTGGCAAGCTGAGGGTCTTGAGCAGCCGTCTTCGTCATCGCGCCGGTGTACGAGTAGCCCTTACAGCCAATCGTCTCCGTCCACTCCGACTGAGTACGCATCACGATGTTCCCCAGACCCGACACGCGGTCGAGCATGGTTCGCAGTTCCTCGGACTGGTCAATGCGACCAGCACCAATCGTCAGGAACAGCGTGCGGTACTTGTCAGGCGTGCCCGACACAACCAGGTCCGGCGAATCGGTGACGAGCATCGGACGACCGAGAGTCGCCGTAACACCCGTGTTGATTGCGAACGCCTGCGTCTCGAACGAGTTCGACACAATCGCGTCACCAACCAGATCGAACCACACCTTCGAGTGGCAGATGCCGAAGGTCAGACCATTCGCCCTGTCACCGAAGAGGCGGAAAGCCTCGTTGATGTTGTAATGCGTCAGCGTCGGCTGATCGGTCGCACCCGTACCAGCACCCGCCGAAACATCGAGAATCGTCGAGTCTACGCCGAAACCGAAGTTCGGGGTACCAGTCGCCTTGTTTCCCTGCGTCAGTGCTCCGGTAAGAGCCTTGATGATTCGGTTGACCCGAGACACCTGAACGGCAACAGCCGCCTGCTCGCCCACCACACGACCGAAGGTCGAGAGCGGAAGCCCGGTCTTGTAGAACGCATCCTCGGTCTTATCGACCTGAATACGCTTGTCCACTTTGACCGAACGAATGTCAGCCTGCACAAGATCCCTTGCTGTACCCGAAGTGATGTCCGTGGGGTCACGATCATCAACCAGATTTGCCGTCTCAAGAAAGAACGACTCATCCCGGAAATCACCTCGGTGCTGCTCATTGCCAAGCTGGAGAGCGCCGTTGCTCGCCTGGTTAAAGGCGTTCGCAAACTGCATCTCCACCTCAGCAAACGCACCGTTGAACTGAGCCTCATATACCCTGAAGCTGCTTACATCATTCGCCATCGTCCTGTACCTCTTTCTGAATCAGGCCCTCTATCAGCCTGAGTAGTTTTGAGCGACGTTGAAGTACCGACCCGCCATGCTGTTAGGCTGTTCGCGGTTCAGTTTCTCAACCCACTTTTCATTCCCGTACTTCTCGATGAACGCGACCTTCTCGTCACGCGACATCGCATCTACGGGCTTGTTCAGAAGGGCACCGGCACCACCAGCCCCTCCGCCGCTTGCGGAGGCACCACCTCCAGATCCGACACCCGCGTCAAACGCAGGTGCCCACTCGTCCTTGGCAGAAAGGCCCTCAACGAACTCTTCTGCCGACATCGGACCATCCACACCAGAACGGCGACTCACAAGGACATTTCCCTGATCGTCAACCATGCGCGTGAACGTGTTCCCGTTCTCGTCCTCAAGCACTCTCATGTGAGACATGACTTCGCTGAGAAGGAACTTCGACCGCCCCTTGTGCGCCTGGATTCCATCAAGAGCGTCACGCTGTTTCAGAGCGTTGTGCAGCCGATTCGTTTTGTCGGTTGCCAACGACTCCAGTTCCTCGATCTTGCTCTTGTACTTTGACTCGACCTGCTCGAACTGCGCTTTCGCACTCGAAATAGCCGAATCAATCTGTGACTGAACATCCTCCCCCATCCCATCGAGACGGGTTCTCATGTCATTCACACTCTCAGGAGTGATATCACCGAACCTTTCGAGACGAGCCTGGTAATCCTGAACGCGCTTTTTCGCCTCTTTCGACGCGGCACGCTCATTTTCAAGGCTCTGACGGAGACTGACGATGGCCTCATCGTCTCCCTTGACCGCCAACCGGAATCCCGCTTCCGCGTTGTTGGGGTCAATCTGAACGTATGCCTCCCGATAAACTTCGGGCACCTCGTCCAAGTTCTCCACTTTCCGATCCAGTTCCATTCCTATCTCCTTGATGCACCATCTTGCACAGTGGGTTCAACCCCCACTGTGGTTTTGCGAAGGTTTACTCTCCCTCCGGCTCCTCAACAATCGGCTCCACATCCGGCTCCGTGACTGGCTCCGTCGATGCTTCCGCCGCCTTCCTCACTCGCTTCTTCGCCTTCTCTTCCACCCGTTTTCCGTATCGCGGGTATCCCTTCAGTGCTGGTCTGACTGTCGCCATGATCTTTCTCCTTACCCGTCGCTATCGCTCAATTCCGCCGGGTTGTCGTTGATGTTCGATACCGCAGTCGCTTCGTTGTTGGACAATCCCTGCGAACCGCGCCTTTCCTCGTTCCGCATCTTGTGTTCGCGGACCTCGCGGGTCGCCTCCACTTCTGCGTCAATATCCAATCGCTCGCTCACGATTCCACGCTTCTTGCTCTCTGCAAGCAGCGTCTCAGGCGTAATCACGCCGCCAAGGAACATCTTGAGCAGCATCTCCAATTCCGGGCGCTCATCGAGCGAAATCCCGTAATCTTGGAACACCTCGGGGTGCCCCGCCATGTCCAAACCACGGTCGTAGGTGCTCGCTACGCCGTCGTACATCATCGCGTATCCGAACGCCTGCCTCAGACTGTCTCCAAGTCCGATAGAGAATGTCCCGAGTTCGCTCATGGACTCGGCTGCGGAGATGAGGCTGTCCGTCGCGCTGCCGCTGCTGCCGCGATGACCGCGTATCAACAACTCCGTGGACAACGATGCCGCTCGGCTCTCGATATCCAACAAGTGCTGCCGGCCCATCGGAATCGCTCCCTGTCCGCTTGCAGCAATCTCCACCCACTTCACGTCCGAGTCCGGGTCCGGGTTGTAGACCGACAAGGACGACGAGTGCTCTGTCGGAACGTCCTCCTTGCGGAATCCTCGGTAGAACTTCTGCGGAACCCGAGCGTAATGAAGAATCGTCGCCTGCTCGCTTGAACTCTGCCAGTGCTCCACGTTCAACCATGCAAGGTCGAGCAGGGGTGGCGTAGAAGTCATGAAACCGTCGCGTCCCGTGTAAAAGGGAACCAACGGTATCGTCGGCATATTCATCGTCGCGTACTCGTTGATGAGTACCCAGTTCGAGATAGACAACTTCCGCGTCGGGTCCGTCACGTTCGACGCCGGCATCCCGTACACCGTCGAGGCTACGCCCGCTGTCGGCCCTCCCGTGTTCGTGTTCGCAGATGTATCAGCACGCCAGACCTGAACCCGTCCCGGCTCCAATACCCGAATCTGCAACGCGATGGACTGATTCCACGGGTCCGCACTGTCGTCGATGCGAGCTGCCTCAAGCAGACGAACCTGAGTCAGCATCGGTACGCCGCCCTTGTTCTCCCACTTCCACCCAATGATCTGATCGGGCCGGTAATGGATGAAGTACGGGCGAAGCGATAGCCGCCGCTTTTCATCCTTCGACGGATTCGCTACGGGCGATACCGGCATATCGACGTAAATGTACGTGTGCCCGTATGCGAACCCCGTCTCGAAAACATTCCGCGCCCAAACATCCAAGGAGTTCCCCTCCATGTCGATGTTTGTCGCCCACTCCTGAACCCGTGGGTCGGAATCGTCGAGGTTAATCATCCGCGAGAAAGGAAAACCCGTCAGAGCCTTGATTGCACGCTTGTACATCCCGAACAGGAATGTCCGGTCCAATCGCAGCTTGTACTCGTCGTCCGTCTCGCCGGGGAATTGAGGAAGATAGTCCTTGTCGGCTTCTCTCATGGTGGGAGTGCCACCCCAGAGTGCCTTGACCAGATCCCACGTATCCTGCATCTGCGAATATTCGATATTCGGAGAGTCGAGTCCGGTCGTGCGGATCGGGTCTACTTTTGCGACATCAGCCGCGATTGGGATACCCATAGGCTCAGAATACTTAATTATCTGCGTGTTGCGCCAGCAACACGTTAAATTGTCATCCTCAGTGACCCTGCCTTACCTGCTCCCAAGAGTCCTTTGACCCCACAAACCAGGTATCCGGCAGCGTCCACTGCATGGTCCAAACCAAGTGTTTTATCGGGGATTTTCGTGCCCTCTCGCCACGTCTGACCTGCTAATCCCTTGATTAAATGCTTGCAGTTGGGGTGCAGAAAGATGTGACGCGAGCCATCCGCCCCGAACAACAAACCGTTTACCGTGTTAATGCGATCATTGACCGGATACGTTCGGGATGGGGCAATCATGTCCAAACCGTGGTCGCGGATGATGTTGAAGTCTGTCACGCCGACTGCTGCGTTGGTCTGTCTCTTCCGACCCGTGGGGTCTGGATAACAAACCGTGTAGCGCGGCGTGCCGTCCGCGAATCCATACACCTCTACCGCCCTGCGGACGATCTCCTGACACATCTCCGTCGTGTTGGAGTCGTTCAGGGCTATCTCCTCAAGAAAGTGAATCTCGTCCCCGGCACACTGCGCGATGCACGAGTACATAGGCGACACGTTGAAATCCATGCCGACAAGCAACTCCCCGCCCAAATCTACCAAATCGTCCCGAACCGAGTCTTCGTACGAAAAGCCTGTGTAAATCCGCCCCTCAAGGTTCTCGAAACTCGCCTCGTACTCCTGAGCGAAGATGCGCGGGTCTGTCGTCCGCTTTGCCTCGTCAAGTTCCTTCGCCGGGACGTTCCCGCCCTCAAGAGTCGTGAACTGCCACGCCTCCCAATCCGGGCGATACTGAGACTCCATGAATAAATCGTAGAAGTGATTGAACCCCTTCGGAGTTCCACCGAAGATCGCGTGCCCCTGGTTATCCGACAACGCCGGGCGGATGATCTCATCCCAAACCGTCCACTTCATATCCGCGTATTCGTCCATCGCTGCCCATGCGAGTGCGGAACCACGCAGAGAATCCGGGTCATCGGCTCCAACAAGCCGTATCAACGACCCGTTTACGAGCCGGATGGTCAGTTCTGATTCGTTTGGACGCCCTTCGATGATTCCGGGCGGGATGATGCGCTTGAAAACCGGCCACGCGATACGCTTCGCAGCCTTGTACGTCGGTCCAACGTACCAATATTCGCCATCACGGCGCTTTTCTATCGCCTCAATAGTCGTCTCTGAGGCTTCCCAGATGGTTTTGCCCCAGCGCCGGCCAGCGCAGACGATCCTGAATCGCGTATCCCCTCGTTTGGCGAACGGAATCGACTGACACTCCGTCAATCGAATCAGTACGTCACTCGACATCGTTAGTCAGACTCGATTCGTCCCCTTCCAACCCACTCAACAAACGCCGAAATAGCAGCAGCCTGCTGCGTAAGACCCAATCGCTTCGCCCGCTCTTGGAAGTGATACTTCAATGTCGCGTCGATTCGGAACTTGAAGTCCGCGTTCGTGTGAGTATCGGGCTTTTTCGCCTTCTTCTCGGCTATCTCGCCGCCCTGAAGGACCGTGACCTTAGTTTTCGGCATCGGCTGTACCCCGATCTTCCGTCATCGGTCGCTCACCACGGGACCACTTGTCCACAGTCTGCTGCCCGAACCACCGCCATGCGGCTTCAAGTAGTTTCGACTGCGAAGATTGCGTCCCCTTCGCGGCGTTTCCCAACGCCATCTTCACATCACGCGGCAAATAAACTGTCACCGCCTTTCCATTCAGATTCGGCCTCGGCATCTCAACTCCCTATCGTCTGATCCACCGCCACAATCCGCACCGACAACGTACAACGAGTGCAATACACCTGCGTGTACATCGTGTTCTCGTTCTGACCAGGGATCGAGTAAATCACTGGAACGGGCTTCTCTGCGTCCACGGATGCACCGTACACTTGCGCGAAATCATGCCCATCCGCTTCGCAAAGATTCGACGGATTCGACTCTCCACCGGCCTCCGTCGTGGCTCCGGGGCGTCCCCATTGCGTCATAGGATGGAGATATCGCCGGCAATCCCACTGTTTCCGCCGAATGAAGCAGTCTTCGCCGGTCGTTTGGGAGCCAAGGGTTCAGCAGCAGGTTCAAATCCGTCTTCGGATGAAGCCTGTTGGGTCGCTCCGGGGACCGCAGCCTTGTGGGGCAGCGAATCGTTGGTGAATATCGAAACCGCACGCTCGCAAGCCGCGATAAACACCATCGCGTCCGCCTGAGCACGTCTGTCCTTCGGACGTGAATCCCACTTCTCCATAATCTGATCCAGCACCGCCTGATTCATATGTTCCTCCGCTCCTAAAGCCCGCACATCCCAGTACATTCTTCATCAAAAAAGTTCATTTGCCCATGATCTTCGGGAGTGCTCAGATCAACTTCTTCAAGGGGCTTGCAACTACGGTGGATAAATAACCTGCCGTCGTCTTTTGTCGCGTCACGAATCTTAGCGTCGTATGCGACCGCCTCAGCCCAAGACTTAGGGTCGTTATCCTTCATCTCCCTCCACTCCGAGTTAGTATGGAATGGGCAAGTCACGCACGCCGATCTCCCTACCGTCACATCAGGGTAATTTTTACTTAGCCATCGCACGCAATCTTTACGCTTTGTAATTTGTCCGGTGCCAATAGGCGTGTCGCATAGAGGGTATATGTGCTCTAGCCAAATTGCGTCGGACGGCTTCATCCTGACTGCCTCATCAGCCGAAATACCCATCCAGAGGCGCACCGTCTTTGCGGGTATTCGCTGACGTGGCTTATATCCGGCAAGCCTGCGTATTTCTTTTCTGATGGGCTGTATTTTGTAGCGATTCGTGCATTGACGCCTAATCTGACCAGCTTTTCCTGAGTTCAATACAAAGAGTGGCAAATCATGAAAAGCCTTTCCATCACCTAACGTAGCGCCCCAACTCGCTTCACGTAAATCGTTGTGCTTGATTACAACCACAGGCACTTTTGATATTACTTTCAACTGCTCTAAGGCGTCATAAACCGATTGCGGCTCCCATCCAGTGTCCGCAAATACCGCGTAGTCAAGTTCATCTTGATAGCGCAAAAGAACATATGTGGATTGAATACCAGCCCCTAGCGAAAGCACATTCAACGGCTTTTCGGGCGTTCTTTTTACCAACTCAACGGCCACTCAGGAGTTCTCCTACGTAGACTGCCTCTTTGGACAATCAGCTATATGGACACCCATCTTCACGAACTGAGGAGAGCATCCACAAGTTTTCTTCAGTGAAGTCTTTCGCGTGACTGGCGAATGAGCCTCGATAAGATGAGCGTCTGTTGGTCCATCGCCTCCGACATTAATCCTATTTTCGTCACGATGACCCGAGTCGTCTCCGATAGTTGCTGCAAAGCCGTTACCGCGTCCCGTAGAACCTCCCACGGGTCTTCGGCTTCCTGGTCCTCGGTCAATTCGCTCTCTTTGTCTGGATTTTTCATGGCCTACCGCTGGAGCACTTTGAGCAGCCCGTCCTTCATTGTCCCGAGGCTTTTGTTCGCTTCCACCAACTGCGCCTCGATCTTCTTCAAGGTCTGCGACTGTTCTATTGCCAGATCGAACAGTTCTATCTGATAGCGTAACACATGACCGTTCAGACGGGTCAATAGCTTCGCCATGTCCGTCTGCTCGACTTTCGTCTCCGGGTGGGTGAACTGAGACTCCTTTACTGCCGCCTGGATAATCTGCGCCGCTCTTTCTGCCGGGTGATCTTTCTGCATCGTCCTCCCCAAAAACCGCCTCTCGGATCTGTTGCGACCGAGATTTGCCCGTCAGCCGCTTCTGCTCCTCGAACCACTCAAGTTGCGCGTCACTGAACTGTACTAAAATCCGTCTCACAAAACCCCATCAGCGCAGAGCATCCACGCAATCGTGGCTCAGACCGACCCCGAAACGCAGCCAATTCAGCCCCGCTGTCGCCGGCGTAGCCTCGCCAACGCATGAATCCGAATCCGAGTCTGATTCGCTCGGAACCGGCACGCAGCGCGTACTCGATGGCGCGGTGTGATGCACCTCGCAGCCATGAGCAGCACACGCGCCAGAATCGTCCGTACACCACGTTTCCTTCAAAGGCGCCCCATCGCACTGGCAATGCACTTCCGGGCCTCTGTCGTCCGTTAATTGCACGCAGTTGCGACTGTCATGCTCCAATGAGGCGTACTGCGATGAAATCGAAAACGTGCCCTTCGTCCACGAGCAGACATCCCGGCACAACGTCCCCTGTACGTCCTCACTCACGCCCGGACCCGGACCTGCATCGTATGCCACACACGCCGACTCTCTGCCGCTGAGACAGTGGCACTCAAGAAGGTCAGGACCGGGGAGCGCACCTGCTGTCGGCGGCGAATCGGGACCATTCCATAGACCCGCGTCCTGCAAATACCGCGAATCGCTCCACCTGCTGTCAGCCACACCGCCGTGGTCAGCGCACAATGCGTCGGAACTCTCGCCCTCGTACACGAACTTCTCACCGGAACACGCCGCGCAAGTGCTTCGGACACTGCCGTCTGTCCACTCACACCGACGCTGACACGAGCAAAACACCGGCTCCTCGCGCACTGGAGTCAATGTACCGTCCGCGCAGAAGTCCTGGCCGAGACAAGCAGTACAAATCTGGCGCGGAGACGCAGAAAACGGGGGCGAGCACGTCCCGTGGATTATTGTCGCAGCCGAAGCATCCGCCGGCGCGAAAAGCAGAAAACTCAGCAGACTGATGCCTGCAATCGCCGCGAACCCTATCAACCCTGCAATGACGTGAATCCACGTCGGGTACTCATCATTCATCCTTATCCGCCTCCTTCTCTACAACGTGCAAAGTATTTGCGCCGACTAGAATCTCCCCAAAGAAATTGTAAACCACGTCCACAGTCTCAAGAACCGCAGCAGCGTCATATATAGGAGTCGCGTCGGATACCTGAGTGAAAAGGTCATCTATAACGTCCGCCGACTCACTCACCTCGCGGAAGTCATAAAGAAACAAGCTGGTCCCGCGCTTGCGATCCACCAACAACAGCATCGCCCAGTCACGAACGTCCTCATCCTCTTTACCCACAAACACCCCTGCCCGGTTACGGTAACAAGTACCGTACTAATCCGCCGCCGAAATCTGATTTTGGAATGGAGTACAGTACACCCGCCGCCGCCATCCGGTGAGCGAGGCCCAAGTGCTCTCGCCCACTCAGACCCCGCCCACCTGACAACCCACTAGACCCTCACTGAAGTCCAGTAAGCCGCCATCTCTCTCGCTTCCCGACTCGAACAGTACCGTACTGCCAATGATATCATCTGTCAATCCAACACCATGATATCTGATATCACATACGCACAGAATGATATCATGATATCACTCGCCCAAATGATATCACTCAGGCCCATGATATCACTCCAATCCCTACCTGCTGTACTGTACCCAGCTCGCCCCGCTGATTCTGACTGGGGCATGTCCACGGTCTGCTCGGTCGATCTTCGGGGGGTCGGGGGTTAATCGGGCGGCGTTTAAGTACCTGAAAAGACTAGGGTTTTCGCTCGCGCCCGAGCCTGCCCGAGCGTGCTCTCACTGCCCGAGCGCGCCCGAGCGTGCTCTCGCTGCCCGAGCGCGCCCGAGCCTGCCCGAGCGTGCTCTCACTGCCCGAGCGCGCCCGAGCCTGCCCGAGCGTGCTCTCACTGCCCGAGCGCGCCCGAGCCTGCCCGA
>Ga0070752_1000328_pt1 | contig 42925 bp, 62 predicted proteins | sample VirMetDEL_Aug_30_FD_77440 | JGI IMG/M metagenome (GOLD analysis project Ga0070752, IMG submission 77440) | Aqueous microbial communities from the Delaware River and Bay under freshwater to marine salinity gradient to study organic matter... | ecosystem: Environmental > Aquatic > Marine > Coastal...
CGTAGCACCTGTTGCTCCTGTGTCTCCTTGAGAACCCGTAGCACCTGTTGCTCCTGTGTCTCCTTGAGAACCCGTAGCACCTGTGGCTCCTGTAGCCCCTGTATCTCCTGTTGCACCCGTAGCACCTGTTGCTCCTGTGCCTCCTTGAGAACCCGTAGCACCTGTTGCACCTGTTGCTCCTGTGGCTCCTGTAGCACCTGTTGCTCCTGAACCACCACCTCCTGTGATAAGGTCTACCTTCCCTCCACCCCTGTTGTTTAAAGTTCCATTACTAACAAAAAGTTCTGTAACGCCGGGAATGTATGTTGAACCGTCTTCAGTCCTAACCCAAAGTCCACCCTTACCTACATCCGAGCCAGTAAACTTTCTTGCCATACTTTTTTATAAAAGTTTTGACTACTTAAAACATATCATCTTTCTGCAATAATTTCAATAGCCGTTTTAAATGCATCACAAATAGAAACTAATGCCTTAGCCCCTTCATACCCCTTAGCATCAAAATTCTTGGAAATATTTTCAAACAACATAATAATTTGCTCTGGCTCAAGATACACAGGAATTTTATCACCCATGTTTCGTGATAAGGTGTCTTACTATTTAAAGCATCATGCAGTTATCCATATAGGAATATAAGCATCTGTCGCCGCAGGGTCATTTGTTTGAACTCTTGCCCAACCATAGGCGACATATCCTTGGTCATCAGGGGGAGGTAGAAAAAATCCGTGTCCGGGGGGGGCTCCGGGGTCGCCGGGTGAGGCCCCAGCAGGAGTAATAGCATCATATAATAATTCAATGGTTCCTGCCCCTGTAATTGGACCTCCTGTAAGGTTGCTTCCCGTATTTATCAAAGTTACTGTTCCGCTTCCTCCGCTTGATGCAATTGTAATTGAACCTGCTCCATTTGTAATGGTAATGCCTGTTCCTGCGGTGAGGGTAGCAACAGTAGGGTCGCCCTTTCCATCACCAATTAAAAGTTGCCCATTTGTAAGAACGGCAGTAGCCGTAATCTTCCCTGTTCCTGAACCTAATAAAACTCCTCCGTCTGTCAAAGAAGTAGCACCTGTGCCTCCTTGAGCAACAGATAAGGGAGTTGTCAATCCTGATAAAGAAGTAATATCAGAGTTAGCACCAAAAGCCGCCGCACCTAAAGAAGCCCTTGCGCCCGAAGGAGTTGTTTCTCCTGTTCCACCATTGGCTACTCCAAGGGTTCCTGCAACTGTGATTGCGCCTGTCGTAGCGGTTGAAGGAGTTAAACCTGTGGTTCCCATAGAAAGAGAGTCAACTCCGCCTCCGCCACCGCCCCCAGTCGTGATGGTAACTGAGCCGTTACCGTCATCAGCCAAAGTTCCGTTTGAAACGGTGATTTTAGTAACTCCGAATACATTTGGCGAACCACCAACCTCGGTTACATTAAGTCCTGATTGTCCAACATCCGAACCTGTATATGTGTTAGCCATAAATAATTAGGGGTGTTTTTACTACTTAAGGATTACTGTCTTCAACAATTTGAAAATTAATTGAAACGGCAGTATCGTTATTATTAACTTCTAAAACTCTAAATAGGATATCCGTTTTAGGAAGGAATTTTAGCGGAAACTTATACTCATAGGAATTTGTTGAAGAGCCTGTGGAATTAAGTGCAAATCTAAAGATGTCTCTAAATACACCTCCTTCTGTCCTGATAAGCATTTGAATAAGTGCTGATGAATCGGAGTTACCTGCGTTATATACATTTGCAATAATTGCATCACTATATCCTGTCTTATTGGCTGGTATTGTGTAAAGAGCCATCTGAGTTTGTTGAGCATCTGTTTCAATGCTCGCTCTTACAAATGATGCCGTTGGAACGCCCAAAACAGGAGTTGTGTCTTCATAAATGTAAATTCTACCTGCAAAAGATGTGGAGTCTGAGTTAAAAGCCCTATGCATCCTTATCCATGTTCCGGGAATAGGAGCCTTTGTTTGGCCTGTTAAATTAACCACTTGAGTTTGAGGAAGCCAATTTTCATCTAATCCAAATACTGTGATTTCTTGATTGTCGGCGTTGTTGTCACTTGAAATGAATAGAGGAACAGGAGATGAGATAAAGGTGTAAAGTCCTCCAAAACTCCACACATCTTCAGGGCCGCTACCAGCATCAATGTCACCATTGTATCCAAACTTATTGATGAATGTTAAATTGGTGTTTCCCATAGCGTCAAGAAGAAAATCGCTTTTTGGCTGAGTGGCCTTTCCAGAATAAAATTCAGCCAATTTAACACCCTACCATCAGTTGTTTTCTAACTGTTGGTAAGCAACATCAACATATCCTGAAAGTTGTTCAGACCAACCGTTAAAGCAAATCTCCATATCTCCTGTATCAAGTGTTTGGCCTGTTTGATTGATAATTCTAAAAACTATTTGTTCTGTTACTGTCAAGGGTTGAGTAAAATTCCATTGCGATTGCAAAGGAGTTACGGGAGACCATTGGAAATTTTGCCATTCCATAAACAAAACCCCATCAATCCAAATTTGATATCTAAGAGGGTCTGTAGCCGTAAAACCGCCTCCTGTGCTTTGATTTGATTGCGATACTTCTGAATGCCCAAATGACTTAATTTTGTAAATTTCACCCGGGGCTCCAATATTTACACTTCCCGAAACGCCCGTAATGGTGTTCCCTCCTTGGTTAGGGAATGAAGGATTTCCTGTTCCTGTTTGAGAACCATCTGCAAATCTTTGAGTTAAATTTGCAGTTCTTGGAATAGGACCGGGGATTGCAGTAGGAGTTGTAGTGTTGCTACCAGAAACATCTGCTACATTGAGAACTAAAACATCCATGTATTCATCGTCTGCGATATCATTACCTGAGGCTGAAAAATCATACTTAGCCCTTGAAATTACATTCGCAGAGTCGCCTTTAGGATATAGATGCCAAGGGAATCTTGCAGTATCTACGGCTCTGGCAAAATCAAGATGTTCTACCGCAGGTCTTACATCAGTCATGTAAGTATGAGGGTCAATTCCCTTTCTAAATGGAGTTGTTTGTAAATGTGATGGAGTTGAGTAGGTATGCTCTGGAGCAGGAACATTATCAACAGTATCTTTAACGACACTCATATTGGTTTGAAAAGCCTTCTTTCTATAGGCTCTCTTGATGTCTCTTCTCTTGTCGCTAAACGAACTCATATTTAAACTAAGTTCGTGCTACTATTTAAAATTTTGCAATTATTCTTCTCTAATATACATCTCTGAAATCAAAGTAACTACGAAAGTTAAATTTGCTGAAGGTGCAGAGCCTCCAGTCCATTCAAGAGAAACTTGAAGGGGTTGTCTGTGCAAAACAAGCACAGGAGAGGAAAAAGCAAGAGTTCTGTCTTCAGCCCTAATAATTCTTCCACCATCCATTGCAGTAGATGGAATTCTGTTAGGACCTGCTTGAATAGAAATGTCAAAATTCCTAACATCTGCAGAACCTGCATAATTTAATTCATTTCCGTTTACATCTACTGCTGTAACCATTAAACCGTAAATTCTAACTTCTTCATTAAAAGATTGGTTCGTATAGATTTGAACAGTATTTACTGAGCCATTAGTATCAGCAGTTGTAAATGAGTGTCTTGTAGTATAAAACTCAGGTTGCGGATTTTGATTTACCATTTCTTATCACCTCTTTAGAATACAAGTTTCACCAATCAATCTCACAATAATATCGTAATTCGTAGCACCTGCCGAAGTAGATACATTCTCAACCTTAACTTGCAAAGGTTGCTTGAAATTCAATAGGACAGGGCATGATAAAGCGACAATCCTTTCTCTGGAACTCATAATAAATCCTCCGTCAAAAGAGTTCGTAGGGATATTGTTAGGCCCTGCTGAGATAGTAATGTCAAAATCTACGAAATCAGGAGTTGAATCATTATCTCCATTATTTACCACATCAAAACCAATAGCATAAAGCCTAAATTGCTCATTATGGCCTTGCAAAGTATAGACAGTATTTTGCAATACATTCGTGTTGTTTACATCTACCTTAGTAAAGACAGTTTCAAAAACTTCTGGTTGTGGGTCTTGATTTACCATCAAGCAGACCTCCTTGGAATTGCTTGGTCAATTTCTCTTGGGAATCCCATTTGACCATTTGGAAGGCAAACTTCTGCAAGTGAAAGTTCTGCATTAAGACTTACCTTAACATCCGTAGCAGGGTCAAGAGTTGTTGCTTGACCTGTCCCACCTTTCCAATTTACTTCAACAGAAATAGGTTGTTGGAAAAGAACTAAAATAGGAGTGGGGAATGTTACAGTTTTATCATCTCTGGCTTGAACAACTCCTAAATCAAATTCTTGGAAAGGAACATAAGAGTTTCCAATTTTAATTCTTACTGAAAAATCAGTAGCCGTTGAAGCGGCTCCCGTTCCTGAATTTACACAATTTACTGAAAGAGAGTAAATTCTAACTTCTTCAGAAGAATTCTGATTAGTATAGATAGTTTTAATGTTTTGAGTTCCTGCGGCTACTCCCGAAGCAAAACTGTGCCTCGTTGTGTAAATCTCAGGTTGCGGATTTTGATTAGCCATTTATTACACTCCTATATTTCCTGTTGCTCTTCCTACTATTTAAAACTTTACTCTACCTTATCTTTTTTTCTAAACCAAAGATAAGCAAAAATCCCAATAATGATTAAATCAACAATTATGGCATATGAACCGAATTTTGAACCTTGTCTAATAGCGTCTTCAGGAGTATAAGGCCATTGGGAAATAATATACAAGGTTGAAATAAAAACCAAAACCATAAAGAAAAGCAACATATCAAAAAGGTTGCTTAATTTATGCTTCATGTTATATCCTCAGCAAACGACTATTTAAATTTATTCAAACAATTCTTCAACGGTTTCATATTCAACAGGAATCTTTTCTATCGTTTCTACCTGATAAGATTTATGTTGAGAATAAGTAGCAAGATAGCCCCTAATAACATCATACATATCATCCCCTAAGTCGTCAATTTCCTGCCTTAGTGTTTTTCCATCCTCTTCTGCCTTTTCAGCCATTTTTCTTTTAAGACTTGTCATCATATGGAAAGTATGGTAAAAATCTGCGGTAAATGCGGCTGAAGTTTTATCGGAGATTTCTTCCGCAGACATTTGAGCCTTAATAGCCAAAAGAACCGCACCTAAATTTGTAGCAATAATGAATCCTAAAGCATTCCAAATCAAAAGGTTTGAAGGAGTAATCATTAAAGAAATAGATTGAACTATAACCGCTATTAAAATTATATAAAAAGTCATGGACTTTGCCGAAACAAATCTGGTTCCATCATCAACCATTGAATTCCAATATTCCACATCATCCTTGGACAAAGAGATAGTTATCCCCCCTAATAGTCATCCATTCAATATTACTGAATCCGTAAGTATTCATAATTTCTTCAACCTTCTTCCTCCATTTTCTTTGAGGGTCAATAAGAAATACCTTATCTCTAAAAATGCCTTGATTAAAAAGCATAATAAAATCTTCAATCGGATAAATATAATAAGAATTCTCAGAATCCACTTCTTCCTTTTTATGAGGCATCATTTGATGAATTTCTTCAAGCAATTCCTCCTTATTTTGGAAAAAGTCTTCACCATACAATGCAAGGATTTCTTCAGGAACTCCAATGCCAGCATTCATTCTTTCTTCAATGATAGCCCACTCTCTTTCAAAAATAGCATCCCATTGATTAGGGCTATTAAAATAGTCCAATCCGATTGATGTCTGCCTGTCCATCAAATAACTTTGTCTTGAAGCAAGAAGGTATTGTTGCCAATCATCCAACATTTCCCAAGCCCTATCTCTCTGCACCCACTTTTCAATCTCCAAATCAGAATAATTCTCTTGAGTATCTTCTTTAGATTTTTGAGGCATACCTTCTCTTTTAATTTTTACCTACTTAAATGTTGGTAATCGCTTTAAATAATTTCTCTTTTCCTAAGATAATATACGGTAAAATAATTTGAAGCGATATTGGCTAAAGTTCCTCCAATAAAACCCACGATTAAAGGATACCACATAGCCATTTTAACCTCCTTCCTCGTTAAGGTTGCATCTTCAAAATCAATATCAATATCAATAGAATCAGCCGCCATTTCTCTTTGGAAATCGGCAGGGAATTCACCGAATAAGTCTAAGATAAAATCATAACCGTATATCATGCCCATGTAATAATGTTCCATTTCTTCATTGTTTGCTTGATAGGCTCTTTCACCTAATTTTTCAGCCTTAGGACTTAAGACCCATGAGATTTCTTCCAAGACTAATTCTCCAGAAGTTATTTTGATTCCATTAAGGAAGTCTTGATAGGCCTTTAATTGTCCTTTTAAGAAATTTACATTAAACATATCAATTTGAGGCTTTCTTAAATCTTCGGTGATAATTTCAACACCTGCTTGAATGGTTTTAACTTTATGTTGCGGAAGATTTGTTTTGATTTCCTCTGCCGACCATGATTCAGCATTCATAGTTGCTGAAAGTTTCTTAGCCCAATCTACACCCGAAGTTCCACCCCATAAAAGCCAAGCAATAGTCCCTGCAGTTGGACCCCCATCAGGTTTCTTTTTAGAAGGATTGTAATTTTTCCTATGCCTGTTGAAAGCCGACATTCTTCTTACATCGTGCCTTGAAACAGAACCACTTGCAATCTTTTTAGCCCTTGTAACGCCAGAATCAATGCCTTGCTTTTTGGCTTCAGCAGGACTCAAGCCTCCTCTGCCCCATTTTTCTCTTAATTTCAAACCTCTTTTCGCATTATTCACGGCGGCTTGAGGCGGTTTATAGGCTTCAAAGACTTCAGATGAGAAAGATTCTTGCCATTTTTGTGATTTTTCAATATCTACTTCTGGAATTATATAATATGTAGCCTTTTCACCTACAATCCAATCTAATTCATTAGTTGATGAAATAACATTTAAATAATCTTCCTCGCAATATTGACAACAATATCCATAATAAATTAATTGAATATCGCCCATAGCATCATTTGGCCTAATAGCCGCCCTATCCAAAGGATTAGGAGATTGAGAACTTGTAACAAAATAACCATAATAATTTTCGGTTTCATTCAAATCAATATCTTCATTACAAGATTCGCAAAAATTATTTTTAATATCTAAATTGTTAAGTGCATTTAATATTTTATTTTTATCATAATTACTTATAGTTTTATTGTATAATGAGGGGGCAAGACTTTTTAAATTTGTCAAAAACTCTTCAATATAAAAAACACCTCTTCCACCCTCATCATCATTTTCTTCAAATATTTTATAATATAGTGTATCCTCATAATCTCCTTCAAATTGAGTATTATATACCGCACTTTGTAAATCTTCATAAAAAGCAACTAATTCCCTATGATTAGAATTATTTTCATCAGATTCAGCCTCAAAACCTCTTAATATCCATTTATCAGCAGAACCTAATCCTAAACTTTCAGGCAATCCTTGTTCTTCAAGAATTTTTAACCACTCTTGAGGTTTGTTTTTTCTCATCCAAAAAAACTGTTCTCTGGATTTGAAACTTCTGTCAAGATATTCTTGAGGATTAATTTTCATCCACTTAGATTTAGAACCGACTCCTAATCCTCTAACTCCGTATTTAGCGACCCATTCCTTCCAAATATCAGGATGCTCTCTCATCAAGTAGTAAAATTGCTTCCTTGATTTAAAAGGCATGGCTTTAATGTATTGAAACGACTATTTAATATTTATGTTATTCTTTAATCATTTTTTCAGTCATTTTTTGAATTACTATATCAGTAATATAAGGCCCGTCATCATAATCCCATTTATTATAAAGACTAAATTTTTCATTTTCCCAATCAATCGTGATTCCTACATAAACCCAAAAATCAAATTCAGAACCTCCTATTTGAATTTTTAATCCTTTTGGAAATTCTCTTCTTACATCATTCCAATCTTTACAATTCTGTAAAGTTCTAATATATCCTTTAATATCTTCATATTCATCATTGTTTGGTTCGGGGTCGGCATTGTTAATTTCCCTAATATATTCAATTGAATCTGTCAAATAAATTTTAAATTCCCTTGTAAATTTGGGAATTCTTTTGTAAAAATGAGGTCCGTAAGTATCTACAGAAGAATATTCTACTTGTGTCTTTATCTGATAATAAACCCCTTCTAAATTTAAAGAAGGTTTATTTTCGTGCCAATTCATAAATGCTGGTTGTTTTGTCATTGTATCACCTTTTTATAACTGTAAGAGATTTAAAGGAAAATTTTTCATCGTATTCTTCAACATCATCCCACCACCCAATTGAACTAAAAAATCTAACGAAACCTTCCTTATTATCCTCAAATGTAAGGGAGTAGGGAGATAATGGAATATAGTCCACCCCTATATACGCTTCCCTTATAGGAGCATTCCAAGGCAATTCATCATTTTGAAAATTAATTCCAGCATAATTAGAATTAAATTTGTTTAAATTTTCATATGATTTAATTTTATCCATATTATCTATAATATTTAAAAAATCTTTAAAGGTTTCGTTAGCATCAATCGCTATAATCGGAAGTTTTAAAGCCTTTCTTGAATTAAAAAACCATTGAACCAGCCACTCTTTAATGCCTTCTTTCAAAGTTTCTTCGTCTTCATAACTGTAAATTGCAGTCCTTGGCTCAATTTCTCTTAAATCTTTTTGAGAAGAAATTAAATAATAGCCTTTGGAAGATTGAAGATTCCAATTTAAAAATGAAGGATTAGCCATCAACCATCACTCCTTCTGCCGCTTCAGTATCTCCGTTTTCAACTTCTTCAAAAACTGCTAAACCGATGACTGCAAAAGGAATTGCCATTAAAATGTAATCGCTTCTTTTAAAAGCATTAGAAGGCCAACCATGTTTTTTATAATTTCTAATAACATTGACTACTAAAGTAGCAAAAAATGCAATAGAGCCTACTGCAGGAACAAGCATACCTCTCCAAGCATCTCTACCTGCTTTTTCCTCTGCAGAATACTTACCCATAACCTTTTTAAAGAGGTTTTGCTATTTAAAGATTAAGTCTGGAAATAACTACGGTCAATGCCCAATCTTGCGAATCCCAATCATCAAATGATTCAGAAATAGAAAAATGAATAAAATTCTTTGTAGTTCTAAAGTGTGCTTGAAAATAATCCTCCGCCATCTCCTCGTTATAACCAATTCCTACCTTCATATAATTCTCTTCCTCAACCCATTTAGATAAATTTTTAAATACCTCTTCTATTTCTGTATAAAATTCTTGAACCTCTTGACTATCTAACATTTCTAAATGGGTTTGAACACCTCTTAACAATTTACCATAATTATAATAATAATAACTTGAAATTAATCCATCTATCCTTTCGTATTTAGGATTTCCAAAAGAATTTAATAATTCTTCCTTCGTTAAAATATTTATTGAAGTGTTTATCTCAGAAGGAACTTCATTCGTTTCCAAATAAGAGACTGTGTATAAAAACAATTCTTTATCTTGAGGTGCAAAACCCCAATTCATGAATGAAGGAGTTTCTTTCAAGAAATCACTTCCTGTATTTCTTAATCAACTCTCTGATTTGATTCGGTGCAAGCAAAGCAGTTCCTACGCCAATGCCCAAAAGACCCCAAATCATTTTCTTAGACTTGGGTTTATTGTAAGTTTCCATCTTGCTTCTGAATCCTTCTGCTTGTAGCCTATCTAATTCACCTGAATCATTTGCATATTCAAGGTAATCTGCCAAGTTATCGGCTTGGTCTGTAGCAACGCTTAGTTTTGACTTCCACCATTCAGGATATTTCTTAGCAGGGTCTGCAAGTTCTTCCAACTTATCTGTAGCCTTGCTTAATTCGTGAACATCAGAAGTTACCATGTAAGATTCTGGTCTGGATTCTCCTTCAAAAGATTCAGCACCATATCTTTCCTCATGGCTTTCTTCTTCATGCTCTGCCCAATCCATGAAATCAACATCTCCGTGTGATTCAACTTCTTCTTGAAGCCAATTTTCAAAAGAAACATCCTTACCATGCGTCATCATTTCTTGGTCGCCCCATTTTTGAAGCGTCTCTGCCTCGTAATCAGCCATCATCTTGGAAACCTCATCCTTATCAAAAGCATCTGGATTCTCAGAAACTAAAACATCTCCATTAAAGTCTGTAGTTGCAGAATCTTTATCAGAGCCAGAGAAAACATTAGCATAGAAATTCTCAAGGCTGGTTGAATAAAAGTTTTCTGATTCATACCTTTCAGCATCTCTGGAAGCAATTGTTTCAGCCCTAAATCCGCTTACATCCTCTGCCCATCCTCTTGGTAGAGGAGTGGAGGCATAGGTTTCAGCCTCATAACCTTCACCACCTTGAACGAGAGAAGAGTCTTTTGATTGAGGATTATAAGTATCCAAAAGGAACTCCATATAATCTACATCTTGGTCGTGGAAGCCAAAGATTACGGATAAGCCATCATCTGTCTTTTCAGCAGAAACTGTGTTTGGAATTTCAAGCATCATCTTGTAATAAATATCTACAGGAACCGTAGCCGTGTTTCCTGAAAAACTATCCATCCTAAATTCTTCCGCCTCCATAGTTACAGTAGGCCTTTCTTTATCAGCCCACCATCTGGGGTGGAAATCATCGCCCATCCAGCAACATGATTCGCAATCTGCGTTTGCATCTCTATCAACTCTAATCTCTGCCTTGGATACTCCACAACAAGGAGCAACAAGCATAGTTTCATCTCTTGTCGTGATGTAAGTGCCTTTTTGGTCTGGACCCATTCTGTTCCAAATTTCAGGAGGGATATGTTCCTCAAACATGATTCTGTCTGGTTCTGCAGTATATACTTTTTGATAAGTTTCTGCGTCAAAAGTTTCTTCTGCATCCCAATCTTCAACATCTTCAAAGAGGGCTATTTCAGGAACCACCACTCCAATCACAGCATCATCATCCTCCTCATCTTCATCAACATCTGGAACAATAATAACGCTATCAACCCTCGCTGTTTCATCTATCTGATTAGTATATTGAGTTACTAAGAATGCAGGTTCATCACCTTCGCCTTCTTCAATTTTATCCTGAGTGAATTCATTTAATTCAGAATTGGTCATGGCAAGCCCATCATCTAAAACTTCATCATAGTCCCATAGTCTGTCTTCACCCTCCTCTTCAGCCATAAATTCTTCAAGGTTAAATTCTTCCACCGTTTCTACCTCCGCCATTTCGGATTCAAAAGATTCTGCAGACATCATTTTAGCCTTGATATCTCTGCAAACCTTATACCTCATATCTGGTTTTCCATCCTTAGTCATATACTTAGGGTCTAAGTCTGCATAAGGGTCGTCAGCCTTTAATTGAGTCTTGGTTCTTGCTTCTTCAGGAGTAATGTCTTTATCCTCTTCAAGAGTCCTTGGAGTGTGAGGTTTTCCTGTCATAGTTTTAACTTCACCCTTTGGTTCTTCATAAGCAATCTCTGCTCCAAAAACCTCTATATCATCAGAATCCATTTGAGATAAAAGTTGTTCGGCATCGGCTTTGGATGCAAAAGTTGAAATCTTGTGATTATCATAATAACCTTTAACTGCCCATTTAATCCCTCTCTTCGTTTCTACAGGATTGACTTCTGAAACAGAGAATTCCACTTTTTGTTTAAGTGGTCTGCAATACCCTGTATAAACTACCATAGGTTTTATAAACCTCTTTTACTACTTAAGGTTTTTTACTTATCTTAATATCTGTAAGATAACATATTTTGTCCAATTGCAGAACCGTATTCTCCAAAGACGCTAATTCCACTTCCAATAGGGCTTGGAGTAAAAGCATCTGGATTAGTTAATAAATTGAATGCGGCATCGTTTTTGGCCGCTTGTTCAGCCTTTTTATCTTCCTCAGCAGACTTAACTTCTTCTTCAGCATCCTTAATGATGTTTTCATAATATTCTGCTTCTGCATGAGCAACTGTGCCTCTACTCAGTTTTCCAAATCCGTATCCAAACAAGAGGGCTCCTGTAAATACACCAAGGCTCTGCCAGACTCCTTCAAAAATTTGGGGGTTGTCGCCTTTACCTCTAACCCAATCAAACCCAAGTGCGAGCAAAATTCCTGAACCTATTGAAAGTGGGACAGAAACGGAAGTGTCCTGCAACTCCTTTTTCCATCCGGGGACAGGAGGGATAAATCCCATAATAAGGTCTGAAGAGTTTTCATCAGAATTTGAATCCGAGTCATTCTCTGCCTCATATTCTTCCAATTTCTTCCTTAAGTCCTTGAAATCAACCATTTAATCACCTCAATACCCGCCGACAAGATTTGCCTCTCTCAAATAAAGATATGCCATGTAGCCACCTGCTACAACTCCTAATGGCCCTAAAATCATATTGCTACTGCCTTGTCTTACAAAGTAATAGATTCCTTCAATAGTTTCTAAAACACCTACTCCCATCATGCCAATGGCTACTGTATAACCCGCAAGGTGCAAAGGGTTTTTTTCCTTTGCATAATATTTTTTAGGCATACTTAGGAAATCCATTCAATCACCTACAATCCAAAACTCCTTCCGTTATAATTTTGACCAACTGCACCTACAGACATGGCTAAAACGGCTTCATTTGCTTGGCTTGCAGTTTGACCAGCGGCTCTTCCCATAGACCTATATTCAATTGACACAGGGTCTTCAAGAGAACCATAGTCCTGAACTCTGGTTGAACCTACTTTGTAATGGACATACTCAGAATCCTTTCTTTCAATGAGAGATTTAATTTTATCCCTTTGTGAATATCCGACATATGCGGCAACGGCAACTGCAAGTAATCCCTTCCAATTAAAATTAGCCATACATCAAAATTATCCTACGACTATTTAAAGTTTGGCATAACTTCTGTAAACTTACCCATGTAATATCCTAAAATTCCTAAGGCAAAAAATTGCCCCATAATTACAATTGGTATTTCTTCAGGAACTAATGCAGGAATGTATCCAAAATTTTGTTCAAGAGTAGCCCAATCGTTGAAATCCTTGTAGTTTCCTTCAGGTTCTCTATCAGTATCAAAAAGAGGTGAATAGATAGGAATTAAATCATATACGGGCATCTCCCAAACAGGGTCTATATAATATGTAAAAATTGCTAAATCGGAGTTATATTGCGTGTATCTTCCTCTCCCTAAAGCCCTATCATATAGAATTCCTTTGCAACCTACTTTAACCCATTCAGGATTTGACCAATCATCATGATTAATATTAACCCATCTACCTCCTGAAACAACTCCTCTCGCAGATTTTAATTGGTTTTTTCTTTGGATTCCTAAGGAAAGAGGATATTTTTTAAAAGAAATAATTTCCATTTATCACACCTGCCCTAAACCAATACTCATTGCTAAAAGGGCAGTAAATGCAATTGCAGAATACCTTATAATTTGGGCTTGCACTTGCTTCTTAAAATCAATGATGGGAGCCATTTCATTTTTAAATTCAATTAGATTTTTATCCATATTATTAAAATCAGTTCTAATTTCTTTAAATTCAATTTTTAATTCTGAAATATCTTCCTTTAAATCAATAACCTTGGAATCGGTATTTGATTTTAAATGTTCCAATTCAGATTTCAAATACTCTGTTGAAATGACATTTTCCGAGATTTTTTTCATCTCGGCTAAGATTTCTGAATACATTTCTTGCTCAGAGCCACTCATAATCCCGATTTAATCCTTCAATTACTTAAAGATTTGCCTATAAGTGATAATGGTCTTGCTTAGAAATGCTTGAATCTACACCCATTTTCATTTTAAGCACTAAATCTAAAGATTCTTCTAATCTTTTTTGAGTAATCTTTTCATCCTTTTCCTTTGCATCAAGGTATGCACTCATTACTACTTCTCTAATATAGGCTCCTGAAAGACCCTCTGATTTTTTAACAATAGGTTTGTAATTCAGTTTCTCAGTTTTCATTTCTTTTAAGTATTTCTTAAAAATATGCTCTCTTAATTCTGGTTCTGGAAGCCCTAACTCAATTCTTAAATCAATTCTTCCGGGTCTGTCAACTAAGGCAACATCTAAGTGTTTTGGATAATTCGTAGTAGCGATTGTAATTACTCCTTCGTTAGTTCCTACACCGTTCAAGCAATTAAGGAATTCACCTAATAGAGGATGATTTCCACCTTCTCTTCTGTCTAAAGCACCTAATGTGTCAATGTCTTCAACAATAACGATTGAAGGGGCTAATAGCCTTGCAGTCTTGTAAATTTCCTTAATATCTCCTGTCTTTTCAACACTATCGCTGGTTACATAAATTACGGTTGATTTTGCCTCATTCATAATAGTTTCACAAAGCAATGTTTTACCTGTCCCGGGAGGTCCACTAATTAAAATTCCTCTGGAAGTGGGCAATCTCATTTGTTTATAATCTTCAATGTTTTTGATAAAATTAATTACATTTCTTTCAATCGTGTGCTTTTTATCAGGGCTTAAAACAATGCCTTCCCATCCAATTTCGTTATATTCTACAAACTCCCATTTAGTATTAAAAATCGCATTCTTCAAAGGCCCTAATGTTTTAAAATATTCTTCAACCTCATTCCAGAATTGCTTAAAGTTAGTTCCGTGTTTTGTAAAGTAAATTTCCATTTCTAAGTAATAACTATCACCATCATTATACGGCATAATATAAACTGCAATTTTACTATTATTGAGTTTTGATTTTAAGAAAACCATACAATCAATGCAAAGGCTTTCCTTTTGACCCAAAGCAACATCAAATTCATAAGAAACCGGGCTCGTTTCATAAAGGTGCTTTCCATCGTAATTAGTCATTTTGATAATTTCATAATCTCTTTCCACTACATCCCAAAAACACTTCATATAAATAGGAACTCTAATCGGCATTAAGTTAAAATATTCAGTTTGATAATCATCGTCAAAAAAGTCTTGTAAATCACTTTTTCTAATATTGGAATTCTTCTTTCTTTCATCGCCTAAGTATTGATATAAATCTACAATTTTTTTCGTAGGTAAATAAAAATTACCAAGGTCGCTTTTAATTTGGATGTCATCTAACTCCATAATTAAGAATAAAGAATACACCTACTTAAAGAGTTTCCAAGAGATAATCTTCTTCGCTCATCAATTCAATTGTTTGCTTACAATCTACAGTAGAATAACCTCTATGTTTTCCTTGAGTCATATAAGCCAACATGATAGGAATCTGAGATTCATCTAACCCCTGCAATTCTTGAATATACTCATAAGGGTCTTTTTTTATTTCAGCCACAGATTCATTATAAGCATCCAACCAATTATTAGTCTTATTAGTAGGTTGTTTTGTTAATTGTCCAGAATGGGAATTTCTAATGCAACCTACGAAGGGTAAAAATTGACTTTTTATTCCCAAATCAACCAATTCTAAAAGGAGTTTCGTATCCTCTCCCATCGTGAATTGCTCATCAAACAATTCCGACCTCATTAGTTGCTCTCTTGAAATAACGGTTGCAGAAAACCAAAGAGGAGACATTTTATGAAAATAATATTGATATTCCAAAGGCATAAAATTTAAAACATCATAACTCTGTAATACTGATTCTACTTCAGTTCTTACTCCTACAACTCCTTCCATTCCAATGGTAAGCAAATCTACGGGGTGGACAGTATAATATTTTTCCTTTATTTCTGTAAACCAAATTCCGATAGATTCATGCCTTGATTTCTTGATTCCTTCTTCCAAGATAGATTCTAAATAAAATGAATTCCATTGGTCATCACTATCTAAAAAGGCAACATAAGGATTTGAGCCCATTTTGATAATTTGATTTCTGGCTTGCGAGACTCCTTCGCCTTCTTGTCTAAAAACATTAAATTCAGGATACTGCGAAAATAACTCTTGAAGGTCTCCATACCTCTTCCATTCGTGCGGAGTGCCATCACATATCCACACTTGATAGTCTTTGAAGGTTTGAGCCTTAACCGATTCTAAACATCCTTTAAGCAAATTTAAAGGAGTCTTAAATGTTGGAATAATGATATCAAACATATTCAATCATAGATAGCAAACCTATTTAACAGTATCCCAAGGTAATTCCCAATAATTCATAAAAGGCTTTTTTACAATGTTATTTATTTTGAACCAAAATATTGGCGGAAATGCATCTTGGTCTAATTTATAAAGTAAAAAATTAGGATAATCTGCATAAGGATACCACATAATTTCTTTCAAATTTTTAAGTTCCACACCATAAATTTCAATTTCCTTTTCCCTTCCATATAGAATCTTTTGTGAATCCCAACCCATGTTTATATACATATCTAAAAAATCTTTAAGAACTGCTCTTCTATATTTATCATAGAAATTACAATACCTTTCAAAACTTGGAAGGCCTCCTTCTCCTCCTTGTCTGGGAGGAAATCCGTTGAAAAACTGCAAAACTTTTATTGTTGTAATACCACTATTATCTAACCATTTTAGGTTTTTTTTACTAATAGATTTGTCATTGACAATAGAATCTAATTCAGGCCAGATTTTTAATAAAGGAGCCCAATACCATTTGACATATTCGGCTTCATCATACATTTTATCATCATCATAATATTCTGGGTCATTGATGTAATCTGGACTTCTTCTGTAGAAAACAGTTAAAATATCTAATTTATATTGTAGAGTTATGGTTTTAAGATAATTAATGGTAAGAGGAATATCCCAATTGCTTCCAATGTAATCTCTTATTTCTCTTTGTAATTTAATCGGTGTATTTACAAGTTGCTCATTCAGATAATCCTCATCTTGGATGAACATCTCAATTACTGCAACCATGTAAGCAATTAATCGGTTTTGTTATTTAAAGGGTTGCCATTCCAATTCATAAATATTTTTTTAGTATTATATTCAAATCCCTTATTTCTTTCAGAAGAAACCAAAATTAGGTTGTAATAATAAGACCCATATTTTTGTTTTAAACCTCCTATTTGTAACAAAGGTGCATAATTTGTAGAATTATAGGTTAGTTCTTTTTCAGGAAACCAAGAATTCATTTTTTCAGGCCATTTTTTAGGAGGTGCAAATTTTATTTCATCGTCATGAGTATAAAGAATTGATTTATTTGAATTGACTGCTTTTATGTAGTCAGTAACAATCCCTTCTCCGTATGATGCACTTATCTCATGTATATTAGCGGGCATATTTTCTTCAAGGAGAAACTCATAATAATTTATTAAATAATTAATCGTGTTAGAGTAGTTATGATAATGAAGATAATCAAAATCCATTTCTTTTAATTCCCTTAGTCTACTTAATGACAAATCTGTGATTTCTATTGCATTTCTAATAAAGTAATATTTACTTACTTTATCCTCTGTATCAAAAACATCTGAGGAAAATTCTTTATATCCATCTTTCCTAACGGCTTGAACAAAAGTAGGATTAGGATATAAGTCAACCCTTGACATAGTAACCCTTTTTAAGTTTGACTATTTAAAGAATTCGTGGAACAGAGGCAGGAGGTTTTTTACGCCTCCTGTGTGCCTCCTCTGTCCAATATATAGTGTGTATCTTCACCTATATAAAGTTTACTGTTCATTTGGCTTAGAAGCCTCTAATTGAACATTTTGACTGAAAAGGTTCTTTTTGAAATTGTCTACATTTTTAGGAGTAATCGTAATGTTTTGTTCCAATAATTTTAAAGCAATCAAGCAATCAACCCCATCGTAAAGTGTGTATTTAAAGAAGGCTTGAAGTTGTCCGAGTTCAGTAACTTGGATATATGTTTCTTGACCTGTTGCTGATTGATTATCATTATAACAAGTTAATCTTAAATCCCAAGTTTGAGTTGGTAGGATATAAACCGGAGTTTGAACTCTGTCATTACAAGCATTGAATTGTTCTGTTAAAGGATAAGGGGCTACATTTCCGGGAATTCCATCTCTTGCAACGCCATCAGGGTCTTTAAAATATCCTGTCGTATTAACATAGAATTGCATATAGGCTCTTGGACCTCCTAAAGAATTTCTAATCTTGCTTCCTCTGTAGTTTTCTAAGTCCCATGCCCCTCCTTGTGAGGTTCCGGGGAAAAATGAGGTAGGGGTGCATCCAAAATTTTCAACAACGATGAATTGAGATTCTTTCGTCATTGGCTTATTCTTTAATTTATTCCCCTTTTCAATAAATACTGAAAAAGACTCTCCTAATTGGATTACATTAGTATCTTGTGAAGTAAAAATGGGGTTAATTTCAGTAACCGTATAAGCGGCTGAAAGATTATAAAGACCGCCGGGAAAAATATATATGATATCATTTACTGAAAATCCAGAACCTCCTGAAACGATGCCCGGTATGCCATTAACCTCTCCTGTGGCAGTAATGGAAGAAACATTAAATGTCGCATCACCATTCCCACCTACTACTGAATAATTCCCTGTTGAAAAATCAAAACCATATCCCCTTGAAACTAATCCACCATTAGGTGGTGTAAGAGGAGGGGATGGAATAATATAGGTTGCATTGCCATCTCCTCCTGCAATACTGCCTCCATCACCAATCGCATATCCACTTCCGGGATTTACAACTTCTGCAGTAATAATTTCTCCAGAACCGCCTACGCTTGTGATATTTACAGTTAATACACCGTTTCCACTACCCGTATTTACCGTAGTAGTGGTGATTCCTGTAGAATATCCTGAACCAATACCATTTATACTAACTTTATTTACGCTTGAAGTCAAACCTGTAAGCGGGACAATAGTTTTAATTGACCCCGTTTGAGTTGAACCCTTTCCTCTTGCAAGGTCCCAATTCCATACTTGACTTCTCATTGCCATATTATCTTCCTCCAGTCATTGTTAAAGAGGCTACATTGTTAGCCAAAGCATTCATTTTATACCAATCTACATTGTTTTGATTAACGGGCAAATTTTGAGAAAGCAAAGAATTAGCAATCATGGCATCTGCTCCATCATAAAGTGTGTAAAAAATCATAACTCCTACAGTTCCTCCTTCATTACCTGCACCACCCGCCATTCCTTGCATAGACTTGTATTCAAAAGAGAATTTTTGTCCGGGCAAAATATAAAGAGGAGGGTCTAATTTATATGAAGACATAGAAACAGAAGAGCCTGTGCCTCCTTGATTATTTGAATAGGGAGAAGCACCGCAGGGATAAGGGCTGGCTGAAGCAGGAATTCCATCAGCAGGAAGTCCGTCTGGGTTTTGATAATATGCCGTAGTATTTACAGTAATCTGAAGGAAACTTTGATTTGTAGGAGTAATTCCGATATCTTCAATAACAACAAATTCATTTGGTTTTGCTTTAGCAGGAATCGTGGTTTGATTACCTACGGTTCCCGTAAAAACATCATAAGAAGCCCCTGCATCAATCGTTTGAGGAGTCGCATTCACACTTCTTAAAGTTGAAGAGCCTAAGTTAGACCATTCCCATGCTTGGATTCTAATGCCCATAGATTTAAAAATGTTGCACGACTATTTAATACTTATTAAAAATTTAAATTAAAAAACCCCCTCCTGAACTCACCCGAAGATGAGAACAAAAGGGGGAAACCCTGCTCCCGAAGGAGCGAGGGTTATTGGAATCTTAACTAACCTCTTTAAGAGCCTCAAACGGTTGCCGAAGCACCGCTGATGAGAGTTCTCTTATACCAGTCTACATTGCCGGGGTTGACGCTAATGCCCATCTCCAACAGTTTGTTAGCGATTAGAGCGTCTGGACCGTCATAAAGGGTATACTTAACGAATGCTTGGTGTGTGCTATCCGTGTTAGAGGTGCTACCTTCGTAGTGGGTGTAAAGAGCATCCCAAGTTTGACCGGGTAGGACATATACATCAGGGTATAGGTTGAAAGATGGTTGGAAAGCAATTGTCCTTGGGTAAGGAGATGCAGTTCCGGGGATACCATCGTTTCCGATGTTGTCTGGGTCAAGGAAGTAATCAGTTGTGTTGATTCTTACTTGAATGTATGCCCTAACGCCGTTAGCCGCCAATCCGTCTGCAGTTGTAGTAGCAAGGCCTGTTGGAGAACATCCAATGTCCTCAATAACTACGAACTGGGTAGCCGTAGTCTCGGCTGGCTTAGTGATGTTGTTACCTACGCCACCAATAAAGATAGAGTATGGTCTTGCAGTATTTAGCGTGTTGGTTCCCGAAATTGGTCCACCACCATGACCGCTTCTACTTGCATCCCATTCATAGATTTGACTTCTCATTGCCATCAGGCTTCACCTCCGTTAGCAGGAGCAGATGCTTGCTCAATCAGAGTTCTCTTATACCAATCAACATTGTTTGGGTTGACGGTAACACCGAGTTCCAATAGTTTGTTTGCAATTAGTGCATCTGGACCATCGTAAAGAGTATACTTTACGAAGGCTTGAACTACAGTTGAACCACCTGCTCCAACTGCTACATCCGATTGACAGGAGTAAAGAACTCCCCAAGTTTGTCCCGGAAGGACATAAACATCTGGATATAGGTTGAAAGAAGATAGAACTGTGTCCGTAAGACCGATGCTGGAAGGAGACCCTACAGGGTAGGGACTTGCCAGACCGGGGATACCATCTTGCTTTGTCACATCAGGATTCTGGAAGTAATCCGTTGTGTTAATTCTTACTTGAACCGCACTTCCATTGTGTGGGGATGCCGAAATATCTTCAATAACCACGAACTGTGTAGCGGTGGTCTCGGCTGGCTTAGTAATGTTGTTACCAAAGCCTCCGATGAAGATATCATATTCCCTACCAGAGGTCATAGCGACAGGAGAAGAACCTGCAGTTCTCCTAATGTTGCTTGTCCCTGTGCCAGAAGCGAGGTTTGCCCATTCATATACTTGACTTCTCATTGCCATATTTTGTTCACCTCAATATTTTATCTGTAGTCCCGTAGGACTTAATATACTGTTTGTATTTATTACTACTTAAACCTTTAGGTCTTGTTAAAAGGAGAAGAATCCCAATTCATAAATGGCTTAGTAATTATTTTTGGTTGCCAAATTGTTGAAAACCATTGATAGGGGTTTAAATTAGAAGAAGGAGTTTTTTTGGAAATGCTATCATATCTATTGATTTCTTCTACCCATGTTTCATATCTTACCCATTGCAACATAAGCCAAGTCCACTCATCATAATCATCAAAAGGAATAGGATATCCCAAATATCCTAAAAATAATACATCTTGCATTCTTGAATTTACATAAGGTGTTGTTCCATTCCACTTCCTATCATATTTCTTTTCCCAATCTTGAACACAGAGGGTTTTAATTTCGTATCTTAATTCTTCAATCATGTCTGGAATGCCTTCGTCATAACCAGAAAAATAGTCTGCGGAATCATAAAGCATACTGTTAAAAGCCCTTAGGAATAAAACATCATAAAAATAAATTTCTTTTAAAGGTTTTGAATAATCCGAACTTTTATCTTTCCCATCCCAATCTATATTGTAAAGATATCTCTCAATCTTTTCTTTATTTATTTCCAAGGAGAATTTAAGATTATCATAATTTCTCTCAGACACCATTCTTCTAATATCTGTAGAAGTAATGGGAAGTTTTTTTACAAAAGGAGGAATACTTAACTGGGGGTTTTCATGATTATATAAATAGTAGTAAATAATCTCATCACCCATTTCTTCCCTTACTCTTAAGAAGATATCTTTCCAAGCAGGGTGAATCCAAAAAGCCATAATTGATAATCTCTTAACGACTATTTAAAGATTTATAAATTTAAAAAACCCCTCACCTACTAAAGGCAAGGGGCATCCTCGCTCCCGAAGGAGTAAGGTTAATTGATTCTAATAATATTTCCGTTAGCCTCAAACAAGGGCAGGGCCGTAAACATCATCTCTAACTCTAAGGAGGTCAGCACCACTAAGGAGCATTCCTGCACCAAGAGATAGCGGAACAAGACCCATTAGAGCAAGAGGAGTGATGCTTAGGTTTAGAACAGGAACGGTAAATAGGTCTGTGTTGACCCAAGAACCTGCAATACCTGCATAACCTACCGTAGTAAGACCGACTACGACCATAGAAGCCGCAATTACAATTCTCATTACATCCATTTCATTCACCTCATATTCCTACAAGCACCAACGACACAAGCACCACTTACAAGTAGACCGAGACCTACGAGTTGTTGTGCGCCTACCGTCATTCCACCAACGCTCATAGAGAACGATGGAAGGAAGCCGAGAACAGGTTGTGCTTCTGTTAGAATAAGGTGAAGACCACCTACTACACTAAGCAGACCTGCTACACATTGTCCTTTGTTGCCTGAAAACCAATAACACATTCTATCATACATTTTTTTCACCTTATTGTCCAATTACACTCCCTAATCCTTCTGCACCAGCAACCATGTTGCCAAGTGTAGCCCTTCTTGGGGAGAACATCATTTCTTCAGCAGAGCCATACCATTGGTCAACACCACCCATCGGGGAAGAGGGAGCCATGATATCACTTCTTTCGGCAACTGCCCAAGGATTCGCAATACTGGAAGCACCAGAAGCCCACGAAGGAGCCGAATCCATCATTTTTGCAGGGTTGTAATCTTCAGGTCTGGATTCTTCAAGAGTTGGAACGCCTTCTTCAGCGTTTTTCCAATTCCACATATATCCTTGATTTGCATCACCATCTTCAGCCGCTTGACCAACAGTTCTTCCGCTATAATCTTGACCGATGACTCTACCATCATCTGCATCAGGAAGACCCATCGCATCTTCAGCACCAAGGCCGAAAGAAGGAAGTCCGATATCTGAAAGAAGTCTACCAAGACCAATACCACCGACAACAACGCCAGTTACTTGAGTAAGACTTCTAAGAGCAGGTTCTGCGACTCTGCCCGATAGACCGAATCCATAAAGACCTGCACCTGCAAGGAAGATAGCACCAGAGGATGCAAACCTTCCAACGGTTCCACTAAAACTTAATACGGAAGATAAGAATCCTCCAACCATTGCACCAGCAATAATACCACCTACACCGCCAAGGAATTGAGCATCCATTGCAGTATCAAGAGCATCCATGCCTGTATCATAAACATCTTCCATCAGTTCCATTTGTTTCACCTATTATTCCATTTTTACTTTCTGCTACTTAAAGATAACGATTCAAAATTTCCTCCTTTGAGACAAATCAATTTGACCAAGCCCCTTTACCTGAGGAATGGCGTTTGTCCCGATAGGAGCCTCAAAAGGATACGACTTAGGAGAATTCCTAAGAATATCATTGCTACTCATCGTGATAGGTGCGGGAACCATAGTATCTGCATGGTGAACTCCATCAATCCAAGCAATCTTTTGATTTGTCGCCGTTGGCTTTGCAAGAGGGTTGGTGTGTGCAACACCCACCTTTTGCCCCATGATTTGTTCAGCCGACCTAACTGTGTTATGGATAGCGTGTAATTCATAAGATTGCCCTAAATTAGAAACAACTCCATGCATGGCGTTTTCCATAGGGCTTCTTTTAATCGTGTTTTGAATCGCTAAATCCAAGTTCATAATAGATTGTTATCTATTTTGATACTTAAAGATTTTGTTTTACCTTTGCCTATAGCCTGTAAAAAAGTTTGCAAGAGATTCTGGTTTTTTGATTGCTTGTATGGCTTTTCCAGTCAAGGCCTTTTGATTTTTAACCTCTCCTACATAATAGGTATGCAAGCCTCCTTCCCTAACAACAACATTGTCCTTGACCATCTTTCTTACTTCATGTAAAAAGTGTGTTGAAGTGACTTCATTGTTTAAATAAACCATTTCAGACATAATCATTACATTTTTATAAAGCATAAAAGAAACCCAAAAAAGTTGATGCTTTTTACTTTTTTTATATAAATTAGGGCTACTAAAAATTAAACTTACCTTTTTTTCATAAACTCCATAGCCCGTTTTATCTTCTTGAAATTCAATTTGAGTATGCCATTTGTTATTATAATAATATTTAGGAATATTTTTAGGCAAAATGTTTGCATAAGTAATTTCTCCAGACATTAAAACTCAATCCCCTTTACACTTCCTTCATATATTTTAATAATTCTTTTTTTGATTTCTGAGATTTTATCTGCTTTTCCAATCCATAATCTTTCACCATATTGAAACATTTGCAAGCCTTGGTCTAAAAGTAATCTTTTAGCCGCCGCATTTTTAGGACCTTCAAGGTCCTTAGGATTAAAAACAGGAATACTATCGGATTCATCAATTATGTATACCTCAGTAATATCTAAAAATTCAGGATTTCCCACACTATCATAAATTATTTGAACTTCAATACCTAATAAAGAATATTTCTTATCGGAAGTTAATTTACTGCTTACAACAACAAATACATTTTCAGAACTAAATTCCCAATCCATAAATCTATTAAATGCTCCAGTATATTCAACCATGAAATCTTCAGCATTATACCACTTATCATCTCTAAAAGAATAAAATTCAGGATAATCTGTTGGCAAAAGGTTTCCCAAATCACATCCCTCCTATTTTGTTAGATTTAGATTTAGATTTAGGTTTTCTTTCAGTAATAACATATTTAACATCATTTAACATATCAGGATAATTGATAACATCTCCTGCGTAAGTATAATAAAATTTACCTCTATCAGCCCCTTCTTGCAAGATATCTAAATGACTTAAGAGGTCTGGGAAATATTGTTCAGCCTCTTCAGTTAAATCATCAATATTATTGATGGTCTTTACAGGATATCCATACCATGTGATTCCTAAAACTTCAATCCATGTTCCCAAATAAGTATCTTCAATGTAATATCCATAAACTCCCATAAGATGTTCCCAACCGGGATTTCTAATTTCAGGGTGTTGAGTTACGAAAAACATTATAAAGAAATTTCCTCCATCTCCCATGATTTGCTCGTAAAGAGTATCATAATAAGGATTCTCAGACATTTGTTGTTCCCATTCTTCCTTAGTAAGCCACTTTTTAGAAAAAGCATCGTGATAGATGACTTCTGCATCCTCAGGAATTTCTATTTCATTGTTGCTTGTCAATTAAATCACCTTACCTTTTTCCTCATAAGGTAAGGAACAAGAACTGATAATCCTGCAATTCCACCAAGCATAGCAATAGGAAGTTCTTTCTTTTCTTTTGGAGTTAAAGATTCTAACCTTCCTTCTGCTTGCTTTAAAGTAGTAATGACTTTATCAATTCCATCAGGGCTTTCAGGAATATAATCTACAATGTTTTGAATTTTAGCCCTTTCAACTAAATATCTGGTATCTTCTAATGAGGTGTTGTTAAAATTATCTTTACTCCATGCAGAGGCTCCAATAGAAATTTGCCAAGGCTTGTAATCATGTCCTTGTGCCTTAAATTTTGCTAAAATTCTTGAAAGGCTTCTCCTTCCAATTTCATCGTCAAATAACCATTCTTCATAATCAGATAAATCCATAGTAGAAATAGCATCCATTTTTTGAATTTCAACCATATCTTCTGCTTCCATTACCTTTTTGCTTTGTTCAGCAGTAAAACAAGTGAAACATTCACTATTTTTAACCATTGAACCTTTATCTTTTTTGGAATGAATGTATGATTCGCACTTCGGGCATTGGTCTGGCAACATAGAATCTGCTTGTTGCAATAACTTTTCTTGCTCTGCATGAAATTCCTTTAAAGCAGTTAAAAATTCAGATTCTGCCTCTCTTTTTTCAGCAATAAGTTCTGATGTTTCTTGAGCCATGTATAAAGACTGTTCAACTTCTTCAGATTCTAATTCTTCAGAAGAATACATCAACTCTTCTAAGGATTTAGAATGATTGCTCTCGTCAGACATAATCTTTTTTTAATCGCACCGCTATTTAAAACTTTGGATTACTTTTTATATTTAATGTTTTTAATTAAATTATCTGGCTTTCTAATTTGATATTTTCCATTGGCCTTTTTTTCAGACCATCCTGCAATTACTTGTGCTTTCCTATTCACAATATAAACAAAAGCCAAATCATCATGAGAATTAATATCGTAAATAGTAATATCTCTTACAAATTGACTATCTTTAGGAGTGGTAAATCCAATCACATTTTCATAATTTAAAACAAATGTTTGAATATCCAATTTAGGAATAGTAATATCGTGTTTAGAAGAAAGCATATCTCTTGAACATCCTTCTTGAATAAGTCTTTCTTTTTGTTCTTTGACTACTTCATGAGGATATCCTGCTTTAATTTTAAAATAGTCAGTAGCCTTAAAAGGTTTCTTTTGAGAAGCCATTTTTTGAACTTGAGCAATAAAGGGTTGTAATTCTTTTGAAAACCAATTAGGGATTAAATAATAAGCATGATAATGGTCGTTAGAATCTTCTAATGAAAATTCTGTGGTGTCAATAAAGTCTCCAATGGTAAATCCCATAAAAAGAGATTTATTGTTTACCTATTTAACCTCTTCTCTTAGAGAACCATGCACCAGATAGTGCCGCAACACCTACAACAATAGCAGATGCAGTCCAACCACCAAGCCTAAAGTCCCTAACAACAGGTAGGTCTTGGAAGTAATCTACGATATCTTCAGATTCGTAAGGACTGTAATCCATAGGGTCTTCATAGGGGGAGAAATCTTCTGGCGTGTAATCATAAGCATCTTCTTCAGCCCTCATTTGTCCAAAATTGTTTCCTTCGCCAACCATACCAAAGTCTTCTTCTTCGGCGGCTTGACCGACAACAAGGCCTTCATAATCTTGACCAATTACATGACCGTCATCTGCGGCGGGTAATCCCATCATGTCTTCTGCTCCGTGAATATCTTCTGCACCCTCTACAACAGTAGGGTTGATTCTGGAAAGGTTTTCTGCATCGTATTCTTCAGCATCCATTTCCATATATTCTTCTTCCATTTCTTCTTCAGCCCTCATTTGACCGAAGTTGTTGCCTTCTCCAACATCTCCGAATGCAATTTCTTCTTCAGCCCTCATTTGACCGAAATTGTTACCCTCTCCCACATCACCGAATGCAAGTTCTTCTTCAGCCCTCATTTGACCAAAGTTGTTGCCTTCTCCAACATCTCCGAATGCAAGTTCTTCTTCTGCATCTGCAACAGTTGCTTCTTCAGCAGATTCTTCCTTGTCTAAGTCTTCAATAAAAGCCTTAATTTTGGTCTTTTCATCAGAGTTATCTGGGATAATGAAATTAACAGTAAATCTTCCACCATCTGCAGACTTAGGACCTGAAGTAAGGTTCTTATATCTTTGAGCGTCTTGACCAACTCTGAAAACTCTGGTCTTTACATCGGTTACTTCTGGTTGTCCGATTCTACCTTGGTTTCCTCTAATCATAACTACATCTTGTTCATCATCAAACACGATTTGAGTTGGAGTGAAAAGGTGCGTATCTGTCTTACCAATTTCGTAATACATTTGACACCTTGACAGGTTTTCATCTTCAACCATCTTCGGCGTAGCCTTGCTTGCGGGAACAACCCAAGCCCTGCCATAGAAATTGGTTTCTTCGTTGAAAGTATCGGAGTCAAAACCCCAAAAATCATTACTTCCAATATATACTGCATCTACTTCTTCTCTTGCCATTTCAAACTCTCCTTAACATTTTTTCAGTTCCTACATATGGTCTAAACATTACTGTGAAATCATTTACTACATCAACCATGCCTTCGCTTCTCCATTGGGCAAGACTTAAGGTTTTAGAACCATCTGTATAGGAATCATTAGCATCTGGGTCTAAGGTTCCTGAATAAGTCTTACCATTAGGAGAACTAAGTCCAATTCTTGAACCGTCTCCTGCAGGAGTCATAAAAGGTTGTGATAAATCAAGACCATAAGTTTGAGTAGGTCTGCAACAATCATCCTTTGATGTAGGAATAGAAGGCTTTAATTGAGCAATGGGAGAAGGAATCAATTCTTGACCCGGAGCCATTGCATTAAAAGTAGTAAAATCTTCAGCAGAAAGATTATAATTATAGGGGTTTTCAACACCAATCATAACATCTGAAACTCCACCACCGTAAGGACTATCGTTTACATAGGTAGTAGTCTTGTCAAATGCAAGGTGTCCTGCATAAGAGGAAGAAGGGTCGTATTGAACTGGAACTAAGTCTACAGTCATACCTGTTCTTTGCCTGTCCACTTCTTCTAATTGAGAAGGGCTGAATTTCGCTTTAATTCTATCTACAATAGTTTGAAAACCATTGGAAGATTCCTGTTCGGCTTCAAAGCCTAATGAACCTCTAAAATGATAAGCCACTAAAGCCAATGCACCAGTTAATAGAACAGTTCTTCCACTTACCATGCTATCCCTCTTAACTTACCGATACTTAAAGATTACGATTTAACCTCTTTTGAAAATAGTTATCATTGAAAGAGTAATCAAAATTCCTAAAAAGATTCCTGAGGTAAAAATAGCCGTTTCGTAAACAGGAAAATGACTACTTACTAAGACATTATTGGAGGTTTGAGTTTCATTTCCAAAATTGAGGCTGGTGCTTCCAAAAGCAATCATTGGCATAGATGGAGTATACATAACACCTGACATTCTATTGCCTCCTACCGTAAAGGAATCCTGAAATTAATGCAATTGCTAAAATGCCTTTTGAAGAAACAGGAGATAAAATACCTTCTGCCGCATTTCTGTGGAGGGTATACCCCTTGTTGGATTTCCTATGGCTTCCTTTTCCAAAAAATGCAGGAGGCCAAAACATCATGCCTTCAGTCTTTTTAGATTTTTTGGCATAATCCTCAATCGCCGCTTTTTTACCTTCTGTAATAGAATCAAAATCTCCGATAGGAACTCCGATTTCATTTTCAATAACCCATCTTTTACCTCCTTTATCCATAGGTTTGATTCCCATAACTTCATAAAAAGTTTCTGCACCATAATCATATTTTGAAAAATCAATATGAGGATTAGAACATCTGGTGCAAAGATATCCTCCTTCAACCTCTGCCATTTCATCAGAAAATCCGGGCTTTTCACATTTAAGGCAATTTACTGAATACCAATTTGCTTCAAAATTTTCTGCATCTCTCCTATTTCCGCAATTTGCTTCAAAGGATTCTTCAGCCTTTTTGCCATTAGTTTGGACAGAAAGTAATTTATAACATTGACACATAGGTTTTCTGGCACTACATTGATTTCCTAAATACATACATTCGCAAGGAACGGATTTTGTAGCACCACAACAACAAGAATCCTTTTTCAAAGTCCTCTTATCCTCTGCATCAAAAGATTCTGCACTAAATTCTTCTGCCATATAATTAAGGAAATTATTTTTGATTGTTAAAGCATTCGGTTCATTAATAATGTAAAATCCTATTGCATCTCCTAAATCAGTATATAATTTATCTTTTTGAGGAGAGAATAGAGGTTTTCTTTCTCTATTGTGTCCCGTATTTAAAACGCCTTTTTCTAAAGCCGCTTCTAATCTATCCATAGCATCTCTAATCCTCTTACCTGCAGAAGACCTATTGGTTAAATCATAAATTGGTTGAATATAATTTTCATATCTGTAAGAATCAATCCCTGTTACTTCATAACCTCCGTCTTGTTCTCCCATTCCATAACAAGGCTCACAATCTACCCTTCCAGAACCATTACATTCATCACATTCATCTCCTTCCCAATCTTCACCTTCTCCATTACAAGACCAACATTCTTGGTCTCCATCTCCTAAACAAGACCCGCATTCTTCTTCAAAAGGCTCTACTAAAACTAAATTAGCATTTCCATTATTGTAATAGTCGTAAACAAGATAACTAAATGAATTTACAAGAACTCCAAAAACGGTAGGATTCAATTGAGGGTGGCTAATTAGGTGATTGATTTCTTCTTTATAGGCTCCATTATCATACCAAGAATTTCTATCTCCTATTTCAGTCCTTCTAAAAGGTTGCCCTTTTTGTGATGCGATTTTAAGGCATTCTTTACAACCGGGCCTATAAGAAACAATAGGTTTAAATTTCATTTCTTTCAAGGAATCACTTCCTTGTTTGCTTACCAACCCAAATAGCACCTGCAAAAACTGCAATAACTGAAAGATTCTTCAACCATAGCCTTTCTGGTTTTTCAACCATCGGGAATGATATCTCATCAGACCAAGCCTCATCCCAAGAACCGTAGGGAGCATTGTCCCAATCAGCATCAAAAGATTCTGCTCTATAAGGGTCATATTCATCATCACAAGCCCTGCAACAAAGATAAATCCACTCACCTAAAGCAAAATTCTTTTTGCCTTTATCGGTTTCTTCACCACAAATGTAGCATTCTCCCATTAATTTCACATCCTTTTCGCTTTCGTATTAGAATCGGTGTGAACGGTTTGATAATCAAGAGGTCTGTAAGGGTCGGCAGGATTGTAATCATTACTCCAAACCGAGTCGGCAGGATATCTGTATCTTGGAAGGAAATCGGCTACAGGGTCGTATACTTCAGGATAGCCTTCAGCAGATTTCTTATCTCCGCAGCCTCCTCCACCAGAGCATCCACATCCGCATCCTCCTTCTGCCTTGAATTCAACATTCTTAATTCTGGAAACTGCGAATACACCTACTGCAACGGCAATAAGAGTTTTCCAAGGGAATCTTGAACCTGCTCCTTCTGCAGAATATCCGCCTCTTTCCATACCCATTGCTACTTGATTGCCCAATGCTCTTTCCCAAGAAGACATATAACCATCATTGTTTCTATCAGCCTTAACAGGGTCTAAGTTAGGATGGTCTGGATAGATTTTACCCGTATACGGTTTTCCATCTCTATCTACATCAGTAAGTTTTCTTTGAGCCTCAAAGGATTCTGCCTCCCACTCCATAACCTCGGAATAGTTGCATTTATCACAATGAAGTTTTGAAAGGCTTCCTCCGTATTCTGTTTCCAAAAGGTTTCCTTTGCACCCCTTATTCCCGCAAATCTCTCCTGTTTTTCTTGATTGGGCCTCAAAAGATTCTGCCCTAAATTCTCCTAATTTTTTAACGCCCAATTTAATTTGACATTCTTTACAAATATTAGAATCATATGCTACCTCATCACCACCACAAGAAAGACAAAAACCATCCATTTCAAAGAAGGGAGCCTCAAAAGATTCTGCATCCCTGCAACCGCAAGTTCCACACATAGTTTTATAAATGAAGTTCCGCTATTTAAAGATTACTCTCAAACATCTTGTCCGAGTTTTTGTTCATTAATTTTATTGATATTTCCCGAAGCCCATAATTGGCAAACCCAATCCCCTCTTACGGCGGCTTCATTTCTTGAACAATAAGGCTCTCCAGCGGCTTCCATTCTTCCTTTAACAAGATGCCTACAATTACCACAAAACTTAGCATTAGCACCTGTTCCTTCAGGAGTAATATTTAATCCAGCCCTTTCTAAAGCCGCAACCCATCTGGGAGCATTTTGATAAAAATAATCAGGATATTTAGTTCCAACAGGCAAAGACTTAATAATATCTCTATTTCCTACAACATTAGGAACATCATCCTTTCTTGGACAAGTTCTTGCATTATGCCCTGCTCTTTTGCAGATTCCACATTTTCTCGCCATATGGATACACCGAACCCCTAATCTCCCCTATTCGTGAAGGTTCAATAAAGGTCTTCAGCATTAAAGCCACAATTTGGACAGGAATGACTTTCAGCACCGAAGCCAAATGCAGTTCTTCTGGTTAGTCCAACATCATCTACCCTCCTTGAAGAGTATTCTGCCTTAGGGTCTCTCATTGATACTACTGTATCCATTTCACCTGAGACAATCCTTTCAGGCTTACCCATTAGACCTCTTAAGATACTAACTTTTGGCTTCTCATTGATTTTTCTTGCCATTCTTGACCTTCTGTCTCTTCTTTCAAGCCTTCTGGTTTCCCAAGGTTGACCAGCGTTTACACCGAATCCGAATTCACCTTCATCTGGGACAAGCATTCTGCTTGCACCTTCTCTACCAGCATTAGCAATTCCAATTTTTCTGGTAAGTTCAGTATCTGGGACAGGCTTTGCGGCAGTTCCGTAGCCTCTTTCCATAAACCAAGCCCTTCCTGTGTTGACACCCTTTCTGGTAAGGTTTCCCTTGGAATCTCTGTTACCAACATGGTCGCCCTTGTGGTAAAGTTTACCGCCCTTAGCGGAGTAACCGGGCTTCTTAGCGGCATCTGAGAATTTGGTAGCGGCGTTAAAAGCGTGAATTTGTTCAGCATTCCAATCTTCAGCACCCATTTGTCCGAAGTCATTTCCTTCGCCAATGGTTCCAAGCATCTCTTCTTCTGCTTCTCTAATTTTTCTACCTCTCTTAGACCTGCCCCTCATTTCCCAAGACTCATCTTTGTTTACACCGAAGCCGACATCTCCAGCGGCAGGAACGAGCATTCTCTTACCTCTCTTTCCAGCGTTTGCAATACCAAGTTCTCTGGTTAGTTCCGTATCGGGAACAGGTTTCTTAGCAGTTCCATACCCTCTTTCCATGAACCAACCTCTTCCAGCATTTACTCCCTTTCTGGTTAGTGAACCTCCTCTACCTCTTCTACCTACAAGGTCGCCTTTATAATAGAGTTTGCCATCTTTAGCAGAATATCCCGGTTTCTTAGCGGCTTGTGCAAAGGAAAGTGGAGCCTCAAACTCGGCTTCTCTAATAGACTTGCCCTTGCTTGACTTATCCCTCATTTCCCAAGATTCATCTTTGTTTACACCGAAGCCGACATCTCCAGCGGCAGGAACGAGCATTCTCTTACCCTTCTTTCCAGCGTTTGCAATTCCAAGTTTTCTGGTAAGTTCTGTATCTGGGACAGGCTTCTTAGCAGTTCCGTATCCTCTTTCCATGAACCAACCTCTTCCGGTATTCACACCTTTCGTGGTTACTGAATTTCCTCTACCCCTCTTTCCAACAAGGTCTCCTTTGTAATAAAGTTTATCGCCTTTTGCGGAATATCCGGGTTGTCTTGCCGCTTCTGTGAAAGACTTTCTCTTTGACATAGGATTTCTTTTAAGTTTTTGATACTTAAAGATTACGATTTTTAAATAGAATTACAAACGGTGTCAAAATCCTTTTTGTGTTCTTCATCATATCTGTGATAATCTTTAGCAGTAACAATCAAAGAAGATAGGATTGCAATAGATGCAGGAATCCACGCATGACTTAATTTTAAAGATTCTGAAGGGTCAATTTTAGAAACTCCTGCAGTTAAGGCAATACCAATTAATCCTCCAAAAATGGCAGATTCAAAACCATGTTTAACAAATTCAGAATGTCTTTGAGCAAGATATGCTTCAAACCCAGATTCACAAGTGGATTCAATTTCCAACTCTTCTTTAGATTTGTATTTCTTGTCAATCATATACACAGATAATTCTTACGACTATTTAAAAATTACTTTTTTTTCTTATATCTTCTTTTCTTGGCAGAGGCCTTCTTCTTAGCAGGAGACTTCTTTTTCTTCGTAGTTTTCTTCTTAGCAGGAGTCTTCTTTTTAGTAGTCTTCTTCTTAGCAGGAGTCTTCTTCTTAGCAGTAGTAAAAGCCCCTGCTACAGGAGTCCATTTTTTAATAGTTTTACCTTCTCTGGTATATGTGGAACAAACCCACATTCTTCCATCTCCTCCCTTCTTTTTAGTCCCTACGGCTACAGAAGTAGCACTTAATGAAGGAGAGGCTCTTGGCTTTCTTTTAATTTGTTTCAGCCTTGGCATTTCATCACCTTAGAACTTATGAATCAAAAATGCTTCTGACCCAAAAGCCCTGCCGGGGCTGGTTCCGATTCCTCCAAACTTAGAAGTTGATGAAGTCAAACCACCCAAATCCTTTGCCCTAACTGGAGGGAGGACAGGCCTCGCCTCAAGGAAAACAGGCTCTGCTCTCTTAACTATGCCGTTAAAGTTAGGCATATTAGGAAGGTTAGCCTTAGGAAGAATAGGAGTTTCTCTAATTGGAATTTGCTTTGGAGCAAAATTAACATTCACAGATGGAGCCGCACCAAAGTTTCTTGGATTGGTAGGTCTGTATTTCATTTGTTCTGCTTCCCATCTTGGACTTCCACCAAAAGTTTCGTGAACTGAATGGTTAGTCCTTAGGGCTGGCATGAAGTTTTCTGCACCCATCTTAGATTGAGGAACCTTAACAACAGGAATCTTTGGCATAAAGTCTGCACTCGGTCTTGGACCCGTTCCTTGCATCATAGACTGTAGCGAAGCATTGTGTGCAGGTAAAGTCTCTGTAGCAAGGTTCAAACTTGGGAATTTCATCAAGTTCGGTCTTGGAGGTTGATTTGGCAAAACAGTATTTCCAATTTGCTTCATAATTATAAGATATACCTTTTACTATTTAAAGATTATGATTGTTTATTATTTCTTGCAAGCCCTCTGGTAATCATATAAATCCCTGTAGAGAATAAACTAATTGCGGCAACTGCTTTGATAGGAGAAGGAATTCCTTCAGAAATTTCTTCTTCATCTTCCGCATCCATATCTTCCATTTCAGGATAATTTGGCTCCCATTCCATATCATAATCTGAATCTAAATCCATCAAAGTATCTTCAGCCATCATAGATTGTAAAGTGTGAACCCTTGATTGGTGTTCTTCAAAAGAATGCATCGGATTTACAGTAATTTCTGAAAATGAATGAGAATTTCCAGCATTAGGCATTTGAGGCTGAGAAGGCATCATAGGACTAACCGAAGTCTCTGAACTAAGTTGTGATGTAACTTCAATGTTTTTTCCACCGTGTTCTGTTCTTCTCGGCCTATCAACCTTTCCTACCTTAATATAACCTACATCTTTAAAGTATTTAGGAGAGAAACAAACCATTTCACCGGGACCTGCATAAGAAATACCTGAGAGAATTTTCTTAATGGTTTCTTTATCAGTTCCGAATGAAAGTTGATTTTTCAAAGCCTCAAGGTCTTTTGTGTTAATAACATTGTGAACCATATAAGTTGAAACTTGTGATAAAGCCTCTTTGTGAATAGCCGCAGGTCTCTGAGAAATTAATGTAGCCCCTAATCCCTTACCTCTCCCAAGTTTCGTTAGCCTAACAATCGGGGCGAATGAATATGGCTTACCCATTTGAGGAACGAAATCTTGACATTCTTCAAGGAAAGTCATAATTGGCTTACCTTCAAAATCTTCGGCAAGAAGAGTTTCACAATAATCTCCAATCAATCTTTGTTGCGTATCCAACCTCAAATTAATAAGATTAACAACTAATGAATTATTGCTATGCTTTAGATTATAGATTAATTTAACCAAATTTACTGTTTCATCTTGTTTTGGCTCAATACATTCAACATTAGGGAGAGATTTCAAACCGCTATGGGCATCAAGAGCATCAAAACAAACGAATTGAATACCATGTCTACTCATCTCCTCCATCAAAACACCAGCGGCATAAGATTTACCAGAACCCGTTTTACCACCAATGAAAATCTTTTCATAAGCCATATCTAAAGGAAAACCAAAGTTTTGACCAATGATAATGGCTTCATTTTCTTGAAAGCCATGTTGGTGGTTTGCACCATCCAATTTGAAAACATCATCAAGAGCCAAATCTTCCTTTTGAAGACCCCAAGATTGATTAACCATATTTATATCATCATCGTTTCGCTACTTAAAACTTCTGCCTTCAGCCTCAAACTTTGCAGAAAGATGCTTCCTCACGACTGAATATTGCCTATCAAACCACCAAATATATTTAATAAGAAAATCATAAATCTTTCTTAAATCTTTATTTCTAATAGTGTAAGGCATTAAAGATTGTAAAAAATCATGAAAATCAGAATAATACCACACCGTTAATCCTTTATCGGAAAGACTTGAAAGATAGGTTTCATCATAAATCATCCTAATGAAGAAATCATCCAAATCAATGCCCTTTTCAAAATTTGGAATATAATAAGGATTCGCTAAAATAAATTTTTTAAGCAAAGACATATGAGCCTCTAATGAATGATTTGCAATCCAAGTCAACCATTCTTCTAATTTCATATTGATGTATCTATTCCAAATAGGATTCGTGGTTGAAGACATCTTCAATCCTCCGAATCGTCTTCTTCTTCATCTTCCCACTCTTTATCTTCTTCTTCTACCTCATCAAAGGAGTATCCTTGAGCCTCTAATTCAGCAACTTCATCATCACTAAGATAGAAAACCTCATCTACAGATTCCGAATCTACGATAGATTCCATAATAGAAGTATCAAAGAAGTCCGAGGATACATCAAGAATAGCATCTTCAACCTTATCTTCGTTTGGTCTAATGTTAGAATCTTCCGCTTGGAGTTCATTCATTGAAAGTCCTGCTTCTGCGGCAAGGTCTTCTAAAGAAGGCATCTTAATTTTAGGAGCATCATCAAAAATAGCCTTAGGAATCAATTCTGCATAAGCATCAATTTGCTCTTTTCTTTGTCTGTCCTCACTACCGAATTTTCCATCAGGGTCTAAAACCGACATCCAATCAACAGGACCCTCATGAGGATTTACTTGAGGAATTTCACCCAATAAAGGATGGTTGATGGTGTTTGAAGTTGTATTTACAGGGGCAGAAGTTTCAGATTCTCCAATATCAGTAAATAAATCGCTAAATTCTGAAGAATTATCTGCCGCCATAATATCTTGTAAAAACTGCTTGTCTTCATCAGCCAATGAATTTTTTTGACCCGTTACGAATTCTGAAATTCCTTTAACAACAGGGGCAATATCTCCTAATACCGAAATAAGGCTTACGGCACTTGTTGCAGTTTGAGATTTTCCTAAGGAATCTCCTAATCCATATTTATCAAGCAAACCCATTAAAGGAACTAAAATCTTACTCTTCATTTCTGGATTAACATTTTCTAACAATGAACCAAAAGGACTATCTTCTGCTTCAAGCAATTCCATAAGATTAATAGGTGGTCCTTGAGGAGATGTTTCTTCTTCACCGTCTTCGGAATACCTTCTGGTGTTCCTCTCAATGATATCATCAAATCTGCCCATATTCTAAAAATCACAGAAAACCTACTTAAACCTTCTGCATTTATTGTCTCCAACCATTAAGATTGTTAAAAGAATTCATAAATGCTTGGTCTACACTCATAGGCCTATTTTCAAGATTTTCTGCTTTCTTTTTAACTTGCTGAATTGCTTCTTCTGCCTCTTTTACAGAAGTTTCAAGAGATGAAATCTGAGCCTTTAATTCATCCATTGATTTCTTTTGAATAAGCCAAATAACTACTCCACCCGTCAATGCACCTAATGCAAAAGAACTAATAGAAGAACCAATAGGGAATCCTGCACTAACCAAAGGTTCATCAGCAGAATAACTCCTTCTGGAACTTAATTCTGAATGAAATGTTTTTAAATCACTCATAAATGCCTTATGCCCTTCAGGAGTATTAGGAGCCTTTGAAATCATGCTACCCATTACATCAAGAATTTCTTCACTTGAAAGAGAAGACAAATCAACCTTTTGCTTTACATTAATAAACTCAGCATCAAAAGGAACGATTTCTTCAATCTTGATTTCATCAAGTTTCCTAAAGCCTCTAATCCCCTTTCCCCTTAAACAAAGGTTGTATTTGCCATTACCCATAGATTTTGCAATTTGATGAAATTGAGGAGTTGAAGGCATTTCTGATGAAACCCAGACATCTTCTGTGCCAGAGCCTTTCATACCTTTAGCATACCTTCTAATGAAAAACTCCATAATATCTGTTTAACTTTTAACTATATAAAGCATTCGCTTAACACCAAAGAGATGCAATTTCTTGATAAGTTTCATCCAATCCCTTATCAGTCATTTGATTAAGATGATTTAAAGTGGTTTCTAAGTAATATTCTTTAAGACCTACAACCTTCTCTTCTAATTCCATTTTTTCATATCTGTCTTGATAACCTTTTTGAACAATGTATTTATTTAAAGCCAATAAATCAAGCCTCCACTTAATTCCGCCCTTTCTTTCATTGGTATTGGCGTGTTTAAACATAGGCCTATTCCTAAGAATACCCACGACTTCTCTGGAAGTGTATCTTCTTGGCTTATTATCTACGATATAATAAGAAATTTCATTAGAAAAACCATATCCTCCATTATCAAGCAAGAACTCAACAATGTCAAATACTAATGTTTCAGTTAGAGGAAGAGTTTTTTTTCTATTCTTCTCCGTCATTAGCCGAACCTCCATCGTGTTCGGCTCCCTCTTGTAGTTGAGAGATTCTTTCTGTTTCCCTCTCCACATAATCCTCCACATCAACACCTAAGATTTCTGCTACTGCATCACTAATTTCTTGGTCAACCCTTTCCTTTGCTTCTTGAAGCGTATATCCCTCAGCCTTTAACTCTTTAATTCTGGAAATTCTATTTCCTTCCATCTCTGCAACTGCGAGGATGGCTTGAGTTTCTGGAGGAAGTTCTACTTGTTCAAAAGGCTTAGAAAACAATTCATCAATTTCTCTTCTCATTTCAGAAACTGAAATGATGGTAGGAGTTACATATTCTTCAACATCGTCATCTAAATACCTTCCAGTTCTGCCATCAGATGGCGTAGACCTTTCAATCCATTCCTCTGCAAATTCTCTCGTTACATACATTCCGACTCTATCCCAATATCTTACATTATCAGACATAATTTCACCTTTCCTTACAACCTACTTAAATCTTTTCCACTTTCCAACATCTAATCCGTTCTTCACAGAAAAGATTCTTGAGGTTCTCAATCCCATTTCCTTTCTAAACAAATCTGAAAAAAACCTTCCTCTGCATTCAATTTCAGTTTTTTCCCTGTATTGCATTTGCTTATCTACAGACATAGGAAGAGGAATTAATTGAAATTCTTTGGTTTGAGGATTCAATTGAAGTTCTGCAATCATAACATGAAGCCCTGTTTTAGAAGAAGATTCTCTAACCCAAACCCACTCTTCTCCAAATTCAATACAGAGCCACTCTAATTCGGCTTGAACTTTATCATCGGTTAAAGAAATATCATCCCAATCAAAGGTTAGACCACATATTTCATCCATCACGCCACCTCAAAAACCTTTAGAAACACTAAGAATGAAAATATCATAGCCATGAAAGAAGAGAATGTTCTAATCATAGCCATAATATATTGATTATTTTTAGCCCACTTCTCAATTGGCATAGAATAATCTTTGAAAGACACCTATATAAAATTAATTGATAATTATTTGATGAATATCCTCAGCAATCAAATTCGCACCGATGCTGATACATAATCCTCCGACTAAAGCCATAGCAATCCTATAAGGAACATAGCCATCAGATTTCTTAAAAAGGTGCAAAAGGTGAAAAGCAGTTAATAAACCTCCTCCAATTACAAATCCAAAACCAATGGTTAAAAGAGAGTTCATAACTATTCTTAAACTAAACGACTACTTAATTGTTTTTATTGGAGAATCTAAATACTTCAGGCATATAATTCATCATCATAAGAGGTCTTGTTTTTGTTGAATAGCCATGAGGTAAAATATCCAAAGGAAAATTTCCTATGTTTCCAAAATTGTCCATCCTATACTCAAATTGAAGGTAATCCATTTTTCTTATGGTCTTTTGCCATTCAGAATCATTACTAATATCTTTAATCTTTTTCATCCTTGCAATTTGCTCATTTATGACGGGTTTTACCACATCTTCTTGAAATTTTTTATATTTTTCCATTGCTTCAAAAGTAGGAACAAAGACAAGTTTTGTTTTATATTCTGAAATTGATGTATACTTATGAACAGGTGTTTTAATCTGAGGAACTGGATATGAATAATAAAAGTCAATCAAAATGAAAAACTCTCCATTTTTAAAAGTAGGGTTTTCTCTGTAAGTGTATTCATTTTTCCCAGCCTCTCCTTCAGGCATTTGATAAGCACCTTTAAAAGGAGTATAATCACCTCTTAAATATAATTTACAATGATATTTTTTAGTTGGCTCAACAACACCATAAGTAGTCTCTCTAAAAAGAATTTTTCCAGAAATCATATCATCATAAGTAACTGGCGAATTGAAATCGTAATCAAAATAAATGAGATTAGAAATATAATTTCTCAAAAATTCAACTAACTTAGAAGGCATACCAACCTGCAACCTATTTTGTTCATTGTAGCCATACTTTATCTTATCTGTCAAAAATTTCTCACCGCTTCTCACCTCCTCAGTAATATTTTTCCAATCAAGAAGAGGGAAATAACCATTTTTAGCCAAATAATTATCTGAGGGGCTTTCATTGTGTAAATTCCCAAAGGAATCTTCAATCCTTTTTCTCCAATGAGGATTATTAATGAGTTCTTGATTTATATCATATTTTTGATTAGTAATATAGCCTTCTTGTTTTACTTCTATTAATTCATACAAATCTTCAGAAACTTCATCCAAAGCAACAACAAAAGGTTGATTCAGATAAGGATTCATAAATCTAATCTAATCAAACGACTATTTAAAAGTGTAGGTTGCCCCAGAACTTGTTTTCCTTTTCTTTATTTTCATACCTTGGAAACTTTCAGGAATTTTCAAAGGATAGGTATAAAGTCCGATTTTATAAGAATCGTCAAACAACTCTACTTTGTTGATGGAGGGAAATCTCAATTTCATTTTTCCAATCTCTCCCTCTACTTCAGTTTCAACAGAGTAAATCGGGTCAAAACTCAAGTTCTTCAAGAACCTTCCAAACTCTAATAGCCTCTCCCCTCTCGGTTCAAAAGGCAATTTGGATACTCCAATCAACTTGATACCTTCTGCAATCGTTAGGTGTTGGTATTTGGCTAAATAAGGTTGCTGATTCATTAATTCACTTTTAACAAGGGCTACTGCTTTGTTGGTTGAGGCTGATTCCCATGTTTCTTCAGTAAATGAAGGAATTAAATTATTAACTACTATGTTGTGAATCTCAAAACCTTGTGATTTCAAGAAAGATGCCGTTTTAACACACTCTTGATATCCTGCTTCAGTAGGAATGGAAACTAAATTAATGTTGACGAATTCAGTATCTCTTAGCAAAGTTTTAAAGTTTTCAATTTTTTTCGTCATTTCTTCTAAAGCCTTTACCAATGCATCGGTATCGGTTTTCTTGATGAAAATAGATTTAATGCCTTCTACTCTTGCTTTCATTCTAAGAATTCTTAAAATGAATTTGTTAAAAGTATCTGGTGCAGTTAAGGCTTTTAAAGTGTGTCCTGTAGGTGCAGTATCAAAAACAACAAGGTCGTAATCAACCGATTGAACTAAATTAACAATTTCTTCTAATGCGAAAACTTCTTCCATTCCGGGAAAAGATGCAAAGTCTGTAAGGATTTCTGCATCAAATCCGGGGAACCATTTTAAAACGGTGGTGTCCATCAATCCTGAAAGATTCGTTTGAAATTCCTTTGCCTTAATATCTCCTGTGATGTTCATACCCCAAAGATTAGTCCTAATAGGGGTCGGCTTAGGACCGATAGGAACTCCGACCACATCTTCTGTAGAGTGGGCAGGGTCGCTTGAAACCAATAGAGTTTTATAACCTTTATTAGCGTAATGAAAAGCAGTAGCGGCAGAAGTTGTAGATTTTCCTACACCTCCTTTACCTGTGTAAAGAATCATCTTAGCCATAGGTGGAAATTTAAGTCCACTTACTTAAGGGTTCTGTTTAAGCCCATTCTTCACTAAAGGACTCAAAATCCCATTTATCGTCTGCCTTTACATTAGGAACTACATAATAACCTTGAACTCTTACTTCAATCATCTCTCCTGTAAAAATCCAATGCTCTGAAAGTTTTGGCATGAGGTCGTTAGGCAAAATCGTAAATTCAAAATCATCTCCTGTTGAAATCCAATTAGCAAAAGAAATGTGGATGCTTCCAGAATTTAAATTTTCCATAACGGGAGTAATTCCTTTTTTGTTGATTTCAATATCAAAAACATGACCCCAATAAGAAGGATGATTTTCTATCTCAATACTAAAAACATATACCCCGTAAGGAATGTTAATTTTGCAGGGGGTTCCATCAAAATCACTAAAAACAAATGTTTGGTCGTAAACAACCATGAGTAATGTAGATTGGTTTATATATATAAAGATTTACATAGTAGAACCGATTTATGGTAATTATGTATTGGAAACCTACCACTAATCACGCTCTTTTGATATTGGATGAAAGTGAAATTATGTATCATGTAAATTACGATTCAAAAGCAGAATTATTGTTGGCTTATGATATTCAAAAGTCCGATTCTAAAACGGTAGCAGTTTGTTGGCTGGATAATTCCATGAAGGCTGGTAAAGTAATCTGGATTGAAAAACAAAATCTTTACAGGAAACAGGAAAAAATTAGAAATTTATTGATTGAAATAAATAATTATCTGTTTGGTTTTGAAGATAAATGGAAACAAGAAAATTGTTAATTCCATCAAGCACCACCGATGGCGAAGCAATCAAGCACGAAAATAATGTGTGGATTTAGGATTGAGGAGTATCCTTCTTATAACTCCTGAATAGATGTAAGCCAAATAGAGGATGTTTCTATTTCATAATCTGTAGCCATACTAATATTAGCAATTAATTTAGGATGTTGTGGAGGTTGAGTTTTTGTTAATTCAATAATTCTTCCTTCTACCCATTCCAATTCCTTTAAAAGGAAAGGTTCTATAACTCTTTCATACCAATCTGAACCTTCTCTTATAATTTGTTGAACATGGTCTGGAACCTCCTCTACACAATCATATATGTAATCACTTTCACAATTAGGGAATTCGGCAGGGAAATAATCACTCCATAGATTTGGGAGTCTAATTTTTTTACCTAATACTTCAATAGGAAATAAATTATCTGCAAACGGCATAGTCCCATCCTCTATGAGTCTATATTCTGCGTTATCTCTTCCATATAAAAATTCCCAAATCATATTAAAAACCATTTTGGTTATTAACTTTGTAATAGAATCAATACTATAATTTCTACCAGAGATATAAGTGTCTTTGGCATCTCTCCATCTCATATCTTCCCACCAAAAATAGCCTGTTTCACATAAGACCCAACCTGAAGCATTTTTAGAAGGTGCAAAACCCCAATTCATAAAACTTAAA
>Ga0070752_1000329_pt1 | contig 42877 bp, 44 predicted proteins | sample VirMetDEL_Aug_30_FD_77440 | JGI IMG/M metagenome (GOLD analysis project Ga0070752, IMG submission 77440) | Aqueous microbial communities from the Delaware River and Bay under freshwater to marine salinity gradient to study organic matter... | ecosystem: Environmental > Aquatic > Marine > Coastal...
CGTCGTAGAAGAGTGCGACAGCCCTCAGATCAAGAAGGGCGACGTGCTGCTCGATGTGCACGCAGCGGGCGTCAACTTCCCAGACACACTGATCATCGAGGGCAAGTATCAGTTCAAGCCACCGTTTCCGTTTTCCCCAGGTGGCGAGGCGGCTGGGGTGGTCGCGGCCGTAGGCGAAAAGATTACTCACCTGAAGGTCGGTGACCGCGTCATGGGTCTAACCGGCTGGGGCAGTTTCGCTGAACAGGTCGCGGTACCTGGGCACAACGTATTGCCGATCCCTCAGGAGATGGATTTCGAGACCGCCGCGGCTTTTAGCATGACCTACGGCACCTCGATGCATGCACTGAAGCAGCGCGCCAACCTGCAGCCGGGCGAAACCTTGCTGGTTCTCGGCGCATCCGGCGGGGTCGGCCTGGCTGCCGTAGAGATCGGCAAGGCAATGGGGGCAAAAGTCATTGCCGCCGCCTCGACTGCCGAGAAGCTGGAAGTGGCAAAAAAAGCAGGAGCTGACGAACTCATCAACTACAGCGAAACCAGCCTCAAGGAAAAGCTGAAAGAGCTTACTGCTGGCCAGGGCGTCGACGTCATCTACGACCCGGTTGGCGGCGCACTGTTCGAAGAAGCGTTTCGTAGCATCGCCTGGAATGGTCGCATGCTGGTGGTCGGTTTCGCAGCAGGAGATATCCCATCGCTTCCCGCCAACCTGCCACTTCTGAAAGGCGCCTCGCTTGTGGGTGTGTTCTGGGGGTCCTTTGCCCAACGGCAGCCACACGACAACGCGGCCAACTTCAAGCAGCTTTTCGCATGGCACGCCGAGGGCAAGCTGAAGCCACTGGTGTCACAGACATTTGCCCTGGAGCAGGTAGCCGATGCAATCAATACGCTGGGGCAGCGCAAGGCGGTGGGCAAGCTGGTCGTGAAGGTCCGCTAAAGAGGATCCGCTCGTTGCCCACAGCTGTGTGCAACGAGCGGCCGCCGAATCAATGGGCGGTAGCTGGACTCTCGCCGCCCTGCTGCATGCGCGCCATTTCCTGGGCGTAGAGCGCGTCGAAGTTCACCGGCGCCAGCATCAAAGCAGGGAAGGAGCCGCGCGTGACCAGGCTGTCGAGTGTTTCCCGCGCATAGGGGAACAGGATATTTGGGCAAAACGCACCAAGCGTATGGCTCATGGCCTGCGCTTCGAGGCCCTTGATCAAGAAGATACCGGCCTGCTGAACTTCAGCAATGAACGCCACTTCCTCACCGGTCTTGACGGTTACGGAAAGCGTCAGCACCACCTCATGGAAATCACCTTCCAGCGACTTCTGCTTAGTGTTCAGATCCAGCGCAACGCTCGGATTCCATTCTTGGCGGAAGATTTCCGGACTTTTCGGGGCTTCGAAAGAGAGGTCACGGACATAGATCCGCTGCAGGGAAAATTGCGCGCCCTGCTCTTCCTGACCTGCGGCGGAACCGTTGTTTGCTTGTTCAGTCATTTGAAGCCTTCTTGTTTGTGCATGTCGAGTTTGGGTCGCGCCGCCCGTAGCAAGGTTTCACCCGCTACCGACAGGCCGTTTTATTCGAGTCACGCCTGAAGCATCGCGTCCAGGCGGCCAGCCCGCTCCAACGCGTGCAGCTCATCGCAGCCACCGACGTGTTCGTCACCAATCCATATCTGCGGGACAGATGTTCTCCCAGCCTTTGCCGCCATCTCCGAGCGCAACGCAGGCTTACCGTCGACGGATATTTCCTCGTAGCTGACGCCCTTGCGATCAAGCAGGCTCTTGGCCCTGATGCAAAACGGGCACCAGGCGGTGGTGTACATGACGACTTTGGACATAATTATTTAACCACTGGCAGATTTTCGCCGCGCCAGCTGGAAATCCCTCCGGACAGCTTCGCGGCAGTGAAGCCCGCCTTCTGCAGTTCACGGCAGGCCGTTCCGGCGTGCTGGCCCATGGCATCAACGACCACGATGGTCTTGCCCTTGTGCTTTTCCAGCTCGCCCAGTCGGCTGACCAGCTTCTCGTGGGGAATGTTCAATGAGTCGACAATATGGCCCGCGTCGAACTCCTTCTTCGCGCGCACGTCCAACACCACGCCTTCGTCGCGGTTGACCAGACCGGTCAGCTCGCGGTTGCTCAGGCTCTTGCCGCCCTTGCGTGCCTCGGTGATGGCGAGAAGCACAAGCAACACCAAGAAGATGCTGACAAGAACATAGTGGTTAGAGACAAATTCAATCAGGTTAGCGACCATCTAAAGGGTACCCGGGGGATAAAATGCGGGCCAGTATACACAGCCCCCCCACCAGGCTGAACCCTGCGAATCGTGACGCCCAACCGGCCAACTATTAGACTGGCCGCCTTTTTTCGCGACCCCGTGCAAGGAGCCAGACACATGCCCGCCGCGCCCAAACCCCTGGTATTGATCATTCTCGACGGCTTCGGACACAGCGACAATCCTGAATTCAATGCCATCCACGCCGCCAACAAGCCCGTCTATGACCGCCTGCTCGCCAGCCAACCGCACGGACTGATCTCTGGCAGCGGCATGGATGTGGGTCTGCCGGACGGGCAGATGGGCAATTCCGAAGTGGGCCACATGAACCTGGGCGCGGGCCGCGTTGTGTACCAGGACTTCACGAAGGTCACCAAGTCCATCCGCGACGGCGAGTTCTTCGAGAACCCCACCATCTGCACCGCCGTCGATACGGCAGTGGGTGCAGGCAAGGCCGTGCATATCCTCGGCTTGCTTTCCGACGGAGGCGTTCACAGCCACCAGGATCATCTGGTTGCCATGGCTGAGCTGGCTGCCAAGCGCGGCGCCGAAAAAATCTACCTGCACGCCTTTCTTGATGGCCGCGACACGCCACCGAAGAGCGCACAGCACTCCATCGAATTGATGCAAGCGACCTTCACCCGTCTGGGCAAAGGGCGCGTTGCAAGCTTGATTGGCCGCTACTTCGCCATGGATCGTGACAACCGCTGGGACCGGGTCGAGCAGGCGTACAGCCTGATTGTTGACGGAAAAGCTGAGCACCACGCGGACTATGCAGTCGACGGTTTGATTGCCGCCTATGAGCGCGGCGAGAGCGACGAGTTCGTCAAGGCCACCACCATTGGCGAGCCGGTCCGTGTCGAGGACGGCGATGCCGTGGTGTTCATGAACTTCCGCGCCGACCGTGCACGTGAACTGACGCGCTGCTTCGTCGAGCCTGGCTTCAGCGAATTCCAGCGCGCCCGGGTACCGCAACTGGCTGGCTTCGTCATGCTGACGCAATATGCAGCAAGCATCCCGGCGCCCAGCGCGTTTGCCCCGGAAGGCCTGACCAACGTGCTCGGCGAATATCTCGCCAACAACGGCAAGACCCAGCTGCGCATTGCTGAGACCGAGAAGTACGCCCATGTCACTTTCTTCTTCTCCGGCGGCCGCGAGGAACCCTTTACGGGCGAAGAGCGCATCTTGATTCCGTCTCCGCAAGTCGCCACTTACGACATGCAGCCTGAAATGAGCGCGCCCGAAGTGACTGATCGCATCGTCGAGGCCATCGAAAACCAGCGTTACGACGTGATCATCGTCAACTACGCCAACGGCGACATGGTTGGCCATACCGGCGTGTTCGAGGCCGCGGTCAAGGCGGTGGAATGCCTGGACAAGTGTGTCGGACGGATTGTTGAAGCGCTGGAAAAGGTAGGAGGCGAAGCGTTGGTCACCGCCGATCACGGCAACGTCGAGCAGATGGAGGACGTCATGACCGGCCAGGCGCACACCGCCCATACTTGCGAGCCGGTTCCCTTCATCTATGTTGGCAAGCGTAACCTGACCATCCGAGAAGGCGGCGTGCTCGCCGATGTCGCACCGACCATGCTGACGCTGCTGGGCATGCCGGTACCGGCAGAAATGACCGGCCGCTCAATTGTCGAGCTGAGCTGATAGCTGGAAGCTGGAAGCTGGAAGCTGGAAGCTGGAAGCTGGAAGCTGGAAGCCAGGCTGTTACCTCCAGCTCTGGGGTTCAAGCTTCCAGCTTGGTTTTTAGGCATACTACGGCAGTCGTTGAACTCACGGTTACGCCCTCTCATGCCCCGTATTCTTCTTGTATTAGCGCTTTTTTGCCTGCTTGGCCCAGCCATGGCCGACGAGCGCGCCGATGCGCGCAAGCAGATCGAAGCGGCGCGTCAGGACGTCGCGGAATTGCAGAAGCTGCTCAAGCAGATCGAACAGGAGAAATCCACGGTCCAGAAGCAACTGCAGACTACCGAAAGCGAGATGGGCCAGCTGGAGAAACAGGTCGACTCTTTGCAGCAGGAAATCGATCGCAGCGAAGCCGAGCTGGAACGCCTCAACGACGAGAAAGCCACGCTTGAAGGTGCGCGCCTCGAACAACAGCGCCTGATCGGCATTCAGGCACGCGCGGCTTATCAGAGCGGCCGCCAGGAATACCTGAAGCTGCTGCTCAACCAACAGAATCCAGAAAAATTCAGCCGCACGCTGACCTACTATGACTATCTCAGCAAAGCCCGCTTCGAGCAGCTCGAAAGCTTTAACGAGACGCTACGCCAACTGGCCGGCGTAGAAGCCGGCATTCAGAAGCAGCAGGCAACACTAGCCGAACAGCAGGACGGCCTCAAACAACGCCGCGAGCAACTGGCCGAAGTCCGCAAGGAGCGTCAGGTAACGCTGGCCAAACTTGATAAAGACTTGTCCAGCCGCGACCAGAAGCTCAAAGCACGCAAGCAGGAGCAGGCGCAGCTGGAGCGGGTGCTCAAGACCATCGAAGAAACCCTTGCTCGCCAGGCGCGTGAAGCCGAGCAGGCGCGTCAACGCGCGTTAGCCGAGGCCCGCGAGGAACAGGCCCGCCAGCAACAGGCCGGCCGCACTCCATCAGCACCGGCCGGCCCAATAGTCTCAAGCGCTGGCGGAAATTTTGACGGGCCTTTCGCCAAGGCCAAGGGCAAGTTGCCCTGGCCGGTAGACGGAAGATTGGTGGCACGCTATGGCACTCCCCGCGGTGGCGACGCTCGAACCAAGTGGGACGGCGTGCTGATCGGCGCCGACGTTGGTACCCAGGTCCGAGCCGTGCACGGGGGCCGGGTGGTATTCGCTGATTGGTTGCGTGGCGCCGGCCTGTTGGTGATCCTCGATCACGGCAACGGCTACCTGAGCCTTTATGGGCACAACCAGAGCCTGCTGCGTGATGCAGGAGACATCGTCAAGGCGGGCGATCCGATCGCCACCGTAGGAACCAGTGGCGGGCAAGAAGCTGCCGCACTGTATTTCGCCATTCGCCAACAGGGTCGCCCGAGCGATCCGGCACAATGGTGTCGTGCGCAGGGATAAGCCGAGCCGGCTGTTAGCGCGCCCCTCACAACTGGAGTCAAACATGCTGCACCTGTGCCGTTTCGCCCAACCCTCCACCCTAGCCCTGACCGTCATGCTAGGGATGTACGGTAGCGCCTGGGCGCAGCAATCGCCCGCAGAGATCGCGCCAGAACCGCTCCAGCTGAACGCCGCGACCCAAAAAGCGCCGTTGCCGCTGGAGGAGCTGAGGACCTTTGCCGAAGTGCTGGACCGGATCAAGGCCGCATACGTGGAGCCGGTCGACGACAAGACACTTCTGGAAAATGCCATCAAGGGCATGCTCAGCAACCTCGACCCGCATTCCGCCTACCTCGAACCTGATGCCTTTGCCGAACTGCAGGAGAGCACCAGCGGTGAGTTCGGCGGCCTGGGGATCGAAGTCGGGATCGAAGACGGATTCATCAAGGTGGTATCGCCAATCGACGACACCCCAGCGTCCAAGGCCGGCATTGAGGCTGGCGATCTGATCGTCAAGATCGACGGCAAGCCGACCAAGGGCATGTCCATGATGGATGCGGTTGGCATGATGCGCGGCAAACCAGGCAGCGATATATCGCTGTCACTGGTGCGTGAGGGGGGCAAGCCGTTCACCGTCAAGCTCAACCGCGCGGTGATCAAGGTCAACAGCGTCAAGAGTCAGCTGCTTGAGCCCGGCTATGGCTACCTGCGCGTAACGCAGTTTCAGATCAATACCGGCGAGGAAGTCGGTAAGGCCTTGGCGAGCTTGCGCAAGGAAAATGGCAAGAAGCTCAACGGGCTGGTGCTCGACCTGCGCAACAACCCCGGCGGGGTGCTCCAGGCTGCGGTGGAAGTGTCCGACCATTTCCTGACTGATGGCTTGATCGTTTACACCAAAGGCCGCATCGCCAACTCCGAGCTGCGCTTCAACGCAGACGCGGCCGATGCCAGCGAAGGCGTTTCGCTGGTCGTGCTGATCAATGGTGGTAGCGCCTCTGCGTCGGAAATCGTGGCCGGGGCCTTGCAGGATCAGAAGCGTGGTGTAGTCATGGGGACCGACAGCTTTGGAAAAGGCTCGGTGCAGACGGTACTTCCACTGAACAACGACCGTGCACTTAAGCTCACCACCGCGCTCTATTACACACCCAACGGACGCTCAATTCAGGCACAGGGAATCGAGCCGGATATCCGGGTCACCCGTGCCAAACTGACGCGGGAACAAGCTGCGGAAGGCATCCGCGAGGCAGACCTGGCCGGGCACCTCGGCAATGGCAACGGCGGCGCGGAACGTCCTACTACGGCACCGATCGTCAGTGACTCTCCACGCCCTCAGGACGAAGACTACCAACTCGGTCAGGCACTGAATCTGCTCAAGGGGTTGAACCTCACCCGCGGCCAGTAGCGGATGCCTTGGGTTCTAGCTCTGTTAGTAGGGGTTTTGGTCCCGCTCTCGGCAATTGGCGGGGCTACGACTGGCGACAGTAAAACAGCCGCAGCAGATCACCTGGCAACCGTCTCGCGAATGCCGAAGCTGGTGCTGGTAATCGATGACCTTGGGCAGAGCGCGGCACGGGATGCACGCGTTCTGGCCCTGCCCGGCCCAGTGGCCATGGCGATTCTGCCGGATACCCAGAACGCCACGGACTTGGCCGAGCGGGCCAAAGCGGCAGGCAAGACCGTCATGTTGCATCTGCCCATGGCCCCCGCTGGCGGGCCTTACGCCTGGCAACCGCAGCTGCCTTCAGCCGAGCTTGACCGTCGACTGACCAGCGCCCTGGCAAAAGTGCCCCATGCCAGCGGTGTGAACAATCACATGGGCAGCCAGATGACCGACCGGCAGCAGCCCATGGCGTCACTCATGCGGCAGCTGCAACAGCGCCACCTGTTCTTTCTCGACAGCCGTACCAATGCGGCAACCGTTGCAGCCGCGACCGCGCAACGCATCGGCTTGGCGAGCCTGTCGCGCGACATCTTTCTCGATGACGACCCCAGCCCCGAGGCCGTTGCCATGCAGTTTCGGGCGGCCGTACAACTGGCCCGCAAGCAAGGTTCAGTTGTGGTGATCGGTCATCCACACCCTGCCACACTTGCCCTGTTGGAGCGCGAGCTGCCGAAGCTGGCAGCGCAGGGTATCGATTGGGTGGACATCGGTCAGATGATCGCCACCCGGGGCAACCGCGCCATGGTCGCCCATGGCGCGAACGGCCTGTATCGATAAGTCATCAGAGATAACGGCGCATGATCGCGTCGATAGCGCCGTCGCTCTTCATCTCGTTCAGCGCTTTCTGCAACCGCGTAACGACTTCATCCGGCGTCTGCTTGTTCAGCGCAAGGAACAGCTGCGCGTCGTTAAAGCGCAAAACCGTGGTCAGTCCGCTTACGCCTTCCTGTTTGGCCAGATACGGCCCGACTGGGTCGGTTGTCGCCCATAGATCTATCTGCCCCTTGAGCAGCTTGCTGATGTTTTCCTGATCGCGAAGCGAATTGATCGGCTCGAAACCCTTGCTTTCCAGATGCTGGCTAACCGCGTCGTTCTTGTAGGCACCGATTCGGTACTGCTGCGCCTGGTCGAGCGCGCTCAGCCGCATCTGGCTACCGGCCGGGGCCAGCAGTACCCAGCCGGTACTGGCCAGCGGGCCGACCCATTTGAATAGTGGTTCACGCTCGGGTGTGTAGGTGGTGGAGAACAGCCCCTGGTCCGGGTGTTCCAGCGCCTGGTTGTAGATGCGCTCCCAGGGGAAACGCAGCGTCAGGCTGTAGGCGATCCCGGCACGCTTGAACATCTCGCGCACGATCTCGGCGTTAATCCCGCTAATGTTGCGGTCTGCCGCGTAGTTCTTACCGTCCGCCGCCATGTTGAAAGGCGGGAAATTTTCGGTCAGCAGCACCATTTTGTAGTCATCGGGCAGTTCTGCCCTGGCCGCGACGGCCATCAACAGCAACAGCCCGGCCACTAGAATCCGTCTCATCGCTCCCTCCCCGTATGCAAACATCCCAGGCTACATAGCGCTGACAACTGCCAAGCAGCGTCCACGCGCGTGTCGCACCTTTATGATGTTTAGCAACTTGTGAACCAGGCGCCCTGTAGCTATCCCAGCAATGTGACGAGCCGCACAAACGATCGAGCCAATTTGCCATCAGCGACGGCTACGCCGCTAAACGAAGGGCTCAGGGGAAGGACAGCCCTGCCCGCAAGCTGAGGAGGTTCAGGAAAGCGCTCCGATAAAGGGCATCGCAGCGCCACTACGCTGCGAGCGGGGACGTCGGCGTAAGGTCGGCGGGCAAACTATCTATAAATAGCGGCCGCTGATGGTGTCTAACGTGCCGTCAGCGCGCATCTGCTCCAGCGCAGCCTGCAGCTTGGCTACAGTTGCATCGGGAATACCGAGGTTAAGCGCCAAGTAAAGCTCTGCGCTGTCGAATTTGAGCACCCGCTTAAGGCCGGTCACGCCTTGCTGCTTGGCCAAATAGCGTCCAGCCGGATCGCCCGTTGCCCAGAGATCAATCGCGCCGCTCTGCAGCTTATCCACGTTGGTTTGATCGCGCAGGACCAGCGACGGCTCCAGCCCCTGCGCCGCGAGGTGCTCGGCAATCGCATCGCCTTTGTATGCACCGATGCGGTACTGACTGGCCTGTTGCAGGTCGTCTACCTTGATGGTGCTGTCGGCTCGTGCAAGCATCACCCAATCGTCCGGGCCGATTGGCCCCACCCATTTGAACAGGTCCTCACGCTCCGGCAACCGAGCAGTGACGAATACACCATAGCCCGGCATGTCCAGGGCCATCTTATAGATGCGCTCCCAGGGGAAACGCAGTGTCAGCGTGTAATCGACGCCGGCGCGCTTGAACATTTCCCGAACGATATCGGCGGCGATACCGGTGATATTTTCGTCACGCGCGAAGTTCTTGCCGTCTACCGCCATGTTATAGGGCGGAAAGTTCTCGGTGAGCAGGTTGATCGGCTCCGGCGCGGACTGTGCGGCAGAAGTAATCAGCGACAAGCTGACGGCCAGCGTCAACAGCGTGTTCTTGAACATGGCGTAGTTCCTTGATGCGGCAGCCGCGGTATGTGGCGGCTGTGTCCTTGTATGATTTTAAGTGCAGCTCTGAGCATTCCGCGACGCGCCGGTTCAGCGCATTACGATGCCGCAGCTGGCCATGTACGCCTTGGCTTCCGGCACGGTGTACTCGCCGAAATGGAAGATGCTTGCGGCTAGCACCGCATCGGCCTTGCCTTGCAGAACCCCATCCGCCAGATGTTGGAGATTGCCGACCCCACCGGAGGCGATCACCGGAATATGCACCGCTTCGCTGATGGCACGGGTGACGCCCAGGTCATAGCCGCTCTTGACGCCGTCCTGATCCATGCTGGTCAGCAGGATTTCACCGGCGCCCAGCGCTTCCATCTTCTGCGCCCAGAGCACCGCGTCCAACCCGGTAGGCTTGCGTCCGCCATGGGTGAAGATTTCCCAACGTGGCGTTTCGCACGGTTTAGAAACCCGCTTGGCGTCGATGGCAACGACGATGCACTGCGAACCGAAGCGATCGGCCGCCTCGCCGACAAAATCCGGGGTGAAGACCGCTGCGGTGTTGATCGACACCTTGTCGGCGCCAGCATTGAGCAAGTTACGGATGTCCTGCACGCTGCGCACGCCGCCGCCCACGGTCAGCGGAATGAACACCTGGCTGGCCATCCGCTCCACGGTGTGCAGTGTGGTGTCGCGGTTGTCGACGCTGGCCGTGATGTCGAGAAAGGTGATCTCGTCGGCGCCCTGCTCGTCGTAGCGGCGAGCGATTTCCACCGGATCACCGGCGTCACGGATATTCTCGAACTGAACGCCCTTGACCACGCGGCCATTGTCCACGTCGAGGCAGGGAATGATGCGTTTGGCCAATGCCATGGGGCTATCTCCGGAAGCAGCTTCTTCAAGCCGCAGGCTTCAAGCTGCAAGTAGCGGTAGGGTGGATCACGTTTCACCGATCCACCACTGATCAGCGATTCACTCGTCCTTGTATTTCAGGTCGCAGAGCGCCTGGGCCTCGGCAACATCGAGCGTGCCTTCGTAGATCGCCCGACCGGTGATGGCGCCGACGATCCCGCGGGTGTTGGTGTCGAGCAGCTTCTGAATATCACCGATGTTGTGGATGCCACCGGACGCGATTACCGGGATGCGGCTGGCATTGGCCAGTGCCACGGTCGCCTCGACGTTGCAGCCCTGCATCATGCCGTCCTTGGCGATGTCGGTGTAGACGATCGCCGAGACGCCATCGGCCTCGAAGCGGCGCGCCAGATCGACCGCCTGCACGCTGGAAACTTCTGCCCAGCCATCGGTGGCGACGAACCCATCCTTCGCATCCAGGCCGACAATCACCTTGCCCGGAAAGGCACGGCAGGCTTCCCCGACAAACTCGGGCTGCTTGACCGCCTTGGTACCGATGATCACGTAGCTGACGCCAGCGCGAACGTAATGCTCGATGGTTTCCAGCGAGCGGATGCCACCGCCGATCTGGATCGGCAGGTTCGGGTAGCGCTTGGCGATGGCCGTGACCACCTCGCCATTGACCGGCTGGCCTTCGAAGGCGCCGTTGAGGTCGACCAGGTGCAGACGGCGGCAACCGGCCTCGACCCACTTGGCGGCCATGGCCACTGGGTCATCTGAGAACACCGTGGCGTCGTCCATCAGCCCTTGACGCAGACGCACGCAGGCGCCGTCTTTAAGATCGATCGCGGGAATAATCAGCATGGCTTGAACCTGTTCAAATCGGGTGTCGGTTAAGGTCAGCTCTTCTCGAGCGCCCACAAGTCGCTTTCGATGCTCTCGAACCTTTCTTTCAGGTGCGTCTGCACGTCGAAAATCGCCTTGTTGTAATACAGCGGAGCAATGTCACGGGCGAAGAGATCGAGCACTTCCTGAGCTTCGAACGAGCCGAGCTCCAGTTCGAAGCGATCTTCCAGAAAGCGCTTGATGATCTGCTGTGCAGCCTGCTCCTGAGCGGTATCCAGCGTAAGGACCGGTGCCTTGAGCTTCGCCCGGCTCATTACCAGCGGCCATCCCAGGCGGCGAAGTTCTGCAGCAACTGCAGGCCATGGGTGTGACTCTTTTCGGGATGGAACTGCACAGCGAAGCGCGAACCATCGGCCAGCGCCGCAGCGAAGTCCTTGCCGTAATGGCCACGACCCACTACCTGCCGTGGGTTGCCAGCCTCGATGTAATAGCTGTGAACGAAATAGAAGCGGCCATCAGCAGGAATGTTGTGCCAGAGTGGATGGGCAATTGCCTGTTCCATTTCGTTCCAGCCCATGTGCGGCACCTTGAGGCGCTCGCCGTCTTCCTCAAGATCCTTACCGAAGAAGCGAACCTGGCCGGGGAAAAGGCCGATGCAGTCGACACCGCCGTTTTCCTCGCTGCGCTCCATCAGTGCCTGCATACCCACGCAGATACCGAGGAACGGTCGATCGACACTGACTTCCCGAACCAGCTCGTCGAAGCCCAGGCGGCGGATCTCTGCCATGCAATCGCGAATTGCACCCACACCCGGAAAGACCACACGATCAGCCTCTCGGATCACCTGCGCATCGCTGGTAATCAGTACCCGCCCGGCACCGACATGCTCGAGCGCCTTGGCGACCGAATGCAGGTTGCCCATGCCGTAATCAATGACTGCAACGGTCTGCATTACAGGCAACCCTTGGTCGAGGGCATCTGACCGGCCATGCGCTCATCCAGCGTCACCGCCATGCGCAGCGCGCGGCCGAAGGCCTTGAACACGGTTTCGATCTGATGGTGGGTGTTGTGCCCGCGCAGGTTGTCGATGTGCAGGGTGACCAAGGCGTGGTTGACGAAGCCCTGGAAGAACTCCTGGAACAGATCGACATCGAAGCCGCCGACGGTGGCGCGGGTGTAGGGAACATGCATCTGCAGCCCTGGGCGCCCGGAAAAGTCGATGACGACACGCGACAGCGCCTCATCGAGCGGAACGTAGGAATGCCCGTAACGGGTCATGCCTTTCTTGTCGCCAACGGCCTTGGCAAACGCCTGGCCGAGGGTGATGCCGACGTCTTCCACGGTGTGGTGATCGTCGATATGCAGATCGCCCTGGCATTCGATGTCTAGATCGATCAATCCGTGGCGGGCGATCTGATCGAGCATGTGCTCGAGAAATGGCACGCCGATGGCGAAGCGGCTCCTGCCGGTGCCGTCCAGGTTGATGGTAGCCTTGACCTGGGTTTCCAGGGTGTTGCGCTCTACGCAAGCCGTACGTTCGGACATCAACAGCTCCGCTGATCGTGGGGCGAAAAATGAGCCGCATTATAGGCCCAAACCCACCCTCGTCGATACGCGCCCAGTGGCTAGGCTACTGCAAACAGTCGCCGGCAGCGCTGTCGTGCGCCGGTAAGCCGGCACGGTTATGCTGCGGACATCCAAATCAGCACCGCAGGTCAACATGCCCGTATCAGTTGAAGCCGTAACCGAGCCCAGCCAGCAAGACCGCACCGATCTGGTGAAAATTTTTTCCGATGCACCGAGCTGGCTACTGGCGCCCCACGCAGACGCCGCAGCATTGATCGAGGCGGGACTGGCCGATCGCAGCCTTATCGCCGGTCGCTTTAACGACCGCCTGCTCGGCGCCGCCCTGCTGCAGCGCGACGGGCACCACTGGTGCCTCTCGCATCTGTGCGTGCGCGAGATCACGCGCCGTCGCGGCGTGGGCAGGCGGATCCTCGAAGAGAGCCAGCGCCTAGCTCGGGAAGCCGGAAAGGAGTTGCATCTGGCGGCACCGGCAGATCACCTAGAAGCTCAAGCATTGGCCGCACGGGCACATTTGCCGCTGGACTCCATCTAGCGATCGATCAGCGTTTCGTCGCGAAGCCGCAACCGACACGGTGCGTGCCAATGCCACCGGCGCGCATAGGAACCCAGGCGCCGCTAGCCACTCCAACGCCAGCCACGGCAAACAGCCATGGCGCCCGGCGTTATACTCGCTGCTTTTGAAATGCCAAACACAAAGGACCTGTCCATGAAATCGCTCGGCAAGATCCTGGGCCTGGTAATCCTCGGGTTGCTGCTCCTTATCGTCGCACTGGGCTTTGCCCTCACGCATTTGTTCGACCCCAACGACTATAAAGACGAGATCCGTGCACTTGCTCGCGAAAAGGCCGGGCTCGAACTGGACATCGCCGGCGACATCGGCTGGAGCCTGTTCCCCTGGCTCGGCCTGGAATTGCACGACACCACCCTGGCCAGCGTGCAAACACCCGAACAACCCTTTGCCGACCTGCGCATGCTGGGTCTTTCGGTCCGGGTGCTGCCGTTGCTGAGCCGCGAAGTGCAGATGAGCGACATCACGCTCAACGGACTCAATCTGACGCTCAACCGCGACGAGAAGGGCCGCGGCAACTGGGAAGGTGTGGGCCGTCCGACCACTAGCGAAACGCCACCCGACAATGCAGCAGCGCAACCGGCAGAGCCCTCCACCGACGAACAGCCGTCCGACAACACCAGGCGTCCACTGCAATTGGACATCGACAGCCTGACCATCAGCGATGCAAGGGTGACCTACCACGATGCACAAAGCGGGCAGCAGTTCAGCGCCGAAGGCATCGAGCTAACCACGGGGGCCATTCGCGAAGCCACTTCGATTCCGATCAAGCTCAACGCCTTTTTTGGCAGCAACAAGCCGGTGATGCGCGCTCGCACCGAATTGCAGGGCGCGTTGCGCTTCGATACCAAATTGCAGCGCTATCAGTTGGAGGACCTGCGCTTGAGTGGTGAGGCCTCCGGCGAGCCATTACAGGGCAAGACTCTCTCCTTTAGCGCACAAGGCCAGCTGCTGGCCGACCTGGCGGCCGACATCGCCGAGTGGACCAGCCTCAAGTTCACCGCCAACCAGCTACGCGGTCTTGGCGAGCTGAAAGCCCGCGACCTGCAGAACCAACCGAAGATCAGCGGGGCACTGTCAATTGCGGAATTCAACCTGCGCGAATTCCTCGAGAGTATCGGCCAACAGCTCCCGGCCATGGCCGACAACACCGCGCTGGGCAAGGCCGAGTTGGTCACCCGTCTTGCCGGCACCCCGACTAGCCTGACCTTCGAAGAGCTCAATCTGAAGCTAGACGGCAGCACCTTCACCGGCCAGATCGCAGTCAGCGATTTCGCCAAGCAATCGTTGCGAGTCGACCTCAGTGGCGACCAGTTCAATCTCGATCGCTACCTCCCCCCACCAGGAAAGGATGATGCGGCTGCCGCCGCGCGCCAGAGCGAGGTCAAGGCCACCGAAGCGGCTGTGATAGGCAGCGGCACGACTCCGCTGCCTGACAAACCAACCCAGCAAGCCTGGAGCAGTGCAACCGTCCTGCCGGTCGGCTCACTGCGCAGCCTGGATACGCGCGTCAATTTGAACATCGACAACCTCACTGCAATGAAGCTGCCGCTCGATAACTTTGCCCTCAAGGCACGCACTGCGGGCGGGCTGCTAACCCTAGAGCAGTTGCGCGGAGGGCTCTACAACGGCCGACTGGAAGCCTCGGCAACCCTCGACGTTCGACCACAGGTACCGTTGCTCACTGCCCAGACCCGCATGGCGCACGTCCCGATCGAAGGCCTGCTGCAAAGCCAGGGCGAACAGGTGGTGATCAAGGGCTTGCTTAACCTGGACAGCGATCTACGCACTCAGGGCAACAGCCAGCAAGCCTGGATCGACAACCTCAACGGCAAGATCGGCTTCATCATCGACAACGGCGTCCTCGTTGACGCCAACCTCGAGCAGCAGCTCTGCCGCGCCATCGCCACCCTCAATCGCAAGCCGCTTAGCAGCGAGCCGCGCGGCAAGGACACGCCGTTCCGCGAATTGAAAGGCAACCTCACCCTACGCAATGGCGTCGCCAGCAACCCGGACCTGAAAGTCAGCATTCCCGGCCTCACGGTAAACGGCAACGGCGATGTGGACCTGCGCGTACTTGGCATGGACTACCGCGTCGGCATCGTCATCGAGGGCGACAAAGGCGAGATGCCAGACCCGGCCTGTGCGGTCAACGAGCGCTACGTCGGCATCGAATGGCCGCTGCGCTGCCGCGGGCCTTTGGAACTCGGAGCAAAGGCCTGCCGCTTCGACAATGACCGCCTCGGCAAAATCGCCGCCCGGCTCGCGGGTGACAAGCTCAACCAGACCATCGAAGAGAAGCTGGGCGACAAAGTCAGTCCTGAACTGAAGGACGCACTGAAAGGCCTGTTCAATCGATGACATCACAAGCACTGGGCGACGAGCAGTTCGGCGCTGCCGTTCTCGACTGGTACGACCGCCACGGGCGCAAGGATCTGCCCTGGCAGCAAGGCATCACGCCCTACCGTGTGTGGGTATCGGAGATCATGCTGCAGCAGACACAGGTCAGCACCGTGCTTGGCTACTTCGATCGCTTCATGGATGCGCTGCCGACGGTCGAGGCACTGGCTAATGCCGACGAAGATGAAGTGCTACACCTGTGGACCGGGCTTGGTTACTACAGCCGCGCGCGCAACCTGCATAAGACTGCCAAGCTGATCGTCGGCAAGCACGGCGGTGAATTTCCTCGAGACGTGGAACAGCTGTCCGAACTGCCGGGCATTGGACGCTCCACTGCCGGAGCCATTGCCAGCCTGAGCATGGGCCTGCGGGCACCGATCCTAGACGGCAACGTCAAGCGCGTCCTGGCACGTTATGTCGCTCAGCAGGGCTACCCCGGCGAACCGAAAGTCGCCAAGCAACTCTGGGAAGTGGCCGAACGACTCACCCCGCAGAACCGGGTCAATCACTACACACAGGCGATGATGGATCTGGGCGCCACACTCTGCACGCGCAGCAAGCCCAGCTGCCTGCTTTGCCCGCTGAAGGCAGGCTGCCGCGCTCATCTGCTGGGCCGGGAAACCGAATTCCCGGTGCCTAAACCTCGCAAAGCTTTGCCACAGAAGCGCACCCTGATGCCCTTGTTGGCCAATCCCGATGGCGCCATCTTGCTTTACCGTCGCCCATCGACGGGTCTCTGGGGCGGGCTCTGGAGCCTGCCGGAGCTGGAAGACCTAGCAGCGCTCGACCCGCTCGCCCAACGCCACGCCCTACAACTTCAAGAGCGTCGCGAGCTGCCGGGCCTGACCCACACCTTCAGCCACTTCCAATTAGCCATTGAGCCCTGGCTGATCAGGGTCAAGTCCGAGGCCCACGCCGTGGCCGAGCCAGACTGGCTCTGGTATAACCTCGCCACCCCGCCGCGACTGGGGCTTGCCGCCCCGGTAAAGACGCTGCTCAAGCGCGCCGCTGCCGAATTGAACGCAGGAGAGATGTCATGACCCGCACCGTGAACTGCCGCAAGTACAAAGAAGAACTCCCCGGCCTAGAGCGCCCACCCTACCCTGGCGCCAAGGGCGAAGACATCTATAACAACGTATCGAAAAAGGCCTGGGACGATTGGCAGAAGCATCAAACCATGCTGATCAACGAACGCCGGCTGAACATGATGAACGCCGAAGACCGCAAGTTCTTGCAAACCGAGATGGACAAATTCCTTTCGGGCGAAGAGTACGCACAGGCCGAAGGCTACGTGCCACCAAGTGAGTGATGGCGGGGTTGGGTGACATGCTCAGCGACGTCCTACCCAACCCAGGCCAACCGTTTTAAACCACGAACGCCGGCATGCATCGCTAAATGCCCGTTCTTGCTAAATATTTCCAAAGCCGCGCTTGACAGACAAAAGCCAAATCCGTCTAATAGCGCCCCGTTGCCCAGGTAGCTCAGTCGGTAGAGCAGGGGATTGAAAATCCCCGTGTCGGCGGTTCGATTCCGTCCCTGGGCACCATCTATTAATTTCAGGTGGTGCCAAAACCACCCGAAAGCCCACAAGAAGCCCGCCTAGTGCGGGTTTTTTGTTGTCTGCACTTCCCTACCCGTCCCTTGTAAGCCCAAACAATTGTGCGTAGATTCGTGAGTAGAGCCGGTTCGGTCTAAAAATCTACTCACAGCGACACAATGGGGCGCCCGAATGGCGCGGCTTGCGAGGGAATTGCAATGGCCTTATCCGATACCACCATCCGCACCGCCAAGCCGAAGGAAAAGCTATACCGGCTCACGGACGCCAACGGGTTATGCCTGGAAGTGGCGCCGACCGGCTCCAAGCTGTGGCGCTATCGCTACCGCTTCGACGGCAAGGCAAAGATGCTGGCGCTTGGCACCTACCCTGCCGTCACGCTCCAGAAAGCCCGCCAGAGGCGCGACGAGGCACGCCAGCTGCTAACCGAGGGCACCGACCCCGGGGAGCAGAGAAAAGCCGTCAGACAAGCGCAGCGGGCCGATGGCGTCACATTCGAGACGCTGGCGCGAGAGTGGTATGCCTACAACGCGCCGCGCTGGGCAGAAAGCACGGCCTACAAAGCCAAGCTGTATTTGGAAAACGACCTGATACCCGGCATCGGTGCCCGCCCGGTCAAAGCTATCACCCGCCCCGATCTGGTCGAGCTGGTGCGCAAGGTCGAAGCGCGGGGCACGCTGAATGCCGCTGGCAAAATTCGCCAATGGCTACACCAGATATTCCGCTTCGGTCTGGCCAGTGGCGTAGTCGAAGCCAACCCCGCCACCGATTTGGACGTGGTAGCCGCACCGCCAAAAGCCACCCGGCACCATCCGCACGTTGCCTTTGCCGAACTGCCTGAGCTGCTGGGCAAGATCGAATCGACCACACTCAATACCCTGACCCGCTGCGCCATCCGCCTGCTGGTGCTGACGGCCGTTCGCCCTGGTGAGCTGAGACAGGCGCCGTGGTCGGAGTTCGATCTAGAAGGCGCCACCTGGACCATTCCGAAAGCGCGCATGAAAGCCCGCCGCCCGCATGTCGTGCCTCTGCCCCGCCAAGCCGTTGCCATCCTGCGCCAGCTCAAGGAAATCACAGGCGATTACCCGCTAGTGTTTGCTGGCCAGCAAAACCCCGACCGGCCAATGAGCGAAAACACCATTAACAAGGCGCTGCGCCTGATGGGCTACGAAGGGCGCCAGACTGGCCACGGCTTCCGCCACTTGCTGAGTACCGAACTCAACGGACGCGGGTATAACCGCGACTGGATCGAGCGCCAGCTAGCCCACGGCGACAACGACGAAATCCGCGACACCTACAACCATGCCACTTACCTAGAGCAGCGCCGGGAAATGATGCAAGCCTGGGCCGATTCGATAGACGCGCAATGTGGCGGCACCAATGTGGTGAGCATCAAGCGAAAGGCTTAGCGGTTTTTGGCTGGTCTAGCTCGACGGAGCGAAAAAGCGGACTTCCCACCCGCCTGACCAGCCGATTTATTCAGGATGGGAGCGCCTGGGAGGGTGCAACAATGGATAAGGCTTATAGGCTTCTGCCTTGGCTGACGGCTACTCAAGCCGCAAATTGGATCGCGCAACTAACCGAAACGATACTTGGCCACGACGATTTTTTGCAGCTTTGCGAAGCGACCCAATGCCCCGTTTACCTCAATTGCGAAGACTGGCAAGGGTTTGCCGAGCAGCCCAGTTGCGATAGCCGTATCGTAAAAGTCCCGGTAATCGGTGCTGGCTATTGCGCTATCACTAGACCCACGCAGCTCTATGAAGACTCGCCCCTTCTCGTTCGTGGGCCGGCGATCCTAGATACCTCTGGGCTGCCAAAAGAGTGCGACTGGTTTCTGACAGATTACAACGAGACGAGAGGTCCGGAACTAAAGCCTATCGATGTTCAAGCCCTCGGCGCCAAAATGAACGCGATTGCCGATCAGCTCCCTTTCGGCGACGAAGCCGAGACTCTGCGCAAGCAGTTAGAGCTAGAAAGCGCGGGGCGATATGTAGCGGAAGGCGAGGTACTTGACCTCCGAGACGAACTCGGTGCGGAGCGTGAAGCAAGGCTGTCAGCTGAGAGACGAGCGAAGAAAGCCGAAGCTGCTGCCGCCAAGTTGCGGCAAGAGATGGAAGCCACCTATCACGCACAAAAAGCCGATGAGGAATACAGGGCAGGTGAAGCGTACCGAAACCACTTAGCCACCGGACTGACGGAACCGTCAGCCGATCCGGTTAACGGATTGCAGTTTCCCTACAGCACAATGGAGCTGGAGGCCATGCGTAAAGTGGCCTCAGAGCACTGGGCTAACCTAACACCTGATAAACGCCAGCCAACTCAACTTTCAATACAGAAAGCGCTATGCGACGCCTTGGGCCTAAAACTGGACAAGAACGGCGATCCACCACGCAAAACGAAAGCGCTTGCGACTGCTATCAGGCCAGACTCATGGCCGGACACAACAGGGTGACAGGGCGACTGGACACCAAGTCACCCCTAGCTGTCACCCCCACCCCACCCCGCAGCATTGCAGCCATCGCTCCCCACATAACCCAAGGAGACACTAGCGATGGCAGGCATCACCCTTTCCCAGCTTCACCAAGACTCGAAAGCCGAACTTGCTCGGCGCTTTATCAAGCTGGCCCAAGTGAAGGCATACACCAGCCTTTCCACGTCCGAAATTTACCGGCGCATTGCTGCCGGAACCTTCCCTAAGCAAGTCAAGTTAGGTCCGAAAACTAGCTGTTTTGTGGAGGCTGAAATCTTGGCTTGGTGCGATGAAATGGCCGCCCAACGCGGGGAGGTTGCGTAAATGACCGACAACACAACGCAACGCCATAGCACCAGCGTCGAAGCACAGCGCGCCCGCCTGCTGGCACGGCTACGGCTTGGCGCCCTGGACACCTTCACCGCCCGCCGTGAGCTTCACGTCATGCACCCTGGGGGGCGCATCAAGGAACTGCGCACCGCTGGCCATCCCATCCGCACCGAACGGGTGACGCTAACCGATGAAGACGGCGTTACCCATAGCGGCGTCGCCCTTTACTACCTGAGCAGCACCAGCGCGGAGGCAACAGAATGAGCGCGCCGCACTCCATCGCCGTGTGCTGGGGACATCTACTGCCGGACCCTTCGCGCCTTAACACACTGTCCGCCGACGATCTGGACGCAATCGAGCGCACCGCCGAGTGCGAGGCTATTTCGGTCGGGCACGGCATCGCCGCCATTGGCGAGCTGCTGGCCAACACCGCCGACGCTGGTGAACTTACCAACCATACCGCCCGCGACATTGGCTGGTTGCTTCAATCACTTGGCTACCTATCGGGCCGGCTCACTGACGTGGCCAACGGCGCCGAGTACGAGCTAGAGCGCCGCAAGGCCGCCGCGCCACACCCCACCGCAGAGGGCTAAACCATGACCATTCAAAACGGCGCCCGTGCGCCGAGGGGACCGGCTTGCCTGGAGAAAGCCGAACTGGTCTTCCGCGACGCCCTGCAAGCGACGTTCGGGCCGCTGGATTGGCTGCCTGTAGCAGACGGCACCATTCACCGTTTCCGCGTACCAGAAGACAAGCCCGGCACGCTCAATGGCTGGTATGTCTTGCACCTGGACGGCATCGCGTCGGGAGCCTTCGGCAGCTGGAAAGCGGGAGGCTCGAGCACTTGGAGCAGCCGCAAGCCAGCCGACCCAATGGAAGCCGAATTGATTCGCCAGCGCGTCGAGCAGGCACGGGAGCAACGCGAAGCGGACCAGACCCGGCGCCAGATTGCGACAGCCAGCTATGCGGGCACGCTTTGGAGCGAGGCCCAACCGGCTGCGCCAGATCACCCCTATCTGACCCGTAAAGGAACCGTCGCGCATCGCCTGCGCCAACGTGATGACGTTCTGCTGGTGCCGCTGTATGCCGATGGCTACCTGTGCAACCTGCAACGCATCGCAGCGGACGGCAGTAAGCGTTTCCTATCTGGAGGCCGGGTAAAGGGTGCCTATTCGCCTATTGGCGTATTGGAGGCAGGCCAGCCTCTGTACGTCTGCGAAGGCTGGGCAACCGGGGCAACCATCCATGCCGAAACTAGCGCCGCTGTGGCCTGCGCGATGAATGCGGGCAACCTGCTGGAAGTCGGGCGCCAGCTTCAACGGCACCACCCCGACAGCCCGTTGATTATCGCTGGGGATGACGACCGCCATACCGAAGCCGAGGGCAAAGGCAACCCCGGACGCACCGCAGCCACTCAAGCCGCTGCCGTGCTGGGCTGTGGGCTGGTACTGCCGCCCTTCCCCTCCGATGCCCCGCTGGAGCTTTCGGACTTCAACGATCTAGCCAACTGGAGGGCCGCACCATGAGCGCAGCCACCGTTACCCCGATTGTGCCGGAAGCCGCCGCGCCAGATATAGAGCGCCCCTGTTATCGCGTCTATGACCACACCATCACCCTGGACGGCGTGAAGCTGCGCCCCGGGGTCTGGCATCACGGCCACCGGCAAGACAAGCAAGGCGGGGAGTTCCTGCCGTTCGATGAGTGGCTGTGCGGGCCGTTGCATGTCGAAGCCGTCACCAGAAACGAAGGCCAGGACGGCGACTACGGACGCCTGTTGCGATTCCGCAACGCCGACCGCCGCGAACTGACCTGGGCAATGCCCAACGAGCTGTTGGCGGGCAAGCCCGATTCGATTCTGTCCGTTCTGCTGGGCATGGGCCTGGACGTGGATTACCAGCGCCGCGCCAAGGTCTGCCAGTACATCGCCGCTCAATACCCGAAAGACCGCGTGATAGCGGCCACTTCGACCGGGTGGCACACCCGGGAGCTGTTCATAATGCCGCGCCAGAACATCGGCAAGGGCAAAGCTATATTCCAGAGCGAAGCCGCCAATGGTGACGACTACCGCCAAGGCGGAACGCTGGAAGGCTGGCAAGACAGCATCGGCGCCAAGTGCGAAGGCAACCCGCTGTTGGTGCTGAGCGTGTGCGCTTCATTGGCGGGGCCGCTGCTGTACCACGTCCAACGGCAAGGCGGGGGCTTTCACATCGTCGGCGATTCCAGCACCGGCAAGAGTTCCGCCATTCTGGCCGGGGCTTCGGTATGGGGGCACGGCGAGGACTTCAAACGCACTTGGCGGGCGACCGGCAACGGCCTGGAAGGTATCGCCAGCCAACGCAATGACACGCTGCTGGCGCTGGATGAGATAGGCGAAGCCGACCCACGAGAAATCGGCGCTGTGGTCTACGCGATGGCGAACGGCACCGGCAAGGCCAGAGCCAGCCGCAACGGTTCGGCAAGGGCTGCGAAGCGCTGGCGCGTCATGCTGTTTTCGTCTGGTGAGCTAGGGCTATCGGCGCTGATGGCCGAAGGCGGCAAGCGCAGCCGGGCGGGGCAGGAGATCCGCCTGCTGGATATACCCGCCCGCCGCGCTTTCGGTGCCTGGGATCAATTGCACGGCATGACCGGAGGCCGGGAGTTTTCCGACGCTATCCAACGCGCCAGCGTGACCCACTACGGGCACGCCGGGCCGCAGTTCATCCGCAAGCTGCTGGAGCTTGGCGAGCAGGACGACTTACCCGCGCTGCTGGCGCAATTCTGCGCGCAGTACCCCAGCTCCAGCGGACAGGAGAGCCGAGCCGCCGAACGCTTCGCCCTGGTGGCGATGGCTGGCGAACTGGCTATCAGCTTAGGCGTGCTGCCCCTTCCGGTCGGAACCGCCCGCGATGCCATGTTGGGGCTGTTTGACGTATGGCGAGCAGGCCGGGGGCAAGGGCCAAGCGAGGATCGGCAGATATTGCGCGCCGTCGCTGACTTTATCGCTCGCCACGGTGACACGCGCTTTTCAGCCGCCGACGACCCCGAGGGCGAAGCAAGGGACCGCGCCGGGTATTGGGAGGACAGCCCGAGCGGGCGCCTGTACCTGTTCAACCGTCCCGGCCTGGAGGACGCCGCCAAGGGTTATGACCTGGGGCGCGTGGTGCTGGCGCTGGAGTCGGTCGGAGCGATCGCCAAGCGTGAACCGGGCCGCGCTCAAGCCTCCAAGCGACTGCCCAGCGGGCGCAAGGAAAAACTGTACTGGATCGACGCCGCCAGGCTGGAGCCAGAGCAGTAAACGAACCTTGCATTTACCGCTGGGGACAGTGGGGACATCGGGGGCGCCTTAGAGCCACAAGGGCTAGAGCTGTCCCCACCCGCTGCAAAGGTAAGGGGACAGTGGGGACAGGCCGAAGAGTTTGCCCCCTTTGTCCCCACCCACTGATAGGCATAGGGGACAGCTACAGCCCGCGCCGTTACTGGCTGCCCCCTCTGTCCCCTCTGCCCCCACGGCCAAACACGAAAGGAAAGCGAAATGAGCGCTCTTGCACAGCTTGCCGAACACCTGGGGCTATCGAGCGATCCGCGACCAGCACCAGCTACCGCACCCGTTCAACCCTCTGCCAACGATCCGCAGCAACCGACAAGCGCACCAGCACGACCAATCGAACCAGAGGCCACCAGCGAGCCGAAGCGCGCCGCCTGGAGGATCACCCGAGCAGGCCAGCCGATTGGTTACATGGTTGGCCAGCCGATGGCCTATTCCGAAGCCTTAGCCGCCGTTCGCTGGCGCTGGGCTGATGCAGACGATAAAAAACTAGCGATCACCAAGGCATAAAGTCAAACTCTCGAGCAATATCGAAACGCCACCATAACGGAGGGAGCCGTGACCACAATCAGACAGCGATTAGTTGATGCGTACACCGAGATACTGAACCCTGAAATCCTTTCAAAGTTTGAGGGCAAGGATGAAGGGTTGGCGGGGGTATTTCTGCCATCAGCGCCTGAAGGCGGCATGGATGTGATGATCGTTGGAATGGAAACCAAGGGATGGAACGGAGCGTTCAGCAATATCCACAGCGAAGACCTGGGTACCTATATCAATCTGTCAATGGAACGGTATCAAAAATACTTGGAGAAGAAGCCAAAGCGCTCCGGCTTCGAGCAGTTTCACCGTCAAGTCGCAAAAAAGCGGCTTAGCTGCGAGCGCAATCAAATTGGTTGGGGAAATCTTCTAGCCGTCAGCTACAAGCAGGCCACCCCTGTTCGCTGCAGTGCTTTTGAAGCAATACAGGAATTGTCCTCGTCGCTGCTCAGAAAACAGATAGAAATCATTCGCCCGAAGGTCATCATCTTTGTATGCGGCTGGCGATACGATAGATATCTGAAGCATTGCCTAGGCGACCTGATTTCTGACAGCAAAGTCCACACCCCGAAGGCGCTTTGGCAGTTCAACGTAGGTGATACGCTCTGTTTTCGCACCAGCCATCCGAGATACCTTTCGGGAAGTCGCTACCGAAAGGAGGCTCTATCTTTGGCTCTCGACCATATAGCCAAGAGGTCACCTCGCCAGACTTCGGGCGTCTAAGCGTGAAAACGAAACAACAACCAACCCACCAGCCAGCGCCGTATATAGCGAACGGTCACGGCGCGAATCACCCGCAATGGGGCGCCCCCCCCTTGGAAGGACCCGCGCCAGGGCGACAAATCCCCCTCATTCGGGGTATTTACCGCGCCCCCACCAGCACCGGCTAACCCCTCGAATGTGAGGGATTTAAAGGTGACTCCGAATCACCTTTGCGCCTGACAGCAGGCCGGAGCAGGTGCAAGCCGTCCAAATTCCAGCGAGCGCACGTCAAAGGCGCCGGCCGCGATTTTCCTGGGCTGAAGGCGATGTTTTCTTTGACCGGGCTTTGACGGTTTCCGCCCCGAATTGAGTATCTGTGCGGGTTTGGTTCGCACAGTTGGTTCGCAGTCGTGGTGCGCAAAGTACGCACCTTCACGCACACTTTTCACGCACGAACGCCCGCTGCGGAAACAACCCCATGAACGGTTTCTGTAGCCCCTAAAAAGGGCTGTGCTGGCGTTGCGAAAACCAACCCCATGGATGAATGCGAAAACACCCCATGAATGAGGCCATCGAGGGTGATGTTTGGGTGAGGTGGACGGCAAGATCACGGCAAGGCGCTGGGGCGATATTGGGGCGAGGTGCGACACCTGACAGCAAGCCGGAGCACGCTAAGGAAACGCTAAGGCGGCACGGTAACGTCACGGTAAGGCCGGGGGGCGGGTCAGAAGTCTGGAGCACGTCGCCGAAGGAAACCGCGCATTCCCCCATCCGCAGATTTCCCCCCTGTTAACCGAGCCGTTAACCATGACGTTAACCGGGAGGGGGGAGGGTTAAAAGTCGGCGCCTATCCAAAGCAACACCGCTCCGACCCCATCGAGAGAACGCTAACCCGGATTTTCCGTTGTGCGCGCGCGTGAGGCTGGGAAGTGCTGAGACTCAACGGGAGCGATTCGTAGCCAAAAGATGGGGCACTTTTCGTTTTGGGGGCATTTTTGGGGGCATCGACAAAGCAGCGAACCAGACAAACCCTGTAACCACGCTATCTTTAGCGATTGGTTCGGTTCCATCCCTGCACCTTTCGTTTTCAGGTGGTGCCAAAACCATCCGAAAGCCCACAAGAAGCCCGCCTAGCGCGGGTTTTTTGTTGTCCAAAAAACTTGCCCATCCATCAGCCTTCAATCCCAGCGGCACTTGGCCTGATTCAGTTCACGGTTCGTCATTTGCGAACGTGACTCCGGCTTGCTCATGAGACATGGCTCCGGTTCGGCAACCATCCGACTGTTACGCTCCCGCGCCCGCCCGATCCCTACGGATGCCGTCATGCTGCGCGCTTTAGTAACTTCCTTGCTCTTTTTAGCCCTACCAGCATTTGCGGCGTCGTTCGATTGCCGGGTGACAGGTATTGCCAATGGCGACACCTTCAGCTGCCTTGATGCTTCAGGTGAGCATGTCAGGGTGAAGTTAGCCGAGATCGATACCCCGGAGCTCCAACAACCTTATGGGAGCCAGGCGCGCCAAGCACTTGCCAGTTATATCTTCGGCAAAACCGTGACGCTGACAGCTAAGGGTCGCGACGATGCGGGACGGACTTTGGCGCGGGTTAGGGCCGGTGACAGTGAGATCAATTCTGAATTGGTCAGGACTGGGAATGCTTGGGCCAACCGCGGCCACCTGGATGACCGGGCGCTTCTCAATCTGGAGGCAGTCGCGCGCGAGCTTGGGCGGGGCCTGTGGTCGTTACCCAAAGCGGATCAGCTGCCTCCATGGGAATGGCGCGAGCAGCAACGCAGAAGCCGCTGATACGAATCGCTCATAACTGACAGGCGTAACAGCTAACGCACAACGCAAACAACTAGCAACACAATCTTAATGCAAGTCATTTGCATTTAGTTTAACTTCTCGCTCCCCACGAAAAACACCAACATCGGGAGCCTTCACGTGTTTCGCAAAACCTGTCTGTGTCTGTCCGTATCCCTAGCGACCCTTTCACTTTCGTCGATGCCTGCGCTGGCCGATGAAGCCACCGAGCTGGAAGCTGTCACCATCAGTGCGACACGTGCCAGAAGCGAAGCTGGAAAGACGCCACAAAAGATCACTGTGATCAATCGCGAGCAGATCGAACAGCAGCTGGCGATCACCTCGGACCACGGCGCAGTACTGAGCAACCTGATTCCCTCCTACTCGCCGAGCCGTCAGAAGATGAGCAGCGCGGGCGAAACCTTTCGTGGCCGCTCGGCGCTGATCCTAATCGATGGCGTACCGCAATCGACCCCTCTGCGTGACAGTCAGCGTGACGGCTACACCATTGATCTTTCGATGGTAGAACGCATCGAGGTGATTCACGGCGCCAGTGCCGAGCATGGTCTCGGCGCCACCGGCGGCATCATCAACTACGTTACCCGTCGCCCCGAAAGCGGAACGTTGCGCCAGCACGCCGGGATCAGCTTCACCGCGCCTACCGATTACGAGTCAGAAGGGCTTGGCTACAAGCTGGACTATCGGGTCGAGGGCACACAGGGCAACTTTGACTATCTGGTTGGCACCAGCTGGCAGACCCAGGGGATGTTCTACGACGCGAATGGCGACCTGATCGGCGTCGACGATACCCAGGGCGATGTGATGGATTCGACCAGCACCGACCTGTTGGCCAAGCTCGGCTACTGGCTCGACGACAACCAGAACATCGGCCTGATGGTCAATCGCTACGAGGTCGAAGGCGAGCACGAATACGTCAACGTGCCCGGCGATGCCGACGCCGGTATTCCCGCGACCTCGCGCAAGGGCGATCCTCAGGGCGAGGCGCCACAGAACGAAGTGCTGGCCACCAGCCTCTCCTACAAACATGCCGATCTGTACGGCAACGAGTTGGGCCTGCAGTTATATACCCAGCGCTTCCGCGCACGTTTCGGCGGTGGCACCAACGGCACCTTTCAGGACGCCGGCATCGCACCGGTGGGCACGCTGTTCGACCAATCACAGAACGAGTCGGACAAGATCGGCGGCAAGCTGACGCTCAGCCGTGACGGCCTGCTCGACAACCACCTGATGCTCACCGGCGGTCTCGACGTGCTGCAAGACACCACCAGCCAGCAACTGATCCTGACCGATCGCGAGTGGGTGCCGGAAACCGTTTTCCGCAACTATGCCCCCTTCCTCCAGGCGGAAATCAGGGCGCTGGAAGACCTGACCCTTTTCGCCGGGGTTCGCCACGAGTTCGCGGATCTGGATGTGGACAGCTTCAGCACCATCGCCTCAACCAACCCAGGCCTCGGAGGTGTGGATGTTGAAGGCGGTAATCCGACCTTCGAAGAAACCCTCTACAACGCGGGTTTGGTCTGGCAGATAACCGACTGGGTCCAGCTGTTCGGCAACTACTCCGAAGGGTTCGGCATGCCGGATGTGGGCCGCGTATTGCGTGGCATCGGCACGCCGGGCACAAGCGTCGACAACTTTCTCGACCTGCAACCAGTGGTCACTGAAAACCGCGAGATCGGCTTTCGCCTGAACCATGGTCCGTTCGATGCAGAGATCAGCTACTACGAGTCCGACGCCGAGCTCGGATCGCGTCTGGACAGCGTGGGCGGGGTTTACCAGATTCGGCGCGAGCGCACCGAAATCGACGGCGTCGAATTCACCGGCGGTTGGCAGGTCAACGACGCGCATCGCCTGAAGCTGATGTACGCCCAGGTCGATGGCCGTCCCGATACCGATGGCGACGGCAAGGTCGATACCGACCTCAACGGCGCCAACATCTCACCGGACCGTTACGGCGCCAGCTGGCAGGCCAACTGGACCGACGAGCTGCATAGCCTGCTGCAGGCAAATCATTACGCCAGCCGTGATTTCGACACGCCCGGCCTGGAGTTCGAGGGCTACACGCTGGTTGATGCCTACGTGGGCTATCGTTTGCCGCTCGGCGAAGTCAGCTTAGGGGTTGAGAACCTGCTTAACCGTGACTATCTGACGTACTACTCGCAGGCCGCCAATACCGGCTCGAAAGTCACCCGTGACGGTCGCGTATTCAACGGCCGCGGGCGCACCCTTACGCTCGGATACCAAGTCAGTTTCTAAGCCATGGGCGCAGCGACGCAGAAGCAAAACGTGAAGACCGCCGCGGTCCGCCGGACCGGACGCGGCACCCTTATGCTACGTGTCGTCGCAGCGATTGGTGGCGGCTATGCCTGCACGGCAGCGCTGGCCTCCGCTAGCGCTCAACTGCTGGTGCTGGCCGGAGGTATGGCGCGCAGCGAAGCGGTGATCCTAGTCGCCATGCTGGGGTTTTTCCTGTACCTCGCATTGCTGCTGTGGAGCTTTACTGAGGCTAGCGTCTGGCGGGTCTGGGCCTGGTTGTCGGTAGGCATCGTGATAGGCGTGGGGCTGTCTTACGGGCTGGCTCTATCGCTGGTCGAGTACTGAGATGGCGCCAGGCAAAGGCTTTCGCCAATCGATGAGCTGGCTGCATACCTGGGCGGGCGTACTGCTCGGTAGCCTGCTGCTAGCAATCTTCTGGACCGGCTCGCTGTCAGTGTTCGATCGGGAAATCGACCGCTGGATGCAACCCGGTACTCGCCTGGCGGAGCCGCCACCGCAGGTGTCGCTCGATCGGCTGGTTCTGCCACATGCAAAAAACTTGGCCCCTGACGCGCCAGTCTGGACGATTAACCTGCCGACCCCACGCGTACCGGTGCTGCAACTCGATTATGAGGACCCGCAGCATGGGCGGGTGCGCCGTTACATCAACCCGCACACCGGCGAGTTGATTGTCGACCAAGGCAGCTGGGGCGGTACCCGCTTCATATTCCCGTTCCATTTCAGCCTGCATCTGAACTGGCGCAGCGTCGGCTACTGGCTGGTCGGTGCCGCTGCAATGGGCATGCTGGTGCTGTTGGTGTCGGGCGTCGTAGCGCACCGAAAGCTGATTGCCGAGTTCTTCACCTTTCGCCCCCGCAAGCGACGGCAGCGCAGCCTGCTCGATCTGCACAACCTCACCGGCGTAGTGGTACTACCTTTTCATTTCATGATCAGCCTGTCCGGACTGGTCATTTTCTGCCTGATCTACTTTCCCAGCGTCGCTCAGGCGCTCTACCCAAGCGACCAGGCGCAGCTGAAGCTTGAGGGACTGGGCACCTATTCCCGCCCGCCGTCCGGCCTATCCACTGACATCGCGTCGCTAGACACGATGCTGGCCACCGCACAGGCGATCTGGACGAGCCAAGGCAAGCCCGGCGGGGCCTATCTGGTCCGCGTCCGGAATCCCTTTGATCGCAACGGACATGTCGAGATCCGCCGTGCTCATACCCAGGCTGTAACGATGAATGCCGACCGGCTGACCTTCGATGTAACCACCGGCGCGCTGCTTCACCAGCACTCGGCGGCGCCCATCGCCGGGGTTCAACGCTTCCTGACGGGCCTGCATTTCATCCAGTTCGATCACTGGACGCTACGTTGGCTGTACTTCGCCGGCGGTCTGGCCGGCTGTGTGCTGATCGGTAGCGGCCTGTTGTTCTGGACCGGCTCGCGGCGGGCCAGGCACGAGCGTCAAAGACGGATCGGGGCGCGCCTGGTCGAAGCGCTGAGTGTGACGGCGGGCCCCGGGCTAATCATTGCCACCCTTACCTTTTTTGTTGCCAATCGCCTGCTGCCACTGGACGGGCCGGTAACCGGCAATCAGCGCGCAGTGCTGGAGGGTTGGGTGTTCTTCTTGAGCTGGCTCACGACCATGGCTCACGCCGCGTGGTACCCGGCCCAGGCATGGCGCCGTCAGTTGCAGGCCGTCGGCGGATTGGCCATCGCCTGCGTCCTGCTGAACGGGCTCACAACCGGCGATCATTTGCTCCATAGCCTGTGGCACGGCAAGGCTGCCATCGCCGGCATGGACCTGATGCTGCTGGCACTCGCGGGCTCCTGCCTGCTGGCGGCACGACGAATTAGCCTGACCTGTCAGGCACGCCAGTCGAACAGTCCTCCCGAACCTGAGGCGCAGCGGCATGCCTGACTGGCTCGGCTCGGTGCTGGCGTTCTTTCTGTGCTATCTCGCTTTCGCACTGTTAGCGCTCTGTCAGCAGGCGCATCGCAAGGGGGTCGACCCCAGCGCTTGCATCCCGACTGCGGGCGGCCAACGAATGCGAGCGCTTTGCGCGACCCTGTGCTTGTTCACGGCATTGGCGCTGCTGCTAGCCGGACAGGGCGGGGGCTTCGGTACAGTCCTGTGGGTACTGCTGGCTAGCGCGGCAGCCCTTAGCCTCGCGCTGACCCTTGCCTGGAAGCCCGCTTGGTTGCGCCCATTGCTTCAGGCCTGCTGCCTGCTTGGAGGGCAGGTATCGCACCGAACATAGATGCGCCGACTTAATTCTCGGCTAGGCTAACAGCGACGACAGCGCAGGTCGCAAACCTGCCCCGGCTGCCATGCAGCCGCCAAGGAAAGGCCGGACACCTCGCAAGGAGCAAGCCATGCAAAGGGTTCTCTCGATTCTGCTGATCGGGTTGCTGTCGATCGCCACTCAAACCGGTGCGGCGCAGTGGCGCTTCGTGACCGAGGACTTCCCGCCCTTCACTTACCCTGCGCAAGGCTCGGTCAGCTCCGCTGCAGGAGCCAATGCCGGCGGCCCGCTGGTGGAGGTGGTGCAAACAGTCTGCGCCCGTTTGCAGCAGGACTGCTCAATCGCTCTATACCCCTGGCGGCGTGCACTGCGGCTGGCCGAGCAGGGACAGGCGGATGGCATTTTCACGCTGGTACGGTCACCGCAACGTGAGCAGATTTTCCACATCAGTCGGATGCTGGTCACGTCACGCTACAGCGTCTTCGCCCGCACCGACAGCAGCTTTGTCTTCAATCAACCGAGCGACTTAGCTGGCCGGCTGGTCGGGGTCTACGGGCCTTCCGGGACGTCCTATGTGCTATCCGAGCGCCTCAAGTCGGTGCCTGATGTACGCCTGCACCTCACTGCCGATAACCGTCGCCTGCTGCGCATGTTGCAGTCCGGACGTTTCGGCAAGGAGGGTCTGGCGGTGCTCAATCAGGATGTTGCCTGGCACCTGATCGATGATGAGCAGCTTACAGGCGTGCGTGAGGCTGGCGAGATGGGCCCGATCACCTATGGCATCGGGTTGTCACGCAGCACCATAAGCGAGGCGCAGTTCAAGGCGTTCGAGCAAGCACTGGATGAGGCGATTGCCGACGGTACGGTGCCCGCGATCTTGCGCCGTCACCAGCTCGAACCCGCCTACTGAGCCAAACCCTAGCAGCTCAGCCGATGCAACAGCGTGACGTCGCAGGCGGGCCGGCCCGCTACGTCAGTGCTGCACTCTGCAAGACAATTCCTCCGCATGAACATGATCTGGTGAGTATTCGCCGCCAAATCGCCGTCTACCCTTCAGATAGCAGTTTCGCTTCGGGAGCCATAGCGCGTTTTCCATCCCACCCGCCAACCGGAGGCCAGCATCCTCATGGAAGCAGAAAAAAAGCTACCCAGGTCCATCATTCTCTTTCCCGTGTTCATTCCAGCGGTGGTCGTCACCCTGCTGCTGGTGGTCGGCACGATCAGCAACCCGGACCTGGCCGGCGAGGTGTTCAGCTCGACGCTGGCCTTCATCACCACCAACTTCGGCTGGTTCTACATGCTCTCGGTGGCGTTCTTCCTGGTGTTCATCGTCGGCATCGCCATGACGCCCTGGGGCAACATCAAGCTAGGACCGGATCACGCAGAGCCGCAATACAGCTTCCCGGCGTGGTTCGCCATGCTGTTCTCCGCAGGCTACGGCATCGCGCTGCTGTTCTTCGGCGTCGCGGAACCGGTGCTGCACTACGCCTCGCCTCCGGCTGGCGCGGCGGAGACTGTCGACTCCGCCAAGCAGGCGATGCAGATCGCGTTTTTCCACTGGGGCTTCCACATCTGGGCCATCTACGGGCTGACGGGGCTGGTGCTGGCTTATTTCTCGTTCCGCCACGGCTTGCCGCTGTCCATGCGCTCGGCGCTGTACCCGATCATTGGCGAGCGAATTTATGGCCCGATCGGTCACGTGGTGGACGTGTTCGCCATTCTCGGCACCTTGTTCGGCATTGCCACGACGCTCGGCTTGTCGGTCACTCAGATCAACGCAGGTATCAATTACCTTTGGCCCTCGATTCCGATCAGCATCAACGTGCAGATCATCGCCATCGCGATCATCACCTGTCTGGCGATCTGCTCGGTGGTCGCCGGTCTCGATAAGGGCGTGAAGAACCTGTCGCTGCTGAACATGATCCTGGCGATCGGCCTGATGCTGTTCGTCTTTCTGGTCGGTCCGAGCATCTTCATCCTTGAGACATTTCTGCAGAACACCGGCAGTTACCTGAACAACATCATCGAACGCACCTTCAACCTCCAGGCCTATTCGCGAAGTGACTGGATCGGCAACTGGACCTTGTTCATCTTTGGCTGGACCATCGCCTGGTCGCCCTTCGTTGGTCTGTTCATCGCCAAGATCAGCCGCGGCCGGACGATCCGCCAGTTCGTCTTCGGCGTGATGTTCGTGCCGACCATCTTCACCTTTCTCTGGTTCTCGGTATTCGGCGATACCGCGCTGCATCTGATCATGGTCGAAGGCTATACCTCACTGATCACTGACGTGCAGGCCGATAACGCCATCGCGCTATTCAAGCTGTTCGAGCTGCTGCCAATGACGTCGATCGCCTCGTTCCTGGCGGTGGTGCTGATCATTACCTTCTTCGTCACCTCGTCCGACTCCGGCTCACTGGTTATCGACTCCCTGGCGGCAGGCGGCGCCAGTCACACACCGGTCTGGCAGCGGGTGTTCTGGGCCAGTATCGAAGGCGTGGTCGCCGCTGCGCTGCTCCTGGCGGGAGGGCTCAGCGCCCTGCAGACCATGACCATTGCCAGTGCCCTGCCCTTTGCCATCATCATGATGATGGCCGCGCTGGGCATGTGGCGTGCGCTGGTGATCGAAGGGCACCATGAGACCAGCCTGCAGAACCATATGCAGAGCAGCCGACTGGCCAGCAATGCCGGTCCGGGCCTGTGGAAGAAGCGTCTGGCCGGCATGGTCAGCTTTCCCGACCGCGAGCACGTCGACGCGTTCATGAGCAGTACCGTCCTCAAGGCCATGCGCCGTGTGCAGCGTGAGCTTGGCGGCCAGGAGTGGAACGCCGAGGTGCATACCGACGAAGCCCACTCGCGGGTGTATCTGGAAGTAATCAAGGAGGACCAGGTGGATTTCGTCTATGAGATCCGCGCGGTCGGTTACGCCATGCCGGCGTTCGCCCTGTCCGAGGGACCAGACACGGACGAGCAGTACTACCGCGCCGAGGTGTTCCTGCGCCGCGGCGGTCAGCACTACGACATCTACGGCTACGATCAGGCTGACATCATCAGCGACATCCTCGATCAGTTCGAGAAGTACCTGCACTTCCTGCATATCTCACCCGGCAGCCTGCCGTGGAAAATGGGCGAGCACGACGAGATGCTCACCGGCGATCCCGATCTGCCGAAGAGCGACCCGACCTAACAGGGTTCGAACGGCCAGTCGCCGGCCCACCAAGCAGGGCCGGCCAGCCGTTTGTCACCCGAAGCTGCCGCCATATCAGGCGGGTGACGTCAATTTCATCTATATAGGTAAGGGCACATTGGCCTTGGCAGACACCGTGACCAGCCGGTCACTGCGCTCGAGGCCGCGCCGCGCTTGGCGCATGCCCCCTCGCATGCTAGGTTTGCGCCTCGCCAGGACGGCGAGCAGTTGGCCGGAGCGCAATTTACATAGAAACGAGCCAGGCAATGACCGGGTTCGAGAAGAGGAAGCTCTATGGCCGAGGCCATACCTGCACTGGAAATTCGTAATCTGCACAAGCGCTACGGCGATCTGGAAGTTCTCAAAGGGATCTCGCTGACCGCCCGCGATGGCGACGTCATCTCGATCCTCGGCTCGTCCGGCTCTGGGAAATCCACCTTCCTGCGCTGCATCAACCTGCTGGAAAACCCCAACGAGGGCGAGATAATCGTCGCGGGCGAGCAGCTGCGCCTCAAGCGCGCCAAAGACGGTGATCTGGTCGCTGCAGACGCCAAGCAGATCAACCAGATGCGCAGCAAGCTGGGCTTCGTGTTCCAGAATTTCAATCTCTGGCCGCACATGAGCGTGCTCGACAACATCATCGAGGCGCCGCGTCGCGTCCTGGGCCAGAGCAAGGCCGAAGCCACCGAAACGGCCGAGGCACTGCTGGCCAAGGTGGGAATAGCCGACAAGCGCCACGTTTACCCGAACCAGCTGTCCGGTGGCCAGCAGCAGCGCGCTGCGATTGCGCGCACCCTGGCGATGCAGCCCCAGGTGATCCTGTTCGACGAACCCACCTCGGCGCTCGATCCGGAAATGGTACAAGAAGTGCTTGCAGTGATCCGGTCGCTGGCCGATGAGGGCCGAACCATGCTGCTGGTCACTCATGAAATGAACTTCGCCAAGCAGGTCTCCAGTGAGGTGGTCTTCCTCCACCAGGGCCTGGTCGAAGAGCAAGGAACGCCGGAGCAGGTGTTCGACAACCCCCAATCGGCACGCTGTAAACAGTTCATGTCCAGCCATCGCTAATGGAGCAACACACCGCATGAAAAGCTATAAGAAGATTCTGCTGACTGCCGCCGCCACCCTGATGCTCGGCGCCAACGCCTTCGCCGCCGACAAGCTGCGCATCGGTACCGAGGGTGCCTACCCACCGTTCAACCTGATCGACTCCAGCGGCCAGGTGGTCGGCTTCGACCTCGACATCGCTCACGCCCTGTGCGCCAAGATGGAAGTGGAATGCGAAGTGGTCACCTCCGATTGGGACGGCATCATCCCCGCCCTGAACGCCGGCAAGTTCGATTTCCTCGCGGCTTCGATGTCCGTCACCGAGGAACGCAAGAACGCCGTCGACTTCACCGATCACTACTACACCAACAAGCTGCAGTTCGTGGCGCCGAAGTCGGTCGATTTCAAGACTGACGAAAGCTACCTGGAAGGCAAGACCATCGGCGCTCAGCGGGCCACCATCGCCGGCACCTGGCTCGAAGACAACATGGACGACGTAGTCGACATCAAGCTCTACGACACCCAGGAAAATGCCTACCTCGACCTAGCTTCCGGCCGCGTCGACGGCATCCTCGCCGACTCTTTCGTGCAGTGGGAATGGCTCAAGAGCGATGCCGGCAAAGACTTCGAGTTCAAGGGTGAGCCGGTGTTCGACAACGACAAGATCGCCATCGCCGTGCGCAAGGGCAACGATGAGCTGCGCCAAAAGCTGAACAAGGCGCTGGCTGAAATCCGAGCCGATGGCACCTACGAGAAGATCAACGCCAAGTACTTCCCTTTCAACATCTACTGATCCGTCTGAATCAAAGCCCGGCCACCAATAATGGTAGGCCGGGCTTTGATGTTTGAGCCTATATGATTCCCGACCTTCACGGATTCGGTCCGGCGCTGATCGCCGGTACCTGGATGACCATTCAGCTGGCCGTAGCATCCCTGGCCTTGGGCCTGGTGCTCGGCTTGCTCGGTGCACTTGCCAAGACATCGCCATACGCCACCCTGCGCTGGGTGGGCGGCACTTATTCGACCATCGTTCGCGGCGTCCCCGAACTGCTCTGGGTACTGCTGATCTATTTCGGCACCATCGGCTTGGTACGCGGCATCGGTGAGCTCTTCGGCATCGAGAATCTGGCGCTCAGCCCATTCGCTGCCGGTACTATCGCCCTCGGCCTGTGCTTCGGCGCTTATGCCACCGAGGTGTTCCGTGGCGCCTTGCTGGCTATTCCCAAAGGCCATCGCGAAGCCGGTCTCGCACTGGGCCTGGGCAAACGGCGGATTTTCCTGCGACTGATCCTGCCACAAATGTGGCGCCTGGCCCTGCCCGGCCTGGGCAACCTGTTCATGATCCTGATGAAAGACACCGCGCTGGTCTCAGTCATCGGCCTGGAAGAGATCATGCGCACCTCACAAATCGCCGTGACGGCTAGTAAAGAACCCTTCGTCTTTTTCGTGGTGGCTGCCTGCATCTACCTGGGGCTGACGGTAATCGCCATGACTGGCATGTATTTCCTTGAAAAACGTGCAGGTCGTGGCTTTATCAGGAGCGCCGCATGAGCTGGGAATTGTTCATCAAGTGGCTGCCCGACTTTATCGAAGGTGCCTGGCTGACATTGCAATTGGTTGGCGTCTCGGTGGTAGCAGGCCTGTTTCTCGCACTGCCGCTGGGCATCGCACGGTCGTCGCGCCTGCTGGCGGTGCGCGCGCTGCCCTATGGCTACATCTTCTTCTTCCGTGGCACGCCGCTGCTGGTCCAGCTGTTCCTCGTCTACTACGGCATGGCCCAATTCGAGGCCGTTCGCGAAAGCTGGATGTGGCCGTTCCTGCGCGATCCTTACTGGTGCGCGATCATCACCATGACCTTGCACACCGCCGCCTATATTGCGGAGATCCTACGTGGGGCGATCCAGAACGTACCGGCCGGGGAAGTCGAGGCGGCCCGCGCGCTAGGCATGTCGCGCTATCAAGCTCTGCGCCATATCATCTTGCCGCGGGCAACCCGCATCGGCTTGCCCGCGTATAGCAACGAAGTGATTTTGATGCTCAAGGCCAGCGCCCTGGCGAGCACCATCACCCTGCTGGAGCTGACCGGCATGGCGCGCAAAATCGCTGCGCGCACCTACATGCACGAAGAGATGTTCCTCACCGCCGGCCTGATCTACCTCATCATTGCTTTCGTGCTGATGCAGGGCTTCAAGCTGCTGGAGCGCTGGCTGCGTGTCGACGCCTGCCAAGGGCGCTGAACCCGCAGCCCCACTCGCCTGAGCCCGCGGCCTTGCGCCGCGGGCCGGTCGGCACAGGCCCGGCCCCCTCGCTCGCCACGCTCGGCCGTTCGCGGAATCCCTGAGCCACGGCAGGGTCTCAACACACCATCCCATAGCCAACGAGACAGCCCATGCCCGTGGACATTCAGCGCATCGAAAAGGACCAACTCAGCTGCTGGCGCCTTCGTCACGGAGACGCCGAAGTGATCGTCGCCGAGCAAGGCGCCCAGGTACTTAGCTATCGACAGGGCGAGGCGGCACCGATCATCTGGCTCAGCGAAGAAGCGGCGTTTCAAGCTGGACAGGCGGTGCGGGGCGGCGTGCCGGTCTGCTGGCCCTGGTTTGGCGATCTGGCGCGCAACCCGCAGTCGGTTCAAGACACCTATCAGGGCAGCCAGCCTGCGCCAGCTCACGGGCTGGTGCGCAACATCGACTGGCTGATGGCACGCAGCGACAGCAATGACGAGAGTGTCACCCTGGTGTTTGCCTGCAACCGCGAGCTGCCCGGCTGGCCGCATGCCGTCGAGCTGAGCCTGAAGATCTGCCTGGACAGCAAGGGCCTGCACCTGTCGCTGACCAGCCACAACCGCGGCGACACGACAATCGCGTTGTCTCAGGCCTTACACGGCTACTTCGCCATCAGCGACATCCATCAGGTGACGGTCGAGGGACTGGACGGGCGTCCCTATATCGAAACCCTGGACGACTGGCAGCAGCGACAGCAACAGGGCGACCTGGTATTCGGCGGCGAGACCGATCGCATCTATTTGGATCTGCCGTCCAGGCTGAGCCTGCGCGACCCTGACCTCAAGCGACAAATCCTTCTCGAGACGCGAGGTTCACGCTCGGCCATCCTGTGGAACCCTTGGATCGCCAAGGCACAGCGGTTGTCCCAGTTTGCCGACGATGCCTGGCAACGCATGCTGTGCATCGAGACGGCCAACGTCATGGATGATGTTATCCAGCTCGAGCCCAGCGCCAGCCACACGCTGAGCGTCTCGATCAGCGCCGAAAGCATCTGACCCGACCGGCAGCGAACGGCTGGCCAAGGATCCGGGCAACGAGACGTATTGAATCTATACTGCAAGCGAGCACCATCCCCACCCGGTCGACGACCGGGGGCGCTGATGCAAGCCTGCCGGCCCGTTGCAATGCTCTGGAGGACTTCTGCCATGGAAGCCACGCCGCTAAAGACGGTCCCCCGCCAGCCCGCGCCGCGTCTGCATCAGCCCTGCTCTGATGCGCTATGAACGGCGACTTCGATTTCCTATTGGCCGGCGGCGGACACAGCCATCTCGGGGTGCTGCGCCAGTGGGCCAGTCGCGACCGGCCAGCGGGCCGGATTGGACTGGTCTCGGCCGAACCCCACGCCTGGTATTCAGGCATGATGCCTGGGCTGGTTGCCGAGCATTACCAGACGCGCGACTGCCGCGTTGGGCTGCCCAAGCTGTGTGCCGCAGCCGAAGTGGAATTCATCCAGGGCACCTTGGTCGCACTGCTTCCCGAAACGCCTGAATTGCTTCTGGCGACCGGCGAGACGCTGCGCAGCACCTGGCTGTCGTTGAACCTGGGCTCCCTGCCGTGGCTGCCGGAACAGACCGATGACGGCATGGAGTTGCTCTCGGTCAAGCCATTCGCCGACTTCATCCGCCGCTGGCAACAGTGGCAGGAAATTCCCGAAGCGGTGGGTATAGTTGGCGGCGGTGCAGCGGGCATCGAATTGGCTTTGGCCGTGGCCGGGCGTGTACCAGCGATTGATCTGTTCTGCGCAGACGAGCTGCTTGCCGGTCATCCGCCTCGCCTCAGAAGGCTGGCACTGCGGCACCTGCAAGATGCCAAGGTGCACGTTCATGAGCACACCCCGATCCAGACCGTACATGGCAGTACCCTGATCGGCGACGGCCAGGTGCGTTGGCGCGGGCGACGCCTGATCGTCGCCACAGGTCCCAGCCCGCTGGGTTGGCTGCGCGAGTCGGGCCTGCGCGTGGACGGACGTGGCTTCATCGAGATCTGTCCGTCCCTGCAGAGTCGCTCACACCCCCATGTGTTCGCCAGCGGCGATTGCGCCAGCCTACCCGGCGCCGTTCATAACGGCGTACATGCGGTGCGCCAGGCAAGCGTGCTGGCCACCAACCTCGCTCGTGTGTCGATCGGCCAGCCGCTGCGCCACTATCATCCGCAGGCGCACAGCCTCGCACTGCTGGCCGATGGCAAACATGGCGCGCTGCTGAGCTGGGGTGGGGTGGCGGTCGAAGGGCGGATGCTCGGTGACCTGAAGGAACATCTTGATCGCCGCTTCGTGCGCCGTCACAGCGCCGAGAACTAAGGGGTCAGCCGACTAACTGCTGCAGACGCGCCTCCAGCAACTCTGGAAAACGCTTGAACCAGGTCAGGTTGCGTGGCGAGGGATGCGGCAGCGGATGCAGGTGAAACGTTCTCTGACCGCCCTCTTCCGCGGCCAGCTCAAGCTCGAAATGCGCTGTGAAACGATCGTCTCGCCGCCAGAACGCCTCGAGTTGCTGACGCACGTCGCGGGGCTGCTCCAGGCCAAACCAGAGAAACGCCTCACGGCCGAGCGTGATGATGTCGCGACCCTGCCAGTGGTCGAGCAACAACTGGCGCATCAGTGGATGAAAGCGACGCTTGACCGCCATCGACCATGCGCGATTACCGAGCGGCTTGTAAGGCACGGTGTTGATCCAGAAAAACCCGTCACCGATGGCGCGGCTGGCCTCGAAATCCGGCATTTCGTCGCCATGCACATGCCGATAGAGAGCACGGCGGACCAGCTGGCCACCGCCGCCAATGAAGGGTTCACCGTGGCGCACTTCCTCGCGCCCTGGATCGCGGCCAAAGAATGCAAGGGGCGCGTCGGCCGGTCCAAGACCGATGATCGGCTCCAGTGGGTCTTTATCGAACGCCTCGTAGACCGCCTCGTCGATACCCTCGGTTTCAACTGCCAGTTCGCGAAAGGCCTGGCGCAGTGACGGATCAACGGGCAGCGGCTTGGGCATCGGCTAGAGGTCGCTTTCGTCCACCAGCTTCACCTCGGCTGCCGAGATTGCGTAGGCCGCATCGGCCAGATCATTGCTCACCGGCTCGATCTGCAGCACGCCGTCGACCCAGAGCGGCGCGTAGATATCGTCCAGCATGATCCCGGCCGGGTAGCGGACCATCACGATCTGATTGGGAGGTGGCGGTGGGACATGAATACAGGCGCCCGGATAAGGCACCAGAAAGAACTCAGTGCTGCGGCCCTGGCTGTCGGTTTCCAGCGGGACCGGGTAACCACCCAGACGGACCTGCTTGCCGTTGAGTGACGGCACGGTTTTGGCCGAATACATCACCGCGGGCAGACCAGCCCCTTGCTTGAGACCACCCTGATCGCTGAAACCGTCGTTTTCCGGCGAGTCATGCTCGATTTCCGGCATCTCTTCCAGCGCCTTGCGATCCTCAGCAGGCATCAGCTCAAGCCAGTCGAGCTCCGCCGGGGCGGCATGGGCAATGGAAGCACAGCAAAGCAGGAGGGACAGAATTAAGGCGCGCATGACAACCGATAGATGAGAGAACGGGGCCGCAGGGCACGGCCCCGGGGCGAATCAGTGTTTACGGCTGGTGACCATGCCGTAGATGACCAGCAGGATGATCGCACCGACGACCGCACCGATAAAGCCTGCACCTTCTCCGGCTTTATACAGACCGAGCGCTTGTCCGCCGTAAGTGGCCAGCAGCGAACCGCCGATACCCAGCAGGATGGTCATGATCCAACCCATGCTGTCGTTGCCGGGCTTCAGGAAGCGAGCGATGAGGCCTACGATCAGGCCGATGATAATGGTTCCGATGATGCCCATGGGCAATCTCCTCAAGTCCGAAAATAAGCGTTGCGTATTCTCGGACCTGAGGCGATCCAGCCAGTTCGCCGCCAAAAGCAGCAAGCCAGACGGCCGGACGGTCAATCGCGGGCAATCAGCGACTCAACGGCTGTGATCTGCCGATCCAGCGTGGAGCGGTCCGGGCAGCGCAGCGTGGCATGGCCGACCTTGCGGCCGACCTTGAACGCCTTGCCGTAATGATGCAGGTGGCAGTCCTCGACGGCGATCACCTTGGCCACGGCGGGCACTTCACCGATGAAATTGAGCATGGCGCTCTCGCCAACCTTGGCTGTCGAGCCGAGCGGCAAACCGCTTACCGCTCGCAGATGATTTTCAAACTGGCTGCACTCGGCGCCTTCGATGGTCCAGTGACCGGAGTTGTGCACGCGCGGCGCAATCTCATTGGCCTTGAGCCCGCCGTCGACTTCGAAGAACTCGAAGGCCAGCACGCCGACGTACTCCAGCTCTGTCAGCACGCGCCCCGCGTAATCCTCGGCCAGCGCTTGCAGCGGATGGTTGCTGCTCGCCACTGACAACCGCAGGATGCCGTTTTCATGGGTGTTGTGGACCAGCGGATAAAAGCAGGTCTCGCCGTCACGCCCGCGTACCGCGATTAGCGACACTTCTCCGGTGAAAGGCACGAAGCCTTCGAGGATGCAGGGCACGCTTCCCAACTCGGCGAAGGCGGCGATGACGTCGGATGGCTTGCGAAGGACCTTCTGGCCCTTACCGTCATACCCCAGGGTGCGGGTCTTGAGTACGGCCGGCAGGCCGATGCTGGCGGCCGCTGCATCTAGATCGGCCTGGGACTGGATGTCGGCAAATTCGGGCGCCGGGATTGCCAGCGCCTTGAACATCGACTTCTCGAACCAGCGATCACGGGCGATACGCAACGCCTCGGCGCTTGGATAAACCGGCACGAACTGCGACAGGAAGGCGACGGTTTCAGCCGGCACGCTCTCGAACTCGAAGGTCACCAGGTCGACCTCATCGGCCAGCTGACGCAGGTGATCCTGATCGCTGTAATCCGCACGCAGATGCTCGCCGAGTGCCGCGGCACAGGCGTCCGGGGCCGGGTCGAGAAACGCGAAGTTCATGCCCAGCGGGGTTCCCGCCAGGGCGAGCATGCGGCCCAGCTGGCCGCCACCGATCACGCCAATCTTCATTTACGCGTCCCTCGGGTCCGGGTTATCGAGCACGGTCTGGGTCTGCTCGTCGCGGAATTTCTTCAGCGCGGCATGATATTCAGGGAATTCGTGGCCGAGAATGCTGGCCGACAGCAGCGCGGCATTGATCGCGCCTGCCTTGCCAATAGCCAGGGTGGCGACCGGTACGCCGGCCGGCATCTGCACGATCGACAGCAGCGAATCGACACCGGAAAGCATCGAGGACTGCACCGGTACGCCGAGCACCGGAAGATGCGTCTTGGCCGCGCACATGCCCGGCAGATGGGCAGCACCGCCGGCGCCAGCGATAATTACCCGCAAACCGCGCGCTTCGGCCTGTTCGGCGTACTGGAACAGCAGGTCGGGCGTGCGGTGTGCGGATACCACGGTGACTTCGTGCGGAATGCCGAGCTTCTCCAGCATGTCTGCGGTGTGGCTCAAGGTGGACCAATCGGACTTGGAGCCCATGATCACGCCTACCAGTGCGGTCATCGTCGTGCCTCTCTTCGGCGCCTAGGCGCATCAGGAACAACGGCCGCGCTGAAAA
>Ga0070752_1000332_pt1 | contig 42628 bp, 52 predicted proteins | sample VirMetDEL_Aug_30_FD_77440 | JGI IMG/M metagenome (GOLD analysis project Ga0070752, IMG submission 77440) | Aqueous microbial communities from the Delaware River and Bay under freshwater to marine salinity gradient to study organic matter... | ecosystem: Environmental > Aquatic > Marine > Coastal...
GCTGCTGCTGATGCGGAGGCAAGTGCAAGTGTCAGTGCTGGCTCAGTATTATTAACTCCGGCAATTGCTGCTGCTGATGCGGAGGCAAGTGCAAGTGTCAGTGCTGGCTCCCTCGCATTCGCACCTGCAACCATCGAGTCTGAATCTGACGCAAGCGCAACTCTAATTCAAGGTTCAATCGCAGTAGCTTTGCCCGCAGCAGAAAGTGAGAATAGTGCTTCACTTACTGTTGTTCTTGGCGCAAATGAAACCGTAGCACCTCCTTTTGCAACGGTTGAATCAAGCCTTAGCGCAACAGCAATCGTTGCAGAGCAAACGATTACAACTGCAAAGTCGGTCTACAAGCAAGCGTTAGAACGCTTTGCCAAGCAAATATCAAACCTTGAAGAAACACTCGCATTTTTCCCTGGAACTCCCGACGTTCAGGTCCGCAAATTGGATTGGGACGACATCGTAAAACAAAACGGTGTTTCGGTTCGATACCAGCGAGACAGTGTGCAATTTGGTGCCGGAAATAATTCAACTGATTTCTGGGGCTATCCGCTGCATGTTGTGATTGTTCAAGAGCGGCAAATGCAGCTAAGCGATGAGCCGCAGTTGCTACTGAGCAAGATTCGAAGGACATACAACCACACGCAGAAACTTGGGGTTCCTTTGGAGGGCGTATGTAGCTCCGCAACAGTCGTTCGCAAAGGACCACGAGTGCCACGAGACAAACTTACGCAAAATGCTTTTCGCGACAAAGACATATACACAATGACAGTCGTTGCATGGTTTGATGAGCAATGAGCGGAAATGTTGCACTATACAACTTGGCTCTTACGAAATTTGCAACGCAAGTTTCTGCGATGGAAGAAACGAAACCGTTTTTTTCTGGCACGCCGGATGTGCAAGTTCGCAAGTTTGACTGGGACGACATTATTAAGCAAAGCGGAGTCTGCATTCGGTATGACCGCGACGAGATCAAAGAAGGGCAGGGCAACATTGTTACGGATTTCTGGGGTTACCCTTTGTACCTCGTCATTGTCCAAGAGAAGCAGATGCAAATAGATGATGAACCTCAGCTTTTGCTCAGCAAAATACGCAACACATACAACCATGCCCAACTATTAAACGTTACCTCAGAAGGAGCTTGTAATTCAGCGACGGTTGTTCTGGACGGTCCCGCTGTGCCGCAAGACCGCCGCACAAGTAACGAGTTTCGAAACAAGGACATTTACACCCTTACCGTCATGGCGTGGTTTGACGAGCAATAGCGAGGTGCCAAATGAGTTGTGATCCAACACTAGAAAATAAGCCCGATGCCAGTGCCATTGGCGCGCTCGGATACGTGTTAGCAAAGAACGGAGCTACACCTTACGACTGGTCCTCTGGGACAATCGAACGCTGGCCGATTTTATTTGAGGACATGCGAGAAGTGCGGCGTTTGGTGGGGCACCGAAACGTAATCACGGGTAGCAGGCAGCGAAGAAGCAAGCTTGCTCGCCAAGGTGCTTCGATGTTCGTAGGCAGAATCTCATTGCCAATTTCTGCGCGTTTGCTTCAAGACATCATTCCGAAGCTGATCGGAGTAGACGACACCGTAGACGACACTTTTAATCCCGGTGCGTTGCAAGAGTTTGGCGTTTTGATAAATCGCCACTACGGAACATTCGAATACCAAGGATGCCACGTTGCGCAGTGGGCTATTCGCGGTCGTTCAATCCAATTCAACGAGCGTAACGCCGAACCGGACCTTATGACGCTGACGATGCAAATCTACGCCAAGGACCGAACGTTTAATGAGGCAACTGCTCCTAACCCATTGCCTGCGTGGGGAACCACGGACGACTACTGCAATTACTTTTTTGACCAAACGACTACGGCAACTTTGCAAGGTGTTGCTTCTCGACGACTAGAAGAATGGGTGCTCACAGGCAACAACTACCTTGATGTGTTGTACGGCTTGTCTCGCAAGCCCACGTCGATTTGCAGCCTTGACACGCAAATCAACTTCCAGGCGAGAGCACGCTGGAACAGAACTCAAAGCAGCATGTTCAACACTGACCTTGCTGCGTCTAACAGCGCGGTACTAGCACTCTCTCAAGGAAACGTTAGTACCACGTTTAACTTTGGCGACCTGAAGATTGTCAACGGCGATCCTTCAATCCAAGGAAAAGGTCGCATTCGCTGGAATTTAGAGGCTGAAGTTCTCAGCACTAATTCTTCAAATGATATTCAAATTGTGAATGACGCAACGGTTTAAGAAGGAGATGAACCAATGGCTTCTGGAATGACAAACAAAGGTGCTGCTCACGTTTTAGGAATCACATTTCGTGCGGTGACTCCTCCGACAAATTACTACGTCGCTCTTTGCACGAGTGCAGCAACTCCCGACGAGGACACGAATACGTTCAGTGAAATGACAGAAATTGCTGCTGGCAACGGTTACACCGCTGGCGGCTACCAATTGTCACGCAACGCGACGGACTGGGACAGCCTAACCGAAAACGACACCGACAATCGAGGTGAGATCCAAATCAAAGACCTCGTGTGGACTGCTTCAGGTGGAACAATCCCGGCGTCTGGCAATGGCGCACGGTGGGCAGTGCTGACTGACGACAACGCAACCCAAGGATCACGCGAAATTTATGCGTGGTGGGATTTGACCAGCGACCGCTCTGTGTCCGATACGCAGACATTGACACTGCAAGATTGCGAAATTCGCATCAAGAAACCTGCGTAAGTAGCTATTCGCTTACTACGACACGGAAGCAGCGTCAAACGCGAACGCACAGGTGTCAACGTTAAGAAGCGACTTAGCGTTGGCACACTGCGCTCCGCTTGGCTCAATATCGCTCGTGAAACTTGTAAGGGATATGTTGTGTCGCAGTTAATTGCAACTGTCTCAAATCCTGAGTACGCCTTTGTCGTCATTGACACGGTGACGCAAGAATTAACTCGCGTGCATTCATCACCAGAGCTTTTGACATTTGAGTCTCACGAAGACGAAAACATTGCTTATCCTCATCGGCCTTTTGGAATTACGTGGCGTAACGGTGAAATTTTAATTTGCAATCGCAAGGTCATTTGGCGATTCGACCGTCAATATATGTACCTTGGGTTTTTGCACATGGGTTTAACGCCGGACCCTCATCAGATTGTTGCTCGCGACGGTCGGCTTTGGATTGCTACGCCTCGACTCAACTGCTTTATGTTTATTGGAAGGGAAGGCAGGAAACATTTTTGCCCCATTACAAATAATGGATCTGTCGTTGACCCGCCGCAAGACGTTTCTGGGACAAACGACATAAACCAGTACAACAGCCTGCTTTTCACAAATAACTGCGCTTACTTTTTGGCGCATAACAAAGACCAGGAAAGCGGAAGCGAGATCCGTCAGTTTGGTTACAAAGACAATCCGCTGGAGCTAACGTACCTTTGCTCTTACTGGATGGGTGCAAAGGCACACGGGATTTCCGTTGATAAAAAAGAAAGAGTTGCAACCGTCTTGACAGGCGACATGGCTTTAATTCGGAGTGATGGAATAGGAGTTGAAATACCAAAATCTGACAACACTTTTGCTCGCGGACTGGCGTTAAGCAAAGACTCGTATTACGTCGCTTCGTTTTCAGAGCAGCAACAACTTTATCAAGGCGGAAACACTGACGTTTTTATCGACGCATTTGATTCAGAAACGCTTGAATACAAAGCAAGGTGGATTCTGCCAGACGTAGGTGCCGTGAACGACTTGCGTTTAATCAATGAGTTTGATTACGCACATTACGTGCAACCGATGGAGTAGCTCATGCCAACAATCACACTATCTGTCGGCAACAACGACACCAATTACGGTCAAGTTGACGTAAGCGGAACTACTGTGACCGCCGACGTAAGCGAGTGGATTAACGCCACTGGAAACGTCAAAGACCTATACTTTCTTTACGGAGCAGTTGGCATCGCACAGGGCGAAGCAATTAACTCGGCAAAGTTTCGCATTCGCAACGACGGAAGTAGCGGAGATAGCTACGGAGCAGTTCTTTACTGCAATGACGCCGACAATGGCGTAGCTCCAACAAGCACGTCCGACTGGAATGCAAAGAGCAAGACTTCAGCCGGGGGTTCAATTGCAGAGGGATGGGCTTCTGGTGGTGCCGGATATTATGAGTTTGACATCACAACTCCTGTGCAGGAAGTCGTCAACCGTTTAGGTTGGAGCACTGGCAACACCATAATGGTTATGCTTGATGCTACGTTTCGTTCAGGTGGTCCGTTTTCAAGCTCCGTAATTGATGAAACTAATGACATTAAGTTAGTAATCGAATACGGCGGAATAACTGTCATACCGCTTGGTGCCGAAAGCGATGCAGAAGCAACACTATACGCATCCTCTATTTTTGCTCCCCCTGCGGTTGAAAGTGAATCGCAGCTTACTTCTACTGTCATTGCTGACACGGGGTCTTTGTCGATAACAATAAACGCGAACGACGTTGACCGATTGGCTCGCGGCGGCAACGACGGATTCGACTGGCAATATTTTGGATTCGATGACATAAGCGGAGTAGATTACGGATTTATTCGATTTACAAACGTAGATATTCCGGCTTCTGCCACTATTACAAGCGCCAAGCTGACAGCTATATTTAGTAGTGGATTTGGAACTCCAGCGAGCAATTCTGGTCGCATTTGTGCGGTAACGACATCTCAGCCCATCGCAAAGGCTGACGATGCGGAGTTTATTACAAACAAAACAAATTGCACGCCATACGACAATTGGGAACTGCCACTCTATGCAAGTCCCCAGCCGTTTGATTTAACAGGCATCGTTCAATACTATGTCAACCGAGCAGACTGGGTGCGGGGGTCAAGCACGATTGGACTGCTTGGCGAGGCGTCAGGAACATCTTATTTCGTCGGCGGAAGCAGCCCTGTAACTCTGAACATTGAGTTTTACAGCGGCTTGCAAATATCTCCTTCACCTAGCACCGCTGACTACCAGGCGATTGCACCCGTTTTTGTCATTGGCGACACGGTTATCGAATCTGCTGCTGCGGAAAATGAAAGCGAACTGCAACTTGCATCAGTTTTAATATCAGGAAGCTTGGCAATTACCCCCGGTTCGGCGTCTGGTGATTATGCCGCAGAAATTGCTGGCGTAGTTGAAACGGGCGTTGTTCTATCGGGGATTGCTGACGCTGAATCCGAACTAGCTGCGCCAACATACGTCCTTGGTGGCGGGGGCATGGGGATTGCTGTTAGCCCAAGTGCTGCCACAAGCGATGGCGATTCAAGGATTGTCTCAGCTATTTTTGGGACACTAACCGTTATCGTTTCTCGCGATGCCGATGCTGTCTGGGAAGCAACGGCAAGTGTGTTTGAGGCTAGTTTTTCGGTTACTCCGTCTTCTGCCGACAGCGAGTCGGAAGTGACTGGTGGAAGCGTCTATAAGCCAAGCACATCGTCTTCCCCAACAGCATCCGAATCCGAATCAGACGCATCGTTAGGTGGTGTTGTTTACGGATCATTGTCTCTTACGAGTGCTGCTGATGCGGAGTACGACCTTGCTATTAACGTCGTGGCAGGCTCCATGTCGTTTACGGCAAATGCTTCATCGGAATGGGAAGTCACCCATTCGTTTGCAGTAGGCTCGATTACTATCGCTTCCGCTGCTGCTTCGGTAGAACACGCTGCAATTGCTCCCTCAACTCTAAGCGGAAGCTTGTCGTCTTCTCCTTTGGCGGCTGAAGCTGACCGAGAAGTTTCCAAGACACTTTTGCTTGGATCACAAACGTTCGCTCCAGCAAGTGCAAACGGCGACCACGAAGTTACTAATTCGATTGTCTTTTCTGCCGCAGTATTGCAATCCACTGCGGCAGAGGCGGATGGCACGGCAGTTCTCGCTAGATCCGTAATTGAGTTTTACCAGTCAAGCTCTAACCCATACGTTGCTGAGGACTTTACTTCGGGCCAATACAAAGCAAGTTATTACGATGAGCCAAAACCATGACGCAAATGGATGATAACTTTGGAGATCAAAACCGCTCGCTCTTGCAGATTAAAAAAGAGCTTGCCGACCTTTTGGCATTGCTCTCCGCCAAGTACGCCGAAGCTGAAGCTGCTTTACAGCAAGCGCAGGACGTTGCGGTCACAGAGCAAGAAGGAGGCGATGCTTCATTCGCGCCACAAACGGTTCCTGAGTTTACTGAGCCTGACTTGATCCAACAGAAAGACCCTGCGTTTGGGAACGAAGTGCAGGCTTTTGAGGACGACATTGCAGAAGCAGAACCGACCGATATTAGCCGAGAGGGGGTGCCTAATGATCTGCCAGACGTGTCGTTTTCTGAGCCTGCACGCCCTAGCGTAGCAGACCACTTTGAACCTGTTTCATTGGGATTTGACGACTCTGCGATTCAGCCAGCAACAAAAGATGATTTGGATTTAATCTTAGATCCACCCGCAGAACCTAGTAGCGAAATTGACACAGAAATACCTGAGCCAGAGTCAACTCGAAAGCATCTTGAAGACACATACGCACCTCGTTTAGATGATGAAATTCGCCATCACGAAGTTATAGCTGACATGCTTGTTCGGCATCAGCTTCGATTGCGTTCGATCAGCAACAAAATTACACAATCGGCAAATCTATGAGTGATCGCCTCTACATAAAATTTGGGACGCACTATACGCACGAACCTGGAGAACTAACGGGAATTACCGTTGAAGGTCGCCGCATGTTTTCTCGCCGTGCTGCTCGTCTTGCGAATCTTCGCCGCCTGACTTTTACTGGTATTCTTCGGGCAGACTTAGATGCAGAAGACCCCGTTACGAACCTCAAGACCAAGATGCAAAACTTGCGACTGGGATATGCAAACGACGGCAATTTTCCCGTGAAGTTGATGTATGCTCCAGATCCTCCAATAACGGGCTTCGATGAAGAAATAACCAGCCACTCTATTCACGGTGAAGACTCGACTGCAATTACCGGCATTCACGTTCGATACGTGACTTTTGAATCAGACAAGCCGGGACGATTCAGCCCAACGGTCAAATACCGAATTAGCCTGGAGTGCTTATTCAGCGCCGTGGACCCAACAGACGGCAGCCAAACAATTATGACGTGGGACAGCTATCGCTACGTCGGCAACACGGGCGGAACATTTCGAACTGTCAACACGCAGAACGGGCCGATCAGCTTTACCGTCTTCCCAAGCACTAAGCAGCGAATCATTCAGACCGGACGAGCTATAGGACGGCAAGGATACGTTACGCCGGTTTCTCCGCTCCTCACTGGAACCTTTGAATTGCACAGAGAGTCTGTTCAAGAAGAGTTTATCCCCGGCATGATGGAGTGGAACCAGCAGTTGAATTACGAAACGAAGTGGGAATATCACATGGAATCTTTTAGCGACCTCAGCTTGCTATGAGCATCACGTTTAACGCAACAAACAATATCATTCGCGGTGAGTTCGTTGACTATCGCGGTGTTCTTCCCGGCACGGGATTTATCGACGTGCCTATGGGAGATGTCTCGTCAGTTTCGACGGGTACGCTCACTTTTTCTGATGAAACCACAAGCCGCAGTTTTGAGAATGTTGTTCCAGGCCGATGTTTTGTAGTTCCCGATGGAAACGGCTTTGGCATGACAGACGCCGCTCCTTTTGTGCGAATAACGCTGTACGACCGTCGCAAGAATTGGGAAAACGGGAGCATTCGCGGAGAGTACAACGCTCGCAACGTGGACGGAACAAAACGCAACACAAAAAGCGTTGCCGAACTTATGGATATGCTGCTCACCCAAATGGGTGAAACAGGATACTCAACTTCTGCCGCTCCGACAGACGTTTACCCCCACGTGAATTGGGAGCACGGCGCAAACCCAGCGTATGCACTTGAGTCGCTGGCTCATCAATGCGGGTGCGACATTGTTCTTGGCGCAGATAACAAGGTAAAGGTGGTTGCACTCGATGAGTCTTCGTCGCTTTCTGGGACATCAATTTATCCTGAATGTTCAATCACTATTGCTGACGGACCTTCTCACTTCCGTATTGTTGGTGGTCCCAAAGTCGTCAGCGGAACACTAAAGCTTGAAGCTGTTGGGCAAGACGTTGACGGCACTATCAAGCCGATTGACGAGCTTTCGTATAAGCCCGATCAAGGCTGGAGCAAGCAAGACCCAAGATTCTTTTCTGGCGTTCAAGATTTGCTGCCTCGCGAACTTGCATTTAGAACCGTCTACAAGTGGTACAGAGTAGCGGGACAAGCAGACGGATCTCTCAACATCCCTGGAATTGACTCGACGGTCAACTCAGTTGACCAGCTAAAAATGCTTGAGTACAGCGCGTTAGCCGATGGAGTAAGACCACTTCCCGTGGCTGTCAAAGGCTTGTTTTATCCTTGGTCTGACGCCGATGTAAACATTGGATCAAACGGCAACCAGGATCTTTACCCGCACCAAAATCCAGCAATATACAAATGGAATTTGACGTGGCACCCAGAATCTCAGCTTGTCATTCTTGATAGACCGATGGTCAAAATTAAGGCAACTCCGAGCGAGTTCCTTTATTCCTCTGAACCAATTTTTTACGAGCCAGCAGATTTGTTTATTGACTGTTCGTACAGCGTCTTCACCGACAACACATTAAGCACGCTCGAATCGTATGAAAAGTCTTTTGACTCGTCTGGAGCAGTGTCTTCCGGTTCTGAGTCTGCGACACAAATCATTAGACGACCTGATTTGTCTCCGGTAATTACACACTCATATAGCTCCTTGTCTGCCCTTCCGTCTGCAACTGACAACTCTGCACAGATTGACAACGAAGCAGTGTTAGCAGCTAAGTCGGCGGCTCAATACAGCGGCGGAACTGTCCAGCACAAGTTTGTTCCCTCGGTGGTAAATAGTTCGCTCAATGGCTTTACCGCAATGGCTCGATTTGTTAGCGAAGGAAAGTTTTCGTTCACCGAGTTTTCAACCGTAAAAGAATCTGACCCTGGAACAATGTCCAGGGATTCACGTCATCGCGCCCGCATGTCTTTGCAGTCCAATAACAATGCCTGACAAACTAACAGACACAAGATTCGTTGAAGTCTTTAACGCAGGTTACGCTGCAATTCCCGCCTATGGTGCAATGCAGGTTGAAAGCGCTATTGAATTTGCTGACAGGGTAGAAAAAGAACGAATTGTCCATAACGTTCAGCTACCGCAAGAGGACTCTCTTACGCCAACTCGTGTGTTGTTTAACGGCCCAATTGCAATTGAACCGGGAGAGTATGGAGTTGGAACAAGGGACTATCCTGCCTTAGCTAAGTATGACGGCGAACACGCATATGCGATGGAGGCTGGGACAAAATATGGAACACTCGCGGGAGAGCCGCACCTGTCTTTTACTCAAAATGGTTTTGTGTCTCTTGGAATCGTAAAAAGTTCTTTCGGTAGACCGACATTCAGAGTCGTTCCAGATAAACTTTCTGTACCAGAAGTTTACATTCAGCAACGTTCTTTTTACTACGGACCTAATTGGTCGAGTGGGTTGAATGCTGCAACATTTACAATTTCATACGAAATCATAGTTGACACCGACTTTCTAAATAAAGGCGTATTTGTTGACGTATGGGCGCAAATTGCTTTTTCAGCCGGGTCTTCTGGAAGCCCGCATTCAAATGACGTAACGATAACTCTGCAAGAGCAAGGCAACGATGGCAACTGGATTGCTTGCAACGTTTTTGGAAATCTTGGCACTGCATCGGAAACTGCTAAATATAGATACGAATCAAGCGTTTTTGAAAACCCTGAGTACAATGCTCACATAAGCTTCCAGGGATATACGGATGGATCAATTCGCGATGCGCAAGGGCGTTTGTCTACAGCTAACTTGCGAGTGCGTTGCACTATATCAGACGACGAAAGTGCGCGCTACATTGAGGGTGGATGGAGACTAACAGGTTATCGGGATATTGATCGCAACAGATACAACCCATTTAAGAACACTTTTATTAATGATTAAAAGGGGGCGATGATGGTTCGCAGCTATACCTTTAATGGATCGACAGCAAGCCCACAGCAGCGACGGCAAGTCTACCAAGCTGCCCAGAACTACACTCCCGTTATGGCAGCAGATCAAACGTACACATCGCCTACAGGTGTGACTGCTCAGCAAGTACAAGACTACGGCGCTTACCGTAATCGACGTGCTAACCAACAGGCGTTCGGTGGAAGGCACGTTGGTGGAGGCGGTCAATACAGCCGCAATCAGTCGTTCATGGGTAGTCGTGTTCACCCAATGGCACCGGCTGGTGGATCTACTTACGTTTCTCCCCAAGACTTGACCTTCGGTCAATCTACGGCTTATCAACCAGGGGCATTGGACCGCTTGCGCGCAATGCACGCTGTAGCAAAGAAGTATGGCGGAACCGTTGGCGACGATGGCACGTACCACGGAACTGCAACGGTTGATCCTTCTTCGCGCCGCAGCAACATTGCAGCAATGCAAGGTCTTATCTCAAAATATGACGGTGCGGCTAACATTCCTCAAAATGAGCTTGCTAAGCTGACTTTGGGGGGCGACCCAGCGGCTCTTACAAAGGCTGCACAGTACGCAAACCGCAGGGCAGCAAAGGACAAGCTCACGCGAGACAACGTAAATCAGAAAGCCAAAATGCGTGGCTTAGCTCGTGGATACCGAGAGCAAGGTGTCAATCCTCAATTGGCAACGCTTATGGCTGCGGAGCAAGCGTTTGGTAGCGAGAGCACAGGCGATCAGTTAATGCTCGCACAACTTGGTGCGCAAAACTTTGCTCGCGTAAAAATGCAGCAAATGGCGACAGAGGCCGCAAAAGAACAGGCGAGAATTGACGCAAAAGGGCGAAAGAAAGTTGCAAAAATTGGTGCCGAGTCTGCGGAAAAAACCACGGGAATGACAAACGAAAGCCGCGAAAAAATTGCGCAGGGACAAGACAAAACCCAGCTCGAAATTGAAGAACGTCGCAATAGGGCTGCTATTGACCTCGAAAACCTTAAATTGAATAGCCCTGAAACGAAGGCAAGAGTTGAGGCTATGAATCAAAGGATGCAGCAAGAGGCCCAGCGGTTTCCACAGCAGTTGGAAGCAGACAAAGCAAGAGTGCGACAAATCGACGCCGAAATTGAAGACCTTAAAAACAAGGGAAAACTGACGGAAAAAGACAAGGCGATGATTGAGCAAAAAAACTTTGATCGTCAAGCTTTGATGAATGAAGTTAGAGCAGACATGATTCCAACTATGCTCGAAAGCCCCGATCCGCGAGTTCGGGAAAAGGGTTTGCAATACATTGCGGAGTTGGGTGGCAATCAAGAAGCACCTAATCAAAGTGGCTCGCAAACGCAAGGAGGACTTCGGGATTTAACTGGAGATGACCTCCAGAACGATCCTCGCTTTGAGGAACGCACTGGTGATCCTGTAGCAGACCGCGATGCAATGCGATCAGCGGGCTACCCAGACGATGTAATCACAGATGAGTTGCAGCAGTCGTATAACCCGACCGCAACAGCCATGACTCCAGAGGGTCGCAGTTGGCTGCAATACATCATGGGGTATGAATCTCCTGGTGACATTGACCGACAGGTTCAACAGCGTAGGCAAGAGTTTGAGTCGATGCCGTTGTCGCAAGACCCTCAAGGAGTAAACCTTTTCGGAGAAGACGAGTTTCCTGAAACGGAATTTCCGACAAGCAGACCTTCTTCGCCGCCAACGTTGCCTCAAGTGGCTAGAAATGCAGCTACCGACGACGTTAGTGCAATGAACCGTGCGTTTGGTGTAGAACCGCAACCGTCCCAGCTTGAGCAGTTGGCAAGACCCGTTACAAGACAGCGACCGCAGTATGATCCGCGAGTTATAGTTGATATTGCGAGCGTATCAAAGGAAGGCTCGCCAGGATCAGACATTTCGCCCTTTCGTCTTCCGGTTGCTCCGACACAAGATGCTCGGTTAGCCGACGAGCAGTCAGGGCCAGCACCTCCGATGATTCCCAATCGCAACGTGATGCAACCAGGGTCACCGATGGACAACTTAATGAACACAGGCATGAAAGAATGGGAGCAACAACAACTGCAAAACCTGTATGAGTCTTTCCCGTCTTTGCCAGACTTGAACGACGCAGCGTTGTTTTTCCACAGAATGTTTAACTAGCGACATAAAAAAAGCGGGGAGGATGGGTTAGACCTCCCCGCTAAACAGCCACTTCGGAGTCGAAAGAAGTAGCCAACACCACATTTCTAGTTGTACGAACTTAGACAGCTTCGACAAGCAGGATCATTTGCATTTTGTTTGGCGCTCCAAAAACTCTTGTGAGTTTGCCTTGATTTCCTTGTTAGTGCGAGTTGTTTGCAAAGGCATAGACCGACCCTATCCCCGTTAAGCACGGATTAGGATCGGCCAAACTCGAATCTCCTCATTAGCGCTGAGCGTTCGATTTGGCGGCTTGGTAGCTCACACTCCAAAACCTTGCTGACGACTATTTGTCACGTTGTGAGACGCGCTCGATCACACCTTCCAGCTTTCGACCTAGTGTTGCGGCTTTGATCGAATCCCACGGTAGCCGCTCTGCTTCAGTCATGCGCCGTCGTTGCGTCTTCGCCCCGACCACATGACCACGTAAAAATGATATGAATAATTCTGAATCCAACAAGCCACCGTCGTAAATCCTTTCAAATCATGGCAATGCGACGACGTAAGTAATTGCCTTGCCCACACTTAAAATTTTCGTAAACTGCAAGTGGGTGGTTTGGCTGGAGTCCGGCAATGGATGCGTTCCAGCAGTATTTGAGCGAGCCGAGTATCGTTCAGCGACGGCGAAGGCTTTCATCGCCGCAACAAGCGCAAACGACCAACATTCTCGACCCACTAATTCGGCAATCCCTTGCCGAGCGTGCTGGACGAAATGTGCTATCTGGGGTCGGTGCCGTTGGGAATCTCTTAGACCTCCCCGGTAGCATGATTCGCGACATTGCTGTCGCTCGCAATCCGCTCGATCAGTTGCTTACACCGTTCAGCGACGTTAACCGCACGACAGGACGTGGGCTGCTGAGGAACTACGGGCTTGCGGGCAAGAGGGACAACTGGGGCAACTGGCTAGGCGGGATGGGTGCCGAGATTTTACTCGACCCGCTGACCTATGCCTCATTCGGCGCTACTGCTCTCGGCAAAGGGGCTGCTACGCAAACCGGCAAAATGCTGGCAAGGGCAGGAATGACGGCAGACGACGTTGTTCGGGCGGCGGCAAACGTCCACAACGTTCCGTTACACCAAATGGGCAAGCGTTATGCGATGCGAACAATGACGGGCAGCGACGTGCTTAGAAATATGCCACTGAACCGCCAACTAAGTTTGCATTCTGCCCTTGAGTCCGCTGGGAAGGGGATGGGCGTGAGCGACTACGCCAAAATAATGGATCAGCCGCTTGCTGGTCGCATGAATTATCTAGGTCGCACTTTCGGCGCTGGAGCACCGACTCGCAGCTTGGGAACGCAAACGCTGATGGATGCCGCCATGAAAGGAATTGGCGACACGGGCGTAGCAAGGGCAGCTAAAGCCTCGTTCGGTTATCCGTTTATGGGGAGGCTAACTAAAGAAGTCCAGGCTCACATGCCAGGGCTATTTCAGAAAACAGAGCGAGCCAAGAAGCAGGCATTTGGAGAAGCGACAGATTTAGCTAGACAGCTTGATCTTGCCGGAATGACGGAAGATCAGTTTAGCGATGCAATTTACAAATATGTAGAGCTAGGTGCGCTGCCAACGTCTCGCACGCCTGCACAAGTTGTTGAGAAGGTCGGCAATCAAATCAAGCGATTGCAAGAAGAATCTAACGTCTTGCTAAACAGCAAAGGGGTGAAGACAAACGAACTTCTCGACATCGTTTACGGGACTGTTGACGATTTTAAGAACGACCCAGATAGCGTTTTCAAAATTGGCTATGCGGCTCGTTTTGCCGACGACGTGTTAGCGCAGGCAATGGGCAAAAAAATCGGTGGCTTGGAGGTGCGAGGATCGTCGCCTCTGTCAGCAATTGATGCCACAGCAAATGCTCGCGAAAACTTTCTGAAGGGGTTTGATCGCGGTACAGTCGGCGTCAACGAATTGTTGATGGACAAAGACATCCACAAGGTAATTGACGAAGCAATTAGTGGAGCAGGTGATAATGTCATTAACCGACAGCAACTCGTAAATCAGGTTGCGAACGAAATCCAGAAGAAGTACGGCAACGTAATTCGCGAAGCCTTTGAGGTGCAAGGCAAGGTACATAGTCGTTATTCAGCGCTTGCTGATTTTATGATGATGCACCCAGAAACACGCACGAAGGGTTTATTCACGGATCACATTGTCCGGTCAGTTGGCAAGCGACTTCAAAGCAACGCAGTGCGTGCAGAAATCGCGGAAAGCTTGACTGATTTAGCGGCAGAGCAAAGCACCCCGTTTATGCCTGCTGGTGGCAAATCGCTTCGTGATGTGTTTGATGAAAGCCAATTTGATCCAGACGCAATTGCAGGCATTTTGAGGCAGAAGAATCAAGATGCTCTGGGCACTTTGACAGACAAGCAGATCATGGACCGAATGGTGCCTACGGAAGTGTTTGATGATCTCAAGGCGATGTGGGATCGGTCAACGCTCAATGACCGTGGCGGCAACAAAATGCTTGAGTTGTACGACTCGATGACCAACTTGTTTAAGGTTGGTGTCCTTACCTGGCCCGCACGGTATTTTCGTGACCTTGTTAGCGGTCAAGTGCGCAACGCAGAGATGGGGCTATTTAGCTTCGGTGGCGTTTCCGACGCAACATCACTGATGATGGGGAAGACCGTCAAGGGCGCAAAAGAAATACCTGCCGTACAGGAATACGCCGCAACAACTAAATTCGATTTGACGTCAGAATCAAGGGATAGAGTAGTTAGCGAGATTGGAACTGTTGTTGCCGGAAGAGATGAGCAGGTTGCAGCAGTAGCGTTACTTGACGCTCACGCTCGCATGTGGTCTGAAAACACAGGAAGACCAGCCGAAGAACTGTTTGCAAAACTGTCTTTTAAGCAGGCAGACGATGCGACTCAGATACCCAAGGGTGCGTTGCTGCAACAAGCCAGAAAAAAAGTTGAATCAACACCAGAGTTTCAGAGTTGGTTTAAGGGCAGCAAGGTTGTTGACGATGCAGGTCAACCACTTGTGGTATATCACGGAACAAGACATGGCGAACTGGGTGCAGATAAAGCCAGGGCTTTCAATGATCGCATTCGTTCCAAAAAGCAAGCTATATCTGAATACGAAAAAAATGCGAGCAATTACAAAGCACAAAAAAAATCATTGATAGAGCAAAGGAGCCAAGTTTCACGCGAGTTGTCGGATCTTCAGAAACAGCAAGACCGTTTAATGTGGAGCCGCCCAGAATCACTACAACCACAAATTGATGCAAAACGTAAGCTCTATGAAGAAATAAACGCCAAGCTCGATGCGATACCAAGCAAGCCAACAATTGATCTTTACGACCTAAAAGAATTTCCTCGCAGCGAAGACCCCTATTTCAATACGCTTAGATTTGGAGAAAACGACGAGGGTTATTTAAGCGCCGGGACATACTTTACGAAATCGGCAAAGGTTGCAAGTGATTATGCAATGGGAGGAAGTGTGCTTCCTGTTTACATCAACCTCAAGAATCCATTTGTGCATGGTGTTTCTGACGCAGGGCAAGTGGAAAAGTTGGCAAACGAACTTTACGAAATAGGTTCGATGCAATTGCGCAACGCTAGGGCGGGTGTAGAAGAATACTCACGATTGCGAGCTACCAGCAGAAGAGATGCGCTAGAAAAGCTAGGGTACGATGGGGAAATTTTTGATAGTGCAACAGCAGGGTCAAGGAAAGGACTTGCTGACAGTGAGATAGTTGCGTTTTACCCAAGTCAGATCAAGTCTGCGACTGGCAACGTTGGCGCATTTGATCCGAATAACCCGTCAATTATGCGGCAAATGGGCAGCAGCGGGGTTAAAGGTGCTATTGAGTTTGCCCAAGGCGGAAACGCAATAATTTCGGTGCTAAAAAATGCGGGCGACATTTCAACCGTATCGCATGAGCTTGGACATTTCTTTCGACGTTCTTTGGCTGAATCCGCTCCAAGTCTTTTGAGAGATGCAGAGCAGGCTCTTGGCGTTTCCGGTGGAAACTGGAATCGTCAGGCAGAAGAAGCGTTTGCAAGCGGTTTTGAGCGTTATCTTCGCGATGGAAAAGCGCCCAACAATGCTTTGCAATCTGTGTTTCAAAAGTTTTCCAATTGGATGTCAACGATTTACAGGTCAATCGTTGGGACGCCATTGCAAGATGACATAGATCCGCAATTGCGGTCGGTTTTCGACCAGATGTTAACGTCTAAAAAGGCAGTATCCCTTTCAGACGAACAAGCAACCGAAGCACTCAGGCGAATGTACGCCGAGCAAGGACCGACGTTCATCGAGCGAACAGACATTGCGGGAACTGATGTCCCGGCCCAGCAAGGTCTTGAAGCGCTGTTGACCAGAATGCCAGGGCGAAGCAGCGATTCGCTTGGCTCACGAATATCAGATTTAGCGTCAACGTTTGCTGGTAGAAAAGAAGGCACAACTCGCAACCCGTTTGACATTCGCGGCGTGATGGATCTCAAAACGGGGTCGCTTCGCAATGAAACCAAGTTTGGTCCCGCAGCCGCAGGTGACATTCTTGGCGAAGTGACTGACACGTCAAATCGCCTTGTTGGTTTTATGACGCAAATTCGCAAAGGTGTGTCTGCTGACGATGCGATGCGGAACGTAAACTCCGCACAGATAAACTACAACCCAAGCAACTACACGCCTGCGGAAAGACACCTAAAGAGAATTTTCCCGTTCTACTCCTTCGCCAGAGGCAACTTCATGCACATGGCGAACGAGTTGATGCAACGCCCTGGTGGTCGCACTGCTCAGGTAATTCGAGCAATGAATCGCGCTCACAGTCCAGACGAGGCAACTCCCGATTACGTCGCTGGCACAGCTTCAATTCCCCTTGGACAAAAGCCAGACGGGTCACGGTCGTACATTACGGGTCTGGGCTTAATGAACGAGCCGTTCCTTCAGAATTTTGGAGGCGGCGCTCGTGGGATGATGCTGAATCAAATCTCGGCAATGAATCCTCTTATCAAAGCTCCACTAGAGGAAGCGTTTGGCAAAAGTGCTTTTCAAGACAGAGACATTCGCGACCTCGATCCGGTCATTGGTCGCACGCTAAGCAACATTCTTCAGCTATCTCAGAACCCCTCTGCCGCATTGACTGGAGGAGAAACTGAAAGCGTTAGACCTGTTCGCATTCCCGGCGCTGCGCTGCTTGAACCGATGATTGCCAACTCGCCCCTTGCACGCGCGGCAACAACAGTTCGTCAGTTAACCGACCCACGCAAAAGCGCAGGAAACAAGGCTCTTAACTTGCTGACGGGTGCGCGAATGACTGACATTAGCCCCGCTGCACAAGAGGCAATTATGCGTGAGCGGCTGTCTCAGTTGATGCGAAGCGAAGGAGCGAAGGAATTTGTTCGGACGTACTTCCAGCAGGACAGCCCTGAATTTGGAAACCTGCCGATCAACGAACAGCAGCAATTGATGGCAATGCAGGCGTATATGAATTATCTAGCGCAGCTTTCTAAAGACCGAGCAGACGCACGAAAACAGGGTGAACGGTCGCCAAAGAGAAGGTCGCTATTACGACAACTGGGGTTGTAGGAGCACAAGCGGCAACGCAACTTTTTTAGTTGCGGCGATAAGCAAACCGCAAATTCGCAGCCGCAAAACACAAAGAGAGAATTATCACTATGAATGCAGATCAACTGCGACTTCCGCTGATTGAATGGGTAAAGCTGCTAGGCGTAGTGGCGATGGCTGTCGCGCCCGGAAGCTGGTACATGGGTCATGTTATAAACCGAGTCAACGACAACGCATCGGACATTGAGCAGTTATCAAAAACCGTGCAGCGTTTGTCGATTAGCGTTGAATCGTTAATCAGGCATGACGAACAAATTATTAACCTAGAAAGGAGGATAAGCGAACATTCCAAAGCGTTGAACGAAATCCGAGATTCAATTCGAGATTTAGAGTTAACCCTGCGAGGAAATCGCGATGAAGCAAACAGTTGAAGTTGCAGGCTGCGATTACGAAATAAAAAACGTGCCGACAATTCCGTGCGAAACGCACGACGTTGACGGCGAGGTTGACGTGAGGCAAAAGGTAATCTTACTTGCTAATGACTCACCTGTCTCCAAAGAGGCAATTTTGCTTCACGAAATCATTCACGCCACTTTTGCTCAGTCAGGTTTGACACATCTAATGTCCGTTGAATTAGAAGAAGCGATTGCCACTGCAATTGAAGAAACGTTATGGAACGCTGGTTACAGAAGGGTCCAGAACAATGACAGGCACACCACGTCGAAAGCTTATTGAAAAGATTTTGCAAGAGTATCCAAATCACCCTAAAAAAACACTCGCACGTCTTTTGCGAAAGAAATATCCGTTCGAGTTTACGACTATCGAACAAGCACGAAATGCCCTGCGTTACTACACAGGAGCAGCCGGAAAAACAAAGCAATACACTGCAAACGTAATTAAGAAAGACAAGCGAAAACCCTGCACTTTGCAAATTCCAAAAGGAGTTCGTCAGGGAAAAAAGCCGTTGCGAATAACTACTCAAGGAAAGTGGCTTGTTACGGGAGACTGGCACGTCCCGTATCACGACGAAGTGGCAATGGACGCGATGCTTCGCTTCGCCTTTGACAACAAGGTAAATCATCTATACGTCAACGGAGATGCGATTGACTTTTACAAGTCGAGCCAATGGGTAAAAGACCCACGGTATCGAGACTTGCAAGCCGAACTTAACACGCTTTGGGAAATCCTTGACCAGTTGAAAAGTCAGTTTGATCGCAAGGTTTACAAGATTGGAAACCACGAGGACCGCTTTACTAGACGCATCTGGCAAGCGACCCCCGAACTTGCGGTGCTGAGTCGTTTTGACGTTGACCGAGTTCTTGAACTCAAGGAAAGAGATTTTGAGCTTGTTAATAGCACGCAACATGCCATCTTAAACAAACTTAGGATTTTCCACGGGCATGAACTTACGAAGGGTTTTATTACGCCCGTGAACATCGCTCGCGGTGTTTGGCTGAAGACCAACAGCCGAGCGTTAACAAGTCACTGGCATCGAACAAGCGTTCACGTTGAACCAGCAAAGCTGGGAGATGAAACATACACGTGTTACTCAATTGGCTGCATGTGCAACTTAAATCCTGATTATGCACCAATCACAAAATGGAACTGTGGATTTGCAGTTTGCGAACTAAGCGGTTCAACCTACAGCGTAGCAAACTACATCGTTGATCGGGGGGCAGTTTATCAAGCGGGGTGACAAATGTTCTTGTTGGCAATTTTGTTGACAACGCGACTTGACCCCACTGCGTTGCTTGTAATCAAAGATCACGTACATATAGCAGAGATGAATGATGTTTACACCAGCGATAAACCACCAGCCAAGCAATCATTGCCTCTTTTCCGGCAGTTAATTTTCTATGACATCGAAGGCAATATTATTGACTGGAGGATGTGGAGACAAAACGGAAGTAATCCAGACACAGAAAAATTGTATCCACAGCGGAAAGTGGTGATTTGGCAGGAAGAAAACGTAATGCGTGTTGTTACATTTGACACATTCATTCACACGGAATCCAACTTTGACCCTGAAGTTGAACAGCGAAAAACGCTTCCAGAGAGCAGACGTAAAAAACTGACCGCAATAAGGAGATGATTATGGTTGACATCGACGAAGGAGTGTTTACCGACACAAAACCAGGGTGGCAAACCACAGAGTTTTGGCTCACCGTTGCCTCACTTGTTGTTGGCTTTTTAAGCACACAGCAAGTTTTTCCAGAAGACTCTATTTTTGCTCGCGGCTTGACTGTTGCCGCAACGATTCTTACTGCACTCGGCTACACCGTTGCACGTTCTGTTGTGAAGCGTGAATCGGTAAAACAGCAAGCCGAATTTCTTCGACTGCACTCAACGAAAACCAATTGACAGGATGACCCGATATGGAGATTGCGAAACTTATTACGCAGTCTTCCCCCGACCGAAGCAACCGTTTGACCAATGGCCAAGCCGAGCGGGTGGAGACATACCTTCGTAATTTCGGATACCTCGACGACGTAACCGATCCGATAGCAGAGTTACCTAATCGAATTAAAGCTGCGCAGCAAGTGCTCAATCTTCCAGAAGACGGTGAAGTAGGCGAAAGAACCTACAAAGCAATGCTGACTACGCCTCGATGCGGGTGTCCCGACGTAGTTAGAAGTCGCGCAGAAGCGAAACGAATGAACCAATGGTTTCGCCGCAAAGCAAAGGAAGGTTTGACATATCACGTCATTGGCTACGTCAAGGGACTGTCTGAGGCATTGCAAGAGGAAATTTATATCCGCGCCTGGACATCATGGGAGAACGTCTGCGGATTGAATATGATCCGCAAGCGTGACGAAAATGCGGACATCATTATTGATGCTTCGGCATCTCAACGAGAAGAGTTTGGATCAGCGGGGAACGTGCTGGCTTGGGCTTATTTGCCGCGAGGCGATCAACACACACGTCAATTGCTGATGAAGATGGACCTTGCGGAAAATTGGATTGACGATCCAAGGCAACGAGGAATCCTGATGGAAAACGTTGCTTGCCACGAGTTTGGTCATTTGCTTGGTTTGAATCATACGCAAATTGCGGGCGAGCTTCTGTTCCCGACGTATGACCGGCAAGTAAGCAAGCCGCAGCGCCGTTACGACATCCCGCAGGTAGTGAAACGCTACGACGAGCCGACAGGGACGGACAAAAAGCAAGGTGAGCCAGACGTAAGTGGCACCATCACCATTGACGGATTCGCTTATCAGTTGCAGCGATGGCACTAATGTTAATCTTAACCTTTCTTCTGTGTGGTGAGCTTTCGGCCAGCATGGATGCTGGCCGCTTGCCTTCCCCTGCTGATGCGGCTGCAATTGCGCAAGAAGATGCTTTGCAAGCTGAAGGTCACGCTCGTTATTTTCGATACGTGTGGAACCCGTCTGGCAGCGAAATGGATGCGGCAGTCATTGACGTTGCCGTCAATACAGCGTGGAGCCAGTCTCGCGTATTGGTCCGTGGCTATCGACTCCGCAACCGGCAGGTTTTGCGTTACGACTTGAGGCAGCTTGCCCCCTTTAATTTAAGCCACGCATTAACGAACTGGGAAAAGTTTGCTGAAGACGAACCATACTTCCTGCAAAACGGATTTGCTGTTGCTGCAAGTTTTGCCGTAATCAAATCCGCGAGCGCTAGAATCCAGTCTGGAGAAACGATTATATTGCGCCCCAGAGTTGGTGAAAAATTTCAAATCAAAAATGAAGTCACCCACAGCAACAAAAGATGGCTTGAGGTTTCTGTGCAAGGAAAGACGGGATTTATCCTCGCATCTTTATGTTCGGTTGAAGGTGCGAATGGTTCCATTTCAGCAAGAACCTTTGCTCCGCATGTAGCAAGCTCTAGCAACTTAATTATTGCAACTGGGAGCCAAGTCCCGATTGTTCGCGGAGATTACTTCGTGCGCAAAAGTTTGAGCACGCTAGACGGCGGGTTGTATTACCAGATTCGAAACATTACTAAATCTCCAGACAGCAAGGTAAGTGACCTAAATCACTGGCTGCAAGCATTTGCAGGAGTCACCGAGGACGACGTTGCAAGGTTGCGTTCGGATCAGAAGGTTGCAATGTTTCGAAGCGAAGTCACAGCAAAGCCGAGGGCAGTGTTGCTGTTTACGGGAGCACAGGGCAGGGCATCTGTGAATCAAGGCTTAGTTGCCATTACTCAAGACATGGCAGACGGTGACGTTGATCCCAAGGCCGATCCAATTGCAAATCTGTTGCAACATAAGTTCGACGGAATTGAAGCATTTGCGGAAATGCAAAACGGGATGATTGCATTTGCACTTTTTACGGGCGACTTAAATGGTGATGGTAAATACGACCCAGCCAAAGAAGAGGGTAAGCTGGTCGATGTCGTGCCAGACAATATCGCAACGGATCGTACTGTTCCTGCTCCTCACACGTCACGTTTGCAGCCAGCAATTAGTTGCATTCGGTGTCACGCTCAAAAGCGAGGGTCAAAGCAACCAGAGGGTTGGTTACCGCTAAAGAATGATGTCACAACTTTGCTTCGCAGCAAGCTCGACGTGTTCGGTGAAAAATCTGACGGGTTACCTGACTTCAAGACATTAGACCGACTTGCTGGCTTGTACGCTGGAGATTTGACCAAGCCGTTAACGCGAGCACGCGATGATCTGTCTGAGGCAACTTTGCGATTGACACAGATAACAGCAACAGATGGGCAAAGCACTGTTAGTAAAGTTCACTCGCACTTGTCGTCATTCTATCGCAAATACTGGTTTGACACTGTTAAACCAGTTGACGCTTGTGCCGAACTCGGATTTGAAGTTAGCGAGGAAAATGCAGTCAAGTTGCTAAACGCTTTGTTGCCGCCTTTGCCAGCGGATGAAATTGGAATTAGCCCTGAAGACAGTCGCCTTGGTGCGTTGAAGGCGGGAATAGCCATTAACCGACTGCAATGGGAACAAGTTTATGCGGACGCAGCGTTACGCACTGCTAACACAGTAATCGAGGAGTTACGAAATGAACGCTAAGCTGTTTGTATTTGCCCTGCTGTTTTGTTCTACCCCCGTGTTTGCGGATCACGTTGTTGGCACGGTCCTTGACGGTCGAGTTTTGCAAGCTGATGGATTCTGGCACGTCAACAACGTGCGGTATCGACTTGTCAACAGGAGAGTGTGTCGTCACGGTCAATTCTGCTTCCAACGCGAGTGGGTCAAGGTTGCAGCAGATCCACTTACTTACAAGTCTGCTGACTGGAGGCAACAGCTACTCAAGATTGCAGAGGAGCGAGAAGAACACAAAGAGTTCATCGAGGCAGTTGAATCGCTTGGGTTGGGGCAGGAAAGCCTTCAGTATGCAGCGCAAGGTTACACGCCAAATGCAGCGCAAGGTTACACGCCAAATGCAGCGCAAGGGAACACCGTTTACGGTTACAGCCTTAACACAATTACCGACTTGTACGGAAAAAATGAAGTAAATGTGTGGATGCAGCAATACGCCCGAGGCCAGCAAGCGGCTCAGGTGTCGGCAGACAAGGGACTCGAAGGAATGCTTCAAGCGATTAAAGAGGAAGGGTATAACCGAACCAGAGTCGCTGAAATCATGGCAAAGATTGAGTTGCTTAAGAGCGTAGATACTCCTCACGTGCATCAAGAAACGACGCTGCAATTTAACGAAACGACTCCAGCACAATCTTCTAAGTCGGTCAGGGATTTAATTGCTTCAAAGTGCGCAAATTGTCATTCGCCGTCTGCGACCAAAGGTGTCCAAGGCAAAAGTAACTTGTTTCCAACAGGTGTTGATTTGAGCAATTACACCAACCTTAGTAAATCACAAAAACGGCGATGTATTGAAGTTGTTTTGAGCGGCGAGATGCCAAAAAATAAACCACCACTGAACGTTGATGAAGTTGGGTTGTTTTACAAAGAATTTTTCAAGGAGAAATCACAATGAAATCGTTGTTATTGGGTTTTGTTTCTGTGGTTGCATTGATCGCGGCAACCGAGTCAGCCCATGCCGTCAGACGAAATCAAGTTGTTGTTGCACCGCAAGCCGTTGTCTTGCGACAACGAGTACCATTATTACCACGAAGACGAGTGGTTGTGCGACAGCAGGTCGCTGTGCCGCAGCCCGTTCTTTTCGTTCCGCAAAGCTTCGGATTTCAAGCAATTCAGTCCCCGGTTTTTAATCGGGGTCAAGTAGTAGCACCCTGCACTCACTTCCGATTTTAGTTAGTGAAGGGTGTCATCACGCGATCCGCATGGGGGGGGGTGGCAACCTGACGTTGCCCCCCCCTTTTTTTTGTTGCGGTAAACCGCCAAATTGTTGAATTAGCAAAGCCAGTTGGTTAGCATTTCCAGTTATTAGCATTAACTAATATCACCACAGCGGAGTACGCAAAAGCAGCGGGGCAATCCCTGCTTCGCAGCAGGTGCATAGCTCTAACGAACAACCTGCGCAAAAGATTTCACCACTGACCACGCATGTGTGTTTTTGCGAGCTTTTAAGTGTGCGCGGTCACTTGCTTGAAAGGAAGCACAATGAGTTTCACCACATCTCAGGAGTACGACGGAACACTTTACCCAGGGCTAATGGTGCGTGACGCGCGACTTTGCGCCATCTTTGGAAAAAAGCAATGGAGGTCAGTTGCAGATCACCTTGAGCGGTTAGAGGTAAAGCCGCTTGTTATTGGCAGCGCTCGTTGGTGGTCAACGTCTTCAGTTATTCAAGGGATGCAACGCATGATCGACCAAGAAAGCGAAGTGGATAGTTGTAATGAATAAAGTCTACGTGTTTTACGATAAATCTCGTCGTCGCTTTCGGCTCAACTACACGTTGAACGGTCAATCAAAAAGAAAGACTTTGCCGAAATCGGTAGTTAGAAGGCGGGAAGCGGAAGCTATCGGCCAGGAACTCGAAAGAGAAATAAACCAGCCTCAGAAAATTGACTGCTGGCAGGCTGCTTGCGATGAGTATGCAACTACCAAACTTGCAACAAAATCACACAAGTACAAGCTCCAGTTTGACACAAGCTGCAATAAGCTTCGCAGTTTGGCTCCTTTGGATTCTCTGGAGGATCTGACTCAAAACTACGTCGATCAACTGACGCTGCTTATGAACAAAAACCTGCCGAGCAAAAGCTCAGCGGTAAGTTACCTTAAAACATTGCGAGCGTTCTTTAACTGGTTAGAGCGCAAAGGTTACTCGAAAAAACTTTACGTCGAAATCCCTCGTGTTGACCAGACGGATGCAGCTAGAGGAGAGCCGCTGACTCGTGAGCAGTTTGTTCAAATTTTAGACGCTGTACCGATTGTCGTTGAAAGTCAGCGAGCCAGTAGCATAAAGCATTTTTTGCAAGGTCTTTGGCTGAGCGGCTTTCGGTTAAGCGAACTGTTTAATTTGAGTTGGAGTGATCCTTTGCAGCCGCACGTGCTATACCTCGACACAAAATCTCCGGTGGTCGAGTTTCCGGCAAACTCGCAGAAGTCACGTCGCGCTGAAATATGGAGCGTGCCCCCTGATTTTGCAAAACATTTGCGCAATCTTCAGGTAGTTGATACGTCCGTCTATAAGCCGCTCACGGCGACTCTCAAGCGATATGGAACAGCGGCCTCTGTTGGCAAGCTAATCTCAGAAATTAGCGAGCGTGCAGGGGTGCAGGTGAGATGTGCGACGGGACGACGGTACGCAAGCGCCAACGACATCCGGCGCAGCTTCATCCAGCGATGGTACGAAATCACCGGAGACATCTATGCCGCTCAAAGGATGGCGAGGCACAGGAGCGACGTAACGACTAAACGCTTCTACGCACGCGAACAAGCTTCGCGATTCTCAGAGCGTATCGCGGAGAGCTACGAGCTTTACAAACAGCGGTAAATTGCCAAAGAGCTTTGGTGCCACTTTTAGTGCCATCGCTTCTAAAAAGTAGTCGGGCTGAGAGGATTCGAACCTCCGACCTTCTGACCCCCAGTCAGCATAGCCTTGCGCTGGGGGTGCGCTGGGACTGCAAGCACGGTGTTTTTGCAATCACCAATTTCTTTGAACTTGTTTTTCAGGTTCAGGTTACCAACGTTGGTGCCACTTTTAGTGCCACCCCGCCAAAGTGTGTTTCTGAACCTTTCTGACTTTTTGTTGCATGAGATTCTTTGCAGAAAAAAACATTGCGATGGCAATGCGCTGGGGGTGCGCTGGGACTGCAAATGGGTAGCGCTAGTTAAACCGGGTAGTCTGTGCTGAAGGCACTAAAAACGGATTTTTGAAATGCGGCAGTAAAATTAAAAGCGTCGCAGAGGACACCGCAGCAGCGAGGAACGGAGTTGCTTTGGTGGAGTGCAAGGATGTGCTGCGACGATGGCACGAGGTCAGGGTCGCGCCCTGGCTGGGACATAAGCTGCTTATTAGGTTCGAATCCTAGACGTGCCAATTTTCACCACGATGGAGTACGCAATAAGCGCCGGGAGACTCTTCTCCCGGCGCAGGTGTTAGGAGCCGTAAATGCAAAAATCTTTTACCAAAGCGGATGTCGTAGCGATTCAGAAGCGTTTGAAGCAAGCTGACGTTCCCGCAGAACAGTTTCTTACCGAGGACTATCACAACAGCCCCGGCGTCAGCACGAGTCTTTTGAAGCTGTTTGCGACCGATCAAGCGGCATTTCGCGAGATCCACGTCAAAAAGACACGGAAGTTTGAGGTAACCGAAGCAATGCGTTTCGGTTCAGACGTGGAAAGTTGGGTGTTCAACGGCGCGTCAGTAGGGGATTGGAAGATTATACCCCGCGAATTTTTAAGTGAATCCGGTCAGCGTCGTGGCAGCAAATGGACAAGCTATAAGCAGGCTTTGCTAGACCGAGGCTACGACGAATCCCAACTAATCACTCCCGACGAATGGGAAAACAAAACAGTTGGTTTTGATGCAATTCGTCGCAACATCTTGCAGCATCGGCGGGCGCATCTGCTGATGACAAGTTCGCACGTTGTGTATCACCCGCGTGTTCGGTGGCTTTGTCCAGAAACAGGGATGCTTCTGAGAGGTGAATTGGATAGCTGGCTACCGCACAAAAATTTGATTGCTGACCTTAAGACAAGCGCGGTAATTAAGGACGCAGAGTCCTTTAGTCGCCACGCCTATCGCCTGAAATGGCATTGGCAGGCTGCGATGTATCTTGAGGCTATGCAAATTTTGCGGGGTCAAGAACATTCATTTGTTTTCGTTGTCGCTCAATCGACCCCTAGCTACACGATTCGAACCTATGACATGGATGAATCTTTCTTAGACCTCGCCAGGGACGAGCTTTTGCAAGTTAAAAAGCAATACAAAAAGTGCGATTCAAAGTTAGGCTGGGAGCAAAAAGAAGAAAGTCAGGTTGTAACAGTGTCGCCGCCAAATTGGGCGGGAAAAACCACCTATCAAATTCAGGAGGATTGAAAAATGACTACCGCAATTACTGTAAGCACTAAGCCGAGAGAATGGCTAAGTGTTCCAGAAATCAAATCCGATTTGGGTAACGCCCTCGGAGCTTGGATGCCCGAAAACGACTTCGTTTCGCAGATGATTATTGCGTTTCAGAAACCCGACCTCAAAGACTGCACGCCGCAAAGTTTGTTTGAGGCGGCACATGCGTGTGCTTCGCTTCGTCTGCTGCCTAGCGCTAATCAAGTTGCTCTCATCACTCGCAATATCAAAGGAAAAAAGCAAGCCACAGTCATGGCGCAGTGGCAAGGATACAAAGCGATCATGGAGCGTCACCCAGACGTTTTGGAGGTCGAGTGCCAGCTTGTCCACGTCAACGACCAATACGGTTTTGACGAAAACGGTGTATTCCAGCATTCGTTTGACCCTTTTGCTGCAAGTCGAACGATCAACACCGAAAAAGATTTAGCCGGGGGTTACCTGCGAATCCTTTACACGAACGGTCGTCCCCCCAAGCTGCATTTTGTTCCCATCCACGAAATCACCAAGCGTCGTAAGTGCGCGCAAACGCAAACAGTCTGGAAAAGCTGGTTTGCAGAAATGGCGCGCAAGACAGTCTATCGCGACGGCTTTACGAAGCGAGTCACGCCCTTTGATCCGTTTAACGAGAGCGCGGCGAAAACGTTAGCTTCGGTGGATGACATTGCGATGGGTAACAATCCCATCCCCAAGGCGTCGGTTTCGAGCGTCAACCAAATTCTCGAAATGCAAGACTCTCCGAAAAACGCGATGGCAAAGCCAGATGCCGTGCCGGACAGGGAGCCTGAAAAAGAGGAATCGACAACAGGTCCGCTGGGAATCTACGCCGAGGCAAACACCGAATTTGCAAAGGCAAAAAATAAGGATGACGTTCTGGCTGCACTTCAGCGCCTGCAAGAACGGGTGACCGACGATGAAATTAGGCTTTCGCTCGATGAGATGGCAGACCGCGCCATTGAGGACTTGCAGGGGTAGTGATTTGTTTTGTTATTGCACAAGCGCCGACGAATGGTTGTGTTTTGAAGTCTGCACTGAGTGCGCCAGCAGGAAAGGATGCCATGTTTTCAAACCAGGGAACGCCGAAGCGCCCCAAGCTCAAGGCGAAGTCGAACACGTTGCTACTTGCACGTCAGCTTCGCGTGAGTCGGTCGCGGGGATCTCGCACGAAATTGGATCAGATGTCTTTGTCTTTGCTGCTCACGCAGCGACGGAAGTTGCAGGCGCTTGCGATTTGCAAAGCGCAGCAATTGTATGGCTCGACGCTAAAACGGCTTCGGCTAAGCGGAGTTGCGCCAGCAAAGACACGAAAGATTGTCGCAAGTGAATTGTCTGCGATGTTTGAACAAGAGCTGTCTACACAAGAAAGTTTTACAGATGAATCTGAGTAAGGCTCTTATTATCAGGAGGGGTAACGACAGCACTGAAGAGGCACGAAATGAAAGCAAACGAAAAATTGATATTAAGGCTTGAAGATAGCGTTGAAAAAACTGTCCTCCGAATTTGGGACTACGCCCGCGATTATCACAAGTCACTTGAAAGCGAAAAGCACATTCGCAAGCTGCACGAAATCGTTCAGGTTTTGGCTGCGCGGTATCAGCAGGAAGTTGATGCGGTACTTGAAAGCCGCGCGGATGCGAAACGCACATGCAGTAAGCTTCGCAAAACCAATGCTGAATTGCGTCGGATGCTAAAGCGAGCGGAAGAACAGTTGGATGGAGCCAAATGACCATGCAGGTAACGCATTTTGTGTTTATTTACGGCAACTCGCTAAAAGAACGAGTGGAGGTTGCAATACGATGCAACAGCGTCAGTGTGGGTGACACTGTGTTCTACGAAGACACGCACTATCGGGTCGTCTGCTGTCAGCACACGCTGCCCAATGCTACAGAGATGCGAGATGAGGCAGATACTCTCGCCTTGTGTGTAGAGACAGCGGTGTGGCGAAAGACAAGGGATCGTTACCTGAGCGGCACAAAGGCCGCAGAAAAAATCACAAAACCCAAGTCCCAAAAGAAGGAGCAGTTTACGCCTCCAACTGTAGCCGAAATTGAAGGATTTGTGGACGAAAACAACCTGCGAGTTGACGCTCAAGACTTTTGGGATTTTTACGAAACTCGCGGATGGATTCTAAGCAACGGAAAAAAGATGGCGAATTGGAAGTCAGCCGTTCGCCGCGCCCAAAAATGGGACAGCAACAAGCAGGTAGAAAGCGTTGTTAGCTTTAACACGCTAGGAAGCGAAAATGACTAAGCCCTTTGCCGAGGTAGATCATCCTGACGATTTGATTGAAGACGAATGGTACGTCGTTGAGGTTGATTTTACGCAGCAAGACTTGATTCTTCGGTTCATAGACATGAGGTGCTTGGTTAAGAGAGGCAGGTTGTGCCTCAGCTTTATGGACAAGTCGGGAACTTTGTGGCACTTCTCGTGGAGAAAGATACAAGCCATCTGGAGATATGATGATGTCGCCTTCTGAGTTGGGTGAATTAGTTGCGTATCACAGCGCACGCCACAACGGTTTTAGTGCCTGGATGCTTCGCCAGCAAAACGACCAACGCAAGCTAGAAAAATCCATTGACCCGCATAAGTTTGAATCCATGCTCGCGCGACGGGGGATACGGGAGGCAGAGTATTCTCCCATATTGGAAGTGTGGGCAAACATGCTGAAGCGAGCGGAACTTGCTCTTTGTCAGCAAGCAAGCGATTTGATAATGACGGGTGAAATCGAGGCCAAAGAGTTTAGACACCACATCCCAGCAATTCGTCGCTACGCACTGGACGAAGGCGCTCGCCAAGACACAGTGCTGGGAGCAAAGCCCAGTGGTCCGCGAACAACCGTAGACGGCAAGCAGGTGTACGATTGCGTTTACTGCCTGGACTACGGTGTAGTGAACGTTATCAATACTTGGCAGCGTGCGGCGGCTGATCGGATTTACAGCCCCATTGACGCTTGGATTGAAAAATACAACCAAGACCCGTCAAGTGAAGACTTGCGAAAGATGCTCCCGATGTGCGCTTTGCTGTGTTGTTGTGATCGCGGACAAGAAAAGCAGGAGCGTCACAAAGTGTTTCAAAACACCATGACGTTTGACCCTGAAAAACACTTTTTGAGTAGAGATTACTCGAAACCGGAGCAAGACGTTTACGAGAAATTTCTTGAATCAATGTTTGGAAGTGCATGAAAGGAAAGCATGGACGCGAAGCAAGTAGATTTATGTGACATTTGGCCTGCTATTGTGGCAGCAGGTCGCACGCGAGACAGACGCAAGAAGAATTACCGAAGCGCTGACTATCGCAATGACGACTCTGCTGCCGTAGGTGTTGCAGGTGAATACGTCTACGCCCTGTTTACCGACTCCGATGTAGACTTGTCGTACAAGCCAGAGGGAGATGGAGGACTGGATTTTCCAGGGGTTGACGTAAAAACGTCAACATTTCCCAGCGACCCGCACTTAAAACTTTTCGAGAAGGATTTTTCCAAGCCAGCGAAACATTTTGTACTTGTTGCTCTGTGTCTGACAAAGCGACAGGCACGACTTGTGGGGTGGATCTCAAAAGATGAGGCAAAGCAAGTTGCTGTGCGGCGCGACTACGGCTACGGAGTAGTGTTCTCAATCGGCTGGCAGGATTTGCACCCAATGGAGGCATTTGCGTGAATGCCCTAATTATTAAGTTCAAAGTTGTTCATGCCCCCATACCTCAGCCTCGCCAGCGATTTCGCATTATCCAGCCAGAAAACAAGCCCGCAATGGTGCATAATTACACCCCCGCAAAGCATCCAGTGCAGGACTATAAACGCGCAGTCCTAGAAGCATTTCAGAATGTTTATGACGGCGAGCCGCTGTTAGGTCCACTGTTCCTAAAACTCGTGTTTGCGATGCCTCGTCCAAAGCGACTGATCTGGAAACGTAGGCCGATGGTGCATGAGTGGTTTAACGGTCGAGCAGACCGCGACAATCTTCAGAAAAGCTTTATGGACGCACTAAACGGAGTCGCTTGGAAAGATGACCGTCAAGTGGTTAGCGGCCCAGTTGACGTGATCTACGCTGCTGGAAGCGAAGAACCCTATACATCAGCGAGCCTTCAAACTTTGACGGAAAAGCCACAAGTTTAAGCAGACGTTTTATCACGACGAAACGAGGATACGAAAAGTGAGATGGCAAGACTACAGCGTAAAAAATCGACAGCACAGGATGTTAACGGACTCGCAAGCGCGAGAGGTGTTTGAGCGGTATCACAACCGAACAAAATCACGCGAGAAAGTAAAAGACATTGCCCAGTCTTACGGCATTTCACCGCAACAAGTTCAGGCAATAGCACGACGCCAAACTTACCGAAATATAACCGAAAATGTTCTCATAAACACCTGTTGATGGATGCCTGTTGTTTTGGCAACAAAAGAGGTGCGATTAGTTAATATGAAAGATGCGATTTTTTTTTTGTTGCAATAACGTCGTCTTAAGGCGTTGACAGTTCTTTACGCCAAACGATAGATTGACAAATGCGCCGCGGATCGGGTTGTGGTGACCTTAAAGCGAATCGGGAAGTTCTTCTATGCCCCAATCTGGGGAAATGGTCGTACTCCGCCTGTTTCGTATTCCGTGGTGCATTAAAAAAAAAACCCCACACGGCAAGTGCCTTGTGGGGTTTTTTCTTTCTGGCGGCTTACACCAATGCTGGCAGTATTTTCTTCGCTTGGCTATCCGGCAAGATTAGCTCTGAACTGCCGTTGTCCGAACCAACCCAGACTGGTTCGTACTTCGTGTGGTTGTAGTACCACTGTTGCTCCAACCTAGTTAAATTGCGTCCCCAGGTGATGAAAACGGTATGTCCATTTTCTAGCTCGCATGTCCCCACGTCTGCAATAGCACCGAGTGCCATGCAGCCCGAAATCATGCCGAGATACTTCTTGGACTCTGGGATTGATTTCTTGGTCATTTTATACAGTTCTTGCATAGTCCTACTCCTTCGTGGTGAGGTTAAATTAGTCTTTGTTTGCCATCGCCATCGCAGCATAGTGCTGGAAATTGATGCCGTCTTGCCAGTGCTCGCTCATTTCCTCAACGGGCAACGCCCTGCGGAGGTATGACCCCATTGATAGGGCGTAAACCTCCAGCAAAGCCGTTGCAAGGATTTTGTGAGCACATTGATTGCAATCGCCGTACTCCGATGCCAGCGTCCGAGAGTATCTGTCTAACACAGATTCCATTTCTTCTGCGAGCTTATGGGCGCGGTCAGCAACTTCTTGTGCGGTAGCGCACGATTCTTTATCAGCCAATGAAAACTCCTTCTTCGAGTTGAGAATACACTTCGCGTAAATTGCACTGACAACGCTTCACAAGCGATTCAAACAGCGCAACATCATGTCCAGAGGACAACCCTTCTTGCTCGGCCACTTCTTTTGCGTGTGCCGCAAAGTCTTTGATGAGGTTGTTCTCGGCGGTAGCCATTCGCGGTTTCAAGCAACGGGACGCAAATGGAATGGCATCGAATGCGTCACCAAACAACTTTTTCTGACCTTCGCTCGTGGTGGTAAAGGCGAAGAAACCATGCCTCAGCGCCGCTGGCTCCTCCAGTAACGTCAGGAACCGACTTACGACGGCATTAGACATTCGATGCACTTCATTCACAATGAACGCATAACACGGCTTAGTAGCAAGCGGTCGATAAGACAGCATCCGCTCGTACTCCCGCACATCAGCCAGCCCAATGTCTGCTGCGTCAATTTCAACCGTAGCAATTGGATCAGCTACAGTTGCCGCTGCTGTTCGTGCTAGGCACGTTTTACCAGATCCAGATGCAGCACCAAACAGCACTGCGCGGCCCGTGAGGTCAAGACGCTGCAACGTTGCAACGGCTTTTGGTTGCCCTACCACATCATCAAGAGTAGCAGGGCGATATTTCTCGGCTAAGCTTGGCATTGCTATTCTCCTTACATCCAAATGAGTAGTGAAATCAACGTGGCTGTCGCAGCTACGATAGCAAGCGACAAAAACAACGTTTGAGCAAATGTTCTTGGCGTATTAGTTGACTCCCAAAAGTCCATTTCGTCCCTCTTTTTAGACGCTCGCTTTTGCTCAAACGAATCCAAAACCTCCTGCTTCCATTGCTTCATCAGTCGTCCTCCGTGTGGTGAAAATAAAACCAATCGAACGCCCCGCAGGGCGCTCCGTTGGGGCTATACTTCTACATCAGCAAGGTGCTTTTTAATCAAACTTCGAAAACGGTCTGGAATTCCATATTCACTTTGTGTCCTCCTTAAATTCAAGTGCAGTTGAACGGTCGAACCAGTGCTTGTTATCGTTTAACCAAATTCGCTTCATGCTTTTTCTCCTAGAATCTTGTCTGTTCGTTTACCCAGATGTCGTAAAGTCGGGCATGATTGAGATTGCAGTCGCGAAGATTAGCGTTGCGTAGATCCGCCCCGCTGAGGTTGGCGTGGGAAAGATCCGCAAGCCGCAAATTCGCATGTCGTAAATTTGCAAACCTTAAATCTGCATATTGCAAGACCGCCGCACGAAAGTTGGCGTTGCAGAGATTGCAATATCCAAGGTCAGCGTTGCAGAGTTCCACGCCGATCATCTCGGCACCCAAAAGGCTGTCACCTTTGTACACGTAAATCACATCTCCACTTGAGGCATGGATTTCAACAGTCATCGTGTGGTTCCTCTTAAAATGTCGTTTTATCGTTAACTTTGATGCCATACAGGATGGCATCACGCAGGTTGGCACCAAACAGGTCGGCACTACTCAGGTCGGCACCACGTAAGTCGGCACCAAGCAGGTCGGCACCACGCAGGTCGGCACCACGCAGGTCGGCATCACATAGTTTGGCACCACTCAGGTCGGCATCACGCAGTTTGGCACCACTCAGGTCGGCATCACGCAGGATGGCATCACGCAGGTCGGCGCTATACAGGTCGGCATCACGCAGGTTGGCATTACGCAGGTCGGCATTACGTAACGTGTCGCCGCAGTGCGTGTGTATCACTTTGCTTTGCAGGTTTTTAATTTCAACAGTCATCGTTTTCTCCCTATGCAGTTTCAATGGTAAGCAAGCCGGGATCGCAGGCTTGTGCGGTTGCAGAATCCCAGCCGAGCCTTGATACCTGTGCGTTAAATTTCACGAAGACGTATTCTTCGCCAACGGACGACACAACTCCCCGCTCTACGTCGTCGTGTCCGATGTCGCCGCGAGCGTGAAGTGGGATGTAAGCAACAGAATCACCAGCGGCAAAAGCTGTGCATTTCATTGATTGGCCTCCTTGGAATTGAGCAAACATGCCGTAGAAATGTCGTGCATTAACGTTGCAACCGGATGGTCCTCAGAGGCAAGCCGTTGCAAGGCAAGTTGAATTTCTTCGGGCGAACATTCGCACTCCACTTCGCCTATGTAATGAATACCAGCCTCGCGCAGCATTTCGAGCAGTTCTTCAAGCATCGTTTGTCTCCTCCCTGGCGTCTTCGTTTCCTGCAAGGCAGTCAAGCAGCTCGATATACTTGACTGCACCGAGTGTCATAAAAAGCATCTTGATTGCGTCAGAATCCGGCGTTTTGCCGTCAAAAATTCCCAACGCGATTGCCAGGTATTTAGCAATCGTTTCGTCATCTTCTCGCGGCATACAGTCTCGCAACCCAGCCATCATCTGATCGAAATGCGGTCGTGCTTGCGCAAAACGTTTGCGCAGTGTTCTATCCATGTCATACTCCTTTGTGGTGAGAGAAAAGAACCGATTGCACCCTCCAAAAAGGAGGGCGCTGTCGGGGCTTCTCAATATTCAGACTTGAGCATCAGCACGTTGTCGCAAACCCACAAGTGTCGGAACGGATTGCCCAGCGAGTCGAACGTAAAGTCGGTATAGCCGAGCTTCTGCTCCACAATTCGCGGCTCATTACTGTCGGGCTGCATGTAGGCAACTGACTCGTGAGAATCGGCGTTTAGTTGCTCCAGCGTCCATACCTGGAATGGCTCGCGATTTACCTTGGGGTCAATTTGGTGACTTGCAATCAAGTCAATTAACCAATGCGCTTGTGCATTGTCGGCAAGGTACTTTACCCCCTCGGTGTAAAGAAACGAAGGAAGCAAGCCGTGGCGATACCACGTGTCAGTTCCAGAAAATTGCTCAAGTGCAACGGAATTGATGTATGTTGTCATGTCGTACTCCTGTGGTGAAAAATTGGTTGTTAACTTGCTCGCTTTACTTTTTCGAACTTAGTCTTTTGGAGCTAGGTATTAAGTTGTGCTCTGGCGTTTTGGTTTTCCCTTGATTTCTAGCCTCAAAAGCGACAAATACGCAGTTGGACTGATACGCGACTGGCCACTCTTGACTTGGCTTAGGTACGTCGCAGATAGGTGTGTGTCGCGTGCAATTCCGCGCAGGCTGTAGCCCATCATCATCAGCCGTTCGATTGTTTCCGGCCCATCCTGGTCAAGCACAGAACGAATCTCCTCGCCCTGGTCAACCCACTGGCGGACCCACTCGTGCTTGTTTCGTGTTGATTTCAACATCATTCGTACTCTCGTGGTGAAAAGGAAAAAACACGCCGCTAGGGTAGCAGGTCAACACGACACCACTCGCTCGCTGCTACCCCGACGGAGTGTTTCACGAGGTGAAACGATTAGCCCCACTCACTCCCCGTTTGGGGAGTAAGTGAAGCATGTCGCATTACCTCCTAGATACTCAAAACCTCCTTAATTCCTGCGTTATTTGCGTCAAGTTGCGGCATGAAGTGAATGTTGTCCATCATCCCTTCAAGGTCGCCAGCAGTGTTGTTCCCGACGATGATTGCCGTCGCTTTGCACTGGTTCTTTTCCTTCCAAGCCAGGAAGTCAGCAGTCACGTTGTCTAGCTCCGAACCGTACTGAACTACACCATCGGTAAGCACAATCAAATCAGTCTCACCCCGTGGGCAACCAAACTCCTGAAAATGCTGCTCGATAGACGGCAGTGGAACGTGTGTTCCCTTGCGGTAAAAGCCGCGAAGCCAGTCAACCAATTCGCCGTTGTTCCACTTGCCAGGAGGCAGGGACAGCTTGCGTTGCTGGTGGGACCGACTGTAGCCAACGAGTCCGCACCAACGATTTTGATAATCAGCAACCCACGCAATCGACAGTGCCAATGCTTTTGCGTGATAGATGCGATCATCGTGAACCATTGAGCCAGATTCGTCGATGTAGACGAGCACTGGACCCTTGCCGACAGGTGGATTTCCAACAAACTTGCGACACATCGCTTTGTTCTCCGCAAGACGCATGAGAAACTCGTTCTCAAGGTCTTCGTCAGATAGCAAAGCCAACTCAGTCGAAACGACTCGTGTGATGTCGCCAGCAAGCTCGTAGCCAACAAACTCATCACGGCCCTTGAACAGCTTTCCGCGCTGTGCAGAGTTTGCTACTCGCCGGTAGCGACCAGTAAACTCAAGCACTCTCCGCAGGAAAGAATCATCCTTGACTTGTGCAAAGATTTCCTTGAAGCGTTCGTCGCTGATAGCTGTCTGACCGTCGCCATCGCCACGCATCGAGCAACCACCACCTACAAGCGCCCTGGACATCTCCTGAGCACGTTCTGTGCTGCGAGTAGCGTTGTTCACGCCAACTGCTACACAGCCCATTGCTGACTGCTCAAGCGACTTAGGCTCGTCCTTTTCGGCTACGTCCCACCAATCTTTTGGCTGCTCTTGCTTAGCTTGTTGTTCGTCAACCTCGTTTGAGTAGGTGACAAAGCCAGCAGCAATTTCCGCAGCAGCGGTCACAGCAAGGGACGTATTGAGCATCGTTGCTCTCCGGTTGACTGCAAAGTCCGGTGAAAGCAACACTTCGGCAAAATAAGCCCGTTGCTTGTCATTCTCACAATCATCGGCAAGGTCGATGCTGGGGTTAAATGCAGCAGCAAAGGCGTCAATCACAACATGACGAGCAAGTCGGTCGTCGATGTTCGACCCAACAAAGGAACTGCGTAATGCAGGTTCTTCGTCGTAAAGCCGGTCAGCAAGCTCATGCGTCCACTGATCTACGTTAAGAGCAGTGACACTCTTGCGACGTGACGGTGACGAATAGCTATCAATATCGACAGCGCCGTCAACGTCTGCTGGCTTCTGATCTAACCCAAGATCACGAAGCAAGTCATCCTTCATGGTAAACCTCCCTTTGTTGTGGTGACGAGAGTAAAGCTGAGGGCACACCGCATCGAGGCAGGGAGACACGGTGTGCGACTCAGACCTACGCCGGTCTGTGTTAGCTAAGGTCGTTGCCGACCGTTTGGTAGCTCACTTCGCTGATGAGGTGAGTCACTTCTTTCGCTGCTGCTTCGGCACGTGGCGACTCATTGCTGTGCTCTGTCAGCTTGAGGAAAATGTCTTGCAGCTTTTGACCAACTGCGGTCGCTTCTGCAAGAGTCACGATGTTGGCGTTCTTCGCAATCTCACGAGCTTGCTCAAGCCATCCGCCAATCCGCATTTCGACACTGTTAGCAAGTTTCGTAACAATCTTGCCAACCACTTCCTCCTCTTCGCCTGGAATCGCCCACAGAACAGCGGACAAGATGTCCAAGTCCTGCGGTCGCACTTCTGCACTACCATTGAGGTAGGCATTGGCACGAGCAACCTTCACAGCCTTGCGGCGACGGCGATTGCCGACCTTAATCCCCTCGGCTTCCACTTGCTTCAAGATTTCCTCGATGCAAGCAACAGCGTCGGTTTGCCAGATCAGGTCACGAATCACACGTCGTGCTTCGTACACGTCTTGCGGTGACAGTCGAACGGTCACGTCGGGCGTCAAGTCAGCGTCAGAGTCCCACATAAGCCGTTTCAAGCCAGCCGCAGACACAACAGGCTTGACCGTCTTGCGAATAACGAAGCGGTCAAACAAGGCGTCAAGGTTCTTTTTGCTGTCAGGCCACTCGTTACTGGCTGCGAAACCAGCAAGCAAGGGGCATTGGACACGTTCGTTGCCATTGACGAAGACACCTTCGTTCAGCATCCGCAACAGCATGTTGAGCACTGCCGGTGACGATTTGAAGATTTCGTCGAGGCAAGCTACAGCAGCAGAAGGCAGGTAACCATCCGTTTCGTGAACACGCTTGCCCTCTCGCATCTTCATAATGTTGAGCGGGCCGAATAGCTCGTCCTTCTCGCTATTCTCGTTCATCAGGTGGTAATACATCGAGTTGATGCCAAAAGCCTCAAAGACCTTTGACAATGATTCGATCAGCATCGTCTTACCCGTACCGGGATCACCGACGAACAACGAGTTTTCTCCGCTAAGCAATGCAACAAGCACTGCGCGGATCTCGTCATGCCGTTCGACCATTACGTCAAGTTCCTTGAACAGTTGGTCAAACTTCTGTTGCAACGCCATTCCGGTTGCGTACTCTTTTACAGCGTTCATTGGCCTACTCCGATAAAAGTGGTGTGAAACGAAAACAAACAAGCGAGAGAGCACGGTAAACGTGCTCCCCGTTTGTGCGTTTTACGCTACAAGCTCAGCAATGCGGTCGTTCCGCATTTTCTGTAATGCTTGACGCACAGACTCATCAGTGCATTTGCTGATTGCACTGTCGATCCGTTGCACCTGCGGATCGTTATCCGCATTTGGCTGCGAATCCGCAGGCAGTGGTGCTTCCGCAGCATGTAGACCATTTGCGATGTCTTGGACACGTTTGGTCATTTGCTGTTCAGCAGCCTCCGCAAAACGATTGAGGTACTGCAAGCGTTCGCCAAGGACATGCTTGTAGCTGTCCATCTTGTGCTTTAGCTCGCGGTATCGCTCAGCGTACTTCGACATGGTTGAAGCACGTGTCTTATCGTCCCACTTGTTCACAACGTCCTTGACCTCATCAATCAGCTTGTGAAAGCCACGCTCAGCATGATCGGCAAAGTCTTCAGTCGTCTTCTTGTCGCCCTTGGCGATAGACATGCGACTGAACTTGCCACCAATGCCGATAACGAACTTCTCAACACGATTGAGGAAGTCACCGTAGCGACTGTGGACGAGATAAACACGTCCCTCACCAAACGTTTGGTCAAACAATTCGCCCTCGTGACCAGTCTCCTCACGAAGTACCTTGCGGAACATCTTCTTGATGAGGTTTGTGATGTCCTTCTTGCCACGTGCTTGCAGCGCCTCGGACATTTTGTCACTCGCAATCTTGACCAATTCAGGCTTGTCAGGACACGTGATGCTGCCAGTCTCAATGTTGAGGTACAGCACACACTCGTGATCGTGTTCGTACAACCCCTGCTCAAGATGCTTGCGTGTGAACTGGAACTTCACAACGTTGCTGTTAGGGTCACGTTTCAGCCGATCAATGACACGTGCTTCCCGCAAATCCTCACAACCACGATTGAAAGCAACAAGGTTGCTAAGGTCGTGGACAAGATCCGGTGAAAAGCCAGCATCGACTGCTGCCTGACGAACCTGATTGACGTTCAGGATCGTGCCAGATGGGATTCCCCACGATGTTGACCAGCCAAGGACTTGATCGTTGGTCAGTTCGCTTTTGGCCCATTCTGGCGTGTTCGTATGTTGCATAATCGTAGCTCCGTAATGTGGTGAAAGAAACAAACAGAAACGAAATGGACGCTCCAAAAGGAGCATCCGATTCGGTCCTGTCGAGCCGCCCCGTCAACTCGAACTAGCCGAGGCCCGATCAATCCGGCGACCAAACGGTTATTGCCATCCAAAACGACCGTTAACCGCGATGTCTATCTGCTTAGCGAGGTAATGAACCCATTCCATGCCAGAAAAACTTTTGATGCGATAGACGGGACGATAGATGAAAGCGTCGTCTTCCTTGCGTCGAACAACTACCGACAAGTGAGCGTTGTACCCCTCGTTGCCGCCAACGTCGCAGTACGCAATCGGCTTGATAAACTCCTCTTTGTCAGAGTTGACAATTTCGCAATCGTCTAAGTCGTACCGGCACTGAGTCGCGGAATACTCGTCGATAAGCTCCCGTATGTCAGCATCACGGCCACAGCACGAGTAAGCGGACTCGTCCTTGTACCAGTTGTGCTTTCTGGGCCACTCTTTGCCGCACGACTTGCAACGAATACGGTCAAGGAACTTGTTCAAGTCCCTGGCTATCTCGTTGTAGGTGCGAAATCGCTTGCGGCGAATGTAGCCTGAGCAACCATTCGCATCCGGTGGCAACTTTACCCACACGTCAAGCGGCGCAGGCTCACGAGATTCGACCTCTGGTAGCGAATCGAGGCAAATGTCTTTTGTTGTCATAGTCAATACTCCTTGTGTGGTGAAAACAAGTAAACCAACGCTACCCTCCGTAGAGGGCAGACTTGGGTTACTGGCGACCATAGATGCCGACCAAATCCTCGCTAATTGGGTCACTTACGTCAGGCTCAACCCGCAAAACAACGCCCGCTACCTCATGCTTGCCATTGGAGCATTGAACGGTCACGTTGCCCTTGCTTGCGTAACTCAAAACGCAACCATAACGGCGAGAAATGCCTGCAATGTTCGTGTCCCAGGAAACGCTTGCGCCAGGACAAATACCTTTCGTTGCAAGTATCGAACGAATTTCATCTTCAGTTCGCTCAGGCATCCTTTGAACTCCTTTGTTGCGAGTAGTCGTATTCAGTTTTGCTCAGCACGTAAAACGTCGTTTCGTCGATGAACACTCGATACTCAGGCTTTGTCGCTTCAAATGCGTCTCGCTCCAACTGCCGGAAACGAATCGTTTCAGGGTGCTTTTCGTTACCCGTTGGAACCCATCCTCGCTTCATCACCATCACTTGCGATGCCGCACGCTTACGCTTGGCAGTATCAGGTACTTCAGCAACAACGACCCGACATCCAGTTTCGCAGAAGTGGTCAATCCACCCCTTGCGAGTCTTCACTACACCGTCACGTCGCACCAGGTTGCTCAGGTGCTTTGCAGCTTTAGCTGCTGCCGCTTTTGAAATGCTCATTCGTACTCCCGTGGTGAAAGGTCTTCGAGAAGTGCTTTCATATACAAAGCATCTTCTTTGTCTGTAACAACTTGGCTCTCAACCATGCGGCCTTTGCAGAAATACCCAATTTCAACAATGCCAGTCTCATCGTCAAACAACCAAGCGATGTAGTCCGATTCCATCATTTGCAAATCCCCCTCCTAATGCGGTTGCTGCGACTGTCACGAAATTGCAACAAGTACATCAAGTTCTGACGCAGCAATGGAACACTGCTGTGCGTGGTGTCGTCGTCGTAATAACGCAACACCACACTGTCACTAGGGCTGGTGAATGTGCCAGTGTTTTGGAAGTTGGCGTAGAGCCGATGCGACTCCAAACCCCTTATCTGACATGCCGACAAGGTGTCCTTGTAAGCAAACTGACCCTTGACGTAGCCAAGCTCGTAGTAAACGCTCTTGCAGAACGGGGGAAGGTGCATAAGGGCGTCGTAATAGCCCTCATGCCACAAGCTAGTGCGCTTGCACATAAAGTCGTACTCCGTAATCTGTGGTGAAACAGCAAAGTAGCACGTTACAAACAGCAAATCAACACTGTTGTGGCTACACACTAATGTTGCGACGACGAATAACACAATTGCTTACAGCGCTGGCTCGTCGCAAACCCTCACTGTCAGTGTGTCGAATGACCGTAACGTAAGCGCCGGTCTTGTTGCACATATTGAGCAACCCCACATTGCGGCCTTGCGGCGTACAACTTATGCAAGTGGTGAACAACTCAGCACGATCAGGATGTAGCTCAGCGCTACAAGTAGCACATTGGTGCATAGGAAAGACTCCGCAATAGGTGGTGATCGTCGGCGGCAAAAACTCGCCGCTCCAACCCTCCCTAGCCAAAGCCCGATCAATCCGCCAAGCATTAGCACCCTTGCTCTGGCGGCACTGCCTATCCCCAACTGCAAAACTTTGTTCGCCTCTGGCGGCACTGCCTATCCCCAACTAGACGCCTTGCTAGTGTATGTCCGACACTATCTCGCAAAATGTCAAAATAGGGTAAGGGCGCGCAATATACTTACGTTTTTTTTCGGGTTTTGTTTTTGATCGGGCAATTGCTAGGGATAGGTAGGACGGGAACGTTTTCCGTTCACAATCACCACTATTTACGGAGTCTACGACTATGACGAAAACCCCAACAATCGCCGAATTGCAAGCCAAGATTGCTCTTTTGGAGTCGGCGCAAGCCGCAAGCAACGCCGCAAGCTGCCAGATAATGAAGAACGGTAAGCTGCGAATCCGATCAAATGGCGCTCAAGTCGATGTTAATGCTGCGCAGTTCGCATTGGTACTTGAAAACCGCGGACCGGCGCTTGCAGTCCTCAAACGTCAAGTTGCTGCGCCGGTCCGCGATGAGGTGAGAGAAGGGCGTAACGGGGATTCCTACACTGTCTACCTTGCTGGCGATTGTGTGATTCACGCAAATCAGCAAGTGGCACAACGTGCGGTCGATTGGATCAAAGCGGCCAAGTCCTAACGTCGCCACAAGCTACGCCCATAATCGCATTGCGGTTGTGGGGGTTTTTTCGTGCGCCCTGGTCGCGATACAGTGCAAGAA
>Ga0070752_1000336_pt1 | contig 42307 bp, 78 predicted proteins | sample VirMetDEL_Aug_30_FD_77440 | JGI IMG/M metagenome (GOLD analysis project Ga0070752, IMG submission 77440) | Aqueous microbial communities from the Delaware River and Bay under freshwater to marine salinity gradient to study organic matter... | ecosystem: Environmental > Aquatic > Marine > Coastal...
GGGTCGAATGTTTGGCGCTGATTGCAGCCAAGCAATAAAACAAAACCCCGCCTAGGCGGGGTTTTATCTATAACACTACAGCTTACACGTGGTCGCGGTACGCTGCTGAGAACGGATAGCGGAACTCGACGCCGCTGATCTTGTACTCGCAGGGTACTTCAACCTTCAGGCCCTTCATCTGCGGGGCCAGTGGGCGCCACGGAATCGGGTTAACCATGCCGAGGTTTTCCTCGTTCAGCTCGTAGGCCATCATGCGATCGTTGCCGCCAACACCGGCACCTTTCAATTGCAGGCGTGGCGCTACGCGCGGCGCTTGGCCGGTCAAGCTGGTGTAAAGGTTGTTCTTGAGGAAGAACTCCAGCACGGTAGTGTCAGTGCCGGTATCCATGCGCTTAGAGCTGATCTGAGCATAACGGGAGCTATCCAGAACTAGCGTGTTAGGCACATGCACGTTTGCCGAGTCTTCCCAGACTTTAACAAACAGGCCGTTCATATCGGCAACAATTTCAGCGCCGGTAGCGGTAGCCCAGTTAACGACCGAGTTATCGACAGCTACGTTTGCACTGTTAAACAGGCCGGTCATGCCGCGTTCGCTGTCGCCAAAGTACGCAACGCGCTGGGCATGCTCTTGGCTACCACGGAAAGCAGTGCGAGCCTTGGTGGTATCCAGCGGGATACGCATTTGCTGAGACTTGCGCAGTTCGTCCAAGGTGTAGCTGTAGCGGTTGCCAGCGTAGCCCAGCGGCACGCTGGTCTTGGTGGCATTCAGCGACACATCCGGCAGATCGTCAGCGCTTGCGCCAATGAACTTGCCAAGGGTTACGGCGTCATAGCTGATATAGTCCCAGCTATCGGCCCATTCCGGCACGTTAGTGTTAACCGGCACCAGCTCGGCAAAGTTAATGTTGGTGTACTTGGATTCATAAACGGTCGATTCCAAGCTGGCCAGCTGGCTGTTATAGAATGCTAAGCCGTCATCCACGGTCGGCAGTCCGTCCATAAAGGCAACGGTGCGCGCTTCATCAAGGGCCACGGTGATTTTATTACGCTGCATGTTAGCCTCCGATGTTCAGCGAAATTTTAGCCAGAGCGCCAGCGCCAGCCGAGGAAGTCCACTTAGCGTCAGGAATCAGCACGGCCAGAGTCGCGCCAGCGCCTACGACGTTAGAGAACTCGCCCTGATTGGTGCCGGTGCCGTCGCTAACTACCAGATAAACCGGCTGATCTTTGGTCACAGCTACGCGAGCAGTTACCCAGATCTCACCGGAAGTCAGCACGCTGAAATCGCGCTTGGCTTGAGCGCCAAAGGTTTCGCCGCCAGCGTAAGCGCGGTTCAGTTCGCGCACTGCAACGCCTGCAAAGTTGGCAGCGGTAGACGCGGCCACCGGTAGCTTACCGCCGTTGTCGCCGTCAGACACAACGCCGTAGCCATACGGGATATTATCGGTGCCCTTGTTCAGCTTAGACACAATATTTGAAACTTGGCCACTTGACACCATGCCACTGTATGCGGCGGCGTGGTCGATGGCATTCCCACCTTGAACAGCCATATCACACCCCCTTATGAGCGTTGGCTAATTTCTGCTTGTAAGCCTCAAACGCGCTTGGCTTGGCGTCTTCGGTCTTGGTTACGGTTGCAGCGTCTTGCGCCAGCTGCGCGTGCTGCTGAGAAACAGCGGCGTCGCCGGTTTCCTTTTCGTCTTCTTCATCTTCGGCCTTTTCCATCTGGGCATCGAAGGCGGCTTCAACGTAAGCGTCTGACTTGTCGGCCCACTCTACCTTGGGGCGAGCTACAGCCAAAGCTGCGCGCATGATGCCGAGCGGCGAAATGCTGTCGCAAGAAAAGGACTTGCCTGCGATCTTGCGCGCGTTTTCGCTGCACTTGATAACGGCAGCAACGGCAGACTGAATAGCCTCGTCACTGGTCTTGGCTTTCAGTTCTTCAACTTGCTCTTGTGCTGCGTCAGCGGTCGCTTGGGCTTTGTCTGCCTTCGCTTGCGCCTCTGCGGCTTGAGCTTTCAGGCGCTCGATAGTGTCAGAAACAAGCGCGGCGGTGGCCTCGTCTTGCACTTCAACCGAACGGCCCGAATCCAAAACGACTTTATGGGTCATTGGTTTATCTCCGGGTTTTTGGTCAAAAACGCGAGCACTGGCACCGGCCCTTGCTCTATCTACTAGCGCAACATGGTTGATGCGAATATCGCGCTGAATGTAGTCGTATGATTCGCCGTCTTCTGTCGTGCCTGCGACCTTTTCGTAGACGGCGGTGTAACCTGCGGAAAGCTCGCACTTGCCGGACTCGATAGCGGCGATTGCGTCAGCGTCCTTAACGATTAGGTCAGCCTGCACGAAATCGCCATCTTGACGGCCAGAGCCGCGCACAACGCCTACCGACACCGCTTTGTAGTTCTTGCTGTTCACAAGCCCTTTCGGGTGATTGATAGTGACGTCTGCGCCTTCGTAGCTGGCGAGTGATGCGGCATCAAATACCTGATCAGGCGCGCGATAGACGCGGATTATATCGGAAGGCTTGCCATCAAGGCCTAGCTCGCTCGCTAAATATTCCTGAATTCCGGTACGCGCTACGCGACCGGGAACGCGCAAAAAACCCTCGTCGGTGTATTCCCGACGGGTGACTTGGTAGCTTGCGCGGTCGTAAACGGTTGCTTTCATTAAATAAGCCTTGGCGTTTGTTAAATGATAACCAATATCAACACTATTTGTAAACGCCGACAGCGACCTCGCCGCGCTCTTGGTTGCGCTTTACTTGTCTGGCGCTGATCGGTTTGCTTGTGCATCGACAGTTAAAATCTTGCCCCGGCTTGATAGCCTCGCCGTGCTCGCTCGACGGTAGGTTATCCCAGCGGTATATCCCTTTGCCGTACGCTGTCACCTTGTTAGCGATCTGTTCGTGACGATGGCGCACACGGCTATCGTCCGAGTCAATCCACTGAAAGTATTCAAACCCCGCGCCGCGCTGCTGAAACTCTGCAAAATCACCAGCCAGCTTTGCCGACTGGTCGCGCGCGATCATCTTGGCGCGCCGTTCAGCCACGCCAAACTGATCTACCAATAGCGACACAATAGCGCCGGGGCGATTGCCTGCGCGGGCATTGGTTAGAACGATATTGCCCACGTTATCTAGGTACTGGGCTGATATAGATGTGATTAGCTGCGCGTTCTGCTGTGTAGCCGCCTTGCTGTATTCCTGCAAATTGACGTTGCCGGTAAAAACGTCGATACCGGCCTGCTTTTTTAGGTCGCGCACCGACTTGGTTAGCGAGGTTTTTACCACTTCTCCGGCCAGCTGGACGGAAAACGCTTTAACCGCTGGCGAGTCAACCCACTTAGCGCGCAGCGCATTAAGCGCAATAAGCAGGGCATCAGCCCAGCCGTCGAAGGTTGGCGCGGCGTCCTGCACATATTCCGGCGCATACTGACGCAAGACTGGCACAAGCTGCGCATCAATGTCCTTTTTGATCATGCGCAGCATGCGCTGTAGCTTGGCGTTATACGTTACCGATATCGCGGTCATCTTCGCCGTCCAAGTCTAAAAGCGGGTCTTCCGACTTCTCTAGCGCCTCGATATCGCTGTCGTCAAACTGGTATAGCTCCTCTCCTTGCAAGCGCCGCTGCACTTGGCTGATAGTAACCACGCCCGAGTCAAGGTAGATAACGTCGGTTTCTGCCTTGGCCTTGTTCGCTGCCGCCACCTCTTGCGCGCTAGGCTGGTTAAACGGGTTCCAGATGTAATTGTAAAGCTCCGGAAACTCGCCAAGCGCTGAGCGAACCATAACCTCGTCGATCATGCGCAAAGCCGGGTCTACTTGAAGCTGGCGCTTGCTGCTTAGCGAGTTGTAGTAGTTGGTCAAGTCGCCTTCGCCAGTGGCGTTCAAGCCTTTAGCTGAGGTGCCGAAAAGGCGCGTCACCGGAATATCAGCCGCGCCACTAATCCAAGTCATCAAGGTTTCAAACACTGGCGACACGCCGCTAAGGTTTAGCGTGTTCCGCTGGTAGTCTTCATCGCCATCCAGTAGTGCCATATTGATAATGCTTTTCATTTGCGAGAAAAGCGCATAGCGCTGCTGGATTAGCTCGTCTTCACCGCTGGCTAGTTCATTAGCCAAGTTTTGACGCTTGATAACGTCCACGTTGGCTTCTTGCATTAGCTCCGCAATCCCGTCCTTGCTGGCGACGATATCCATGATGTCATCCATGCACTTGCGCAGCTCAGAGTCACCCCAGCCTTGCGTTTGCGCACGCTGGCGGCGTGGCAACTTAGCGCCGTTAAAGCGCGCAATGTGCGACCAATGCACGCGCTGCGAGCCGCCGTTAATAGTATAGAACTCGGGCAGCATGTAGTTTGCCGCCAGAATATTTGTCGTGTTCAGGTTTAGCGGGCCGAGTTCGAAACGATCGAGCGTCAAAAGCCGTTGCAGGCTTCCGCGCTTCACCTTGTTCATGTTTAGCGGCTTATCTAGCGGCTGGTCGGTCAGCATAAGAATTGCGCCGCCGCCATACAGACGCGCCCAGCTAACCGCCTCTGCTACTGCCGCCTGTAGCTGAATTTTATCCTCGTAGGCGCGCACATCGTCTGCGCCGTCCAATTTGATCGTACGCCACTCGCGTGTCATGTCCTCCGCTGGGGCGTCCACTATCTGGCGTGCAAGCCAGTTTGTTTGATAGGCCGCATCTAGCTGCTGGAAGTCGTTAAGCACGCCAAAGGTAAAAATGTTATGCGTGCGCTTAGCTTTGTCTGTGCCAAGTCCTGACACGACATTAGCTAAGCCGTCTAGGGTTTTGTTTCGGTCGGTCATGGTCTTAGCCCTGAATGATATTCGTTATCATAGCATGTCGCGCAGACTCTTGGAGTACCGCATCTGGATAGCCTTGTCCAAGGCGTAACGGATAGCGTCAATGTAGTGGTTATTTGCGTCAACAATGGCCGGAAGAATATCCTTTGTCAGCCTGTCAACCTTGTAGCTGTAGTCGGTAAACTCCTGCGCCACCGGCCTGCATCTTTCGTGAACTACTATCTCGTCGAATGACTTCATAAAAGATATTCCGTCTTCTACGCTGCCTTTCCATTTCTTAACGGCGGCAATAAAGGGCAGACCGTTACGGCGAAGATAGCTAATAGACTCAGGGCGTGCGCTGTCTGCGCGTATCACCGTCTTTTTTGCGCTTGGGATTTTGGCGCAAATAAAAGTAGCCGTATCGTCAAGCTCTAGGCCTACCTTTCCAGCACACCGGCTAACGTACAGCTTGCGGTCGTGAATGAAGCACTCGACGGCTGCGGTAGGGTCTTGGCTGAACCCGAAGTCCAGACCGTTGTAAGGCCCATCCCAGTCGCTTTGCGGCTCAAACTCGCCGGTGCGCCACTTACCCTTAAATACCTGCGCGTCGCTGTGCTCAAGGTATGCGCCTTCCCATACGTGCGCGTATTCCTCTGGCGACATGCGGTCACGGTCGCCTAGTCGCTGTTCGTTAAGTACGTCAGGGAACCACGGGTTGTCGCTGTAGTTCATCTCGACGATGCAGGCACGCTCGGCTTGGCTCTGCCTAAATCGCGCGTCTACCGGGCTGCCTTTTCGCTTCGGGTTCCAGATCACCCACACTTCTGACTTTGGCGCGCGAATCGTCGGCAGCAGCTCAATCCAAGCGTGCTCAGGCACATCCTCGGCTTCCTCGATAATACAAAGGTCAACCTGTGCGGTTGACTTAACGCTGCTTGTATTGTGGCGCAAGCCTTTGAACAGAAAGTCCGTGCCGTTCTTGCCGCGTATGTAGTCTACGCCAACCTCATAAGCAGCCTCTAGCCAAGGCTCTGACGCGATGGCGTTTTTTAGCTCGGCGTGGAAAGACTCTTTGATGCTGCCCTGAAACTCACGCACACAAAGAATGCGCAGCGGCTCGACAATCCCCCAGACAGCCGCCATCTTGGCAAAAGAAAACGACTTGGCGGAGCCTCGCCCACCGTATGCGCAGCGATATCGCAGCTCGCCACGCGGTTTGCTGAATACCTTAAGCAGCTTTGGCGGCAGGCGTACCTTAACCTTCGTCGTCATCGTCTGGGCCGCACAGCGTAATAATGCTAGGCGTCATACTCCCATCACTAGACACATGGTCGATTACCTGCTTATCAAGCCCCATTAGCTTAGCTTGCCCCATTACGGCAGACACGCCTGCGGCAACCTGTGGGCGCTCGCCGCCTAGACTGGTTTCGTAAAGAACCTCCAGCTTGTCGTAAAGCTCTTTCGCTGTGACTTTGAATTCTTCCACAAGAATCCCCTTTAATTCGTCCATATACTTGATCGTTTCGGGGTGATGCAGCTCGCGGGAGGCGTTAACCGCCATCCAAGGGGCAACCTCTGCGTGCCCTCTAACCTGTGCCCATATCTCGTCCGCGCGCTTGCCGGGTGCCATGATCATCTGCCGAGCGAATTCCCAGCGGCGCTGCTGGGCTGGCTTGCGGTCAGGCTTTAGCGCTGCTGGCATAATGCCGCACCAATTCAGGAATGCGCGTAGCGGCGAAAAGCACTATGCCGCCGTGAGTGATAACGCCGCCGATGTTTGGCGAATAGCCTTGGGCAATGTCCATTAGAAGCCAGAACGCGCCAGCGGCCAGCATCATGAAAGATATAGACTCGGCAGGCTTATCCCAGAACATCACGGCACGCAGATAGTCCAAGCTGCCAACAATGATGGCTAGGCAGAAAAGCGACTCAACCAGCATTATAAGCGTCAGCCCGCCAAAGGTCGCCCCGGCAAATGCGCCACCAAAGAAAAAACCAACGACAGAAATCGCGCTCATTTGTTAAACCCGCGTTCACCCAACAGCGCGATGGCCTGCCGCAGAGCCGGGATAATGTTCATTGCTAAAAGGCCGATAAGGAAGGCTACGCCATACTCTGACGCGCTATCTGTTGGCAGCGCGAAGTGAGCGATGGCTAGAGGCGTTGTAAAAATAGAGCACGAAAACCCAACCAAAACAGCGGCGGTCGCTTGCTTTCTGGTCAGGTCTTTAAGGAAAGTTAGCGACAGGATAGCGCCGACAAAACCGGCAAAGGCTGACAAATACTTGGCTGCAATGGCCGTGCCTGCGGTCTCTATGGGCATTGGTAAGCGCTCGTTAAACATAACGGTATTATGCCAGATTATACCGAATGCAGGCGATGATGGCGAATTGAGAGCAAAAAGAAACCCGCCGTAGCGGGTTTTTTATTTTAGCCGTCGCCGTCGCCGTAGCCGTAGCCGGAGCCGTAGCCGTAGCCAGAGCCAGAGCCGTAGCCGGAGCCGTCGCCGTAGCCGTAGCCGGAGCCGTCGCCGTAGCCGTAGCCAGAGCCAGAGCCAGAGCCAGAGCCGTAGCCGGAGCCGTCGCCGTCGCCGTAGCCGGAGCCGTCGCCGGAGCCAGAGCCGTAGCCGTCGCCGTCGACTACAGGCTTATTCAGCTTTGACATTTTTAGCGCCCTCAATGCTTTTGATTGCCTTATCGCTGCAAGGAATTAGCTCGATAGCTTCAAGCCACACACTTTCTACAGCCTCGGCGATCTTGCTTTGATCGTGCTTAATGCCGTGATTTGCGACAGCGCTTAAGCTGATTGACTCTGATGCGTGCCAGCGCCACATACGGCGCGCGTTAATCACAATTACTTCGTTGCCTGATTTTTGTGCGATCTCGCCAAACCACACGCCAGCGGAATAGGTGCGCACAATGCATTTGCGGCCCACCATTGCGCTAAGACCTGCCTCAGTGACCTGTGCCTGCGCACCGCTAAACATTGCGGCGATCTGCTTTAACTCGCCGAAAGTTAGATTATCAATATTGCTCATTTGCTTTGCCTCCCAAGGCTTTTGTGTTTTGCAAGCGCACTATATGGCGGAAATTTGTTTGGCGCAAGCGTTTTTAACGCAAAAAAAGCCCCGCCGAAGCGGGGCAAGTGCGCTGGGGAGCGCTATGGGGTAGCAGGCCGTAATTACCGCCACGGCTCGGGCGGGAGGTGATGGTCAATTATACAAGGCCACCATCAACAACCGCAAGCACCGGGTTATCATGCGACGGGCTAAACCCCAGCTCGTAAAGGGCTAGCAGCACTAGCCCTTGATCTTCAACAGCAAGGCAATTCTCTACTTCCATCTCGACAAGCCCTAGCTCGTCGTCGATAAAGTAGATCATGCCGCGCATCAGGCGAAACAGCCCCAGCGCCATTCGCCATCTTTGAAGCGGTAGCGAATGATAAATGAACCAATACGCCAGCATTCGAAGCCGCTCGAAAGCGTGACATGAGTCAATACGCCAAGATAAACCTTCTTCTTGATCTCTTTCATGCTTGCGCCTCCTTGCCGCCGAGCCATTCCAGTTCGTGCGGCTTGATAATCCACGCCCATTCGATCACGTCTATAGGTGAATCGCTATTGCCGTGCAGGTTGCCCCACTCGTTAGAGTTGCCGACCAAGATCAAGCCTTGGCGAGCGGTACGCAAAAGCATACCGGGCGCGATGCTGGCTGGCTGGCCTTGGAACCATTTAGGCTTGGTCATTTGGGCGTGCCTCTAATGTTTCTATTGGGTCTAACTTGCAATCCATGCAAGACTGCATCCGGCCAGATACATCATACCAATCACTCCGGCCAAACTTCGGCTTTTCTTCATACCAAAACCAAACTCCATCAGCATCCATAGCCACCCACTGCGCCCACTCCGGCGCATCCTTCCAGTCTGGCTTAACCATTCTCGCGCGCCCCCATGAAAGTAACCAGCGCCCCAAGCGCTAGGTATTCGTAGCTATTGGCCAGTGCCATTAAAAGCGAGCCGCTAGAGGCATGGCCAACCGCAAAGCTGTAGCCGCCAAGCACTAAGCCAACAACGCCCATTGTCACCATTGTGTATTTCATTTTGCTGCCCTCATTCGTAAAACTTGCCGCCAATGCAGTGAATCAGCGTTCTTTTTCCGTTCGCATACGTTATGTCATGCGTGTGCGTCCATGCGCTAGGGCTGTCGTCGTTGTAGCCCATGCGCATCTTGGATGATGTGCCAACCGAGTGCGCCCCGTCAACGATTTCCGCGCCGTGCGAGTGACCTTTCGTCACCTTTGCGCCAACATTGGCAAAGCCACGAGTACTGCCGCGCGCCCCGTTCGGCCCTTTATGCCCGTGGTAGCCAAACTCGATACCGTGACGCCGAAACGACTCCCCCGGCGCAAGCCAGTGCAACCCGTCCAGCCCTAGGCGCTCCATCCAGTACCTGAACGGGTCGCAATAGCCACCTTCGTGAATGGCGCGCAGCATCACGGCCTTTGTTTCGTGAAAAACGAGCGCGTTCTCTAGGTCGTGCGCGTGCTCGGCCTTCTCAAGCCACTTAGTAAAGTGGTCATGGTGATTGCTGCCTACCATTACAACCTTTGGGGCCATCTTAGCTACTCGCGCCATATACTGCGCGGTTACTTCCAGCTCCTTAAGGACGCTAGACTTTTTGCGCGAGTAGCGTGCGAAGCGCTCAAAGTAGCCGCTATGATGCGACGCCGAACCAAAGTTAAGCACATCGTGGCATACGATGGCCTGAGGCTTGATCTTGCGCGCTAGATGAGCGGTAGCATCCAAAACCGACTTATCGGCAAGCTCAGCATGGATGTCTCCCATGACCAGTGTTGATGCTGGCCTAGCCGCTTTGCTGCCATGCGCCGAATATTCGCGGTCAAGGTCGGTAAACGCGCCGTTACTTGTCGGGCAGATATGGCGCATGTGCGTTCTGTTGCCGTCAATCTCCACAACAACCGCGCCAAGCGTGTGATGGAATGCGCCCTTAGCGCCTGCGTTCGTGTCGCTGTATTGCGGAACGGTACAGGCCCCGGTGGTCATAACCATTTTGGCAGGAACTCCTGCCGCCGTGGCGACCGACTGTAGTGCAATTTTGGTGTGCCCAATGATTGCGTGCTTTGTGCCGCTAACGGTAAGCCAGCCTTGCAGCGGGTTAATCGCGGTCGGCTGCACCTTGATATCTGCCAGCAAGACAAGATTACGCGCCAAATCCGAGCGACTGTCCATCAGATACTGACTAAGCCTAGCGTCCCACCAGTCGACTGGAGTTTCGTCTTGGCGGGTCGGGTTGCGGTAGCGCATTGGCACGACGATTAACTGCGCGGAACGCTCAAGGCAGTACGCCTCAAGCGACTTCAAGAAAGCAGCGTGCGCCTTTGTCGCGTTCACTGCCGCTGTTACCACGAAGCGCTTGCCGTTGATAGGCTGCGCCTTTGCTTCTGTAACATGCCCTCGGTTTTCGTGAAAGGTTACGCCGCACCCCTTACACCGTAGGCGGCGAAAGCCGCCCCGGTAAGAGTGCGTCCCGTGCTCTGTGTTTCCACATTCCGGGCAGGCGATCATTATTCGGCGTCCTTTACTACGCGGTAGGCGATTATGTCCTCAGGTAAGTCATCATGATGCCAGTCAAAACCATTAGCAACAAGACCGCTACTTACAGTGCCGTTTCGCAGTTCAATCATTACGCGATAACCCGGGACAGGACACTCCCCGCCATTCCAAACAATCCAGTCGTCTGCGCTGCTGATAGTATGCCGACCAACCCAATGCGGGACGCCGTTATCCTCGTTCACCTTACTAATCGCCGCGCTAACCTGCTCAGCGCCTAGGCCGTGTTTGCGGACGGCTTCGGTGATGGAGTCGTCTTTGGCGGCGCGGGCGGCAATATCCAACTCGCACAAAAACAGCGCATTGGTGGCGACATGCGCCCAATGACTTAGGCCTGACTCAATGTCAGCGGCCTCGCCGCGCTCGATAGCGTTCATGTGACGATAGAGAGCATCCTTATAGCGTTCTGCGCCGTTATCCACTGCTCGCCAAGAGTGCGCCTCGTACTTCTTTGCGCCAAATCCAAGAACGTCAACCACTGCCGACAAGGCCTCCCGGCAGCCGCCCATTAATAAAGACCACTTAGGCTTTCCGCCGTCGAATTTTAAATCTTTTTTGCCAGCCATTTTAATTCCCCTGCGTCATGTAGTATTGCGCGGCATTGGCCACGGATTGCCGCGCGATATGAATCCACGCTGCGCCGACGATCAATACCGCCAGCGTCAAACCGGCAAGCACTTTCATGTGCTCACCCCATCAACATAAACAAAGTAAAACCAAACTAAGATCATGCTATTGCCCTCTTTTTGTCCTGTGTCCGTGGACTATAGACGCTCTTGCTAGCGTGTCAAGCCTAGCCCGTGTTTTTCTGCTCGATAGATGGCGCACTTTAAAGCGATATGGCTATCAACACCGATAGCCAGCGCCGCCAGCTTATAGCAGACGCCAGACTTTACCAGCTCATAGGCAAAGGCGAGGTCTGCTATAGGGATGGTGCGCGGGCGGGGTTTCATTTGTCGGCCTGCAAGGCTAGCTCAAGCACTGCAATCCGCGCATCCTTCTCTGCCATAAGCCGCTCATGCTGGGCTACAGTCATAAGCGGCTGCGGTTGCCAGTCGGCCATCCATTGCGAAAACTGCTTGTAGATTTTGTAACCCGCCTCCGGGTGCGCAACGGCATACGCCACAACCTCAACCGCTTCACCGTCGGTAGGCGTGACAGGATCACCAAATACAGCATCAGCCTGCGCTATAACCGAATCCATGCGCGCCTGCCTGCCAGCGCGATAGCCGCCCATTGCCTGACGGTGCTGCTCAACTGCGTCAAAAGCCAAGTCTCGCAAGTCCTGTAGCAGCTCGCGGTCAACCAGTAGTTTGTCAGCCATCACTCACCTCCGGTGGCGAACGCAATCCGAACGCCAAACATGAAATTAGAAACAGCAGCGCCAGCCAAACACCCAGCTGGCAAGCTGTGAATCAGTGCGCCTAGCGCAATAACTGAGCCCGTACAAAGCACAACATGAACCATAAAAGCGTTATCTTTTGTCATTACTCACCCCTTTTGACACTACTTCTTGTTTAAATTTCTTCTTACAGTTCTTGCAGATAAAGCCAGCATTCCCAGCATTGCGTTTCTCGCACCGAACACCAGCAAGTAGCCAGCAAGGCTCGTCGCTGTGATTGCTCATCACTCACCCCCTTTTGGTGTAACCCGCCACGCTGACACATAGCGAATCCGGCTACTGCCCTCACGCCAGAACAGGCGACCATAAACGCGAACCTTTAAGCGCCCGTCTGGCATGGTTTTGAGTACGTCGCATGGCATGTGGTATTCGCGGTCGTTGCAGCCGAGTACATGACGGCACGCAAGGCGGTGGGTTGCTGTTTCTTTGCTCATGATTCACCCCCTTCCTCATCGCCAATCGGCGGCGACTCAGCTACAACCCGGCAACTATCGCAGCCGGACGAGCATGCGCCGCAGTAGGTTTTGGTTGGCTTTGGCGCTACAGCGAGCGCTGCGCGGTAATCATGCGCAACGTCCTCACAAATATCAGCATGGCCTCTCGCAAGCTCAACTTCCCCGTTGAAAGCAAGCTCAGCGATCATTTCCAAGGTCGGCTCAACCGGCACAAGCGCGTGGCCTTCCGGCACGGCTTTGGCCTCCAACTCAGCCATGCGGGCCTTGAGCTGATCAATTATCGGGGTGTGCGGCTTTTCCAAGCAGAGCGTGTTTATAACCCACTCTGCTATTTCCTCGTCATGCCGATCTGGCTCCTGCATCGCCATGCTAATAGCGTGCAAACACTCCTCAAGATCGACTATTCGCGCCTTGAGCTGCTCAATCGTGCCGTTCTTGATCGTCAGCGCGGTTTTTAGCTGGGTGATTTCGTCGCGCAAGTCGGGAACATGGGCGGCCTCAATCTCGACGGCGTGCAGCCTGCCTAAAACTTCTCGCACCGCATCGCCGCAATGCTTAGACAGCCAGCTGCCCTCGCCAGCCATATCGGTTAGGTACTTAATCGCATCTTTGGTTTTCACTATTCACCCTCCAGCTGTTCAGGCTTGACGTAGCGATAAACCGAGTAGCGCAGCATTGGGCGACCATTACCTCGATACACAATGCTATTTTGCGCCCCTAGGTATGGGTTCAGAATCCAGCCTTCCTCTTGGCAGTTGTCGCGCAGCCAATCCTCATAATCCTTTCTCCCGCAATGCCTCTCAGGCGCAAAAACCTCCCTATCTTCGCTCACTTTTTTAAGTCCGACGCGCTCCGGGTTTCGCAGCTCAAAACTTACTGGCACTTCACCCATTCCAGTTATGGCCTCGGCAAAATCTGAGTAGCCCATTTCGACGGAAACGAAACGCTGACGCGACAGGCTGTCTGTAACTTCAATTAAGATTGCCTTCTTTCCGCCGCCATAAGTGGGGCGAGAAATAGTAATTTTTCCTTTAAGCATGGCTTTCTCCCTCCAGCTGCTGCGCGGGGTCGTACACCCGGCGCAGGATTTCGCAAATAGTCATCTTGCTACCCTCTTTTGTTATCTAACGCCAGCGCACTATGTCGCAGGCGCTTATAGATTGCAAGCGGTTTTAGACGTTTTTCTTGTTAATCCGACGCCGTTCGTCGCTGCACTTCTTTTGCTGCTTACGGCTGTGCGTGTTGCGCGAATTGCCGCAAATCTCGCAGCGAGCGCAAAGGCCGTTTGTGTAGTCTGGGGTTGGTTTTTCGTTATTCATCTGCCAGCTCCTCCACTGCGTCCGTGGCCCAAATTTCCACGGTTAGCTTATGCTGCGGTCGCAGCCATTCCTTTAGCATCTTGTCGCCATCAATGCGCTGCGCCATCCACTCGCCGAAAGCCCTAAGGCCTCCGAAGGCCGCAATCATGCCGTCAGCGTCTGCCTCAAATGCGTCGTCAAACTGCGCGATCAACTTCTCCGCCTTCGCGTGAATCTCGCGTGCGCGTGCTTGTTTGCTGGTCATTCTACCCCACCCCCGATCAGCGCAAAGCCCTCTTTTGCCAGCAAAACAACAAGCTCGGCGCGTTCTTTTGCGCGCAAGGTGCGCGCCTTGGCCGCTTCCACATCTTCCGCATCAATAGCGCGGATTCGGTCGCGCAGCTCGATCACGGTAGGCTTTCGCAGCTTTTCGGCGAGGCCTGTAACCTTCTTTACTTCCGCCGCCAACTCGATACGCGTCCTTTCCCGCTCCCACTGGTCGCGCGTAACGATTGCAGCATCCCAGTCATCAGCCTTACAGGTTAGTGCTCGCTGGGATCTAAAGTATAACAACCTGCTTGAAAAGTCCCACTCATATTCGCCACGTTTTGGCGGGGCCGGAAGGGCGCCGCTAGTGAAATGCACTGCCAGCTCGTTTTTGTCTTGAGTAGCAACGCTGCCAGCGGCAGGCCACTCGGCAAGCTCTCTCGCCAAAATCTCTACTAGTTTCATCTTTCCACCTCTAATTATTGGTTATTCTTCGTCGTCGATATCGACACCGACCAGCGCAGCATAGGCATATAGCCGGTCAATTTCAAGCGGTTTTAGCCTGCCTTGTCGTGCTCGCAGCGGCGAAATGTCGGCCCGCTTGCAAATTACCTCAAGCGGGTGGCCTTCTTTGATTAGCGCTGTTAGGACTGGATGCATCGGTGCTTACCTTTTGGAATTGTGACTGCATCGTGGGGCGTGTAGCGGTTGGATATTCGCCGCTGCACAACGCTAAGCGACAACCCGTTAGCCGCGCCGTAACGCTCCCACAGTTGACGCACTGTCATGGATTCGCCGCGATATGTCAAGCGGCCAGCCTCAAGCGCGCAGATACCGCTAAGCGGCTGAGGCTTGCGGAAGATCGGCCAGTGAAGGCCGTATTCTTCCGCTAGCTGCTTAACCTGCTGCGGGTTAAGGCGAAGCTCTTTAGCCGCCTCGGTCTTCGTCTTGCGCGCCGCTATGGCCTCCTGCATGTACTGCTTAACGGTGCTCATGGCTTGCGGTAGCCTTTGGCGTAAAGGAAATCCGATAGCGTGGCGTTAGTAGCGAAGGCCTCGTCAATATCGGCATATAGCTGGTCTAGCTCGCGTTGTTCTTGGGTTTTTATGGGGCGGAAGCTTGAAGGGAAGTGTTCCACGGTTATGCTGTTTGCGCCTTGAATTACTGCGCAATCTCGCCAACTGCACCTTCCGCGGTGAACAACAGTTACTTCCTCCCACATGCTTTCGCCTACCAAATACTCACAAACCGTACCCACCGGCGGCAAACCATCCTCGGGGCCGCGCCATTGTGGCCGCATCTCGATAAGCTTTTCGCTCGGCAGAGCGAGAAGAGGCGTCCAGCATTTAGTCTCAACCCACAGATAAAAACCTTTGCCGATCTTGTACCAATCGCCAGTTGCTTCTCCAAAATGAGAAGCACCCTCCGGCGCCTTGCTCCAGTCTGGTTTGGTCATTGGTTTTGCTCCTTTCGGAAGATGGCCAACACAAGCAGGCCGATAGCTACGATTAAAGCAAAATACTTGGCGCCGTCATTCGGCGCAGTATTCGCCAGCAGCAGCCACAAGCAGGCGAACATATTGTATTTGTCGGTTTTGTTCATTGCTTTTGCTCCATAACGCATACGCCATAATGATTGGAATCTATCAACCGGCCAATAGTGGAACCAACCGCCGCACCGATCAGCGACGAAAAAATCATAACGAGAATAAAGTCTTTCATTGCTTCTGCTCCTTCTTCGCCTTTGCGTGGGCGATGGCGTTGTCGAATAGGCCTAAGACGGGAAGGCCGCTCCCAGGCGAAGTCTTCCAGTAGTCGGAATGAATCGCCATGCCGACGGCCAGTCCTTTGTAAAACCCGCCGTTTCCGCCAATATCCAAGTCATCTAAAGCACTCACAAGCAATTCGCACACTCGCTTGCTTGCCGCTGAATTATTCATGTTGAACATTGCAAAACCCTCATTTTCTTATAGTGGTTAGCCGCCACTATACAAGCTGGCGGCGCGGTGTCAATGGTTAAACGCGGTTAAATGCAGTAACGCGCAAAGTGCCCCCCGGCGTATCCTTCATCAATTCGACCGCCTTTCTCTTCGCCTCCGCAAGCACAGCATCCGAATCGGGTAGCCATGAGCGATACGAGGCAATGCAATGCCAGTAAGAAAAACTGCCTGTTCCGTCTTCGTGGAACTTCTCAAAGGCAACAAAGTAAGTCCGTTTGATCATTTTTCATCACTCCGCAAACAGCTCAACACAGCACTACCAGCCCGACGAACCTCGACGCACTCGATACCGTGGCCGGTATCCCATAAGTAGACGCCCTGCTTCGACATTGTTCCGTAAAGACAGATAGCGAAGTAAGCAGCGCCAAGCCAAAACAGCGCAGACAGACCTGCGTCCTTTATTTTTTCGATGTTCATTTCATTCCTCCCTTGTTAGTCGGCATAGCGCCAGCTATAAACGTTGCCGCCGTTCCAGTCTACGTGCTGTTCATTTGCGCGATAAGCATTGCCGCTAATAAACTTAACTTCAACCTCCCGCCCCGCCATCGGTTTGCTATCGCTGAGACAGCGCCAAACCTTATCACCGCTCGATTGTGTCACGCCTATGCCGTGAACCTCCCGCACAGCCTCGCCAATGAGCTTTGACAGCTCGGGCCACTGGGTAGTGGTAATTTCTTTGGTAACTTTCACGGAAAGCGTGTTGCCTTCATCAACTACCCATGCAAGCCTTTCGTCGCCCTCCATGATACAGATAATGCCGGGGCGTTTTGTCATGGTCATAATTTCATCTCCGCTAAATCCTTGATCATTTTGTCAACCTTTGCCGGATGAAGCCAAGACCGCAGCGTCATAACCATAACGAATTCAGCGTATGCGTCCGGGCTGTTTTCTTTGTGCCATAGCGCAGATTGAGCCATAGCCTTTATTTGCTCATTGGTGTATTTGCTCATATCTGCTACCCGCGTGCCTTAGCGATGGCAGCGATGGCCTTTGCGTACATCTCGCCCTCATGGTCACCAAGCTCCAGCCGGTCAGCAATACCAGCCAACGCCTCAAGCAAATCAGGTGCGGCGGCATCTACAGGGTCGGTCAAGCATCCACCCGGGAAAGGCTGATAACCATTCCCATTGGTTCCGTCGTATTTGTTTGTCATTTCGCGCGCTCCTTTAGCATAGTGTCGGCCACCGCATAAGAAGAAAGCGCAAGCACATGCTCGCCAATGGTATGTCGGCTAGACAAAAGCGAGTGCATAGCCACCAGTGCAAACAAATCACGAAGCGTAACGTCGCTGGAAGCCGTAAGAGCTTCGCCAACCTTCTGAACGTCAATCAACTTAGGGTTTTCTCTGTTTTCCATCTCTACCACCTCTCTGTTTTATGTTGTCCCGCGCACTATACACACCCGCACGCAGTTGTCAATAGCTGTTTAGCGCTTCCTAGCCGCCAGCCTTAACCAGTAGCGCGTTAATAATCGCCGTTGCGGATACACCAGCCGCTTCAAACTTCGCAAGCACCTCCGCCGCCTCAGGCTGCAATCGAATGCAGTTCAGCTTGCGCCCACCTCGCTCGATCAGCTTCTTGTCGTATGTCGCTACTTTTTCGGCGTTGGTTTTCATTGTGCGCCCTCATAAGTGCGCCCCCGGCGCTTGGTTGTTAGTTAAAAACTTCGATCAGTTGGCAGTCTATTACCGTTATGCTTCCTCTGTCAGTGACAGCAACGCGGCCAGTTATCCCGTCTGGCAGGTCGTTATGCTGCATAAACTCAACAACCCGCCCTATTCTTTGTCCTATTCCCACGTTTATCAGGTCTCCGATCTTTACATCTGCGCCTTTGCGGCGCGTTGCGGTGATCATTGAAGAACCTCCGCTACTTCGACCATTTGCTGGCCTTTTTTGAGGTTCTGGAGCCGTGACAACACTACATTTACATCATCCCATCCGGTCATGGCTGAAAATTCGCAAGCGCTTAGAAATGTACGGCTTACGCGAAGGATGACGTTTGTCTTTTTGCATACGGTGTAGATGCTTTCTTTTTTCATCTTGCTAACCCCTTTTCTGTTTTTCGTTTCGATGCGCTCAGTATAGTCATCTAACTTTAGAGTGCAAGCGGTTTGCAAAAAAAAAGTGTGTGCTGAAAGCGTGTGCGCGTTTGCACACGGCACCAGCCGCTCTAGCACGGGCCTTTCAGCCGTTTTGTGTGCTTGTGTGCTGTGTGTGCTCCCCTCGCGCACGTGCACGCCCAGTCACGCCCGTGCACCCTATATATATATATATTAGTGTTAACACAGAATCTTATTATGGCGTTCACACCACACACCCAAACCGCGAACCGCGCACAGAGCACACAAGCACACAAAAACGCCGAAACCCGCGTGCTAGAGCCTCCGGCTGTGTGTGCTACGCTGCACACACTAGCACACACACAGCACACACACAAAAAACCCCGCACTTAGCGGGGTTTCTGTTAGACGTTTCTTAATCGCCCGTTCTGGTCTATTAGTATTAGACCTTCATCGCACATAGCCCTCAGACGGCCTACGGCGCGTTTGTAGGCGTCTTTTCCAATTGCCCTATATGGCGCACGGAATCGCAGCTTTTGCGCCGCCTCGCGCACCGTTAGGGCCTTCTCGCTAAGCACCTCGATGATGGCTGATTCTTCGGTTTTCTCGCCTGACTCGCCAGCGTCGTGCAGCATGGTGGTCAAGTGGGTAGCCATAACGTCAACCAACTGCATCGCGCCCTCGATCATGCCGTCGCCAATAATGTCCGGCACTTCGGTGCCGTCGGCTAGAGACTCGATCACGTGCATCACTGATGCAACCTTGAGGACGTGAGTCTCAAACTTGCCCAGCCAAGACACAGCTACCATATCGCCAGATGCCAACAGGTCGCCCATTCTGGCTTCCATTGCGCGGCGGTGTTCGAGGATTGACAGATAGCCGGTCGAAGTCGCGCGTAGCTGGACGGTGTCGTCTAGGCTCTTTTGCCTGCCGTCCACGTTGAAGGCCATGCGCTCGCTGTACTTCTGCACGCAACGCTCGACGGCGCGGCGGATTGGTAGCAGATCAGAGTCGCTAAGCGGCTCACCGTGCAGGGTGCGCACCCCAAGCATTGACGGCTCGCTAACGTACATGAAGCGCTCAGCAAGGCCGCTGCCGTTGGATGCCGAAAAGATACGCGCGCAGCTTCCCGGCTGGGCGACCAACACGATCGTTCCGTAAGCCACGCCTGAGAAGGTTTTGCGGTCTGTTCGTAGGCCGCTGACGTTTTCGCCAGCATAGCCCTTTAGTGCCAGCTCGTTAGTGCTGTGGAAATTGTTACCAGACGGGAACAGCGACATGAAGGCCGACTGCTCAGCTGAGGCGATACAGAACCGACCGTCCGCCCCGCTGGCAAGTGCGCGCTCAAGTGCCGCCGCCGTGGTGTCGGTCGTATTGCCGAAGGCGTAAAGCATTTGCGGATCTTCGTCGTCGATCTTGGCGTTGTACTGCGTGACGTACTCGTTGTGCGCGCGCATGGCGTCCTCGTAAGGGCGCAAAGCGACGTTCAGCAAGCGGCTTTTCTGAGTGGCTGGCGGCTGCTCGACCACGACGTAAAGGCCTGTCGCAATGGCGTCTGTTGAGCCTTGGTAGCGCACGCTGTAGTTGGTACACACCGAGGCAGAAGCCGAGCCGAGTATAGACATGAACGCCGACATTTCAGGAAATTCCAAGCAAAATGCAGCACGTTTGGCGAGCTTGCCGATCACGGTTTCGGCCAGTGGCTTAGGGATTCGTAGCGCGTCCGGCGCTTGCTCTTCTGGCTCTTCTGGTAGCACCATCGGCAGCGGGTGGAAGGTTACAGGCTCTTCCCATCCTGCTTGTTTTGCCATATGAACCAGAGTCCCCGCCGTGATGCCGCCACCCGACTTGAACGACGCCCACTTTTTGCGGTTTGCGGTCGGGTTGTTTTCGTCACTGCGTCTGCACCACTCGTCCCAAAGCTCGAAGCCTTCGCCATCGGTTGCTGCGTGAATCGCCATACCTAGGTTGATATAAACGTCGTAGTCCCTGCCGGGATTAGGGATAGCATCAACCATTCCGGCCAGCTGTTCGTGAGACAGGTTGTGATCTGCGCCGTCTACTGATACGCGAACAATGGCGGGGCGCTCTAGCAGCTTGATAAGCGCCTGCGGTGCGTCTTGTAGCTTGTCCGGCCAGCCAGCGTGGCGCTCGTATTCAAGGCCGCTTTTGTGCAGCGAGCCATAGCCGATCACAAAACCAGACGACTTAAAGTCGATGCCAGGATATTGCGGCAGACTACCGCGCAGCAGAACGTGAGCAGGCCGATTGTAGTAGATATGCCAGCCGCCGCCGCCAGTGGCTACGGTGAGCGTTCCTGACGACTTAAAGTCTATTCCGGTGTCTTCTACAAGCCGCTGGTAAGAAGCGCTACCACCGTTGCGCGGGTCTACGTCGATCACCAGATGATCGTCTACCAGCACGCCAAAGCCGGTGCGCATGGTCATGGCGATTACTTCAAGCTGGTCGTCACCCCACGTTGGCGCTAGTTGGTAGTTTGCGCGCCGAGGGTGTTTTCCGACAGCTTCGCAGTCTGGTTGCCCACAGGCGCAACTGCCGTCCGGGTTAATGTCGTGCAACTCAAAGACGCGAAACCCCGCGTCTTGATAGTCAAGAAAAGACTCTAGGTTTCCATTGAACTCAAAGTCCATTAGCTACGCTCCAAATAATCCGACAACTTCTTGAGGGTTTTATAGGTCGGGTTTGCATCTTTATTGTTGGCTACCTCGCGCACAGTGTTGTAGTGGATGCCGGCTGCTTGCGCCACGGCTTGCAAGTTACGGTCGGCTAGTGCCGCCCTGATTTGGTCTAGTGTTTTCATTGTGTTGTGGTTTTTTTGCTGTTTTGGTGTTGACAACGATAAACCAGACGCCTAAAGTTTGCAACGTCGAGAGAGAAAAGCAGGGCGCAAAGCTCGACCGCCCTATAACCCAATGGGGAACACATGAGCATCCTATCTACCATTAGCAAGCCACAAGACCGGGCGATCATTGCCACGATCTGCGGTGATTCAGGAATGGGCAAAACCACGCTTGCCGCAACCTTCCCCAATCCTATCGTTATCCGCGCAGAAGATGGTTTGCAGGCTATTCCGGCAGACCAGCGGCCAGACGCTTTCCCGCTGTTACAAAAGGTCGACGATCTTTTTGAGCAGCTGCTCGCCTTGGTTAAAGAAGATCACAGCTACAAGACCGTTATCATTGATAGCGTGACTGCCCTTGAGCGCTTGTTCATTCAGCGCATTATCGAAAGTGACCCAAAGATGCCTAGCAGTATTAACCAAGCGCTTGGCGGGTGGGGCGCTGGGATGGCGGCAGTGGCCAGTCTTCACCAGCGTGTGCGCAAAGCATGCGGCGTGCTGAACGAGCGAAAAGGTATGCATGTTGTCTTTATCGCGCACGCTGATACGGAAACGATTGAATTACCAGACCAAGATCCATATACGCGCTACAGCCTCCGCCTTGGCAAAAAGAGCGTTGCTCCGTATGTTGACGACTCCGACGTTGTTGGCTTTTTGAAGCTGGAAACCTTCACCCAAGGCGACGGCGAACGCAAGAAAGCCATCAGCGACGGCACTCGCCTTTTGGTAACGTATGCCACAGCGTCGAACGTAAGTAAGAACCGCTACGGCATCACGGACGACTTAACCGTGGCGCAAGGTGCAAACCCATTGGCCGATATTGTCCCATCACTCAAGCAACAAGCATAAGGAAAAGAAACTATGTCATTTTGGCAAACTAGCGACAATGAGCGCCTACAAACTACCGGCGAATACGACGCTGGCGGCAATATGGAGCCAATCCCGGCTAACACACAAGTACTAGCCGCGCCGGACGAGGCGAAATGGGACGAATACGACGGCGTCGAATACGTCAGCATCCGCTGGAACGTGCTTGCGCCGAAAGAGTACGCAAACCGCAAGATTTCCCAAAAGCTAAAGGTTTACGAACCAGACGCCAAAAAGGCCGACAAGGCTAAACGCATGCTGGCTGCTATCGACGCGAACGCTGGCGGAAAGCTGCTCCAATCTGGCCAAGTGCCTAGCGATCTTGACCTGACCCGTAACTTGGTCAACAAGCCGATGATGCTGCTGCTACAGGTTTGGGCTATCGAGAAGGAAGCCGACGGAACGCCGATCCCTAAGGCTGACCAGAAGCGCGGCAACTGGGTAGCCAAAGTAGCCCCGCGTAACGCTGCTAAGGCACCTGCGCCAGCTTCTGCGCCTGCTCCGGCTGGTGAGGCTCATTCTCCGGCACCAAAGCCTGCGGATGATCAGTTTGACGACGATATCCCGTTCTGATAACAACAGGGGCGCCTAGCGCCCCGCCTTTTAATGGGGTGAATTATGGAAAAGCAACGAAGTGCAGAATGGTTTGAAAAACGCAAAGGCCGAGTGACTGGTTCGGTCGCTGGCGCTATCTTGGGTCTTAATCCTTGGATGACGGCAGACGACGTGCTGCGCCGCATGGTGCGCGAGTATCACGGCGCTGAATCTGAGTTTACCGGCAACGGCGCGACTGAATACGGCCAAGCGCACGAAGAACAGGCGGCTTTTGATTATCAGCTTGACACAGGGCGCACAGTGCAGGAGTGCGGGTTCTTTACTTTTGAGGATTGGCTAGGCGCAAGCCCTGACGGCCTTATTGGCTTCGACGGCCTTGTAGAGTTCAAGTGCCCTTACAGCAAACGCAACGGCGGCGAGTTCAAGCCGCTATCTGAGCAGCCGCATTACTACGCGCAAGTGCAGATCGAGCTTTTGTGCGCTGACCGCCATTGGTGCGACTTTTACCAGTGGTCGCCGGTTCAGGCGGCAAGCCTAGAGCGCGTCGAGCGAAGTGACCAGTGGCTTGCAGAAAACTTGCCGACGCTAAAGGCGTTTCACTGCCGGTATCTTGCCGCGCTTAAGGCTCCTGCCCAGCATCTAGAGCCAAAGCGCCCGACCGTAGACAGCCAAGAGGCCCGCCGCCTACTGGAAGAAATCGACGAACTGTCTGATGCTATCGACATGGCGACCGAGCGCAAAAAAGAAGCAATGGCCGCGCTGGTCAAGTTATGCAAAGACCAGAACGCCGAGGTTTGCGGACGCCTGCTAACCAATGTCGAGCACCAAGGGAGCGTGAACTACTCCAAGATAGTAAAAGAGCACTGCCCCGGCGTTGATGTTGAGCAATATCGTGGCAAAGCGTCGAGCTATTGGAGGCTGAGTTAATGGCATACCGCTGGTATCAGCAGGAAGCCCACGTTTGTGTCATTCAGCATGTGCGCGGCTCAGTTGAGCCGTGCCTTGTTGAGGCCACGACCGGCGCGGGCAAGTCGCATATTGTCGCAGGCGTTGCCGCTGAACTGCACCGACTGAGCGGCGGCAAGCATGTTTTATGCCTTGCTCCGTCGAGCGAACTGGTCACGCAAAACCGCGAAAAGTACAAGGCGACCGGCAACCCGTCTAGCATCTATAGCGCGTCCGCTGGCTCAAAGTGCCTACGCCATCCTGTCGTGTTCGCCACTCCCGGCACGTTTAAGAAAGTAGCTAAGCGCATGGGCGCGAAGTTCTGCGCCGTTATCATGGATGAAGCGCACGGCATCACGCCAACAGTGCGCGGCATCATCGACGATATGCGCGAGTCAAATCCAAACCTGCGCGTAATTGGCTTGACCGCCACGCCTTATCGCCTAGGAAGCGGCTATATCTACCGCATGGACGACAAAGGCCGCGCCATGACCGACCATAATGCGCGTGACCCGTACTTCGCCAAGCTGGTTTATCGTATCCAAGCGCATACGTTGATTGCGGAAGGCTTCCTAACAAAGCCCAAGATCGGCGAAGTTGCAGAGCATTACGACACAAGCGGCCTTCACCTTAACGCTCGCGGCCAATTCGATGCCGCCGATATTGACCGCGCATTCATGGGGCATGGGCGGCTTACCTCAGCAATCGTCGGCGATGTTGTGCGGCGCTCGCAAAACCGGCGCGGGGTTATGTTCTTTGCTGCCAGTATCGAGCATGCGCAAGAGGTGATGGCTAGTCTACCGCCTTCGCTTAGCGCGCTGGTCACCGGCGAAACGTCAAAGGCAGACCGCGCTGACATTCTTAAGCGGTTTAAGGCGCAAAAGATCAAGTATCTTGTTAACGTATCAGTACTGACTACCGGCTTTGACGCGCCACACGTTGACGTAGTGGCCATCCTGCGCAAAACCGAGTCTGTCGGTTTATTGCAGCAGATTATCGGGCGCGGCTTGCGTATCTGCGACGGTAAGGAAGATTGCTTGATTCTCGACTACGCCGAAAATATTGCTGACCACTGCCCAGACGGTGATATTTTTGCGCCTGAGATCACGGCGGCATACAAGTCAGGTGAGTCAGTTCCGCTTGAAGTGTGCTGCCCCGACTGCATGACCGTGCAAGAGTTTACCGCGCGGCCAAACGATGAAGGCTATGCGATCAGTAAGGAAGGCTACTTTCTCGACTTGGAAGGCGAGCCAATACAGACGGACGCAGGCCCGATGCCTGCACACTACGGACGGCGATGCTTTGGTATTGACCGGCACGGCACGCGCTGCGGCTATCGTTGGACGCTTAAGCGCTGCCCGGTGTGTGCAGAGGATAACGACATAGCTGCACGGCGCTGCCATTCTTGCAAAGCCGAACTGATTGACCCGAACGAGCGCCTGCGCCTTGACTTTGCGGCGCTAAAGAAAGACCCTACGCGCTTACAGGTTGACGAGGTGCTAGACTGGAAAGTCAATTCAACCATGACACGCGCCGGAAAAGAGGCAATCACGGTTGACTATGTGACGCCATATCGCCAGTTTCGCGTCTGGCTTGCGCCTTATGCGAAGGGAGGCCAGCCACTTGCCGACTATCGCCAGTGGTACGAAGCGACGGACGGCGGCACCGTGAAGCCTGAAACGATCACTTACCGAAAAGACCCAGAATCAGGGTTTTATCGTGTGCATGGGTACTGGGAGGAAAAGGATGAAATTCAGCAATGACATACCTGTATTTGGTGATACCAAGTGGCGCGGCGAATGCCCTAGCGAGTCAGCCGAGCAGGTGACGTTTTTTGGCAAGCTGCGCCGTGAATTGCCGGAACTGGCTGCGGTAGCCATCCACCCGCGCAACGAAGGAAAGCGCACGCACGGCCAGACGATGCGCCACAAGGCGGAAGGCATGACACCGGGCGCGTCCGACATAATTATTCCCGGCTTGCCTGCGTTTGTATGCGAGCTAAAGCGCAAAGACCACACAAAAAGCCGATGGCAACCGCAACAGCCGGAATATCTTGAGCAGTGCAAAAAGCTAGGCGCTTTCGCTTGCGTTGCGCTTGGGCATGAGGCAGCATGGCAGGCTCTAAAGGAGTGGCAAAAATCACTAAAGCCCACACAGTGAAAGTTCGCGGCTATGCCGTGTTCACGATGATTTTAACGGACGACGAAAGCCCGGAAGCGGTTTGCCGTCGTGTTTTTGGGGGTAGATTGGAATGGATAGACAAGAATACCGCCAACGCGCCTACGAATTCGCGCACCGAACGCCAAAGAAGTTGACCGGCGAACAAGTGCGCGATATAAGGGTGCGTGCCGGTATGGGCGTTAGTCAAAAACTAATGGCTGCGCAGTACGGCGTGCATAAGAACACAATCAACCGGGTAGTTAATTATTGGAGTTGGACGAAATGACAATGACCTTTGAAGAATTTAAAACCAACGTCGAGCAATGGGCGACTGAGCGCGGCATCTACGAACACAGCACACCGCTAGCTCAGGCGCTCAAGGCATGCAGCGAGGTGGGCGAGCTATGCGACGCAGTGATTAAGGGCAACCTCGACGCTATGGCCGATGCTGTTGGTGATGTGGCGGTTTGTTTGGTGAATGTCTTGCACATGAAATGCGCGCCGTTAGACCTTGATTACATTTTTGGAGAAACACCAGCCAAAATTGACTTGGAAATTAAGCGTGCAGTCGCTGGAATCAGCTTTGCAGTTGGGAATGTCAGCTACTCGGTTGCAGAAGGGTATGACTGCGAACCGTTGGAAGAGGTTTTAGATGCATCCTTTTATGCGCTGCGCATGACCTGCATTGCAGCAGAACTAGACTTCCTAGACTGCTGCGAAAAAGCATGGAACGAAATCAAAGACCGAAAAGGCCGCATGGTTCCGGGCGGGGCGTTTGTTAAGGATGGCGAGCAATGATTAAGCGATACGAACTAAACCAAGCAGGGCGCGACTTCGTTGTCGGTGATATTCATGGCGCATTCGATAAACTAAGCGAAAAGCTGGAAGCAATCGGCTTTAACGAATTGAAAGACCGCCTATTCTCATGCGGCGATCTTGTTGATCGAAACCCCGGCAGCGTGGACGCGCTAGGCTGGCTTGCTAAGCCTTGGTTTCATCCTGTGCGCGGCAACCATGACGACTATGTATGTCGGTATTTAACCTGCGACCATGAAAATTGGATTTATAATGGTGGCGCTTGGTTTTTTGGGCTAAGCTCAGCCGAGCAAAGAGAATTTTTCGTCCAGTTTAATGAGCTGCCGCTGGTTATCGACGTCGAAACATCGTCAGGCTTGGTCGGAATCGTTCACGCTGACCCGATAGTTTCAGATTGGGGCGATCTGTCTGCCTTCATGAGTAATCGCAACCGCCAACGGCTAATGTGGTCGCGCGAGCGATTTGAGAGCGAAAACACCTCCACAGTTACCGGCATTGCGCGCGTCTATTGTGGGCATACGCCGGTGCATGAGCCTGTAACGCTAGGCAACGTGCACCATATCGACACAGCGGGATGGCATAGCAGCGGCTACTTTACTGTCATTCAGCTTTAAGGATAGCCTGACAAGCGGCTAGTTTGTTTTCTAGCCGCACGGCTCCTGCTCGCAAGTCTCGAACAAGCCGTCTATGATCGGCGTCAAGCTCGGCTCGGGCGCTAGAATCCACGCCGGAATCTCCGGCTTCGGGCACTGCGGGACAGGCTGCGCGGATGAACACGCGCTGAGTAGCAGGCTCAGGGATAGCAGCCAGCCCAGCTTGTATCTTGTCGTGATAATACTGCTCAATCTTGGCCACCTCTTTTTGCGCTTTGGTCTGCTCGGCTTGTAGGTCTTGCGCGGCTTCTGCCTTTGCCTGTGCTGCGTCGCGCTCCATTCGACTGACTACGGCGTCATGCCACAAGTAAACCGCCAGCGCGCCAGCTAGGGCGCTTGCGGCGTAGGGCAATGCCTTAAGATAAGAAGAGGACACGCTGAGCCTCACACCGTCTGGTTAATCCGGCCAACACTTTGCCGCCTGCTTTATTCCATCTGGCGAACTCGCGCGCCGCGCCTTCAATGTCGCCGCCCTTGGCTTTGCGTAGCAGTGTCGAGCGCTCGAACGCGCCAACCCCGACGTTAAACGAAAAACTGACCAGCGCGTCAAATTGGCTTTGTGTTGCGTTTGGAAGGTGTCGATCTACGGCCAGCTCGAAGCGCACAAGGTCGGACGCCAGTAGCCTGTCTGCGTGCTCTTGTGTGATAGTCTCGCCGATTTTAACGCCGCCCGTGTGGCCATAGCCTATGGTCGGCACGCCAGCTGGGCATAAGTAGGCTGTAAGGTTGCAGCCCTCAAAGCGTTTGATTAAGTCGATACCGCGCTGGCTAGTCTTTTTCATGCCTAAATTTTACCACTCCCCCTTGACACTGCGCCAGTGGGCGCTATAGTTCGCCGTACAAATCAAAAACAGAGGGATGTAGCAATGAACCTAACCCCAAAAGAATTCGCCATGCTGGTGACGCTGATCATGCTGTTTTTTGCTGCTGGCATAGTCGAGACTGCCCCGGTTGCCGTTACTGGGTTTATCGTTGTCGCCTGCATGGTGTCGGCATTCACGATTATCTACCTAACCTTGAAAGAGGAGGCGCGCGAAAATGATGATGTATGACTTGAAAGCGCTGCTCGACGAAATGCTGACAGCGCAAGCAATGTACCTTAGCGCGCCGCACGGGCGCGAGGCTGACGAATGGTGCGCAAAGTACCGAAAAGCGCACAAGGCCTACGCAAAAGCCTGCATGAATCACGTTACCGAGCTGCTAACCGATGAACCAAGCACAAAAGGCGAGCTATGAAGCTGGAAAACTCGCCCACGTCTACGGCGTGCCAGAATTAGCAATCGACCACGTTAGAGGCGAGCCTAAGACGTTCTGGCTTGCTGGATGGCATGATATGCGAGCCGAGCTGGTGCGAGTGCGATCACAAGCTAACCGGAACCGGCGCAGTGTTCTTTCAGAGTCTAGGCTGGCTGTACTGCAATAACTGCCGAGGATGGCAAGCAATAAGAAAGCCCCTCAAGTGAGGGGCTTTTGTTTAGTCGCCGTATGATTTGAGCGGGTTGACCGTATCAACGAGCTGAGCAAATCCGTAGCGCTCAAACTTATCGGTGAGCAACTTCCAGCCCAGACGGACGCGAAGGCAGCGCGAGCCAGGCCAAGGCAGCACAGCGTACAACTCAAAGGCATACAGCTTGTTATTGCGATAAGCGCGCACAAAGTACCATCCCGGCACCTTGTACTTGTCGCTAATGTCTTGCTTGCCTTTAATCTTAAGCGTGATGCCTGTCTTGTACTCGACAGACGCGCGCCGCTGAAAGCCGTAAAGCGGGTTTCGCAGCATCCACACTACGCGATTGACGTAACCCTTAAAGCCGGTGGTCACTCCGATAAACGGCGCGCGCTTGCGCACATAACCTTCGTCACCCTGCGGTGGGTTATCGTAAGTGCCGTACAAGCCGCCCCAGCTATACGGTGCTAAGCCATAGGGCTGCTCACTGGTACGCGCCGCAACGATCAGTGCCGCAAAAGGAACGGTAAGCAGCAGCGCATAGTCCAGCAGCGCAAGGGCAAACCATCTTAGGTAAAGTGCCATAAAGCAACCTCCTTCACTGCGACAGGGCTGTAGATCACGCCGCGCGGGATTCCAAGCGCATTGGCGCACCACTCTGAGCAGAATTGCGCCTCGCGCATAGATTGGCCACGGTTAAATATTTGCGACGTTAGCAGCGACAGCAAGCCGTAGCGGTGATGGTCGGTCACCAGAAAGTAATCCTCGACAGACTCAGCACTGACTCCCGGCAAGTCGAACAAATTCCACTTACCGTCGAGCAAGTCTATTTTCTTCCGGCGAACGCCGCCATCCATCAGCGACGACGAATAGCACCAGTCGCCCACGACTAGCTCACAATGCGAATACTGGCTCCCAGTCCAAGCGCGGACGGCTGCGTTAAACAGCCGCCCTTTGCCTTTGTACATTGCTAAGCGCACTGGGGTCATAGCTGGGCTGCTCGGACAAATAAGGCGTCTAGCGCTGCACTGTCAAGGCCGAGAATCGCTCCAAGCTGCAAGACGAATTCCTTGTTCCGGTGAACTTCGCTGGAATAGTCCCACTCGATTTGTACGGCGGTTTTCGGCGGGTCTTGCAGCGAATCAATAGCCGTCTGAACTTGACTTAGCAGGCCAGCTTCGTGCAAAGCCAAGCGAGCCTGCCGCATAGTCACGCGATCTGGCACGGTGACAACAGGCGGCGGATTAAGATGCGCGTCGATTTCCTCGGGCGTCATGGGCGTCTTGTCGTCAGCCAAGCCCATAGCAACCTGCTCGGCGTCGTAGGCGAATACTTCGCCGGAGTTTGATTTGTAGTAATTCATTATCGCAACTCCGACCATTTATCTAGCGCGTTACCCGCGCTCAGTGAGTAAGTGGCTCCGTTTGGCACAATGAAAGTTGATAAGCTCCGCTCAAAGGCGATCTCATTCTGGATCGTACCAATAATGACCCCGCCAACAGTTACCGATGTTACATTGCCACCAACTTGCGAGACGGCAACAGTCACCATAATTGGCCGCCCTGTCGTGTTTGTGTATACAGTCCCAACCGCACGGCTGCCTGTAACGTCCTGCCAGATCTGTCCTCGCGTACCGACTGCCGCATCACTTAAGAAGCTGCCGCAAAGCACCTCGACAACGTTCGCTGCTGTTGCCCGAATGATACAGGTGTCGCCTGCTGCGGTTGTGATGTTAGCGCCGCGATTGGTTACAATGTTGGCGTTATTGGTCAGCGTCAGGGCAGCGTCGAAGCGTACAAAGTACGTCAGACCAGCTGCAACGGTGAATTGCGTGATCGCAGTGGTGCCGGTGATATTGATATGCCGGGTGTCTGGCGCTGCGGTCGTTAGATCAACAGTCGCCGCGCTGGCAACGTTGATTCGCAGAGTGTCGAGCTTGCTTGATGCTGTGGCGTTGATTACCGAAAGTAAGGCGCTGTAATACTGACTACTGCCCACTTCGTCAACAAGTCCGTTAGGAACAATGGCAGCCGCATCCAGCAAGCTGGACATAAAGCCATCCCAGTCGTTGGCCCAGTCTTTTTCTAGGTAGCTGCCGTCCTTCGCGGTAGGCGAAGTGCGGTTTTTGAATGCGCCTTGTGGGTGCGCCGCTGACGGGTTGTCAAATCGCCCCGGATAGCGCTCGTTACGCTTTAATGCCATTGTTTACACTCCTATGAATCCGACGCATTCCGCCGATTCGTCGCCAAATTGCAATTCATCATCACCGGCTTCGACATATCCGAAGCCTTCCAAGAAACCGTTAAACCTGACGCCCTGCGGCTTGGGGATAAGTCCGGCATTGAGCAGCGCGTAGCGCTCAATATTTGATATCTGACCGTAAAACTCGATACTGAACGTCATGTCCTCGCCATCAACAACGCGAAGAACCTCGGCATTTGGAAGCAAGAAATTCATGCCCGCCAAAATGCCTTCTATGGTCGCGTCACTGTTGTTTTTGACGATCTTTGCCTTGATAACCAGCCGGTAAAGGTCATCACTAAGCTGCGAATCGTCTTCAATGGTTAGCGCTGAAAACTGCGCCCCGTCATCGTCGCCGCACTCGCTTCCGTCTGTTAGATCAAAAAAACCGGGGAACAACTCTGTATTGATCTTAAAGTCACGCCCAACAACAACAATTCGCCCGATTGTGTTTAGCTGCTCGCCTACGGCGCTGTCGATATCGTATGATTTGCGCACCTTCTGCGCTGCGTCGCAGATTTTCGCGGCCAGCGTGCGGGTTATCGCATACCACGCAACAGCTTTTGGCTTGTCGCGGTACTGCGCATAAATCCTATCCGGCACGTTTTGCATCATACGACTGTCACCGTAATGTTGGATTCAGTCCAGCGGGATAGCTCATTAAAGGCAATCGCCACGTTTGACGTTCCGCCGTTCACAGTCATGGCTGAAACGTAGCTGTTACCGTACTCGCCTAAAACGTGGTTGATAGGCGTAAAGATTGACGTATATGGAACGTCCTCGCCAATATCGAAGCCGGTAATCTTGAAGCCAACGTCAGCCGGCACAAGGTCGCCGTTTGCGTATTCAAGCACGGCTTCCTTGATTAACTGGTCAGCGTTCGGCGGCAGATTCCCGTCGTCGGCTATCGTGATATCCAGAATCATATCAACGTAATTAGGGCGGCTAAACCTAACTAGCTTTGTGTTTTGCGGATAAACAGGTGAGACTACTGTAACCGCTTCCGCAGTTCCGGCCTGATTAAGGCGGCAACCCGGATTCTTTTTAAGGTAAACAGCAAGCGCCACGGCGTCATTAGAACCGCCGTCAATAATCGGCGAAATGCTGTTTTTCGGAAGCGCGTGCGGATTATCTACAGGGTCGAATGCGTCGCTGCCGGTGTCGTTTTCGTAAACCTTCGCGCGACGCACGCCATCAACTGCGAACAGCTCGCCAAGCATTGAGTCGATTTGATTATTGCCGGGACGACCAACAGCAGTAGCTCGCGTGACGCGGAACGAGGAATTGGTCTGGCGGTCAGTGCCGGGTGTGGCCGGTGCAGCGTTGTTGACCGTTTGCAGGCCAGCAACAACCGTCACGATTCGCGTAATAGTCCCCGCGTCAGCTTGTGTTGCGCCGTTAACCGTGCAAGATGCGTCAACCGTGGCGACGCCTGAGCCATCAAGTGTTACGGTTTGAGTTGTTGCCCACTGACTGCCAGTAGTCGCAGACTCAAACAGAGTGCCTCCCAAAACCACCGTTCCGGGAGTCCCGGATAACGACATATCAACGGTGGACGGCGTGCCGAGTGAGCGCTTAGCGCCGGTCAGCGCCCCGATTACATCTAGGTCTGAGTCCTTTGCCTTGTTAGGGTCTTTGGAGTTGTACGCCTGCTGCAAAACTTCATCAAGGACGCTAAATATCTCAGCGTCATGCGCGATCTTTAGGCCGTCCGGCGTGGACGGGTCAAGATTCCACAGTGCATCAATTGCCTGATACAGTGCGCGCTCTTCTTCAAAGTATTCATTCTGGGTTTTGCGCACATACCCTTGAGGCGTTAGTTCAGCCATCGAATCCTAGCTCCACAAGGCCTTGCTCGGTTATTACTGTTGAGCGAAAGCTAAATTTTCGGGTGTTCAGGTCAAAATCAGTAGAAAAGCTGGCGATACGCACTACGCCCGGTGAATTTGCAATCCGCGCACGCAAAACAGCCTCGACAGTTGACAGATTGGCAAACTTCCCTAGAATTTGCTCATGCCACGGCGTTCCGTCGGTTACATCGCGGAAATACTCGCCAAGGTATAACCATAGGCGCGTGCGGATTGTCTGCTCGACTTCTTCGCGCCCAGTTAGAAACTGGTTGCCTCTAGTCACGATATCGCCGCTGTCGGCGTCTAGGCGTCGTACTGTCATGTCACCGGAACCGAGCTAATGCCGCTACCGGGCGTCACGCCGCTAGTGCGGTGGTTATCAAGCGAAATACCGGCGGCGGTGATTACGTCACCACCCGGCGTAATGGTCGCGCCGTTAATCGTGACGGTGCCGTCCACAGCTATGCGAATATGCCCAGCTGGATTTTCCACCGAGACAGTTCCGTCATTCTTAAGCCAAGCGAACTGTGACCCGTCACGCGAAGCGAGCCGAATTCCGTTGTTCTGGAATGCAGGAAGCTTGTTAGGCTGCGAACGGTATCCCGGCGCAAAGAAAGCGTCTTGCGGGTTGTGAAACCGCGCTATAGGATTAGCTGCCACGCCGCCGGTTTGAATCCAGCCGTCAACGCACCGTTGGGCGAAATGAATCATGCCCTCATCGCCGGGGTTTAGCTCAAACTCTAAGTGCCAGTCACCGCCAGAGAACTGCACTGGCACCTCGATAATCGGCGGCGGGGTAAAGGTCGCGTCGTTAATATCAACGCGCTGCACGCCGATTTGAACCTGAGCCATTTGCCGCGTCGGGTCGAAAGTCAGGATATGACCGGGGATGCACGTAAAGATGGCTTTCTGCTGTTCGCGGAAAGCTGCCTTAAAAAACGTGCTAGGCTTGGTCTGCTCGGTCATATCTTGCCCGGTAAAGGTTTTGTGTATTGTACCACTGATAACGATTATCAGTCATTACCTGACAAAGCTGCGCCCCTTCATCGCCTTTTGATTGACTCGAGCCACCGCTTCGCCGCGCGTGATTTGGCCATTACGGTTTACATCAAGGCCAGAGTTTGCGGCGTATTGCGCTTGGTAGGGGCCTGTCGTTTTCTCCCACATGACATAAGAGTCAGCCCGCCCGACGGCGATTGGCCACAACACTGCCATGTAGGTGTCTCCAAGGTTGCGCAGCCTGCCGTCGTATTGCTCGAAATACTTGTCTACGAAATCAAGTTGCTGCACCGCTGTCATGCGCGCCAGTTTTGTAGTGGTCGTGCCAAGCCCGCGCGCCGTCGCTTCGACAAACTGAATAAGGCCGGTAGCCGAGCTGCCGGGGTTACGCACTGACGGGCTAAATGTCTCGCCAGTCTCGAAAGCCATCACAGCCATAAGCCAGTTAGGGTCAAGATTACGGCGGACTGCAATGTCTCGCACCTTGGCGCGGAACTCTTGCGAAACCCTAGCACCCCATATCAGCTTGCCATTGGTCGAAGTGGATACGTCTGCTTTCGGCTGTGTGCCGGGGCGAAGGCCGTCAATATCTGTTCGCCAAGTCGCACCGTGGCTGTCGCCGCGATGCTTTAATGAAAACACGTTGTATTCGCCATTGGCGGAAGCGTCGCCGGTTAACTCCTGCATGAACAAGTTGCCAGTGTTGAAAGTGGCAAACTCGCTTTTTACGTTGATTCTTGAATCAATGCGCACGAACGGGTCAAGCTGAGTTGACACGAAAACACCAAGCCCGTCAGGGCCGCGCGAAACTTCTGGGATACCGATCATGCCGGTAAATTGATTTATCTCTTTGATTGCCGTCTTTCGGGCTGCGCCTTTCTTTGTGACGACTACGCGCCCGTTTTCCTGAATCCATTCAAAGTTAAACGCAACCGCAAGCGTGTCGAGGATTGTCGGAATGTCTCCATCTGCGTAATAGCCGGTCGTGAACACTGGGTCATCTTTGAATTGCTCGTTATCCATGCTGATCGGGCGCGGCCACTCAGCGACCACGGCGCGAATAACCTCAGTGACCTTGGTATTAACGCCAAATGAAATATTGACTGACGCGCGATCAATAACGGGCGCGCCGCCTTTACACAGAATGCGCGTAAAAATAGACGGGCCATCACGCTCACGTAGCACGTTTGTCGTAAAGCCTGAAAAGATCGTGTCAACAGCATCAGTAAAGCCAGCGCGCAAAACGATGGGCGACCGCTGAGCGATGGCGCTCTCTTTGCTAAGGCCGTAAATGCGAATATCTGCAAAAGACAGCGAGTCCCCCGGCGCTATATCAACGTCAAATATGCACCGAAACTGCCGCGCGCCTGTTTGATTGCTGATAAACGGCTGTCCGGCAGTGTCGATTGACCATTCACGCGAGCGCATCAGGTGACGTCCTCTACCCAAACAAGCTGATTTTCGGTGCCTAGGTTAGTTAATGTCACCTCTTCGCCAACAAACACAAGCCGACCAATTCCTAGCTGATTAGGCCCGATAATGTCAGCACCCGGTTCAAGCATTGCCCCAGCGACAAGGCGAGTGCCGTCACGGTAGATGTTGGCCGACCATGCTGGTGAATCTAAATAAGAAACATAATCAATCTCAAAATCAATTAGATTATCGCCAAGTTGATCACTAAACCGTTGGTGAGCATTGGCCGCGCCGTTTTTTAGTTTAATTTCAAGCATTAGAATATACCGTCCAAAACCTGATTAACTTTTGCGTTTACAGCCGCGCCAGCCTCTTTGGCGATCTGCTGCCCGCGACGCACTGCTTTAGCTGCTGCCGATTCTGACGGGTCGCCAGTGCGCAGCTGTTCGACGCTCGGCTGGCCTATCTGCGCGATACGATCAAGCGTAATCAGCTCTTGCAGCTCCGCGATGAACTCTAGGCCGTTCTCGTTGCGTGGCTCTTTGGTTCTAGATAGCCGGGTGATTACCATGTTTTTAAGCGTGATGTCGCCAGCATCAATGTCGAACGGGTCGCCAGCCAGCATCAGGTTGATCAGGAATTCCAGCGCAGTACTGGCCCGTGTGTCATCGGTGCCGGATAGCCACCCTGCCGAAAGGCCAGCGACGCCCGCCACGATAGGGTTATCGGTAAGGTTGGAAAGTGCGCCGCCCAAAAAGTCGGTTAACTGCACCTTTAGCGGGTTATTGCTTACCGCGCCAGACAGACGCCACACGAACGGGTTAAGAATGCGATGGTCAGCAACTCGCACGCCGGATTCTACCGGGTATGTTGTTACCTCTACGCTAGCCTCTAGCGTATCCTCAAGCACAGCATCAAACGAATAGCCTGCTATTGTAGGAGCTTTGCGAGTGAAAATGTTAATGATAGACATTCTTAACGGCCTGTAGTTTGTTGCAGGTCTTCCAGCGCATTATAAGCCGCGCGCTCTGTCACTGTCTCAACTCGCTTGTCGAACTTTTCGCCGTCAAGCTCTACTTTGACGGTGTTCTGCACTTGGATTGGGCGATTGCTTACCGCCTCGCCAATGGCTTTCGCGGTGGCTGCGCGGTCTTCCTCGGCGGTGATGATCTGAACTTGTGGCGTGCCGGATTGCTGAATCTCTGACGCTGAATCGCCACGGAAGAAATCGACCGTAGCGCCGTAACCGGGAATTAGCAGCCGTAACAGCGAATCCTTGCCTTCTTCTGTTTCGGCGGTCTTGCGGATTGCTCGCTCGGCTAATCCGGCACCGATAAGCGTTTGTGACACAGGCTCGCCGCGAGTGCCCTTTAGGGCCGCACCTAACGCGCCGACAGGGCCAGCTGCCTCATAGGCCTGACCGACTGGGCCTTCGCCGCGCAATATGCTGCGCAACCCTCTAGTGAATTCCGTTACGCCTTCTGCGGCCTCCGCCATAGCCGGGATAAAGTCGCGCGCCAGCTCGTTTTGCAGCCCGTCAAAAGTAAGACCTAGCTCGGCAAGATTAGCGTTTAGCTTGCGACTCCCTTCTGCCAAGTCCTCGATATCGCCAGTCGCTTCGCGTGCGCGTTCTACATAAGTGTCTAGCCCCTCGGTAAGCACGCGCAGCGCTGCGTCATCCAGCCCTAACGCCTCACCCACCTGCCGCCGTCCGAACTCGTCAAGCCCTTGCAGCTGCGGCGCGAGAAGGCGTAAAAACTCTTCTGCGTCCTTCGCTTGGGTCAGAGGCAATACGTCAATGCCAGCCGGGACGGCCTGAGCAAACGGCGAAAACTCGCCTTGCAGCTTGAGCGCGCGCAATGCGTCTTCGATGCCTTCGATTTGGTCGATAGCCGCGCCAGCGTCACCGCCAGCTAGGCGCAGCGCGCCGCCAAAGGCATTGATAAAGTTAAGAGAGGTCTTTAGGTTGCTGGCCCGTAGCGCTACTTGGTCGATCTTGTTAGCCGTTGTCAGCGCACTGGCAGCAGCAGCACCAAAAGCCCCGACGATTGCCGCCGAGGCCGAAAGGATGCCGCTTTTCATGCTGCCTACGCCGGACTCGATCTTGCGCGTACCTTTATCAAAGTCGCGCGTATCAAATCCGATGCCGATCAAGAATTGCTTTAGGACGTTGCTCGCCATCACTCACCTATCGCCGGTCTGGCGTCCAATAGCTCGGTTATCGTCTGGTTAAACCGCTCAACATCAGCCAGCGACAACGAGCCGTCCGTAAGCTGCGCCCAAGTGCATAGCGGCGGGCAGATGCCCTGCACGCCAACACAAGGCCGCATTAAGTACCAGTTGACGGCGCTTCGTCGTTGCTGCCCTGCGCGCCGTCTAGGACGCTGGGCAACCAGTCGAAAAAATCCGACAAATTCCAGCGCAATAGCTGGGCTAACAGCGTGTTGTACTGCACGATCTTGCCGCCAAAGTCAGCCACGGTGATGGCTGTGTCAGTGCCATGCACAAACACGCGCGCCATCAGCAGGCCAGCAATGCGGTCTTTAACCTGCTTGTTCATTGCCATAAACATGGGCGCGAGCACGTTGTCGCCAAGTTCGCTGCCCTGTTTTGCGACCACTAAAAAGCGCTCAATCACCGGGGCTGTAATCAGCCCCAGTAATTCGTCCTGCTGCACCGCGCTTGCCATTGCTGCGTTATAGGTTACGCCGCCAATCGTAAATGCCCTTACGTTGCTCATGCGTTAGCCTCGTGTCGCGTTCCAGCGGTTAAACTCAAAGATGAACAGATCGTCAGTGATTGCTGAGCCTGCGCGCCCCCGCTGACCATCGTTAACGATAGCGCCCTCGGTGCCGATAGCATTCTCAAGTGTGCCGATCTGCGTGAATGACAGCTCGATATTTGCTTGCGAAGCGTACAAGCCCTGCAAGAATGCCGAATCAGGCGAACCGGGATTGATAAACAGCTGCACACGGCGACCGGGGTTGATTCGATCAAGGCGCACAGCGTTGCCACCTTGGCCGCGCCGGATTTGCGTCTTCTGGTCGATTGGGTCATCAGTGTATGGCGTCGCAGCTTCGCCCCAGTCGGTAATCTCTCGACCGTTGACGGTAACAACGCTATTTTCGGTGCTGAAATTATTCAGTGCCATTTGTCGGCCTCTTAGTAAACGTCAACGTCAGCTTGAACGATATGAATCGCGCCAGCACGGAACAAGCGCCAGCGGATGGGCGCAGACTTGCGAGCCGCACGGTCTGGGTCGCTAAGGTCAAGAATATCCTCGGGCTTCGTCAAAAGCTCGTAGCCTTCGGTGTACTTCTCGATGCCGTCGTCTGGGTCGATGTAGTTGCGCGGGCCAAGGTAGCCATTTCGAATGAACTGCTCACCCACCTTGCGCACTGCCGCGTTAATTACAGCTTGGCCGCGCGGGGTTTGCGCCAGCTTAGTGGGCACATTTGCGACTGCATTGTAAAGCGCAACGGTTAGCGCGTTAATGCATGCATCAAGGTTTACGACGTCATCAATAAATTCGCCGTAAGTGCTGTGAGTGTACGTATTCAGCCAGCGGCCAGCGTCAACGCTGCCCTGATTCTCGACCACGGTGTAGAATGTCGCCTTCTTGCTCGCTTGCTGCATTGCGGCGTATTCGGTGCCGGTTATCGACTCAGCAGCAACACCGGGCGACTTCTTATACTCGCCGGTAATGGTGCTATTATCGGCGCTGTAGTTCACGGCGGCAAAATGCTTGGCCAGCGCGTTGCCAGAATAGGCGTCAGTGGCGTGTGCGGCGGTGTAGACACGGCGCAAGCCCAAGGTGGTCAGTTGGGTAGCAATGTCGTCAATATCGGCGGGGTCACGAATCTCTGCTACGCCCGCGCCGGTCTGGCTGTTAACGAAGAGCCGACCATTGGCGTCAGCCCATTGCGCAATCTCTACGGCGCCAGCCTTGACAGCAAGGATTGGCGCGGTAAAGAATGTCCAATACCAGAACAACTGGTTTGCAGCTTTGTTCAGCGTGTCAGTCAGCGTTGCATCAAGGACGTTACTGCCCCACACTTTAAGTTCGCGGGTAGCCGGGGTACCGCCAAGCCAGCGGGCGGCAGCCTTGTAGGTCTCGGTCGTGCTTGCAAAGTCAGCAGCCAAGCCCGTAAGGTTAAAGTAAGTTCGCACAGTGTCAGGCGCAAAGCCTACCGGCAGTTCACCGGACGGCGCAAACAGTAAGCCGCTCGCAAAGTTCGCCGTGCCTAAGCCTGCGGGCGAAATCCGCGTATTGATTTGAATGATGTTCGCAGCAGGATAGGCCACTTGTCGTAACTCCTAATGAGTCTGATTCTCGTTAATTTTAACAGCTTCACGCAGAAACATCTACGCGCGCAAGCTCTTGGGCTTTCTCGTTTTCGATGATTACCGACGCGCTTAGGATGTTGTTCACATCGACAAGGCTTCGCGCCTCATACATAACGCGAATGGTTATCTGCGCGCGCTGCTCCCACTCAGCAGACTGCAAGCCGGTCAGGTTGTTTACAGCATCCGTGCCGCCCCAGCCTAAGCCCGCCTTAAACAAGGCAATTTGCACGTCGGGGCGCTTATTGCATTCCTTTAGGCGCTCTGCATATTGCAGAGCATTGCCACGGAAAAAGTTCACGCTACAGTTAGCGATCACCTGCGCGCGAACGTCGAACTCCACCAAATCACCGGGAACGTCTTTGGTGTAGATGATTGCTTGACCGCGCTGCGTTACCGATTGGCGCGGGAGGATGGTCGCATATTCGCCGCTTGGCGCTTCCGCCCCGGTAGCGTAGTTAGCGATAATGCATTCAGGCACGCCGGTAGCGGCAAGCACGATAGGACGCAAAACATCGAACAGATCATCATTGGTCATCTTTGCGCACCACTAATGCTTTGCAATAGTTATTCCAAGGGCGATTATCTAAGCTTACTTCCTTCCATTTGACGCCCAAAAATTCCCACTCGCCCTTGAGGTTAATGGCGTTAAGGTCACCGCTATTGACGTAAACGCGCCGGGCCTCGGTTATGCGCTCGCCGCCTTGAGAAAGAAAATCAATCTCTTTATCACTGGCTGGCTGCGTGTTGATATCAAGCGAAACGGGCGCTCCCGGAGTTAGCGTCCAGCGTCCATTAACATAGCTGCCGCCGATAGGCGTTCGCGTAGCTGGAACCGATCGAAAGGCGTCGTCAATATGGCCGCCCATGTCGAGTGTTAAGCTCACTGAATGCCCTCCGATATATCGCCGCCATCAGTTATGGCGTGGGTTACGCTTGAGCGTAGAGCGCCAGTGTCAATAAGTGGATTTGACGAGCCTTTGCGCTTGATGGTGCTATCTGCGTTAGGTGGCGTTTTCAGGTCGGTCATGTACTGACGCACCGCGCCAGACGCGACAACCCCGACAGCCTCAAGCACTTCATCGAGCGACTTCCCCGCCTCGACGCCATCAGCAATGGCGTCGATAATATCTTGCGAGCCTGCCGCGATACCGGGATCAAGCCAAGGCCGCCCCGGGATATGGCCGTCGTCAGTGCCGAAATTCAAGACAGCGCCCAAGGTGGCCATATTCAAGTCAGCACCTTCCACTTGGGGCGCGCCTTCGTGAATGCCTACCGTGACAACCTTGCCGCCCTTAAACTGGTCAAGCGCTTGGCTTATGTCGTCCATTACCTCTTGGAAATTGAGCGTTTTGAAGTCCATGCTCACAGGGCTAGCGCTCCCATGCCGACACGACGACGCAAGCGAAGGAACTGCACGCCGTAGTTGGTCAGACTTAGCCAGTCCTCTTCCGTTTCCTGCATTGCGCCAACGCGATACGTTACCGATTCGTCGCCGACCGACTTAGCCGCTACGTTCAGTCGCGCAGACGGGCTAACATTGCTCGCCGTGCTCGCGTCTTGGGTCAAGTAGGTGGTGGCCAGCCAGTGCGCCCCGTAATAGAACAGGCCGCGCCGCTTGGTGTTGCGGCATTCATCTTCGAAAGCGCCCCAGCGGCTGGAACCCGTCTCAGCGTCAGCCTCGCATAGTGCTTGCTCTACAATCGTGTCAGGCCACTTAGTGACGTCAGAAAACGCCGCCATAGTGGTGCGAAAGGAGGCGATAACAGCAGGAGTAATGTCAACCATTAGGCATAGTCCGTGTTTGGAACGTCTAGCTCGCCCTCGAAAAGCTCAAGGCGAGATGAAATAAACTGTGCTTGCGGGTCTAGCGTTTCGATCACTAACAGGTATTCGGTGTTAGGTTCGTCGAAAATCCGGTTTGACGCATAAGCCAGCGGGACAGAACCTTTTGCCTGCTGACTTGTGGGGCCAAACGCATAGATAGGGGCAGCTATCTCCAGTCCTCTCGCTGTTACGTTTGCGCCGGTAAGAATCTGCACCTCTGGCTGAGTTAGGGCCATGCTTGTGCGCATATTCCAAAATGCCGCTAGAGTGCCGCCCGTATACGTCGGCCCTTTATAGATACGACCGACAACGCCTAGCCCATCAAAGCCTAAAATGCGCTGCTTTAGGTCAACCTGCTTGCTACCTGTCTTGAAGATCGTATAAAGAACGCCGGTTGCGCCCGTGAGCTGCACTCTAGTTGACGCCTCCCACTGCGCGCCGTTCTTTTTATTTATCTCGTCGTAAGGCTGGGTAACTATTGCGCGCAACCCGTTAAGGACGCGCAACAGCATGGCGTCTAGTGAGCGGTCGTTTTTCCAATCATTCGGCAGAAATGCCATGCTGTTGCTCCTAGCTTACTCAGCCTTATCCAGTTCTTCGCGCAGACGCTCAACGCCCCAGCGCTTATCCACTTTTACGCCAGCTTCCGCGCAAAGCTCGCGCAGCACTTCAAGCTCGCCGTCTTGATCGGCCTCTTCAACTTCCGGCGCAGACTCACGTACCAAGTCGCCGCAATGCAGTAGCGCCTTAACAAAATCGCGCTTGCATACTTCGTCTGGCACATCTACTGCGGGGTGATTACCGGGAAGGATTTGATACGACTTGCCATCAGCGTTGATAGTGATCAGTCGTGCCGCCTTGTTCTTGAGAAACATTGTCATTTGCCCTTTCTTGCCCGAATCAATAGAAGCCCTGACACCGACGCACCGGGCATTGTGCTGTTGTCGGGCAGGGCAAAACCTATAGCCATTTTACCACGGGGCAAAAAAAAGTGCTTGCAATCCTGTTTTTCGGCGCTATGCTTTGCGAAAACAAACCCAACGAGGTGGAAGCATGAAAATCAAACTAGCAGCTATAGCGCTGGCATTACTACCAATGATGGCGACAGCGGAAGATGCAGACCGACAACTACGCGCAGACCAATACAAGGCGATCTGTGCGGCATTTGCGGCGCGCGAAATCAACAACACCGAACACGCCCCGGCGCGCGCACAGCTTTATGCGGCGCTTGTCGATATGGGGCTAGAGGCTGGCAACGCAGCAACGCAAAGCGCCGCTGATTTGCTTTTCTTAATGAAGTATCGGGTCGAATGTTTGGCGCTGATTGCAGCCAAGCAATAAAACAAAACCCCGCCTAGGCGGGGTTTTATCTATAACACTACAGCTTACACGTGGTCGCGGTACGCTGCTGAGAACGGATAGCGGA
>Ga0070752_1000337_pt1 | contig 42271 bp, 37 predicted proteins | sample VirMetDEL_Aug_30_FD_77440 | JGI IMG/M metagenome (GOLD analysis project Ga0070752, IMG submission 77440) | Aqueous microbial communities from the Delaware River and Bay under freshwater to marine salinity gradient to study organic matter... | ecosystem: Environmental > Aquatic > Marine > Coastal...
AAGTGGTGCGCGGCTAAACACGTCAGTCGCGCATCCACGTTTTATAGAGTTTTCGTAAAAACTCTCGGTTGAGCCTACCGCCTAGGCTAGGGGTTTTCCCCCGACTTATCCATATTTACACTTTTTGCGTAATCGAGACCACACTTTTTGTCTCTACCCCACACGCATACCACATGGATAATGTTGTATGAAAATGAAAATCACAAACAAGAGTAAAAGATAAAAGAAAAGGATAAAGGAAAACAAACTCTAAAATGGACAAAATCGAAGGACTTTTGGACGGAAACGGTTGGGTCAGTGTTGAACTTGTTTCTCCTGAAAAACCTCCACATGAAGATCATACAAGAGACTATATCATTGCAAAAGCAGCAAGAGCTTCCACAGGAATGGGCCTAAAAACAGTTCAAGAAGACAAACGTTTGATCAAATATCTTGTCAAACATCACCATACATCTCCATTGGAAATGGCCAATATCACTTTTTGTATTAAATGTCCAATAGCCATCGGGAGACAGTTTCTGAGACATCGTACTGGTAAGTTTAACGAGTTTTCCCAACGATACAGTGAAGTCCGCGAAGAAATGGATAGGTATCATCTGGATAAAGATCCGGACTCTGTAAGAGGTCAGTCAAAGATGAATGCTCAGTCTTCAGAATATAATCTATCCGAAAAAGATCAAGAAGAAATAAAGAAAATCATCCAAGATATGGAAACAATGCAAGACAAGATATATCAAGGATATCAAAAACTACTTGACCGTGGACTCACAAGAGAAGTTTCAAGATTTTATCTTCCTTTGTCAACATATACTGTATTTTTTGTACAGTTTGATCTCAATAATCTGATGAAGTTTTTGAGCCTTAGATGCGCTCCAGATGCTCAGAAAGAAATAAGAGTATATGCTGATGCGATGAAAATATTGGCCAAAAAGTATTTTCCGATAACAATGGAGGCTTTTGAAGAAGAACAAGAAAAGATGGTTCTGGATAAGATGGCTATTAAGATGATTCAAGAAAAAAAGATACCTGAAGTGAAAAGTAAAAGTCAGAAGAAAACATTACAGGAAATATCCGAAATTCTTAATCTAGATTTGTAGTAAAATATCTTTAACGTTAGTGTTAAAGATAAAAAATCATTCAAGTATTTCATCCACAAGACCTCTCTCCATACATTCTAGAGGTTTCATCCAAAGATCATGTTTCTTGAGTTTGCGAATAGAAGGTCTAGACATATCACTGTGACTAGCATAGATATCCTCAACAACCTCCGTGATCCTTTTTACATTTTCTGCTTCGTCTAAAACTTCATCTGCTTTTCCCCATACACCAGTTGAAAGCTGGTGTATAAGCATGAATGCATGCTTTCGTATGTATCTTTTTTTGCAAACGATTGATATAAATGTAGCAGCGCTTGCGGCACTTCCTTCCACGATAGAATGGATCTCCACAGGACTAGATTTAATAGTATCAACAATTGACAGACCTCCAAACACAACTCCTCCAGGACTAGAAATATGAAGTTTAATAACAGGCGGATCAATTCCAAAACGAAGACCCATTTCTTGCATTTCTCGGATGGTATCCTTCAAAACCATATTCAGTCTGAAGGATGTTCTGTCATTCAGAGGGGCATAAAAATAGATATGGTTATCTTTTGCACATATTTTGTCGTCGGTTGGCATTCTGAAACTGGAAAAAAGTTGTTCTTCTAAGCCCTCTGGAAGAGCAATAGCCTCAAGATCAATTTCTCCAGCAGAAGAAGGAGTAATGGTCAGTCTCCGGCGTTTTGATGCACTCATATTGGTACTAACCGAGCCGTAATTGTAGAGATCCATTTTTAATCTTATTTCTTATTAGACTACCGATTGTAAAATTGATTATACTTTTTTAGGAATATTTTCAAAAACAAATATCACTCAAAAATACATAATGTCAAAAAATATTCTTGGAAAAGATTTGGAAGAACTAACTGTCAAAGAACTAGAAAAGGTGATCATATATCTCAACAAAGAATATAGATATGGATCAGAAATTGTTTCAGATGATACATATGACGAATATGTTGAAAAACTAAAAAAGCTGTCCCCTAATTCTCCGGTTCTTCAGGAAATAGGAGCTCCCGTAAGGCAAGATCTTGAAAAGATAGATCTTCCGGTTCACATGGGAAGTATGGACAAGGTGAAACCAGATTCAAAAGAACTTGAAAGATGGTTGTCAAAATATGAAGGTCCATATTTTTTGAGTGCGAAACTAGACGGACTAGCATGTTTGTATTCAAATGGTTGTCTCTACACAAGAGGGGATGGTTCTGTTGGTCAAAATGTAAGTTACCTGATACCATATCTTAACCTTCCAAAAATCAAAAACCCTCAAGGAGGTCAAATATTTGTACGAGGAGAATTGATAATCTCTACAAATACATTCAACAAAAAATACAAAGATAGTTTTCCAAAAGCAAGATCAGTTGTTTCAGGAACTATTAACTCCAAGAAACCAGATCCAAAAATACTTAAAGATATTGATTTTCTAGCATTTGAATGGTTAGAAAAAAGGAAAAATGGTAAATTGTTGAAAGCTCTTTCTCCATCAGAACAGTTTTCTATGCTAAAAGATGCTTCTTTTCAGGTCCCGCGAAACAAACTGGTAAGGGAAAAACCAACAAGTCAAATTTTTACGAAGTATCTTGAGGATATGAAAAGTAGATCTGGCTATGAAGCAGACGGAATGATCATAGCAGATGACACAGAATATACCAAAAATACATCAGGAAATCCTAAATATGCTGTGGCTTTTAAGGTTAACAGCGAGGGTCTAAGAACAACAATACGAGAAATAATATGGGAACCGAGCATGTATGGAATACTTGTTCCAACTATAAGATTCGACACTGTTGTAATAGATGGAGATAATGTGAGTTATGCATCTGCTTTCAACGCAAAATACGTAAAAGAAAACGCCATCAGGATAGGGACAAAAATCAAAGTTGTAAAAAGCGGAGATGTTATTCCATATATCAGTGAGGTGATCGGTAATGAGAAAAAAGGTCAGTATAGTATGCCTGATAAGAAACTAGGAGACTACGAATGGAATGAAAATATGGTAGAACTAGTTCTTAAGAATCCGATGAAAAACGAAAAGGTTCTTGAAAAAAGATTTTTACATTTTTTTACCTCTCTCCAGATAAAGTATATCAACATTGGATTGGTTAAAAAATTCATCCGAGCTGGTTTTAAGCTACCATCAGATATTTACTATGCATCTGTAGAAGAACTGATGGAAGTGGAAGGTGTAAAGATAAAAAGCGCGACTAAGTATTTTGAGTCTATCCATGAAGTGATGGATAAACCCATTCCCCTAGAAAGATTGGTAAAGGCAAGTCTTGTTCTTGGACCAGGTTTTGGAGAAAAGAAACTTTACCCGTTATTTGTGGCCATAGAAATTGTATCAAAAACAAAAACTGGTTACAGATATACAGTCCCGACTCTTGAAGAGATAGTAGAAGTTGAAGGATTTTCTCAGAAAAGCGGAACCCAGTTTATCCAAAACTTTCCGCTTTTCAAAGATTTTATGAGAGAAAATTCTTTTCTTAAGATTGAGTTTCCAAACTCAGGCGATGATTCGGAAGGTCCTTTGTCATCATATTACATACTTTTCACCGGGGTCAGAGACAAAAAACTATCAGAAAAACTTGCATCACAAGGGGCAAACATAGAAAGTAATTTTACCAAAAAGACCAATCTTTTAATCGTCAAAGATCTTACCACAAACAACAAAAAGGTAGAAAAGGCTAGAAAAGATAAAATTGAAATTGTTCAGATAGATAATGTAGAATCAAAATTACTTTAATATATATGTTAGATCACATATATATAAAAATGAATAGCAAAAAAACAACTATGGTTGAAAAAACAATATGCCTGATCTGAGAGAAATTAAGTTTCCGTCTCTGGATGAATATATCCAAGAAGACGAATACATAGATATAGTGACAAAATTCTCAAAAACTCCTATTGAAATCACATCTGATCCAGCTCAAAAAGTCATTGCTCATATCAATATTGACTATGAGAAAGAAAAAGATTTCCTGAGATTGAGTGATTTTTTTACCCAAGAGGCTAGAATGAGATCAAGTTTTCTTGGAAAAATAACCCCATATGATTTTTTTACCACAAATCGTGCAAAGATCATCAGAGATATCGGTTACAGTCCAACATATGATTCTGTCTACAGTTATATCTGGAATAACAGCTCTATGTGTAGTAATTTTCCGACGCTGGTGGTAAAAAAAGCCCTTGAGATATATAAACCTCAAAACGTTTTTGATCCATGTGCAGGCTGGGGAGATAGAATGATAACATGTGCTTCGCATAATGTTTCTTATACTGGCGTTGATCCAAATAAAATGTTGATCCCAGGTTACAGTAAGATGATATCGATGCTTGACCTAGATACCGATAACTACAGGTTGATAAGTCAACCGATCGAAGAATTTGATCATACTTCTATTTCTCCGGTTGATATGGTTTTCACAAGTCCTCCTTTTTTCGACATGGAAAGATATACCAAATCTAGAAACCAGTCTTATCTAAGATACAGAGACTATGATGAGTGGAGAAAAAACTTTCTTGAATTGATGTTGGATGTGAGCATTGATGTCCTGAAAAAAGAAGGAATTCTTGCTCTGTATGTCAACAATATAAGGAGATACAACATACTTAATGATACACTTTTTTATCTTAAAAACAAAAAAACAGTAGAGTATGAGGGAAAGATAACATGGGATAACACCAAGTATACAAAAACTATGATGATTTTCAAAAGACACATCTAAATCAGTATTCAGTCAAGAAAATAAAAGTCGTGTAAACTTTTTCACAACTTTTTGGGTATTTTGTTGGTTTTTGAGCATTTTATTACACTAAAGTAAGTAGTGTAATTTCTCTGTTTGTTTTGTGTTTTCTGTATCATTCTTGTGATATATCTGTATTAGTAATTTTTCAATTTTTTATATATTTGTGTATATTCTGATAATTTTCATCTCTACTACTAAATATACACTTAAAAAAAATACCCCAAAATACCCTAAAAGTTGTGAAAAAGATATGATTTTTTTAGATACTAGACCGTGTGTCTAAAAACTGTTGTTTTTAGACCAGTTATACAAACCAGTAGTAATTTTGTTTTTCACATAAAAAAATGGTTACCACATATATTGAAGATACGGTTGTCGAAGGAAAAATTACTGTATTGATTTATATCATACTTATAATACTATTCACATTTGTATTTTTCTCTAAATATTTGTTCAGTGACGAGAATAGTAGGATCGAAATTAGTGAGACACAATTTGATCTTGTCACAAATCGTTCTCAACTCCCGGAAGGTTTTCAAAGTGAAGGCGTTGAGGAGATAGTTGTCAACGGGGAAACAGTTCTTGATCCAAGAAATTTTTCACTTGAAGATCTTGATACACTATCCGGTCTACTTGAATGTCCTGAAAATGAATGCGCCATCGACTTAAATACTGGGGTTAAAAGATGTCCCCAAAATTCAAACACAAGAATAGTATACAACCAGGCATACGAAGCATGTACATCAAAATTTTTCTGTACAAGTGATCAGCTTCCATATGCAATCCTTTCTTCCGGAGAAACTGATAATTTTGGGGTCTGTGAAAAAGATGTAGTCTGTAGATGCACGGACAGTATAGTATGTCCAAAATATGTTGTCAGTAAGATAAATCTTAGAAACGGAAACAATTATTCTTCAAAAAATGACCAACTTTCATATTATTTTGATCAAACCACGCTTGATGAGAATGATGTTACCGGTTATGATTCTATAACAATCGATAGTTCAAATCAGGCAAGTGAATTTTGTAGGATAAACCCTTCATATATTGATAGGATGAGTGGGGGATGTGATTTTGTCAACAGTGACAGGGATATTTTGGGGTGTTTTTCATCTCAGGACTACTACGAATTAGATGAGTTTGAACAAAAAATAGGTCCTGATTTTACATTTTCTTTTCAGGACAATCCTTCCAATAGTTTCAATGCACTACAGTTTCAGGGAAGTTTGAATATAAAAGAATCTGGGAAACCTCAGAAAGGTTTTGCAAGTTTCACCGATACAGACGGAAATATTCAGCTACTCTCATATGGACAAAACCAGACAAATATACAAACCTTTAATTTTGAAAATAGTTCTACAGTAAGTGATTTACTTTCAGTGACATTAAATCCAAATACGGATACCGCAGGTGTTAATCTTGGAGTTCTACAGTCGGTAAATGGAGAACCCTCTGACTTTGACTCTCTAAAATTTATGAATGTTATTTTTACAGGTTGCGCGTCAGCAGATGGTCAGGATGTTTCAAACAAAAACATGCTTGTATGTCTTCAGAAAGATAATCAACCTTGTAAAGAAGGATTTTTTACATATAGAATAGACGATAAAGATCCTCGGGATTTCTGTCGTTATAATCCTACTCTACTTGAATACATATCAAAAAACGGTGATTTTTCTAAACTATCATCAATGACCAATGATCCTCAAAAATATACCGTTTCTTGTGTCACAGGAGGTGGTTGCAATGGTGACTACGTAAAAAGTTTTTGCAAAAATGGATCTTGTGATGATGCCATACAAAAATACAAAGATCTTTTCCTTGGAGACTATGACACATCAGCCACAAATAGTACATGGGTACTAAAGTCAAGTAATCTTCCATTGTCAGGAGAGATAACATTCACCTATACCACAAGTACAGGGTTGCTCCTGAAAAACGACGGACTACTACAGTTAGAAAAAGGAGATTTTTTCTCAGTTGTCAGAAGTAAAATACAAAAACTAACGATTGAAGATACTGATGTGTCTGGCACAACAGCTGTTTTTTCTTTTAGTAGCGTAGATGAACTTCAAGTTGGGTTCTTTGTATACTATTCTGGATACAGAGCGACTATACAAAGTATTGATACAGTTCAAAAAAGAGTAACTGTTAACAATCCTATTAACCAAAACAACATAACTTTGATTCCAAAATACTCTCTTGTGGATAATTTTAAACCAGTTGATCAGGATAAAGACGGTGTTCAGTTCGGGAGACTATATATAGAAAACGATGGTAAAATATATCCAGGAAAAACCAACATTGTGTCCCAGGTGAACTGGGATAATATACCGGATATAGTTTATGTGTATAAACAATTTGGATTCAATGGACTGGGATACAATACAAATATCGCCGTAGAATATGATAGTACCACTGGAGAATACAGCTACTACCGTGTCTACAATAATTATTCTCAATGGTACTATTGGTTAAAAGATTTTGATACTACTGAGAAAAATCTTCTTCAACCCCCTCTGAATAGTATAGTGGTTCCTTTAGCCATAAAGGCAGGTACTGGTAATTTTTCCAGAAACTCCGTCAATACAGTGGTTTTCTCTTCTCCAGAATCAGACTATAAAAGAGATTTGTCTTTTTACCATCCTGTATGGGATGATTCGATAAACAGACAGATATGTTCAAGATGCAAACCATCACTTTATACCTATAGCAAGATAAGAGAAGGAAAACTTTCTTCTGTAGTGATACAGTTTTCTGGAAAAGATTTTGGTCAGTATCAGTATATACCAAAACTCACTTCGGTACAAAACTACTTCACCCTTTCCCAAAAAAGTTATTCTTTTGGATTTTTCAACTATATGTCAACAGAAGATACTTCCACTTCAAGAAGAATAGTTTTGGAAAAGATAGATCCAAATTTGCCTTTTAGCTCTGATGTTCCGGTTGGATACTACACCGACAATCCTTATTTTGTTCTAGATGGTCACAATGTTATCAGAAGAAGTGTACAACTTGTTACTGTAGATCCTATCCATATACCCAGTCAGATAAATTTATCATTGATACCTATTTCCCAGGACTATTTGGATGTTGTTATACCTGAAGACAAAGATACTGATTTTGTTTTTGATGGAAAAAGGTTAACTCCGGATTCTACTCTTACATTTGGTTTGTCTAATACGGGAAATACATATACTAATTTTTCCAGAAAAGATAACAGTAACATTTTTTCTGGAAAACAGTACTATTCCAGTCAGGTTCAGTATATAGTAGAAAGCCAGGTCAAAGTGGTAAAAGTAGAGTTAATTGGTGGAAAACAAGTAGTGACCACTGATTCTATGGTGAATAATGTTTTTACATCCGTTCCTACAGTTTTGCAGTTTGTGTCCCAAAGCGATACGCTCGATATTACCTATACTGGAGAACAAACAGGAAACGGAGAAAGTATTATTGTCGACGGTATTAGTGATTCCAGAATCACTAGTCTGAACATACTGAATCCTGGAACATCAACGTTTGATATAGGAGGTCTTCCCATAATATCTTTCTCAAAGTATAGAATTATGTCCTAGATAAAAAATGTTAGGTCATGAACTTATCACTCCTTTGATCATAATAATATCGTCAATGATAACTATATCGGTACTTGTATATCTTTTTTCTGGTAGAATATACAAAAGTAGAAGGGTAAAAATAACCAATTCTGGTGATCTTTGCACGCCTTCAATTGGAGAACTTGATGCAATACCCAAAAAAACATGTACTGACAGGGATGGAAAAACTGTAAATTGTTTTCAACCAAATCCAGACGTGGATCTTGTATTTGGTATTGATGTGAATCCTGTCTACTACAGAACAGTCTGCGCGCAACTATGCAATGGAATTACATCAAACGGAGAATGTGAAAACAAAACCCCCAGATACGACGAATGTATATCTCAGCTTAAGCCTCCTCCTAACTGTAACGATTCTGCAAAACCATTAGGAAGACTGACAGATACAGACAATATATATTATGCTCAAAGCATAATACCTTGATTTTTCATATATGTGTATATGAAAATTAAGAATCTTCCACTACAACAAATAGTTTATCTTCTACAAGAACAACATTTAGATCGACGACTTTACTAGTTTTCTTGAACTCCATGGTTGCTTGTATCCTTCCAAAAAATTCTCGTTCAGCCACGGCATCCATAGCCAATTCAGAAGAAGGTGTTTCTGAGACATAGTTGTTGACATGAAGTTTTCTTGGATAGGTACCGGTATAATTTGTACCTTTCAAAAAAGAAAGTATCGAAATAATATCACATAATTTTCCCCCCGATGTGATATGATAATAGTCTATATTTTTGATAGCCATATCGTCGGTAAAATGGTAGTCTGAGACAACTACCAACGGAGCATTGCTAGAGTTAATATCTTCTAGTTTTGACTCTTTTGTACTCATTGGATCAGAATTTTTGATCACATGAATAGGAATATCCATATCCAGTTTTCCAAAAAGAGATTCAAAAGCCGTGATTCCTCTTTCTCCACTGATCATACTAACAAAATGTCTTTTTTTTCGATGAAATATTATGCCCTGTAAGATGTTTTTAAACTTTGGAGATCTCTGAAAAGCAATATCTTTTGGTTGACTTTCTAGACTGGAAATTTTTTGATCAAGAAAAACATTCAGAGTTCCGAGTAAAGAACTTGGAGGGTCTAGTTTTCCATATGACTCGTGACTGAGTTTTCTCCAGTTCATAAATGATTCTTGATACTGTTTCAATTGTCCGCCAGTTATAAGATCTTCTTTTTTGTTATACACCATGTCAATTGGAACATCAAGGGGGGCTGCCCATAGACTCATAGCATCAGGAAAATATTTTGATATCAAACTTCTCTGGGTTGGTTCAGGGACAGTATCTATTATCATTAGGTAAAAATTATTTGTATAACCAAGTTGGTTTATTTCTCCAATATATCCGGTGAAAGTTATTATATCTTCTATGATGAAAAGAGAGTTTCTATTTGTGGTAATCTTGTTCAACAGATCAGAAAAATTAACATATATCGGATCATTACTTTGTCTCCAACCAACAATAAAAATATTGTCTATCTCAGGACTAAGATATTTATATAACCAATCTGACATTTTTTCTTTGGTAAGTATATATGGCGCAGTGATTATGTTGAAAACATAATCAGATAGAAAGTTTGGAAGTGGACTAAATATCTTTTCATGTTCTTGATCCATGTTTTTAGTATATTCTTCTATTTTATAAATTTACTTCTGGATTTTTCTTTTCCTCTTTTAATTCTGTTATTATTTTTCTCTTGAGGAGGTTGGCTGGTTTTAGGTTTTTATTTTGAAGAAGGGTTTTTCTGGGAAGCTTGGCTAGTTTTAGGTTCTTGATCCATGTTTTTAGTATATTCTTCTATTTTATAAATTTACCCGGGGTTCCCAATCTTTTTTTCTGCTATTTCTAATGATTCTATCAAATCTGCTCTTCCATTAAATAGGTCACCGAATATTTGCTTTACTCGGACACTAGGATCCCTGCGGTATATATTGCGGATTCTAATTTTTAGTTTATTTGCTATCTCATTATGGTCTGGGATCTTATCATCAACGCGGTTATCTATTTCTAGATACATCTGTGTCAACATTTCCTTTTCGTTTTTATATATGTCACGTGTTTTTTGTAATTTATCTAGCTTCTTCCTGCTGGGTTCGTCTAATCCTTGTGGAGATGTTTTTCTTCTGGGAGATGTTTTTCTTCTGGGAGATGTTTTTCTTCTGGGAGATGTTTTTCTCTGACTTGTTTTCTTTAACTGCCATCTTTTACCACTCTTGGTATTGACAACCACATACTTCTTTTTATCTTTCCCTGTCATCTCAGAGCCTAGTTTTTCACCTTCTGCGTGATAACCTTTTCCTAATGGGGTATTTTCTTTACCAGTATAGTTTCTATTGGAGTTGTGACACTTCATCTTTTAAAAATACCTTTTTTTATTTCGAAGAAGAATTTTTCTGGGAAGGTTGGTTGGTTTTAGGTTTTTTCTGGATTTTCTTTCCGGAAAATCCTCCTACAAAAACCACAATCCCAATTATGATTACGATTGCTATGATAGCAGCTATCGCTCCGTTTTCTTTCAACCTTGTAATGCTTCCTCTTTGATCATTTGAGATATCATTTTTCACATAGTTACTTGCGGCATTTTGTATTGTACAACTTGTGTTACTAGCCTGTTGTTTTTGGGTAAGATTGACATTTCCTTGTATTTTTGAGTCCTGTATGTTTGTTATCAGTGGAGCATCCACGTTTGCTTGCTTGTTTTGACACATACTGTTCATCTGCTGGGTAACCATATTGACAACTCTCTGAATATTATCTTCATTGATGGTCTGATTTTTACCTGCAAGTATTCCAAGTGCATTAACCGCAGCTCCGTAGGGACTAAAATTAGATATCTGACTAGCTACCTCTCCAAAAGGATCTTCTTTGTCAATATCTTGTAGATCTGCCTGTTGAAAATTTTGTAACTGTGACACAAGTTCGTTGTCAAGTGACGATTTTAAAACACAACTTATACCATTCATCAGTTGAACCTGCTCTATGTTAACACTTCCTTTGATGGTACTGTCTACTATATTTGTTTTTAGTTCACTTGAGTTGATTTGGGATTGTATACATTTCTCATTAGATATTTGGGATATTTGATTTGTAGCATCTGCTTCGTTCTTAAAATCCGCAGACTGGTTTTGACCCATTTTAAGAAAGATAAAAAAGCATTTAAAGGAAGCAGATGTAAAAGTACTATGTCGGACTACAATCTAACTAGATTGTCGGGTATAGAACTTGATGACAATACGCCAGAATGTGTTCTGATGGATCTACTATCCACATGCAAGAAAAAGGTTTCTCCTGAAATGTTAAAAACCAGGAAAAAAGATATTATCAAATGTATAGTAGATTTTGAGAGAATGGTGAACAAAAATAACCCAGAGCTTAGATATATTGCGACATATGTTTCTGCAAAACCTCAAAGCTGGACACACTTTGGTCTGTGGAGATCTTTTGTCCATATTCAACAGTTTCTTGATGATCCTTTTATGAGAAAAATAAGAAAATTTAAGAGTTTTGAGATAGGAGATAAAACAGAACAGAAACCGAATAGTTATGATTCTATAATGCTTTACAAGATACTTCAAGAAAATGATATATCGTACGGGGAAAAGGATAACCCATATGATATGATGACAAAAATAAACGACAGGTATGAGCTTCAAAATGAAGATGTACCTCAGTTGAGTCTTGTTCCTGAACCAGAAATAAAAAAACTACCCGAAGATTTTTCAAGGGAAGAAACATTCCAAAAAATACTGGACAACCTAAAGTTTCAAAAAGATATTGATATATATCTGATGTCAAGAAAAATATCAGAAAAAGAAAATTTTGATTTTTCTTCGGTTACTGAGAAAGAATATAGAAAAATTACAAAAGAAATAAGCACTCATGGAATAATATATAAATCTTGCCTTGAAGATTCCGAATCTGTTATGTATGCCATGAGATTTTTTTCTCTTGATCTTACCGAATCAGAAAATCCAACGCTAGAACTTAAAACTTTTTGTCGATCAAAGATGGAAGGAAAAAAATACAAACCGGTTAGTCCTCGTTTTAGGGAAAAATACTCTCTTAACAAAACCTGGTACAATACTGATAAAACCTGGAAACCTCTCCTGTCATCATACTATAGTCAAAAATCTACTGCAAAAATCATTGAATATAATGGTGGAGGGGAAAATGATACAGTAGAATTTTTAGATAATAATCCTGATAATTTTTTCCAGGGCATTCCTTTGCACAAAGATTTTACAAAAAATATCGTGTCACACTTTGATAAAAAAGACTTGGGAGAAGAAAAAGATATTATTTCTTATGGAAGCGGTACTGAATATATATATTTTACCCCAGATGAACTAAAACATTATCTGGAAGAACAAAAAGATTTCAATCTATTTTCTGACAAAAATAAACAAATTCCTCTCTTTGCTATCAGAAAACTTAAAAATATATGCAGAGATAATCACTCAAACGAAAGCTATTCTGAACTTTACGAAAGAATCAAATTTTTTATGGAAACCGGAAAACCAACTTTTCCACTTCAGAAAGAACTTTTTTCTCACTACTTTACATACCAGAAAGAACTGGAGACTCATTTCAAAGAACTCTGGAAAATGGGAAAAAGTGAGACAAAAGAAGAATTTGATCTTAGAAGAGAAAAAGTAAAAATTAGTATGGAAGATATTTCCCAAAATGTAAAAAATATTCTTTTTCGTTTACCTTCTATATCAGACGGAGATAAAAGATTCTTTAGAGAAAAAGAACATTATCTTGATCTACTAGAAGATTTTCAAAAGAGAAATGTTTTGGTGAGTTCTTCAAGATTTTACCATGAAGAACTCACTGGAGAAAAAATCAGTATAGAAAATTAATCCCTTTGCTGTTTTCCCTGACCCCGTATATAGCCCCTAGAACATTTTTTTTTCTTGCAGACCATATACCGACAATTCTATCGTTGATATATTCTTGTTTTTTTATCCTTTTCATATATCTTAGAATATCCTTTTCTGTTCCATGAACACAAATAACTGCTCGGTCTCTGGTATCCTCGTATTTTTCAACGACTTGAATACTTCTAGGTCTAAGATCTCTCAGATCATAACAAAAAAAATGATTCACTTTTGTGGAAAATATTGGTTTCTGTGGATATTTGGGTTCTAGAAATAATTCTTCAGACATTTCTCTACAACATCCTTCTTCTATACTTTCTCCTTCTTTTCTATGACCACTCATACATATCTGACTATCTCCGGTTTCATATGTCACGCCTAAAATATAGTTGTGATCCGGAACTCTTTCTCTAATAATTTTTTCCAGACAATATGGAACAAAATTACTTATCTTCAATTTTAGGTTAAGCCTGATAGTATCTTTTGACAAATCTCTTAAAATGACTGACATGTCGTTTTCAACTGATTATTCTTTAGATGATATAGTAAAAAATGCAGACATTTTTACTATATCTACTGGTGTCTTTACTAGAAAAAACTACGAAATGATAAAAGATATATCACTGAGAAAAGGTAATTGTTTTATATGTTGTGATCATGGTTATAGATTTATCTCTGAAATCACCATATATCCTATACTGGAAGGTTATAGTTCTTTTTCAATATATATAGTTCACATATGGGAATTTTTAGATTATGCAAAAAATGTCATAATATCAGTCAAAAAAACAAAGAAAAAGAATATATTGGCATTTTTGATTTTATTTCTGTTGTGAATTCCTTGAAGAATGTTGAACCCTAGATGGTTCATAGTGTTCTGGAATTTTTTCTATTCTCATATGTAGCCAACTAACACCGTGACCATGAGTACTAAGATGATCCCCTTTTTTGACCAGTTTTCCTGTTTTCCTGAACAGGGCAAGCCATTCTCTGTCGGTTGCTTTTTTGGCAAAATCATTGATATTTAAATACCCTTTTGTGGGTATCACAAGACAGGTTTTTCCATTCAAACTTAGAAATGACACTGATAGATTTTTTGTATTTCCTTGGATATATTCATCAAAATCATATTCCAACTCTTCTCTAAGATAATATGATTTTCTGAGTTGATATTTCACATTGCTTTTATCTTCTATACTTGTTGTCTCAAGATATATGGTATATTTCTTGTTTGATATCTTTTTTTTCAGATCAAGTAACGATTCTTTGCTGAAAAAAGAAAAGTAACCCATGATTATTGTTTTTAAAAACAATAATTATTTTACTCCGGTAGAACCAAAACCTCCTTCTCCTCTTTCTGTTTCATCAAGTTTTTTGACTACGACCACGTCTAACACAGAGATCTTTTCAAGAATCAACTGTGCAATTCTATCTCCCTTTGTCACAATAAATGGATTTTTTCCATGGTTGACCAGTACAACTTTTATTTCTCCTCTATAGTCAGAATCGATTACTCCAGCGAGAACATCCACCATGTACTTACATGCTAGTCCACTCCGAGGAGCAACTCTTCCATAGTGACCTTCTGGTACAGCTACCGATAGTTGGGTAGAAACTAAAAAATGTTCGCCTCCCAAAATAGTGACATCTTGAGCGCTATATATATCATAACCAGCGGCCAAACTACTTTTCCTTTCGGGAGCTTTTCCGTCTGGTCCTAAAAGCTTAACATGTAGAGACATTTTTTCTTCAGCATTTTTTTTAAACAATGCATACAGTAAAATGTATTATCTTTTTTCTCTTCCAGCCGTTGATATTTTATCCATGGGTATTTCAAAAATATTTTATCCATGTGAACATGTTCATCATAACAGAAGATGGTTTCTTATCCATACATACATAAATGGTATGGTAACATACTACAACTTTTCAGATACAGTATCTTGTCTGATCGACCCGGCCAGATACTGTGATCTTACGATGAGTAGCGGATCTTTCATGGCTACAAACCTTATGATTGCTGGCCATATCTATCATATGATTGTATTTTATCCGTATCTAAAGAAGGAAGAATGGTTCCATCATCTTGTTATGATGGGTTTCAATGGATTGTCGATATATATCATGAGATCAAAACTACAGGCTGCTTCGGCTTTTTTTCTTTGCGGTCTTCCTGGCCTGATAGATTATTTTTTACTTTGGTGTGTAAAGATGAACTTTATCAATCCGATATTGGAAAAAAATATATATCTTTTCATTGCTTCTTATCTAAGAAGTCCCGGATCTATAGTGGTTAGTTATGTTTCAGTACCAGTTATATGCAAACATGCATACAAACCAATGTTCTGGTACTGCGGACTTCTTTCTGCACTTAATTTTTGGAACGGACAGTACTATCTTACAAAAAGCTGCATGGATTACGAAAAATGGAAAACAAGAAAATCCAATGACTTAACAAAATGAATAGAACTCCTTATCATCCTATCAGGATGACAAGTTTTGACAGAAAAGAAAAAACATATTTTAGAAGACTCATAGCATACTTAAGAAAAATTAAATTTCCAAGACTGAGAAGGAAAAAACGAAATGATAATACTATATCTCTCCTTTAAAAATGGAGGATAAATTTAAGTTTGATCCTAACTCTACAGTAAACGAAGGAAGATGGAGACTTGTTGATCCAGAAAAATTTGAAAAAAACAACGGTTGGTTCAGAAAGAAAAATCCCAACTATCCTGGTATCAGTTATGTTTTTGGAAAACTTTTACCTGGAAAAGAAAACGATGAACTGAGGAAAATAAACAAAAATAGTACCATCAAACAAACAATCAGATTCAGTAAAAAAATATGGACTGAAAAAGAAGCATCAAAATGGTGGAAAGAGCATAAAGATGGTTACCATAGAGAATGGACCGAAAAAGACTGGGAACTATGGAAACAGGCAAGAGAACATGTTAAAGTGGATCATAAAAAACCACGAGAATACAAGATACCTCGAGAAGTAGCTATCAGACTGTCAAAAAACATTGTCAAAAAACTAGATCTAGAATATATATCTCAAAAAGAGATCACTATAGACTATCGATTCAAGAAAGGAGTAGGATTTCCGGTTGGTTCGGTGAGAAGAGGAAAAAAAGAAGTTGGAGATATTGACATACTTATAACTTCACCTTTTTCAAAAGAAAAAGTTGGAAAAATATTTGGAGACAAGATAACAAATCTTGTCGGCGGAGAAAAAAAGATTGATTTTGACTATCACTATACAACAAGAAATCCTTATCAGAAACATATGATAAGGGTCAATCTTTTTGTCACTCTTGTAAGAGATAGTTTTGGGGCAGCTCTTATCCATCATACTGGACCATGGGAGTATAATGTCTATATCAGGAAAAAAGTAAAAGGTTTTGAGGGTGAAAACTGGAAACTTTCCCAGAATGGTCTCATGGATGGAGAAGGAAATATTCTGGTTACTCCAACTGAAAGAATTCTTCAGGAAACAATAGGGGCGACAGTCAGAACTCCTCAAGAAAGAAGGGGTTAGTATATGTTAAAACTGAAAAACATATCTCTTATGCAAATATAAAAGAGTATGAACTAAAATGAGACTGAGAGAAATCAGACTAAAAGATTTTGAATATATTTTTTACCTGACAAATGAGGAAAATATATATAGATATATCAGAAATGGAAAAAAATGGTCAGAAGAAAAAACAGAAAGATTTATCCTCAAAAACATCCATGAGCAGAAAAAAACTATCAAAGAAAGAAGATACTTTAACTATATCATTGTTTCTGATATTGGAAAAGATGTAGGCGTCATAGGTGTCAAATCTGAAAACAAAAAATACAGCATAACCGTGTTCATTGATCCTAATTTTCAGGAAAAAGGATATTTCACAAAATCTATAAATCTTTTGAAGAGAAGAGTCAAAAGATATAGACCAAGGATTTCATATCTTTTTTTTCAGGTACATCAGAGTAACAAAAAGATGAATCAGATTATGGAAAATAAGTATGAATATGTCAAAAGTTATCCAATCGGAAAAACAACGGTGAATGAATATAAGTTTTATCTTTAGTCAAAGTAAAATGAGTACAAGAACCAAGATCGTTTTTGAGAATGCAAAAAATATGTTTAAAAAATGTGTCAGAGAACGAGATATAGAACAAATAGTCAGTATGTATGATAAAAAAGCCGTACTGAAAGGTACATTAAGCAAAAAACCTGTAACCGGACATGAAGAGATAAGAAAATATTTTGAAAAACTTCTCGATACTGTCAAAGGAGTTAGATTTGACAAAAATCCTATCCTTTTTCAGAAAAAGGATCTTCAATTTGAATGCGGCAGGTATCATTTTTTCAAAACTAACGGAGAAAAGCTCACTGCTACCTATCAGTTTGTTATTGACAGAGAAAAAATAATATCCCATTTCTCTTCTCTTCAAAAATAATATCTCTTTATCTATATATCTATAGATAAAATGGCTTTTCAAAGCAGCATATATATATTTTCTAGTGTGGTTATAGCAATCTTGATTATTTATTTTTCCGTAGCTCTTTACTCGCTTAGTGAAAGGGGTGTTGAAATAGGTCCTGAAAACAAGATAGAGATAGTTGATATACCCATGAAACCGGTTAAAGTTTCAGACCATGGAGAGTAACTTTTTCCTCTGGTTGAAGAAGTTTGATCATCTCAACTGGACATATGTTGCATATCTTAAAACTTGTATTCTTGTCTAACATAGAATTTGATATGTAAAACATATATTTTGGAAGTTTTGCCTTAGGTATTCTTGAAAAGTAAGAATCTGATCTATCAAACGAAGCAGTTGTCACAATGTCTGGATAAAAATTAGAGTACTTAACAGAATTTTTCTGCGTTATTTTCTTTGCAATATTGGGAAAATATCCTTTTATCAAACTGAACAACGCTGCTTCTTCAAGATTTTTAAACCTATATTCTTCCAGTACGGATATTTTTTCAAGTCTATTTCTGACAGCCGTGTATATCTTTTTGGATTCTTCTTTAACACTATCCATAGTTCTTATATCTATAAAATTATTTTTTGCCCATTTTTCAAGATCTGTCCTTGACATACTGTTAGAATGTTTACTATAGTCCATGAATACTTTATAAAAAGAGAAAAGATCTCCATAGGAATGTCTATAGTACATTATTGATTCTTCATAACCAGGATCTTTCTTGTTCCCGGTAAAAATCTTTTTTATCCCAAATTTACCTTCTGTCTCTTTCAAAATTGCTACAAGTATTATAACAATTTTTTCACAGCCATAGAATTTTCCAGAAAGTATTGATTTCCCAGAGTTAATATCTGGAAGTTTTCCTTTGATAGATATATCTGCCACTGCATCTCCCTCTTCAGTAAGAACGCCGTTTTCTAAAAACTGAGAAACAAGAGAAAGAGTGATAAGATTTCTGATAGAATTGATAATATTTTCATTTGGAGGAGGTTCTATAAGATTTCCTATAAATCTAACCAGATCAAAAAGATTTTTAATATTTGGAGATGACATGTATTTAAGAAAACTGTAGGTCATGTCAACAGTTACAATAGTAATTTCAGGAGCAGGTACCATTTTATTGTATGTGGTCTCCGTATAGAGTCTGTAACATGTACCAGGTTCTCTTCTTCCAACGCGTCCTTTTCTCTGGTCTGCTTGTGCTCTGGTTATCATTTGGTTTACCAGAATACTTTGTTGTTTTTTTGAGTTATATCCTGATTTATATTCAGTACCAGAATCTATCACAAACTTTAGACCTTCTATAGTGACTGAAGATTCGGCAACATTAGTGGCTATCACTACTCGTCTGGACCAACCTTCTACAGGTCTTCCTTTTTTCTCTTCCTTGTATGTATTGGGATTGACAGCGAGTTCTTTTTCTTTTTCTTTACTACCGGCTGTCAGTACGGTTACAAAAACAGAAGGTTCCCGATTGTTTATAACTGTTTTCAAGGGTAATGCGTCTGGACCAGCATTGACAAATATAAGAACATCTCCAGGGAGATTTTTCTGGATGATATCTTCAAAAAGTATTCTAAGTCTTTCTGCATTTACTTCATCCTTTTTTGTGAGATTTTTGTCAAGATATACAAGTTCAACCGGTTTGTTTGGAACAGGAGGGAACTTTAGATGAGCAGGTGAAAATTCTTGATAGTAGTCAAGAAAAACAGATGGATCTTCCAATGTAGCAGACATAACAACAAGTTTCAGTTTTGGATTTAGCCGGAGTGCATTTCTCATATACAAAAGAGCCTCGTCTATACCGGTTGATCTTTCGTGAGCTTCGTCTATAACGACCACGTTATATTCTAGAAGTCTAGGATCTTTGGTCAACATTGAGACAAGGGTGCCGTCGGTGGAGAATCTTAGTACGGTATTTTCATTGTAAGGATTTGTATCTCCCTTTATCTCCGCGTCTTCATCTCCCAGTTTTGATCCTCTGTACTGATATCCTACCTGTTCTCCCAAAACCACATCAAGCCATTTTGCGTCTCTTGTTGCATTTTCGCTTGCTATAGCTTTTTTTGGAACGGTGACTATCACTTTCCCCTTGTAGTCTATCGCGTGAAGACAGTATTTTGGAACGAATACTGTCTTACCTGCCCCTGTACCTGCTTCTAGTACAAGTACGCGGTTATCTTTGATAGTCTGTATGACTTTTTCTGCATTACCGTTTTTATACAAAGGAAGGGTTGTCCATATATTTTTTGCCGACTCTATATAGTTTTCAGAGTATTTTTCCCCAGTTAAAGGATTTCTTTTTTTTCCTTCCGGATCAAGAATCCCTATTTTTTTGAGTACCATATTGATTCTTTTTATATGTGGTCACTTTTTCCATACTGTTTTTATCCTTTTTGATAATTCTACTTTCAAGAGATATATCGTCATCGAACACAAAATCTTTTAACATTTTGGTCCAAGAATGGTGTTTTTCTAGATCTTCATAGTATTCTGATGCTATATTTTTTAACAAGGGTAGATATTTGCCTGGTATCTGTTGAAAATCATGATGTTCACAATGATATCCTACGTTCAGAGTGACCATGTTGAGAGGACCATAGTATGAAAAAGTTTCCTGATCACTTGAGTTGGTAAAATGTTCGGATAAAAAATGACCAGCGGTGGGATGCACTCCTCCTGAAAGTATAACACATAAGATCATCATTCTTACGGGAGCCCAACCAAAGAAAAATACAATGGTAGATATATATATTATCTGAAATAATAGGTTGATAATATGATAGAATGTTATTTTTTGAGATTTTATAAGTACCGGTCTTATGGCATAAGCGACTATCTGAAATGTTAACCATATTGCTTTTCTGATTCTGGAATTGGATACTATTTTTTTCTCAAACTCACTGGGTAGATCCATATCTTTTCCTGGTACGCCAAGAAAACTATGATGAGCAAGATGATATTCTCTGAAAGAAATAGCGTATGGTACCACAATCGGTCCATTAATAAGAATGCTTAACAGTTTGTTTTTCATTGGAGATTCCGAGTACATCCCATGTGAAAGTTCGTGATTGCTAAGGAAAAGATATTGTGCAGTGGTTGCCCCTATAGTATATGCTACGGCAGAATAGGTAAGCCAAGAAGCTGTAGAGAAAACTGTACATACCGCTGTCTGTACCACTGCAGCGGCTATAGACTTGAATCCTCCAGAAATGTCTTTTACAAAAAGATTACTTATATGTGGATATTTTTTCAGCATTTCCTTTTTCCTTTGCATATGATTGAACATGTTCTTTTAGTTACACTGATTATGTTTGCATAATATGGTCAAAATTGAATTTTAAAAAAAAATCTTATCTATATGACCGTGTAGGAACAAGATATCATATCTTGTTAATCTGGATTTTGGGATTCACACGTCGCCTGGCGATATTTTTGGTCAGTTTAACTGACTGTGTGAGTCTGACCGAAAGAGGTCAACAGGAATTTGTGCCGGACAAATTCTTACCAAACAAAGATCATGCTGGCGCTGGCGCCAGTATCCATCCAAAATTGTTCTATCACCTGTTCTTGCAGCCCGGCCAAGGGCTGCAAGAACAGGTCTTCTTGCAGCCCTTGGCCGGGCTGCATCCAAGAGAACAAAACATAGTCAATGCCTGGACATGAATGAAATAATATTTATTCTTGACATTTCGTTCGTCCAGAATACCAACCATACATCATACTCTAGTGATGTCTTATTCTTTCCTTTGAGGGGAAAAATGACATTTTCTCTGATATACAGTACCACATTTTTTTCATTTCTATTTTGCTCATTGTCATATAACAGTCTCTTGGATATTTTTCTGATTCTTCTGATTTTTTGTATTCTGAAACATCTATGTATCTGTGATCCAAAAATCTTTTTTGAGATTTAACATCAAAATCATGAAAACAGTGTCCTCTGGGTGTTATCTCAAAAACATTTCCTGTGTTCATCCATAGTAGATTGGATATTCCTGCTCCATGAACACCTATTAGTGTTTTACAGTTGAGAAACATTTTGGCCTGATCTAGTACTGTTGTTTTTTCATCCAGTTCAACGACCTTCATTTCTGGAATTTTTCTTTTCAAAAAAAGTATCACATCTTTCTCGTTCATAAGTTTTCTTTTCTTACTCTTTTCTCTTGTTACATATATTACATCTTTTTCAGACCGGGGTTTAGATTCAAAAAGATGACCAAGAGAAACAAAATAGTTTTGTCTGGCATATCTGTTCATAAAATTTTCATGATATACTATTCCGGTTCCTGAATTATGATAAAATGTATATCCTTGTTTTTCCATATAGTTAAATAGTGTTGTAAATTTTTGTAGTTCTCTGAGGTATATGGGTATCAATAATGTTTTTCCATATCTATTGATAGAGTAGAAAAGAAGCTCTAGCGCATGACAGTAATTTTTTTCAACCTGGGAAACATACTGGAGATTAAGTTCCCTGATTTTTTCTCTGTTTTTTCTCCACCATGTCTGTATTTTTACAGCAGATTCTTGTCTGTCTAAACATTGTTTTCTATATGGATATGTTATCATTTCCAGTTTTTTCACTGTATCCATTTTTTAAAAAATGGATATCTTAATCTTTTTTCATAGTTTTTAGCTTGATATGGATACCCACACCAACTAAAAGCTGTATCAGTAACTTAAATGTATATGGAATATAGCAGATAACTGGTTCGCTTTTTTCACAGTTATCACATATTTTTGTGTTCATCATGGTATGACATTGATGACATATGGTAACTCTAAACTCATCACTGCTTTTCATCAGTCTTTCCACCTGAACAGCCGATGCGCCGTGAGAAACAAAAGAATCCTTTTCCATCTCACCTGCTCTGATACCACTTCCGGTTGTTCTTCCTCCAATAGGCTGATGAGTGTATAGATTTTTATTGCCACTATCTCTCATTTGTATTTTGTCCATAACATGATGTCTAAGAGCTTGTTCATATAGAGGAACCATGGCTATCTTATCCGGTATTCTTTTTCCATCATAGGTTTCCATATCTTCAAAACCTCCAGGATCGAGGTCGTTGTCTTTTAGAACTTTTCCAATAGCATCAAGATCATATTCTTGAAAACTGCTAACATTCACTCTTTTGCCAGTGAATAATGCTGATTTGTTGACAATTCCTTCGATTAAAAGTCCCAACGTTTGACGTGAAGGAAAACCGTGAGGATTAAAAACAATATCAGGATATATTCCTCTGTTGGGACCAGTGGCTACTCTCAATAATTCTTTTCTTGTAGCTACTCTTCCGATTGTTCCTTTCTGAGCATATCGAATTGCCATTTTGTCTCCAGCTTGATATCTTCTGTATCTTCTGAGTCTTATTTCTACAAGAATCTGTTGTCCATCTCTTTCTCTATTGATCTTGACAGATTCTACAAAACCTTCTTCGTCAAGTTGGGCATATACAGAATTGTTATAGGTACCGTCTTTTTTGATAAGTACTTTTCCTATAACACAGTCACCCCTTCTTACATAAGAATCTATCGTCGGAAAACCATTATCTTCAATATTTTTGTAGATCGAAGGGTCTTCATTTTTCCTTACAGGAGGTCTTTGGAATTTTTCCATAGCTCCTGCTATCTGCGGAGGCTGAGAATACTTGATGGTTTTATATGTTATAAAGTTAAGATTCTTTGCTTTCAAGAAATCTTCCGAAACTATGACAGCATCTTCCTGGTTGTCAGAAGTCGCATAAAACGCTACCAATGCCGTTTGGCCTGTTGGAAAAAGATCAAGAGAAGGAATAGGATAGGTCATTGTTTCTGAAAAGGGACGCGTTGACTTATAAAGACGTTTGAAAGTACTACTATATCTTAGGTGATAGTTAATATTGAAGAACCCAAGTGCTTGTTTTGCCATACTTGCCTGAAAAATTGTTCTTGGAGCCAATTGATGATTTGCAAATGGACATATAGAACTTGTGACAGAAAAAACTTGATTAGGATCAATGTTGCAATGAGAATAATTGTATATTTTGCTATAGTATTCTTTCAACTCAGAGCTACTTGATTTGATCTTTTGTCTGGTCTCATAGAAATATTTAGGAGAAACGCATATGGTATTAGTCTCTTTTTCTTCTTCTCGAGGAGAAAGAAACTCTACACATCCAGTAGAAAGAAGTTTTTCTATTTCCCAATCCCAACCACTCATCTCATCTATTACAAGTTTATTCCCATCTACAACAAGATAGGGAGAAAGTGGTCTAGAAGAATTACATTTTATGTCAAGTACATTAAACTGAGGATGTTTATATATTTCAACGTCGTGAGGTATTTTTCCTCTTCTTCTCATATTCAAAAGTCTACTTTCTGTTTCTTTGTCAGCATAACACATTGTTCCTTCAAAAACAAGAACAACGCCGTTGAGAGTTACAAGTATATAGTTCTCTTCGTTTTGAGGACCGCATTCTTTTGAAATGATCTTTGACATTTCTTTCTTGTTTCTGGAAATAGAGAAAATATTGGTAATGGATGTATGTTTTACATAACCGATTGCTTCACTTTCAGGAGTCTCAATGATACAATGATGATTTCTCTGAGAAGATTGTACCTCTCTTGTTTCTTTCTTGTTTCCCTGGGCAGAAGCTCCATTGTTATTGTTCTTGTCAATCTGGGACCATAACTGTAGAGGAGTTTCTCTCAAAGTGGCTTCGCTGTGGTTTACCCTATCGAATTTTGTACCATTGACCCCCCAATCCGGGGTGTTAAGAGAGTTCTCAAACTCATTTTTGATTTTTCCTTCGCTTTTTTCTCTTAGTTTTAGACCAAAGGCCGAATAGTCAATTGTTCCAGTGGATCCTTGTGTTTTTCTACACATCTTGATGACCTGGTCAAAAATACTCTCAAAAAGGATTTCCATCGACACTGCCGGAGTTTCAAATCTTTTTGCAGTCCATGCATTAATATCATCCAGGGGTATTTCTCCGATAAAAAACATCAGAAACTTAGCCGCGACAAGAGAAAGAGATGTTAATTTTGCCAAAACTCTTTCCTCGGTATTTTCGATATTGTCAAAGATACCTGCATAGAGACTATTTTCAATGGTTTTCCTTATTTTTTCTTTTTCTCCAGCATCTTCTTTTTGATTTCTGATAACGTACATATATCTATAAACATCTTTGATACTTTTGTACTCTATGATAGATTCAGTAAGGGCGTTCATTATCCTTTTTTTGTATTTTTGTTCGAAAAAAGGAAGTATATATATGGAAGCTGCTTCTTCTGCATCCATACCTGAAAGAATCTTGTAGATCACAAAAAGAGGAAGTTTTCTTGTTTCAGTACCTTCTTCTTTCCAGGTGGTATCCTCTGTAGGATCATCTATAACGATACTATTCCACTTTTTTCCTGTACTCAAAACAATTCTTCTTCTTGCTGTATAGTGACTAACTATATATGGTTTTGGATTTTTCTTGTCCACTCTTATCACTGACATGTTGATACTTATCTTATCGATATTGATGACAGTTCTCTCGCTGTAAATGATAAAATAACCGAAAGGATCTGTCAGACATTCTCCAAGATCAACCAATTCTTCTTTTGTTTTTCCATATAGATTACATTTTACACTTCCGAGCATTATGGGTATTTGTCCAATTGTTATATTTTCCATGGTCTTTGTGGTACCGTCCGGTTTGATGGTTATACAGGTAACAGTTAGTCTTCCAACATATGGATATTTTCTGCTCCTACAGTACTGGGGATATACCAGTTTTTCTCTCCCATTGACAACCTTTTTTGGAGGATTTAGATATGCATCTTTTAGTATAATTTTTACTCCTTCTGGAGATACAAAAGATCTTTTCTCTATTTGTCCAGGGAGTATGTTGGTAACCCAGTTGTTGAATCCTTGGATACTAGAATATGCTCCGCTGTATTTTATTGCAAAACGTTGAAAAAGTTTCTGAGAACTGGTTAACTTGAATTCTTCAAGAGGGGAAAACACTTTTCCCTTTTTAATGTATTCTTGAAGAAACCCGGCCATTGTTTTTATCCGAGTTCTTTTTAACTTTTTTCACTTTTATCTTTTAGCTTTTTTTAATATCAATATATTGAACCTATTCAATATATTTAAAGATGGATATATTGGTATATTTCTAGTTTTTTCCTGGATTTTTCCAGTCTTACCACGCATTCTCCTTTTGTATCATCCATATCCTCTCTGTTAAAATAGAATATTGTTTCTCCTCCATCTGAAGAAAGAGTATATGTATCTTTTTCTTCTGGCATTGATGAAAAAATTTTTTCAAGATTGGAATATATGGAGTTACACATTTTTTTCATTTCCTCGGAATCTTTCGAGTGAGAAAAAGAATTCATTATCGGAGGAACACTTCCGACATGTATTCTTCTCAGAAGAGAAATAATCCTTTCTTGACTTTTGGTTTCAGAAGAGAATAACCAACCAGATCTTACAGAACCGTCGTCGAATTTTGTATTTTTTGACCATCCACAGTCATTTTCTTGAAGATATTTTCCAAAAGCCTTGCCGAAGTTTTCGGTTGTTTCCAGAAGAATAGCTTTTTCAGAAACAATATGCATTTTCACATCATGTTTTTTAACTCCGTCAATATCAATACTATAAGTATGAGACCAGTGTACCATTTTTACGTAATATATACATTAAGGAATTCTGGATAAAATATTTTTTTTGATTAAAATGGATAGTATAGAACTATGTAGACTAAGCATTGTTCCCCCATCTACAAATCTAAAAAAAATATCTATTGTTACTGATTTTGGAACAAAGTTAAGAAATTATCCCTCTCCCCCGGGTTTAAAGATCCAACTTTTCTATGGAAGAGAAGCCTCGAAAGATGTAAAACTTATTGCAAAAGGAGGAAATGGAATCATATATTTGTTTTACTGGGAATATCAAAGAATAATCCTCAAGTTTCCTTTTAAAGAACCTTATTTTGAGCCAGAAAGAGTAGAAAATACACTAAAAGGATATCAACATGATATCATACCTTATAGAATAATATATGATCAATGGAAAAATCCTTTTATGATAATGCAACAGGCTTCTGGAAGCATATATGAACTGATCGGTAAAAAAGTCACTGCTATTTTTAGATACAAGATGATAAGACATTATTCAAAAGCTATATATGATTTTTGGAGAAAGGGTCTCGTTTTTACAGATATGAAACCAGAAAATCTTCTATACCAGTGTTATAGACCGGGTGTTATCTCAAAAAGCGGCATACATATGTATTTTGGAGATATAGGAGCTTTTTCTATAAAAGGAGAAACTACCTATGACTACGAGGTTGAGCCACCTGAAAATGTTGGAATTGTAGATAAAAACTTTTGTCTTTTTTCTATCGGCCTGATGGTGATAGGAATTTTTGATTTTTCATATAGCAGACCAGAAAAAGATAAACCCAAAAGTTACCAAAAAAAATTTTACGAACCTTTGTCCAGTCAGATAGACAAGTTTGTAGGGAATAAAAAAATAGCATCCTTGACAAAGAAACTGCTTATGGAGGACTCTTTCTACAGAGAAAAACTTGGGGTAAAAGAAGTCGTGGATATGATCAATGAAAAGTCTAAGGAAAAATAATAAAAAATGGATCTCAGACCGAGACAGCCGAAACGGAGAAAGATAATAGAAGATTCTTCCGACGAAGAATCTTCTATCCATATTCCAAACTCAGAAACAGATTTTTCTAACCTGATTGAAGATATAGATATTGATGATTTTTCCAAATCCAAGATCAGAGAAATGGCAAAAGATTACGACAATGGAGAAATGGATTTCTCTGATAGATACAAACTAAAAAAATATCTTAACGGAATAACAAAGATACCTTTTGGTAAATACTGTTCTAAAAATATAAAGAAAGAAGATAGTTTTGCTGACAAAAAAATTTTCCTGTCATCAATTCGTCAAAATCTTGACAAATATGTATATGGTCACAAACAAGCAAAGAAAACACTAATCGAAACAATAGCAAAGAAGATAAACAATCCCAAAGGAAGTGGAAATATAATAGCTTTGTCTGGACCTCCTGGAGTAGGAAAAACATCTTTGATCAAAAACGGACTTTCTAAATCTTACAAAACTCCTTTTAATTTTGTGAGTCTAGGGGGATCAAGACACAGCAGTACCTTAAAAGGGTGCGATATATCATTTATAGGTGCAGGTTGGGGGAAAATTGTTGATATTTTGATCAAAAGTCAGTGTATAGACCCTATTATATATTTTGATGAACTTGACAAAACGAGCAGCACTGATGAAGGAATGGACATACTCTCATGTCTTGTTCACCTTACGGATCCTTCTCAAAATTCTCACTGGGAAGATAACTTTTTTTCAGGGATAGCTTTTGATTTGTCAAAGGCAATGATTATTTTTTCTTTGAATGACAAGAGCAAAATACCCGATGTTCTACTTGACAGACTAACAATTATAGAAATGGGTGGTTACAGTGAAGACGAAAAATTCAAAATATCAAAACTTTATTCTATTCCAAGATTGTTGAAAGATATTGGGTTCAGGAAAAATAGTATTATTATATCTGATGATGTTATAAGAGATATAGTCAAAAACTATTGTGATCAGCCAGGAATGAGAAAAACAGAACAATGTCTGAAAAGTATTTTGATGAGATTTAACTATCTTGATATGATAGAACTTGGAGATCCATGTTATGACGAGTTTGGTCCATACAAAATTGATCTACCCACATCAAAAATTATCCTTGAACCAATTTTCAAAACAAAATGTTAGAAGATATTCCTCTAGAATTATGGGAATACATATTTAGGAATATGTTGGATATATATGATCTATGTAGGTTATCCGAAGTTTCAAAAAATATGTACTATATATGTCATAATATTAAATCTTTTTCAGAGCTAAAAATCAATCCGTATAATGATATACTCAAAATACCTTTAGTGTTAAATATTGATCAGGTAAAAAGTTGGAAAAATATTATTTTTGTCAAAATAGTACATGGTTATCTGAGGAATATATGTATATCAAATATTTTTCATACATGGGGACATTTTCCAAATATAAGATATCATATATGCAGAATAAATGATGACAAAAGACTGAATATTGTTTCTAAATATAAAGATAAAATATACTATGTTTTTTGCAAAGGACACAATATTTCTAGATTTTCCGAGGACAATACTTTAAAAATCAGACATATATCCATCGATGGAGATTTTCCAGACCTAAAACTGGTAAACACGCTGAGTGTCTATATGTTAAATCCGGGAAATTCAGATCTTACTCCTTTCAGCAGACTGGTTGATTTTATATCGTCAGGAGGATATAATATAGTGGATGTTAGTCCTTTAAAAAATGTACCAAATGTAACCATTGTTGACTCTCCAAAATTGGTAGATATTAGTCCCTTGAAAAACTGCAAGTCTGTTAATGTAAGCGAATGTAAAGCTATAGTTGATTTTTCTCCTCTCGAAAATGTGCTGGATGTAACAGTGAACGGAACATATATAGATGATCTTAGTGTTTTTAAGAAAACTCAAATATTATCTCTTTCTAGGTGCACAAGAATAATAAACGTCGAAAAACTAAAATACTTAAAAACTCTTAAGAGATTAACATTTTACTCAAGTAACTGGGTCTTTGGATTTAGTTATCTTGATAACGTGGAAATTATCAGATAGAGTATTTTTGTACATAGTAAAATATGTACAAACACGCTTTTATCGGTCTTGTTTTTTTGATCATCACTTTTGTATTACTCGGAGTACTTGCTTTTCATAATATAGAGAAGACAAAAATATGGGTCGCTACTGGTTCTGGAGATGTAGAACTTGCATATTCGGTAAACGGAATAGAATGGACAGGCGTTGATGGATTGTTTGATGGGGGATCTGGAAATCAGGTTCATGCCAATCAAGGTCGTTGGGTTGTTGTTGGAGAAGATTCTTCAACAGAAGCAAATAATATCTGGTGGAGTGATGACGCTAGGAATTGGTTTTCTGCTGATTCTTCTGTTTCTGATTTCGAAGGTCCTTTTGGAGATCAAGGATACGGCATGAGTGTATACTATGGTTCTAAAATATGGGTTGCGACAGGGGACAGTGACGACGGAAGTATTTGGTGGAGTACTGATAGAAAATTATGGACTCCGGTCAAAAACGTGGATTTTTCTGGAGGAGGTAGTATTGTAAAATATCTAGGAGGAATATGGTTAGTCGGAGGAATCAGAGATTCTGACACAGACAATATATTGTACTATTCTGAAGATGGGAAAAACTGGAAAGCCTCCAGTTTTCCTGACAATGGAACAAATGCATATATTAATGATTTTTCTTATCAAGATGACATCTGGCTTGCTGGTGGAAGTGGCCAGGATAATACTGTATGGTATTCCACAGACAAAGGAAAATCTTGGACTGGTTCTGACGGTATACCATTTACCACATCTGGGGTCTCCCGAAAATTTCAATACTACAAGGGAAAATGGTTTGTAACAGGGGAAGGGGATCAAGAACTGGTATATTCTTCAGAAGATGGAATGACATGGGACAGTATCAATCTTCCACAAATTGCGGGTCCTAGTATTTCTGGTTATCAGATAGCCGTTCTTGATGGAAAACTATATGCAGTAGGTCAGATTAATGGAGAAGGAGGATATATAGTATCTGAAAACGGAAATGACTGGAAATTTATAACAGATGAAATAATTGGATCTGCTGATTTTTTCTCCGAAGCAGGTTTCAAAGATGGCTTGTATGTATTTGGTAATGAAAACGGGGATGCTAGTCTTGTATATTCGGACTCTGCGACAAGTGGAAGTTGGAATATTGTTTCGGAAAATCCTTTTGGAAGTACAGGGAGTATTGAAAGTTTGATATTTGGTTGATTAAAGATATTTAAAAAGAAAATGCCTTCTATCACCCTTAACATGATAGTAAAAGATGAAGAGAAAACTATTAAAAGATGTTTAGATTCTGTAGTAGATATAATAGATTTCTTTGTCATTATGGACACGGGCAGTAAAGATAATACAGTAGATATCATCAAAAAATATTTTTCAGAAAAAAATAAGAAAGGAATTATCAAAAAATCTCATTTTCACAATTTTTCTCAAGCCAGAAATGAGTCGCTGTTAACCACATATAAATTTTCTCCAAAAACTTCAGGGAAAGACTATATCCTTCTATTGGATTCTGATATGATTCTTCATATTGACAAGTTCAGTAAGAATGATCTTTTTCTAGATGCATACTATATAGTACAAAAAACTAACAAACTTGAATATAAGAATATCAGGCTGATAAAAAATAATGGAATTTTTTTCTACAAAGGATATACCCATGAGGTTTTAATTTCTTCTACCGAGACACGGAAAGGTAATATCAAGAAAAACTGTGTCTATATTGAGGATATAGGAGATGGAGGTTCGAAAAAAGACAAATGTGAAAGAGATATCAGATTGCTAAAAAAAGAAATACTTGACGAACCCAAATTTTCCAGACCATATTTCTATCTTGCAAACACATTTTTTGGTAAAAAAGAGTATGAATCTTCCGAAGAATACTACAAAAAAAGAATTGTTTTTGGGGGATGGAAAGAAGAAATATGGTATAGTTACTACAGACTGGGTATCATAAAAGCTCTCCAAGGAAATATCCCTGAGTCAATATACTTTTTTTTCAGTTCTATAGAAACACATCCGCGAAGACTAGAATCATACTATCATCTTCTTCTGATACTAAAAGAAAATAAGATGGGGATAATATATGATATGGTTAGGAGAAAGTCAAAAGATATATATGAAAATAAATTTGATACAATGGACTATCTATTTTACGAAAAGAATATTTGTGAAAATGAAATCCAAAAAATGATTTTTTTGGATAAATGAACGAGTGCGTTTACGAAACTTTTGTTTTCTCATTTTTTTGTTTTCTCATATTGACTGAATTTTTCCTTATAGTATACTATCTGGTAAAAAGAAAACGCCTGGAAAAGACTCCTTTGATAACAGCCGCTGTATACGATGGTTTGTGAGTCTCCTTTTGTTATCATGGCTTTTGTGATATGCCTTTCTCTTCTACCAATTGTGATACAGTGTAGAGAACGGGTACAAAAAACGATGATAATATGATATTTTACAGCGAAACAAACATCAAATTTTTCTCGATGAAAAGTTTCTTTAATATTTCACATAGTTTGTTCTTACGAACTTTTTCTTTGAAAAGATCTTTGTATTTCTTTTCTGTGTCAAGAAATTTAACAATTGGTTTTAAGTTGTCAACTGACCAGTTTTTGCACACCAAACCTTTATTTCTCAGATTACTATTATCGACTATTCTGAAAAAAAACATTTCTCTGTTGGATATATCTTTTTCTGTCTCCCCCCCTCTCATTATATAACTACCATAATATTTTCCCTTTTTGTATTTTTCCAGTATTATATCATATTTCATGGCGAATAGATGATTATAGACAAAATTTTCAGCCAAGGTAGCGTCTCTAAACTTTTCTCCTCCTTCTAGAATCCTTATCTTTCTTTCTTTTCCTTCGAGAACAGAAGTAATTCCAAAACCTGTTTTTTCAGATGATCTATAGAAATGCAATGTAATTGTTTTTTGTTCTTCTTCTATGTAACCAGGTTCTATATCTTCAAGTTTTACATACTTAAGACCGGCAACTGATTCCTCTCCCCTTGTTCTTCCCTGTCCAGTTCTGTTTTCTCCTGCTAAAGATTTTTCTGTCTCAGCTATGTAATTATATGGAATTTTGGTTTCTATGATATAGTTATCCAAAAGAGATATAATGTTTTCATTAACTGGCATCATGTTTTTATCTCTGAATCTGATAAGAGAATCTTCCAAAAGTTTTTTGAATAATTCATAGTTTTGATTTTTGATATAGTAAGATATGATATATTCTCTGCTAACATCTGATTTGAAATCTTTATATATGTCATCGGTCATTTCTTCTTCTTTTACGAGAGAACTGTACGGAAAATCAAAGTAAATATTCTTCTCATTAGAAATCTTGTCGGATTTATGGAAAGTAAATCTCCTAAGATAAAGGAAATTGCCAGAGATATCCAATACATAGTCAACTATATTTTTAGAATCAGTGATAATGGTTTTGTTAATCATCATTTCTTGAATTGCATTGTAAAATGTATAGTCGTTGGAAATAATTTTCTTTGCTCTTAGATGTTTTTTGAAATGCTCTATATCTACTATATCAGAATATAAAAATATATCTTTGATTTCTTTTTTTATCTTTTTCACCAGCTCTTCTGAATAAAAAATATTGTATGTGGTGTAGTCTATGTCATATATACTAGGACCTTGATTCATAGCTATTCCTTTCCTTTCTGGTTCAGGAAGACCGAGGCCTCCAGTAGGAGCAGCTTCCGCTTTCCATATTTTGTAGTATTTATCAGTATAGTCAGATTCTGGATTTCCAGAGACATCTGTTGGAAGTACGTTTTTTGAGTAGTTAAGATATGCGTCAAAAGCTGTTATCTTCATGAATCTAAAAATCCTCTTAAAATTAATATCTTTTTCTTCTGATCTTATATAATTTTGAACATCTATAGAACCAGATCTGAATCCGTTTTTCTTGTCGTATACAAGTTTTTCTTTTTTGACAGCAGCAAGACGATAGATATCTATGTTTATCTTGTGCCCCTCTCGTTTGTACATATCAATATGAGAATCTGCTCTTATAAAACGGCTCAGTGCTTGGTATGTTCCTGATTCATGCCAGGTAGGGGTCATTATATATCCTCTGACAACATTTTTCAGACTTATACCATCTCTTACAGCTTTTGAACCAATAACTATTTGTATATATTTTCCGTCCATGTTATCCTTTGAGTTAAATATATTGATAAGTTCTTGATTCATTCCTGAGTTTTCTGATGTAAGAACCAAAAATCTCTTCTTTTCTTTAATACCTCTGATTTTGTCATTTTTTTCGTCGTATACGCTTCCAATATTTCTGAATTCTTCAAAACCAAAAAGTTTTAAGAATAGACCAAGTAATTTTGCTCCGACATTACTGACATATTCTATATAACAAAAACTATTTCCCGGTTTCTCTTTTAGAGAATTTTCTAATTCTTTCTTTATATAGTAATGAAATTTTACGCTCATCATCTTTAGGTTCTCTAGACTTTTTTCAGGATCATTTTTTCTGAAGAAAGTGTTAAGACTTTCTTCTATGACTAACTTACCACCAATTCTTTTCCTGATGGTATCCTGAAATACCATATTTTTTTTATCATCTACTGTCAGATAAATTTTTTCTCCATCTGATCCTGTTGTTCCATTTGGAAAAACAAAAAGAGAAGATTGTATGGTGTAGTAGTCAAAATTTTTTCTATCTCTTGAGTATTTTTCAAATGTTTTATACTGATGATCACTCATTTCCAGTTCTACCAATTTGACAAAAGAGGGTATTTTTACCTTTTTGGTTTCTGTATCTTGATATTTTGGACAAGACAATGTGATAATTTCTTCATTTTTAATCATTTTTACCACCGGTTTTAGTTCTGGAGAGTTTCCTTTTGTGTTAGAGGCAACATTTATTTCATGACTGTAGTTTTCAATACTTTTTCCTCTGTCTACTATATTTATATACTGATTATCAAATCTTATATATGTTATCAGACCTCTAAAGTATGGTTCTATTTGTTCAAGACTTACTTTGTTATAGTCTATGTAGTCAGGAAGCTGGCGATCTTCTGGAAGAAGTAGATTGACAAGAGGTACAAAATCCATCACATTATTCACTATGGGGGTAGCAGTTGCAAGTATTACTTTTATCCTCTTAGCGGTATGGAATATTTTCCAAAAGTAGTCATATACCTCTTCGATTTCTTTTTTACCAGAAACTTCTTCGTTTTTAGAACTGTTTCTAAACCAATGAGCTTCATCCAAAAAGAAAACACAATCAGAATAATACTCTATCATCTTTTCAGTGTTATAATTTTCCTTCGCAAAAACTTTGTATGTATCTATAGAATACCATTCATTCACAAGTCTGTTGATATTATTCTTTACTTTTCTTGTTCCTCTTTCTTCTCCCATAGCTTGTACAATTTTTGGATTTATATATTCATCGGGATTGGATAGTTTTTTTACCTGATACTTAAACGATTCTTTTGTAGAGTCCCCGGGCTGTATAACATATATTCTTTTAATCCCCATGTCATTTTTCTTGTAAAACTCGGCAATATTGATTATACCCCCAGATTTTCCTGTACCGGTGGCTTGAATGTTAAGTATTCTATCATACTGTCTTGTATATCTTAACATTATTTCTTGGTGATTAAAAAATTTTCCTTCCCGTGGCATATTAGAACTTAACTCATAAAACTCTTTTCTGGATGCTGTTTTCCATTGTATATCTTCGTCTTCTTGTTCGGGATAATTTTCGATAAATTCATGGATCTGAAATTGTTTTGACATCTTTTAACTAAAGCACTTTTTATATAATGTAAAAGGCGCATAATGGCAACTATTATCCCTCCAAGGCAGCAAGCTCCTATCCCTCCAAGGCAGCAAGCTCCTATCCCTCCAAGGCAGCAAGCTCCTATCCCACGACAAACGGGACCAGTGCAAGAGATGCTCGATCCTATGGATGCGGAAAAAACTATTCAAAAATATTCAGATATCATTGGTGGATTTGTCGGATTTTTTTTCATCGGGGCAGTAGTTGTTGGAGCTCTTATGATGTATTTTGCCAATAAATTTTACAAGAACGTTAGTAAAAGTCAGGATAGTCTATGCAATCAATATACATGTTCTGGTGCAGGAGACTGTGCTAATCTTCCAAAAATACCCCAGGCAGATGGAACTCTAAAATGTTTAGGGAGTTAAGTTTTCTTGTTCATATTAAAATAATATGAACAGTCAAGAAGATAAACATTTTAGTCACTCTAATCCCGTTAAGTTTGGGATGGTAATACTGTTCTTATTTTCTATAGTACTGGCTTGTTCTTTTCTAGGATTGGTTTACTACAAACATCTGGCTGATATATCAAGAACCAGACAACCAGCATGTCCGATTGCAAAATTTTGTCCCGCTGGTACAGAAAATACTGGTTATCACTATGGACTTTCTACCCTTTTTCCAACTGACTATTCTGATTATTCTGACGGAGAGGTTTTAACATTTCCCTACTATGACAGTTTTTCCAGTCCAACACAGAAAAATATGACCATCACGATAGATAAAACAACTGGAACTGTTCCTTCCGGCGGAAATAAGTTTATGAATATTACCGACGTGGGATATTCTGGAAGTTCTCCCGATTTTACTGTCTACATCAGCGGTCTGAGCTCGTATTCTGATGTTAGCGGTATTTTTTCAGCTTTGTTATCAGATTTGATGAAGTCGTCAAACTCTCCGGTTAAAAAAGAAGCTTTTATGTCTATGGACAATAAAACAGGGAAAGGATATAATTTTTTCAACTATAAGATTAATGTCAATACTGGGAATGAAAACTACTATGATCTTTCTGTAAGTTCTAATACCAGCTCTAGTACTCTTCTTTCCGGAACAAATAATTTAGTCTTTAATCTGTCAGAAAATAACAATCCAGATCATTTGGTAAATGTATATAATGATTTCAACAGTAACAACAAGAATAATGTTGCAAAATCTCTTATCGCTGACAGTCAAAACAGTAAATATTCTTACTGTGTTGAACCAAGTTTTGTTGCTGATACATGCGATGGAAGAACATATGATACTGACTGTGGTTTATGGTATCCGGATGGACAAGAGGCAGTAGGAGATACATGTACAAAAATCCAAGATAGTTACGATGACTACGACGATGATCTTCAGGCCGGAGGTATACCGTTTTGTTCCTTTAACCTTGACAAAAATAATAAATATAACGACAGAGCTTCTTCTGACGGAGGTTCTAGAAACACGGGAGTTGGATCATATCAGACAAATGGTTTTGGAGACAATATAATATCTGGAATAACCAACACAGGAAATTCTCCCTCCTTGTCATATACCGCCGGGAACGACGGTGTTGCAAAAACAGGTTCCGATCTTTATGATCAAAGCTTACTATTCTGTGGCGGAAACACAAAAGACTCTAATAATCTCAGGGACACATCTGCTGTGACAACTCAGCCTTACGAATCTAAGTTTCCCAATAAAGACACAGCCGCAAAAGGAAATAATCTCGGATGGTCTTCTTAATTTCTTTCCATAAGATATCTTATGGATCTAAAATTTCCTCTTTTTGCAGCTTCGGTGAGATAGTGAAACCCTGTTTTATTATCTTTTTTTACACCTTTCCCTGTCATATAGCATTTTGCAAGTTCAATATTACAATCGTTTTGTTCTCTTTGAACACCTATTGTTAGCAAATCTATCCCAAGTTTTATATTCTTGATACACCCCATGCCATTCATATGCATGATAGCCAAAAGGCAAAGACACTCGTCTTCTCCTTTTGCTACCGATCTAGAAGCTATTTTATATGCTTTACCATGGTCGATACTACCTGGAGGACCAAAAATATATATGATAATCAAATTTTTCCTTGCAAGTCTTGATATTTTTCCTCCTTTTCTGATAAGACATTGGAATCTTGGAAGTCTCTGGGAAACTCTTCCAGCTAGATTGTATCTACAACTGGGACATTTTTTGACAAAGAGTTTTTCATAACACATTCCGCATAACATATTCCCGCATACACTACATAAAACAGAATCATCTCCATCTTTTTTATTCACAAAACACACAGGGCAGCACTCTATCGATTCTATGTCAAGCTTATTGTTGGATGAAAGTTTTAGGAAAATATCAGAAAGGTTTTTATCTTTTCTGGCACCATAACCGTTCAGATAATAATTGGATATTTTTCTTAGATATTCTGTATTTTGTTCGGATATAATATTTTCTACAAAAATTTTCCACGCTTCCTTGTAAATAGGATCACTGGGTCTTTTATTTTTGTATCTTTGTTGTAGTAGAGTCAAATATTTTTGTTCTGACAGTGTAAGATAAAAAAAATCTACAAAATAATGAACAATGTTTTGGGTTGTATCAAAAAAAGATCTTCCGCATTTCTTGTCTATACATATATGGTAAATCAATCCTTCTCCAGGTCCTTGAACTCCTTTTCCCTCACACAAAACACATGGTCTGGTCTCAGATGAAGATGACAAACCCATAATTTTATTTGAGTTTATTTTATTGAAAACCAAGATAGTATATAACACCGAGAGAAGAAAAAACACTGATAAGTTCATTAGTTGCAAAAATTTCATCATCAATGAAAGTTTCCGTACTAGTTTCAAAAACACCATATACATTGACAAGTATAAAAGACGATATCAAAAATACTATCAGACCGTCAAAAAGATAGGTATGAAGCACGGGTTCATGTTTAAGATAACCTCTAAAAAGATGAGCTGTAAAAAGTACGAAAAGTAGATTGGCTATAAACATTATTCCGGCCATGGTAAAGTGCATACTATTATCATAGTAAGTGGTCACATAGATAATGGTGATTAAAAGTGCAAAAAATACTGTTATCATTAAACTTCTCAATGCTATATATTTTAGAGGACCTCTCTCCCATATCAGAGTCATTATGAAAATATATGCAAAAATAAAAGAAACTATCATCAGTTCTTTTTGTCCAAAAGCTAGTGCCTGCGATACTGTAAACTCATTATTTCTGATTTCATCTTTTGATATGGACACTACATATGCACCAACTAACAAACCGACCACATAACTGAATATAGACAAAGAAGAAAGAATTTTGGTTTTTTTACTTGGAGGTTTTGGATAGTTATAGTTCTTTATCATTTTTATATAGTCTCAAACCTTTCGGCTCCGTTAAAAGCTTTGTATTTTTCCAAAACCGACCGATATAACTCAAAAAGTTCATCAGTCGGCTCTAGCTTTGACAGATAGTAACCTACTGGTTTATCTTTTTCATCAGTCGTTATGTATACTTTCTCATAGTCATCAATATCCCCATCAAAATATTCCATTACCAGTGAAATATATTTATATTTTTGTTCTAGATCCATTTGACTATCGTAGATATACTCTACATATGTCCTTATATCATCAACTTTAAAATATGAAAGTATTTTTTCCATCTGATCATAATCATAGAAAGGAACTTTTCTTGATTCGGGGAAAAGATAATCTATGATATCGTTTTTACGGAATACTCTTTCTAAAAGAGAAATAAAATTTTGTGTCAAAGGGAGATAAATTTCTTTCTCTTTCAAAAATCTACCAAAATCTTTTCTGTCAATATTAAGATTATGAAGATATGTTTTGAAAATTTTTTCACCGACGACTTTAAGAGAATTATGTAAAACAGAGTAGTACATTATGTTAATTGTTATCAGGCCTGTGTATAGTTTTTGAGGATCTACTAATATATCTTCTGGAATCTTATACATATGATATATATTTTCTATTCTGAGATTTTCTGACCTACAGTACTTATAGTTCCAAAATCTATGGTCTATGAAAAGACTTTTAAATTTGTTATTTTTGACAATAGATACAAGAACGTCCTCGGAATAATCTTCAAATTTAAGTATGTATGGTTTTTTTCCTCTTATTCCTGTTGCAACAATGGAGTTAATCTTCCCTTCAGGAAAACTATATTTTTTATCTGGGATAGTCTCCAGCATTTTTTTGATTTTTTGATGATAAATATATATTGACATCCTTTTTAGTCTTCTTTTAAAATATGTCCCAAAGGTCTGAGAAAGAAAAAGAAATCAAAGATATATGGGAAAAGAAATCAAAGGGCCTGATTATTCCTGAAATAACTTTAGCCTACGATAATAATTTTCAAGAATATTATGTTTATGAAGATAGATCTACAATTCTGTATCTTTATTTGGAAAGGACCAACGTATCATTTGCTATACCAAAAATGTATTGTGAAAAAAAGGGAAATGTCTACATAATCATGGACATTTTTGCATTGATACCAATTTCTTGTCCAAAGAAAAACAAATATCAAAATTTTGTTCAGGAAAACATTGTTCCAAAAATAACTACCCCATAATATCTCTGTGTATAACACCTTTTAAAATGTGGGGATCCCAATGACTATATTCACACTGACATTTTCCCCTCAAAAAAGATATGGATCTTTTGTATTTTACGTAGTCTTTCAGTGAAAATCTACTATTCACCACTCCATTTAGGTCAACTTCTTTGACATCGGGACAAACTATATCTTCTATTTTTCCATAACGATCATTACTACAATTTTTGCATATCGAGTAAAAACTGATAATATTGGTAAGATCTTCTCGGATATAATCTTTGGTTATAACTGCAAAAAGAAAACCTTTCATATATTCTCCTCTACCTGGACTTTTTTTGCAGTCACATATTTTTCCAATACAGTTAGATATTGTAACTCCGTCTAGATCAATAATTCCTCCATAGTATACATCCAGAGACCATTCTTTTTTCCATTCTTCAATTTTTCTACTCTCATATATTTCTTTTTTACAATAAGGACAGTGATAGGCAAATGTGATTTTGATCATTTTAGTGTAAAACTTTGTTTATGAATCTGTACAGTAAAATGATGTCTCTTGAAAAAAAAATAAAAGATTGGGAAAAACAAGGAGAAAATATATACGAGAAAATCAAAACAGAAAGTGGCCAAGAGAAGATAAAGGTAAACTCGATATATTCTAGATGTTATAATAGGAAAGAATATGATTTTAAGTATCAGAAATGCAAAAATTGTGATTATCTTTTTAACATACTTTCCTATAGAGATGAACAATCTAAGATATTTATTCCTGTTGGTAGAAAAAAAGGAAAAGAGATAAAAATAATTTCTTTGAAAGGTCGTGATGAATATTTACTTAGAAAAGACATACGAGAGACAAACAATGTAATCGGAAAAAAAATATATACTTTCTATAAAGATGAGTTTTTTTGTATAAGTAATATTGACTGGTACTCAACTGATGATATGGTTGTCAATATATCGCTTATATGTCTAATAATCAGGCTTTATTCTGCCAGGAAAAATTTTCCCCTTTTTTCCGACTTTCTATATTTTTATAATTGTACGAGATCTAATTTTTTGGTATATATTTCTACCGACTATGAATCTATTGAAGAATTTGCAAAAGATCCAATCTACGGAAATTCTTTTTCACCCATTGCTCAAAAAAAGAAAACCAGCAATTTTACACCAGAAGTGGCAAAAGATATATTATTCCAATGTATTCTTAGTCTAAGATTCTTGTCAAATCTTTTTTTCACACACAATGAACTTGACTATACAAAATTAAGATTTAACTCAAAGCCGGTACATATAGAATATGATAAGAAAATGTATGTTTCATCATTCAGATGTGTTATTTTTCCGTCATCATATTCTTCTATATGTATATATAATTCTAAAAAAGATTGGTGGACAAGATTTTTCTTGGACAATTCAAAACTTACAACCAGTGAAAGTCATAATATACCTTTTGATGACTACATTATAGATGTTAATGGTACCAAAAATTTTTACAATTCTGCAAAATCAGATATCGGAGAATATATTCCAGACAAAACTTCGGCAGATGATTATGTATCTCATAGAATTTTTTTCTATAGGATCAACAAGAAGATAAATCATTTTCTCAAGATGAGAAGAAAAAGAGGGTCGGTATGGGGTCTTTTTTCTTTTGACATAGTAACTCTTTTTTGCTCTCTGATGACCATTCCTTGTTTTGCAGACACAATTCTTTGCCATACAGAGTTAAAAAATACATGGTATGGACTTTGGAGAACTGGAGAAGCTCCAATAATAACAAAGTTACTGATCAACCAGAAAAATCATCTAGAATTTGACAATATATGTACAATCATCAAAAAATTTTATATCAGATTTGACGCTCTCAGTTATCTTTTTGATAGATTATCAAATATCGGCGGTAGTTTTTAATGCTGATACAGCCTGGCCTTTTTCCTCTTCGTTTTCATCATCTGGAAGTATAAATCTATCAATATCAGAAACTTTGAATCCTCTTGATATTGGCCTGATGACACAATCCACTGAGCTTATCATGCCCGGTATAGGACACGGATAGATAGAACAACAAAACAATCTTTTTTCATTATCAAGAGAAAAACAGAACTGAAAAGCCATTCCTGTTTTTATCGATCTTCTGAAAAGAGGACACATAAATTCTCCAAATAACTCAGCATTTTTCTCAATACTACATATGTTTTTATCCAGAAGATCTTCTGGTGCGAGTCCAAAATCGTCAAAAAGCTCCCCTGATACTGAAACTATTTTTTCATCACTAACTATTTTCATATATATATATTCTGTATGAGAGGGAAAAAGAGAATCGAAATTTATTCTATCATTATCCACTAGTG
>Ga0070752_1000343_pt1 | contig 41577 bp, 41 predicted proteins | sample VirMetDEL_Aug_30_FD_77440 | JGI IMG/M metagenome (GOLD analysis project Ga0070752, IMG submission 77440) | Aqueous microbial communities from the Delaware River and Bay under freshwater to marine salinity gradient to study organic matter... | ecosystem: Environmental > Aquatic > Marine > Coastal...
CTCAACCGAGAGTTTTTACGAAAACTCTATAAAACGTGGATGCGCGACTGACGTGTTTAGCCGCGCACCACTTGGGATTAAAAGTATTCGGGACTCTTCCCTGTTCTAACCGTGTAAGCGGCAAAGAACAGGAAGGTGTCCCCCACGTCAACAGACTACAGAGACAACTTGGTCTCTTGGGGAGGCGCTCAAAACTCCTTGCCTGTAGGGGATATCGATACTCAATGTGCTCCCCTTGAACACACCGAGCAGCCTTAGAAAGGCATCAGTTGGGGATAGATGTACCTATGATTTGTATCACAATAGGCTTTACCGTGACAACGGTGTACGTTATTGAGTTATGAGTTTTCAGCTCCTCCTCGAGTTTTTTGGAAACCTCAAAGAGAAGCTTTGCTTCCTTTAATTTCTCGGGGTCGTTAGACTTCTGCAGGTTTGCAGCCTTACCCGCAACCTTTTCCAGAGCATTCTCGACTTTACCAGTGTTCTTCTTGTCAACAGAAAGAGAAATATATTCCCCATGATTCCACGCTCTGCAAGCGTTCAACATCAGTGACGGTGAATGTACACCGGGATTTACTGTGACGTGGAGGCCATCTGGATCTGAACGGAGGTCGTGATTTTTAAATAACTCGATTATTTTTCGGTCAAGGGACAGAGATAAGAAGGAAATTTTGAGGTCTCCCCCTGGAACTTCGCAGGTCACTTTATCGGCAGTTAATTCCATTCCAGTCAGAAATCTAAGCTGTTCCATCATGGAACAAGGGTACTTCTTGTTTCCATGGCTGAGTGTCACATGACCTATGGCACCCTCATACGAGACCAACAGTCTGACCTGACCCGTATGGATCGTATCACAAGCAGATGATGTATAAATACCTTCCGGTAGACTGATCTGATCCGGGGGGATATCCTTACCGAAAACAGTCGCCGGGTAGGTAAAAACCGTCCTGGCGACTTTTTTCAGTCCCGAGGCGAACTTTAAGTTCCCCATAGAGATGTTTTGGATCTTGGAACAGAATTTTTCAAAACTGTGTCCTGGAGGGAGAAACCATTCTCCTCTCTTTAGTCGATCGAGGACTATCTTTGCCACGTTCCATTTGGCGTAGACCTCCTGCAGATCTCCCTCGGGACAATAAACAACAAGGTCTATTTGTATGCCCAGAATTTTCTGGAGGTACAGAGCGAGTGTAAAAACTCCTTTTCGGTCGAAAAGGATCCCTGCTCCTGTTGAAAAGACTGGGATCTTACGAGATCTGACAGCTTCCGCTACCTTTGTAAAGGTAGCCCCCTCCCTCTCTTGTCTCAATTCGAGAGTGAGATTCTTACCTTTACCAGAGGAGCATATTTCGTCTCCGTCAACGTGGATCCCGCCGAGTAGCTTTTCTGCTAGTTTCCTAGCAATCGTGGTTTTGCCATAGCCCACTGGTCCAACAACCACGACAACAGTATGTTTGCCTCTGTCAGGGGCCAGACCAGTCTCCCCTTTAAAAAGAGAGACGTAGTCTCTCTCTTTCTCGAAGAAGAGACTGGCTTGCTCTACAAGCTGCAGATGCCGGGCTACCTGGCTATCCTGATCGGGGGCAAAATCTTTGCACAGTAATGCTACTGCGCATAACCAGTTGCGCCAGTGTTTCTTCCCTTCCGGGGTGGTTACCCATCTTTCGAGGTATTGGCCAATATGGACCCACCAATCCGGTTTCATCAAAGAACCATTCTTTTTCAGAAAGGTCCGGATACCAAACGTCACCGAAGTGTATATCGGGAACTTGTACTTCAGTACATACATGGTGTCATCTTTGTAGCCCCAGATGACCAGTCCTTCGATGGTTTGACCCAGGATTGACTGGTGGTTCACGCCGGGAAACTCCTCGGACAAGTTTTTCTGGAGAACACCCAAGAGAGACTTCATATCGATGGAGTCTCTCTTTTGGGAAAGATCGTCTAGAAATAATCCGACGTTCTTCAAGCCTGTCAAAACATAGAGGGGAGACACTGGGAAGCCGTATTTTGTACACACGAAGTGCATCTCTTTGTGACCAAGACACTCGGTATAGGCGTCTGGGTTTTCTTTCCCAGTCACTGTCCTACCCACGCATGTGCAGACAAACTCCTCTGCGAGGACACGGGCACCGTGGTTCTGGTCATTCTTTGACATGACCTCGCCGCAAAGGTATAAACCTTGGTCCACAAGGCCCTTTACCTTTTTATGGGTAAGATGGGGTCTAATCAACCTCGCGCAGTCGCGGGAATAACCATTCGCGGTGGAGTTTTTGGCCGCGGTCGTCCAAAAGTAGGTCTCTCCTACCTTCCAACACAGGACTTGTCCCAGAAACCCTGAGAATTTCAGAGTTACATGGAGCTCGGTTGTTTCAGAGTACTCTGAAACATCCCCCTGTCGTTTGTCATTCTCAAACTTCGGATAAAAACCGAAGCAGTGATGACCTTCAGGGGTCAGGATGATCGGAAGACCTCTTCCGAGACCATGTTTCTTACCCATGGTCATAGCGATGGCGTCATCATTGTACTTGACAAGGACCATGTACGAATCTGTCCTCTTGGAGTAATATATCACCAGTTTAAAAGCAGGGTTTTTCCCGGTGATGAGGATCTTTTCTCCGTTGTCGTATCTGGAGAGCAATTTGGAGAGGACCGGCAGTCTTCTCTGAAATGCTTGAAGAGCTGGAGTCTTGCATTCCAGGGAATCAGCTTGAATCCAGTCTTTGACATATGTGACAGGAGCCGCTTCGGCAGGAGCCGCTTCGGCAGGAGCCGCTTCGGCAGGAGCCGCTTCGGCAGGACCCAGGGTGGAGGAGTGAGCATCTCCCGATTGTACCCCTCCAAGGGGTCGTGGCGCAGGAGCGCCTGACGCATGAGCGCCTGGCGCAGGAGCGCCGGTGGCTGAAAAGCCAGAATTATATGGGGAAGGTGCGTTTGATTGCATCTTGTGTTGTGTTGTAATAATTCTTGTAGGAGGGGTACTTTGATAAGAATTTTGTTCTTTTTTCAATTTTTACAGATCTATATGTTATCATATAGATTTATTTTTTGGTATGGGAAATTTTGAGAGCACCATAGACCACTGCATATGAGATAATGACTAAAAATCCAAGAACAGCTCCCTGATAAGCCACTTGTTCTCTGTATTTATCTTTGGTCTGTTTTTTCTCGTCTACTGTCAGAGTAGTTCCTGCTATTTTTTCAGTGATTGTTACGTGTTCTTCAATCTTGTCCATAGACAAAATAGTATAGACAAGCCATATGACAAGAGCCGCTAATGCGGCCAGTGCAAAAATCACCAATGTATAGGGTAATGCTGATCCAAGACGATCAGTATGACCATCCATATCCATTCCCATTTCACCGAGTCTCATATCTTCTTCGATATTTGCCATTTTTATCTGTGTTGAAAAAATTTTTACATATATTCGTCGAAAAACTGACAAGAACGTTTGTAGAGAATATCATTCCAATAATCATAGTCAACTTTTACTTTTTGGACAAAAAACAGGTTATCGTCAAGACCATATACGCAGAAATACATCCATTTTCTTCCAGTGATTACTCCGTTTCCAATAACTTGATCATACTGACTTTTCCATATATGAGATATATCTTCTGGATCTTTATCTTCTCTATTCATGTAATCCTTTATCGGTTTGTACATAGTAGAAGGACACTTAATTTCTATACCAGTGTCATCATCTATTATTCCGTCAAGGGATGCACCAAATCTTTTGTCATTTTTCCATACAGCAAAACCTGTTTCTTTTATCTTTTTTCCAAGATGTTTTGACAAGAGCCTACGTACTTTTGACTCATATTTTGTTCCTCTGTTCATTCTTTCTAGTTCTTCTTTTTTGTAACCTCTTTTTAGTTTACCCTTGATTTCTAGAGCAAGATCTTCTTTTGTTCCTTTGTAGTAGGGCGCATGACCGACCACCTTACCTATATTAGACATGGTTATTCTACCTTTCCTCATTTCTTTCCAGTCTTCGCTTCCCTGATCAACATTGTAGAGTATGTAACAACCTTTGTCACTTGGCATTTTTACCCTGGGTTTCCTTTTTAGAACTATGAGGGGGTATTACAATTCTGAAATACAATTCTTTATTTTGGATCATGTTATCTACAAGCATTTCTCTTTCAAATTCAAAAATATTTCCCAGTTTTGCTCTAAAAAATTTAACCAATGGATCATTGCTTTCTATCTTGGGAATGTTTTTGATCTTTACCATGTTTTCATCTTCAAAATTTTGAATTTCTTCTTTGGTTTTGATCACTCTTTTGATTTTTGGACAGGATATATGATCAACTATATTGATAAAATCTCCGTCGTTGTAGAATATCACATTATATATATCAGACGATATGCTTGTTTCTATGTTACAACTTTCGAATTCTTTTCTAGCCTGAGGGGCCATGTTTTTCTCTGATATAAGGACTCCTTCTTTACAGTCTAGAAGTCTCATCAGATTAAGAAATTTTTTCACTCCATCTTTTGTCAGACTTTTACCCTTGAGAGTTTCGTCCGGATACAGTAGTAAAAGGATTCTATGATGTTTATCTTCTCTATGGGTATAAACTTTACTCAGTACTGATCTAAAAGTTATCTCTAAGTTCACCCTTTCCATTGTCAGAAAAAGTTCATTTTCCTGTTCTTCAAGGCGATTTTCTACAAATCTGATAAAGTTTTTGTTTTTTATCTCCTTATAGTCTGGTTCTTTTGATATGTCAAAATTACCAACTTCCAGGAATCTCATGCAGGTATGCATCATATCTTTCAGATTATCTACGTTGAAGTCCATTTTTTGTCTAACGGAAATACTTTTATTGTCGTTTTCTATATTGAAATATCTAGTATATTGTAAAAATGATTTTGAAAAGCAGATGTATATACTAAAAAAATATGTCTTTTAGCTGGGAAAAACGTCCTCGGCATCCTGATTTTATGACTTCTCCTCTCAATGTTTCAAGAGACATTATTTTTGGAGAAGGAGTAGTTTACGATTATCGTAGAACTTCTACAAAAACTTCACAAGATCATCTTGAAATGTCGAGACCATATGACGACAACACCGTTTTTGCAAAAGGTGTTAGCGCATACAAAAGAGGAGATATTAACATACTTGTTTCCTTTCTACTTGACAACGGTTCTAGAAACTTTATCCTCAGAGTTGCTGATGAGACAAGATTCACAAGAAATGTGTTCACAGCTATGAAAATCTATGACAAGTGTATGACCATGAAGACAACTTTTCTTCTTGAGATAGATGGAAAAAAATATGACTATGTTAAAGATTTCTATGAAAAGCTAAGACCAAAGTTTGCAGCTGCCGAGTCTAGTTCAGAAGAGAAATCCAGGATTAGTAAGATCTCTGCGAAGAAAAGAAAAATAATAACTTTACTCAAGAAAGAGCTCAAAGTTTTTTTCATCAACATGATGTTTGTTCTTGCTGGGAATGATTTTTCTGCTGTCTATGATATGGTAACAAGATCTAACATGAAGATCAACAAATCAGTTCTTCTGAACTGGAAATATAAAAAAAGAAAAGAGATATCCAAACTCAGAAAGATAAATGACTATAGTTATGCAAAATGTAGAAGAACTGGAGATTATTTTATCATTCCCCCTGAGTATTCAGAAAGAACAGATTTGTCATTCAGAATGCTTGGAATTGGAGATGAAAGTGTTATGAAATCCTTTTTCACAACTCATCTCAATATGCACTATCTTTGTTTTAGTAAAGATGAATACACAGAAGACAAACAAGAAGAAGAAACATCCGAGTTTGATGAGATAGAGCTGGAACTGGAAAGCCCAGAAAAACTAGATCCTCAAGAACATAAATGGTTGGTGAGTGTTTATCATAATCAGTATGTTTCTGGAGATATTTCTATCCAACAACTCACTGAGAAGATTTCAAAACTATCAACTTAAACCTATAAATCTAAAATATGATTTAGATTCATATCATTCTCTAAAATATGAGTATCAATTGCAATAGTTCTCCAGAAAACAATTTTTGTATGTGCAGCGGAAACCCGGATTATATCCAGTACAATGCAGAAGGTTTGTCTTCTGGAAAGGGGGCTGGGAGTAGGTGTTGTGATATAGTAAATGCTATGCCGGATATAATACAGAAGGTACCTGGAACTGAAAATGAAATATCTAGTACATCAAAATATCTTGATTTTTTCAGTAAATTGGATTTTACACCCTGCGACTATACTAGATATTTTGGAGGTTATGAAGCTGGAACAGCAGAAGCAGATTCTTATCTTAGAAAAAACTATCAAGAACTTTTTGATTCGGCAGAAAGACAGAGAATCATATACAACACATTTTTTGTATACAAACAGGGTAGATATCCATCAAGTATCACATTGGGAACAGATCTTGTACCCATTATATCTGGAAATACTATCAAATCACCCACGGGAACAATTCCTTTGATACTTAACTATTATGATGGTGTTCATAACGAAAGTCAGTATATTTTTATAGTTTGGCCCAAGGGCAAAGAACTTCCTATCCTCCCATTCAGGTATAAATTTTTCTATTTTTTTGATCTACATGACAACGAGTGTAAAAATGATTACTGTACAACACACTTTTCTCCGTCGAGGGGAATATCTTTCAGCAGTAAAGGACCAGGGAATAACGGAAAACTACTAGGGAGTCCTCCTCTTACAAATTTCACTATTACTATGATTGTCGTAGGTATTATTATAGCAGTGATTTTGATTTTTTCTATTCTCTTGATAGTCAATAGGTATAGGTATGACAAAAAACCTATCAATCAGAAAATCATAACCAGAGTTTAAAAAATTGTTTTTAAAAAAGAAAATGGGAGAAGAACTATCTCATTTCAAAAGACTTGTAAACCAATTTAACCAACATGAAAACACGCTTTTTCTTCAGAAACTTTTAGATGTGAGATGTAACAATAGGAATGTTTTTGTACCTGAAGGTTTCAGAAAATACATAGAATCTCCTGTTCCACTAAAACCATATCAAAGACTTGTAAGAGAAGTTGCAGAATCAAACATTCTTCCTTCTACAGAAAATCTAGACGAGACATACAAAAAATGTGTCAAGGATATACATGAAAACCAAACTTTCGAAGAGTTTTGCACTGAAAAAATATATCCGAATACATGTTTTTGGACCATTTCTCTTTCTCCGTTTACCGGTTCAGAAAAAATATATACATGGGAAAACTATCTTTACAAAGAAATTATGGACGATTATCTAAGAAGACTTGAATCAGTGCTCAGATATCTTCCTGTGTCCGGAGAAACAGAAAACGATTTCCAGAAAATATGTGAATATTTCCCCTCTCTTTATTTTTTCTCTGTCCCTCTTAGAATTGAACTTGGAGAAGAAGGAGTCTATGCTTCGGAAACAATACTGTCAGACTATGCCATGATAACTTTTCCAAGTCTTTTTGAGATTTTGTTTCCTTCAGATGAAGAATCTGTAGTAAAAGCTATCAATCCCATGGTTATTGAATCGGAGTTTCCTCACTATGTCAAGATTGATCATTCTATGGAAAGGGAAATAATATATAATGGCCAGTTTGAACTTGATGAATCTTGGACCGACGAAGAAGGATTTTCTATTTTCTGGTGGTTACCTGATCATATATCTTCGCATCTTGATGATATTGTAAAGGAAAGTAAGCCAAAAAAGGATAATGTTATAGATGAAATAGATTCTTAAAACCCAAAAATAATTTGTTTAAGAAAACAGTCTCTTAAACAAATGACGGTAGAAATTGATATTGTTTCTTACGAGGATCATAAACCGGCTACTGTTACAGTAGCCGGTTATCTCAGTACGACAATCGATACGATGAAAGTCGCTGAGTATCTTCCGGTCGGTCATGTTTTTGATGACAGTGGAAAAAGGCTAAAACTCCAGTCTGGTTCTAGAAAAAAAATAGAATATCTAGGTGTAGAAGGTGTTGTTATATCAGTCTGTTTTAAACATGTCAGAAGAGGAATGAGAACTGGAGCCATGAGTAATATGGCATCTATTGATATACAGTATCTTGAGAAAAATATTCACGTCAAGCTTTCAGACAGCTCTGTTACAAGTGTTGGTACCAAGACAATAAAGGAAGGAAAAAGAGTTTTCAACCATATCACTTTATCAATCAAAAAACTTCAGGATAATCTTACATTTTTATCCACAATTTGCAAAAACAATATGGAATCTTACATCGATAAATTTATTGACCTTTCTTATGAAGATGGTTTGGTAAGAGAAAGTAGACTGATAGAAATATTAAATCATACAAAACTAACTGACGAAGAAGAAAGGGTTTTTGATATTTTTGGGAGATATGTGAATGATTTTGATTTTGATGAACATCCAGAAATGATAGAAAAGATAAGAGAACTGGTAAAGATAAAAAAGATATATTCTGGAGAAAAACTAGAATTCAGAGATGTTACCATATATAACAGCGTATTCCATGTCAATCCTCTAAGAACTGAAAAAAACTTTAGAATGCCATTGTATCTTCTTGCTCCTTTTCTCCTCAAGATAGGTCTCATTGTTTCTTTTCATAACTGGAAATCTGAAGGGGTTAACATATGTATTGACTCTGAAGAAGAAAAACCAGGTCCAAATCACGCAAACAAAGAGTACAAACATCGTTTTGTTATTCATGAAACTGGAAAGATAAGACAGTGTTCTCCTTCGAACAAAAGAGAAGCTTACAAAAATTATCTTGGGATTATGAATCTTCTGAAAATATTCTTCAAACAGAAAGATATCAATTTTGAAGAATATATCTACGATGAAGACAAAAAGGATAAAAACAACAAAAAACTTGAAAAATTGGTTGGAAGAGCCATGAAAAAGATAAATTATTAGATATATATATATATATATATATATATATATATATTATTTCTGGATTTCTGGAACCCAGTATGTAGTCCGACCCTTCATCTTTTCTGCTTTCACATTATTTCCTTTTGGATCTTTCTTTTTCCTGTATACTAACAAGAAATTAACATATTTTCCTTCTTCTCCTTCAAGCGTCACATAATTTTCTTGACTCATTCCATTGTATTTATAACTTTTTTCCATAATATCACTGATGGAATCATAAAGTCTAGATATATCTTTTTCATCCAAAGTATCTATTTTTCTACGGGGACTGATTTTTGACCTGTAGAGAACCTCGCTTTTGATATAATTTCCCACGCCAGATACAACCGATTGATCCATGAGAACATCATTGATAACCCTCTTGCCTTTTTTCTTGATTCTTTCTGAGAATTTTTTCAGCGTAATACCTGTATTCAGAAAATCAGGACCAATAGTGTTAAGTTTTTCCTGAAGTTTTTCGCTATCCGGATAAAAATGGACACAACCAAAATGTCTTTGATCTATAAACTGTATTTTCTCTTTTCCGACTAACATTGTCATACATGTATGTTTTTGTTGTTTTTCTGAAAAAGCCCATATTCCACTCATTCCTAGAGAATTTCCCATGTAGAATACTTTTCCTTCTTCGGATTTAAACATGAAGATGATGAATTTTCCTTTACATCTAACTGATTTGATCTTTGCAGGAAGACATTTTTCGATTGTTAAGAAATTTGAAGGAGATTTTTCTCTGTATTTTCCTTTTTCAGAGAATTCAATACTGTAAAGTGTTTTTCCTTTTAATTCTTCATCAAGACCAACTGTAATTGTTTTTACTTCAGGACCTTCAGGCATTTTATGATATAGACTAGTCTGTATTTTTCATTTTTTCCCCTATCGTTTTAAGAGAAGTTCTTACAACCATATTTGAGTCCAGAGATCTATAGTTTAATGTGATCAAACCAAAAAATAAAATTTCTATCAGGGATACAAGTCCTAGAAGTAAAAGATTGGAAACAATTATATGTTTATAGGGTATTCTTTTTTCGCTTGAATTCCATGCAATATATGAAAGACCGGCTCCTGCTATGAAAAACGATACAAGAATTAAAAATGCTTGTGTCATCAGATCTTGATTTGATTTTATAACTTTTTCGTCTTCTGAAGGATCGGCAGGAGGAATATTAATATCTGGAATATCATACCCTACCGCTTCGGGGACCTGTTTGATTTCTTCTGTAACTCTATCTATCTGTTTTTTTACGATCAACTGTTCTATAAACGCTCCAAAAGTAAAGAAAAGACTCGGTACAAAAAGAGAATAAATGGAAACCATTAAGAGTATAGAAGACAACCCTTCAAGACCACTGTAAACCCAACTTATTAAGAAAAGAGCTATACTGATAGTTATAGGAATATAAACGCCCGATTCTGAAAATCCCATATCTTTTTAGTAGATAAAAAGATGGTAGAAAACGCCAAAAAGGTCAAAAAAAGAATAAAGAAAGCGGCTAATATAAGACAAAGTTTTATCTTCGAGGCTCTAATGCACTCTTTTATCCTAATCCTTGTTCTTTCTATATTTTTCTTTTCGGTTGTATCAACTACTGAAAGAAATGCTCTTAACAACGAAGTTTCTTCAGGAGTTGAAAAAGTCTTGGACAATACAACGATACCTTATGATCCCATCACAGGAGATCAACTTATTGAACTTTCTGATCTTTTTGAAGGAAAAAGCGGAGCCGATGAAAATTTCAATAACGGGCTTAAGTATGTATGCGCCGCTATTTTATTTGGATTCTTTTTGTCTTTAGTATCTGTATGGGGAGTAGTACAAATGGTTTCTAAAAGAAAGTATATTCCTGTGTTTGAGATACTTTTTCATAATTTACTACTCTTTGGAATCATAGGATGTATTGAATTTGTATTTTTTGAGCAGGTAGCATCTAAATTTATACCGGTTTTACCATCTTATGCTCAGAATGTTTTAAGAGAAGATCTTTCAGGTTAGTATGACATAAATGAATTTTTAAATATTTATCTGATCGTAAAATGTCCCCTGTTTTGAAATACTTTTCAACTACTGCGAGAAATCAAATAATGATAAACAATATTGTTTCTTCTATCCTGAAAAGTTATAGAATTCAGAATCCAAAACTCCACTATGTGGATATCCATCAGGAATACAATCAAAAACGCATTGATGCTGATCGAAAACTCATACAGTATCTTAAAAAACATCCGGTTGTACTTTCCAGTAGTCTGTTAGACTATGAAAAACTTAAAAGTTTAAAATTATTTTCTCCCGAATCTGTCAGGATGACTATAGACCACATTAAGCCATACGCCTATAGTGGTTGTACCTACAAACACTACTTGTATTTTTTGCCAGAATGTAACCGGTAACATTTTAAGATATTTTTCTATTAACGAGAAAAATATCTGTTTTTACTGAATCTTATCAAACCATTTAACCAAATCTTTTATTGATTTTGACATACACTTGATACCTTTTTCTTCTATAACATTTTTGTTGTCTTTGATGATCTGGACTATCATTTTTACAGGTGTATCAGATGTGACTTTCTTTAGTCTTTTATTTTTTACTGGAGTAAAACCTACTTGCTTGTAAGGTTCGATCATCCTGTTGAAGATGCATCCAAACAAATTATCTATTGGATTCATCAACACTTTTTCGATATAATATACTGGATCTAGTTCCTCGGGAGGATATAAACCTTCTTCTGGAACATAACCTTCTTCTGGAATATCTCCATATTTAATTTTACCCGCATCCCAACATTCGTTGAAAAAATCAACTGTTCTCATACACTCGCATACTTTTGATCGTTTTTTATGATCTCTCACAACCACATATTTCACCCTTTCTCCTGGCTGAATCGGTCTTTTTACAGATTTCATTTCTTCAGAAAAGACAAGCATGGGAGCAGTTTTTGACTTGTAGTTTGAACCCATCTTCTTAACTATAGAAAATTTTTCAACAATTGTGTCAAACTCGACATCGATGACTTCTACTATCACATCAACTATTTTTTTAAATATCTCTGTTGGACCTGCTCCATCAAAAACACTTCTGATTATATCCTCATATATGTATCTTGACCATAAACAGTTATCTCTTCTTGCTATCAATATACCTTTGCATTCAAGATTGGGTCTATCACTGCCGTCTTCCATGATGATATTTCCATCTCTATCATATTCTAGATATGCATAATGTTTCTTTTTCATGAATATGACTCTCATCATTTTTTCTGCTTCTAGATACAGAGGTGGAAGAAAAATACTGGGCGGTCCTTCTTTAACAATGTTACCATCTTTGTCATACTCATGTAGTTTGCCGTTGATATGTTTTTCCATTTTATCTGCAAGAGACCATATCTTTTTTGTATCTCCTTTTAGAGAAGGTACATGGACCATGGTACTATCGGTATTTTTTACGTTGATGCTTCCAATGCCTGCAAGGAAATGACCATTTTCGGTTTCAATATCATAGACATAGTCGTCATATTTTGTGTATACAAGTGTTATATCTTGAATAACATCCCAGTCTTTATCATCTTCACCGATAAAAATTACAAGAACAACTCTTTTTTTCACAACATCCAGTCTATAATTGTATCCATTTTTTAGACTATTCCATACAGATCGTGATAGTATATTAGAATCTTCTACAAAATTTAATGTGGCCGAACTTGTATTTTCCTCGAACTGGAAATTATATTCCCCCGCTCCAAATACATCTTCGGTGTTAGGATATGAATGAGCAAGTCTGGTATGTTGGACATTGCATTTTTCTGGTTTTATCTGGTTCCATTCATGATCCAAAAGACTATGATCTTCTGTTACACATACAGAGCCCTTTTTTGTCGTGATTCTGTATATTTTTTTGGCAGTTTTGTGTCTGATAAATCTTTTTACCCTATGCCAAGTCCCTTTGCTCCAAGATTTATACCCGGAACCATATGCTTGTTGTTTTTCGCTGAGACCTTTCTTGTCAGACTTAAACCCTTCATATGGAAACCAAAGATCGTCATTACCAATAATATCTTCAATCCTGTCTATCATGATTGTACCTTCTTGATTTTTTAGAATAACTGATTCAAAACCAGGGATGCTATCTCCATAAACCACTTCTGCTCCATAATATTTGTTGAAAAAACTACCAGCGTCTCTGATAAGAGATCTTCCAGTAAAAGTTATCACTATGCTTCCTTCTATAAGCGAGTATCGATTAGTTGCCTGTGATCCATAAAAACCATAAAGAGAGTTAGCGCATATTTTAAGACCTTTTTGTCTAGAATCATGGAATATTACCATAACCTGATTTTCTGAAGAAAATGTATTTTTCAGATTTTCTAGTATATCTTTCAAAAAAGTTTCTGGTGTTGATTCAGGACAAGATTTCTTTATGAATTCAATACATATTTCATCATCAATGTCCATCACTCTTATATCTTTTTCTTCTCTTATCCTGTCAAAAAGTTTTTTTCCGATTGTCTTGACATTGTACTGACTCTTTTTTAGATCTTTTTTGACATTCTTCCTTGTCGACAGAAGATTTTCTTCTATCCCAGGGACCAAACCTTTTTTGACCTCTCTTTTTACAAAACCAAAAGTGTATTCTCTCATAACCTTTTCGGGTTTTTCTTCTGATTTTTCTTCATCTTCAATATAGTTCGTATAGTCGAATCTATCCTGTTTGGGAGGTTTCCAACCAACCGGTTCTTCTTGTTTGATGTTAAAGATATGTATTGTATCTTCTGAATGTTTTTTAAGATACTTTTTGATATCTTTGACCAATGTTGTAAAACAAATATTATTGGCTATACATATACTTGGATACAGAGAGGTAAAATCAAAACAAAGTATATCTTTCCAAAAACCTACAATCGGATTTTCTACCAAACCTCCTTCGAAAAATATAGGATCTACCTGACGAATAGTCATGACTATATCTTTGTGAGAAGCTGCATGATATATCTGAGCCACGCATCTAATCTGTTGTCCTCTTGTACAAAAATGCATCGGTATGACCCTTACTATAGAAGAAAGTTCAATAACAGAAGTCCATACACCGAGTTTTTCAAAGAGTTTTGTCACAAGTAAAGAATCTTGTACATTATATTTAACAATCATACTATTGTCTTGTATGCACTTCTCTCTTCTTTCTTGATCTACAGGCTCACCAATTTTGTCACATCTCATTATCTGTGTTACTTCGTGATGGATTTTGAACATCTCATGATATTTTAGATCTTCTTTTCCTTCGCCAAGAAACTTATTTGCGACAGCTTCAAGAGTATAAACAGACATCTTGTAGTCCATTTCTACGTATTTGTACATGTCAAAAGAAACTCTTCCACTGCATTGAGGGATAAACATCTTATTTGCTCCTCTGCCACTACTCGACCAGCTTAGGTTTTTAATTTTGAACAAACCTCCGCTTTCTTCATCAAGTCTTGACATATTAGGCCATAGATCTCCAGTGTCTAAAATTCTTGCATCCATGTAGTCAAAATCAAAACCGTAGATATTGTAACCTGTGAATACATCTGGATCATATTCTATGATCAGCTCAAAAAACTTTTCAAGGAGAGATTTTTCATCTTCTACATTGTATATAATCAATTTTCCTTCTTCAGACGGAATGATTTTTTCTGGAGGATGAGTATCACCTATGATGATGATAATATCTGTTCTTTCTTCGATACTCATATATCTGGAAAATGTAAGTGATATAGAAAATATTATATCTTCATCATCATGTTTTTCAGGAAAAGTTCTGTGATTATGAGAATAAGATTCAATATCAAAAGAGCATAAAACTGGATAAGAAAACCAAACATCTTTACTGGGTTTCATGGTTTTCCATTTGATCTGATATTCAGAAAATGGTCTATTTTTTGATCCAGGTTTGGATATTCTATCAGGATGTTCGGGAGGTATCTCTTGAGCTTTACAGGTAAATCTATCTGTCATACTCATATTCTGAAGAGAGTACATCTTGTTGTACTGAGGACTATCCATCTCATAGAAAGGAATATTGATCTTTCCATATCTTCTTGTATATATACTTTTACAGGCAGTGGATGCTTCATACATATGTTTTACTGTATTGAACACAAGAAGTAAGAATGGATATTTCTTTTTTGATGAATGATAGTAAAGTCTATTCTGTTCGATAAAGCTCCACTCTCTTATTGGAGATAGTTCTTTTTTATCAAGTTTCTTATTGATATCATTAACTATTTCTGAACATCTCTGATCATCCCAAGATATCGGATCTCCGTTGTAGTCTTTTAACCTCGGAAGTTCTGCTTTGCAAAAAATAGGAAAGTCTCTTACTCTCAGAAGACATGGTTTACTCTGACGATCCATACACCAAAGTCTTATCTCTGATCTTATTTCTCCTTCAGAAGACTCATTTTCTTCTATCTCAATATCGTAAGAATGAGCCTCTATATCTATCCAACTCATTTTTTACCCCCTACCTGTATTAAATACTTTTCGGTTTTATCCAACAGAAAAATAGACAAAGACCATATTGTATATTTTTAAGATGTTTATCATACTAAGTAAAAAATGGATTCGACTAGTAAGGTTTCAAAACCAGATAACGCCATGGTCTCAACTGGTATGTCTGGTAAAGATATGACCATCATGGGGGTTGCATTGTTCTTGTTTTTTGCTTCTTTTGCATCTCTTTTTGGAGTATCTGTCTATGAACTGGTTAAAAAACAGCCAACGGAAACCGTTTTGTTTATCGGAGAAGAAAACACGCAGTTAGAAGTAACAACAGCCTGGGTTACTCTTTTTGATTTTTACACTGAAAATATTGACAGAAATCTCAGAGCTTACAAGGGTTCATACAGAATTATTCTTAGTAGTAGTTCAGGGGTAAATTTCAGAGTTATAGATCAAGATTCAAATATAATTGGGAGTACTGTACAGAGAGGTGGAAAATATGTTGAAAATATCATACCCTTTGACAGTAGGGGAAAGGATGTATCAAATATAATTCTTCAGTATAGTAGTATCCATAATCCTGTTCTTGTTAGAATGGATATAGTTATTGATTGATTTTTTCAAGAGTAACTTTTATTCTATATTACTGTATAGAATAAAATGTTTGCATCTGGTCTGAAAAAGAAAACACTTGCGTCTGAAACCTATGTGAATAATCAAATAGATGTTAATCTGCCCACTGGTTCTGTCTACGAGATTAATGTGGGCGATGGTCTTGAGGTATCAGGTATAGCAGATTCTATAACAACCACTGGAACTTTAAAACTGAACGCAGATATAAGTGATCTGACAAATGTTTCAAGTGATATTCCCCTATCAGACGAGGTTCTTACGTGGGATTCGGGTACCAGTAGCTGGAAACCAAAAACTTTTCTTGGTTCTGGGACAAGTTCCCTTGTCTGGGATAACATATCAAACGTTCAGTCTTTGACTGGAACTTCGCATTATATTATGAAAGTTAATGGGGATGCGGATGAACTGAATTTTGTTCAAAATCAGCTTGTGTATGCCCCGGATTTTATATCAGGAGTTGGTATAAAACACGGGATAACATATGGGAATAATGGAGCTTCTCTAAGACTTGACACAGACCTATCTGAGATATATACGACGACGACAAATACAACAGAGACAACATTGGTGATAGTTGACGAAGATAGTAATCAGAGAAGAGTAAAAATCGGAAATGTATCTCTTGACAATTTTAACAATCCGGTTTCTGATAGATTTTTAAGAAACAGCGGTGTAAGTGCAGTAGAACCAGTTTCTTTTGATAACACTACAACGACTTTTTCTTTGACCGATAGAAGATTTGAGATCAACTTTGATATTGCAGAAGATTATGGGATAAGCGGAGTTTTACCAATTACTGCAGGGGGAACCAGTGCTTCTACGTCTGAAAAAGCAAGAGAAAACCTTGGTCTGACATACAATTCTGATATAATGAAATATAATGATCCTCGGTTTGTAGGAGAAATGAAAGGTACTGACATATTAATCAGACCTTACTATCTGGAAGATACTAACCTAACGATACAGAATTCTGGAAGTGGATATGTAGATGGAACAGTAACAGTGGTACTAACAGATGGTAGTTTCCAAGCATCTGTGGAAACTGGACCGAGCGGAGGAATTTCTGTCGTTACTGCCTCAAGTGTAAGCGGTCATCAAAACTATCTTAACTGGAATGTAGATCTTACAGGAACTGTAAAACAAGGTTTAGAAGAAAGCGGAAAAGTAAAAGTGGAAGCAAGAACCGGTTATCTTAACTTTGGTCAGGAAACTGGAGCCAGTGGTTATGGAATAGGTTATGATGGAAGTTTTTGGTTTAGAGAAAAGGGAAAATCTTGGCAGAACTCTCTTCCTTTTACACTCGAAGACGCCGATAATGTGGAATCTACCATGACTGATACCGATCCAGGGACCATAATGATATGGGATGGAACAGAGTTTAAATTTCAAGAAATATCAGGAGCCATAACGATGAATGCAAGCGGGGTAACATCTCTTGTCACGGGTACTATCGACCCGCTCAATATAATTGCCGAGTATAATTCTGGAAGCGTCAATGTGGATCGATACGAGTTTGGAACACTCTATGATATCAATACCGGTTCTACAATTCAGGAACAGCTAAATGAAAAAGTAACAGTTTCTGGAAATGGTCAGGGAGATATGATATATTATAATGGATCTAGTTGGGTAGAACTTCCCTATGATCCAGACACGGATAAAGTTCTTGTCTCAACTGGTTTAAGCGTTCCGACATGGGACTATGTTTCGACAACCTATCAGTCAAGTACTCTTTATGAGCCAGGAGACGGGATACTTTATCTTGACAGTACATCTGGTACAAGTACAACACTCTATACAAATATGTCTAACATACTTCAGAAACATAGTGGATCTACGGGTGGAATTGTTGTCTCAAATAGTATACTTTCTACAGACATATCAAGTTTGCCAGATGTTTCTGGTTTTAACACAACTGATTTTGTGATATCGGTAAATAATCCCACATTATCAACACCTTTGGACGAACAGGTAGGTCTTTCTACTTTTGTATCTACTATAGCCGGTGAAGGTATTTCCTACTCATCTGGAGAACTTGATCTAAAAATTGACAATTTTGCAGATACAGGAGAAGCAGGAAGCTCTACCCTTGGGAGACTTGTCTATGTTCTTAATGATGGAAGCGGTAATCCGGCCCTTGCTTTTGGAGATGGAACAAACTGGAAAAAGATAGAACTTGGAAGTTTTTAATCTGGAATATAATCAAAATGGCTAATCTACAACCAGGTTTTGATCAGAATAACTTTTTAACTTTTCTGACAAACATAGGCGGGGGAGATCTTAACAGAACAAAATTCTATCAAGAGCTAAAGATAATATCTTCAGACTCTTTGATTTTTTTAAATACCGTTCTTGGAATACCTTCTGCGGATCAAAGCGGAAAAGCAATGATCAATATCGATACTTTTTATCAAAACTGGTCAGATGTTAGCACGGCAAGGGATTATGGAGATACTTTGAATTCTATATTTTTTGCAGATGTGGCAAGCGGGGATGTTTTTTCAATAAGATATAGTCTTCTTCAGGAACTTTCTGCTTTTCTAATACAATATTACTTTTTTATCCAGAAAAGCGAGAATGATCCTCTTCCCAAAATTGTCAATCCTGGAAAAACGGGTTACTATCAACAGACTGAATGTTTCTATAGCTTTTTTTCAAATATAAACACGCGAGGGATTGGAAATTTTACCACAAACGGAATGTGTGATCAGATGCTCCAAAATTTTAGTTCAGAACAGGACAGAAGAACATATGTTTCTGTTAATCCGGAGATTCTTGGCTGGTGTGGTTGTTTTACTCCACAAGATCCTGATATACTGGAGATCGTAAAAGATTTTCCTCCCGAATGTGATCCATTATGTGTCAATGGAAGATCTATGAAATTATTCAGCGTAGATGGAACAACTCAACTAAAATGTCAAAGTCCGGTATGTGTTATCTCTGAAATTTCTCTCAACGTTGAAGGTTCTACGAACAGACAGTTTCACTTCAATCAAATATGCAATGGATGTTCAGATGTTACATTAAATCCTGGAAAACAACCATGTAGATGCGTGATAGATTCAAAGTTTTCTTCACTGCTCACAAAAATAGGCGCTGATTCTGACGATGGAACCACGACCGGAATGGATGTTTCTACTACGTTTGAAAAATATTGTCCAAATTCTATATGTTTTATTATTGATGAAACTACTGGACAGGTTCAGACACTTGCATGTAACAAACTTAATCCTTCCGCTACTGGAACCGGAAAAAACAACCGAGTAACAGCAGAAAAACAGATAGTTTTTTCTAAAATAGTATCCACCAGTACCATAGCTCTTTTGGTGGGACTAGGTGTTGTTCTTATCTCAATGTGTTTGCTTCTTTTCGTCAGGAGCAAAAGGAATATAGTCATTGCATCTAGTCGCCGATAGGCTGTTCGGTTGTATCATAGAAACCGTTGATTTCTTCTCCGGTGTCTAACAGTTCTACTGTTTGGTTTTCATCAATTTGCGTATCTTCACTATTTTCTATGAGTAACATATAGACTATAAAATCTTGTCTCAGTCTAAATATTTCCCCTGGGCTAAATTTTTTGTTTTTTGATCTGGAAAAATATCCTTTCTCATATATTTGATCAACTATCATCTCAAAATCTTTGTCAAAGTCTTGAACCACTAGTCCAAAGTTAAAATTTTTATCTGAATAGTAGAAATATGATATTAAAAGCAGTGTTATGCTAAGCGTTTGATAATGTTTAATTTTTTTGAGTATATTAAACATTCTTTGAGGATTTTCTACACCATAAGCTGATATTTCTGATATGATTGTTTTCTCTATGGATTCTTGTCGAGTCATTCTTGTCTTGAATCTTCTCTTGTCAGGGAATTTTATCATCTGTTCTTGTTTCTCGACAAGTCTTTTTTGCTTGAAAAAAGCATCAAGAGTAAAAGACATTATTTTTATCACGCCTGAAAATGAAAAACTTAAGACGGAAGGTTTATATAAAAGACAGATACAATGGATCTCAAACAAGACAAGTTCATCAAATTTTACAGCTGTCCTCAAGAAATATGTAGTTGTACTGATAAAAACGGGGACCATACAAAAATATCGAGGAGTTTCAGATATTTCTATGAACAGACACTGCCCAAAAAAGTACAACTATCCATGCCTAGTCAAGAAGGAAAAATTAGAGGAGAAGGAAGAAAGGCTATAGATGTTCTAAAAGAAATGGGAATCAAAAGGTGTTGTTGCCGTATTAAATTTCTTAGTCTTCCACTCATTCCGATGATCGACAGAAGCAAAGCACGTTTTTTTGATGACGTTCAGAAGACGGTCATATCCGAAGACACAAGAGAACTTGGTTTTGGGGTAGATCCTCCAGATTTCCCAGTACTCTGATTTTTTTCTTTAGTTATTAAAGAAAAAAAATATTTTACTCTTCCATATTAAACTCTGTACCGTCCCATCTTTTTTCAAGGGCAATCTCGAGTTTTTCAAGCTTTTCTAACCATATTTTTTGAGGAGTGTCCTTTTTTGCTTCTTCTAGACGAGCTTCTGCTTGTTTCATTTCTTTTTTCCATCTCTCAAGAGACTGTTTTGACAAATCTCTTTGTTTTGCCTCGTCGTATATTTTCCATGGAACATTAATCTTTTCAAGAACTTCTTTGATTTTTTCTTCATCTTCTTTGACAATCTTAATTTCTCCATCTAGTACTGCCTGGATATATCTTGTCTTGTAAGAGGCATATTGTATTTTATCCTGTTCCACTTTGATTCTGAAATCTCTCAGCGAAGTATAATGTTCAATCATATTCTGGAAAAATGTTTCCATAACTTCTTCGGTATCTTTGTACTTTTTTGGAAAACCATAGTCGTCAATAAGTGTTATGTTTGACAAACCAAAACTCCTTGTTAGTTTTAGAGAATTTATGTCAGGACTGATTTCTTTACTTTTCCAATGTATTTCGATGTTGATCTTATTAGGTGTTGACCTATCCCTTACATAACTGACAAGTTTGTCTTTTCCTTTTTCAAGAATTAGACTGTCTATCCACTTTTTGTATCTGATAGTCCAACTTCTTATTGGCAATTCTGTTATCTTAAGTATCTGATGATTGTTTTTGGTAAAACCTATAAATACAAATTTTCCAATAGTTTTAATATTTTTCTTAGATCTACTTGCAGATTTTACAATTGCCATATTTTCTTGATCAACAGTTTCCTTAGAAAAGTTTTTATCAAAGGGATCATCTCGATTAAGATCTCCAGGAAGCATTTCTTGTACAAGTTGTCTGTTAGGAGTTCCTCCTTTTGTTCTGTCTTCAAGGACAAGCTCTCCTTTGAAACCATTAAACCAAGGTTCTATTGGTTTTGTTTTTTCTTCCATGCATCTACCTTTGTACCATCTTACAATATCCAAAGGATTATGACAAGGTATAAATGTAGAATATGCAGTTGCAATACCATTCATTCCATTGACTATTCCCATCGGTATCACCGAAGGAATCCATATGGGTTCTCCTTGTTTTCCATCGATGTTTCTTTTTTCCACGAGTTCGATAGATTCTTTGTGAAAAACATAGGGAATCCACCAATTTAGCCTGACCTCTGAGTATCTTGCTGCTGCAGCCTGTTCTCCTCCGTCAGCTCTTGTTCCAAAAATACCATCTTTTGTAAAGTATCCCATATTGTTGGATCCTGTAAAATCTTGAGCCATCTTAATGATGGTATCGCTTAGATTTTTTGGACCGTGATGATAGTGTAGTTCTGCAGCGGCTTTGTTAGCTATAGACTCTATCTTCATAGGTTCATCTTTGTTACTTCTTTTAAAATTAAAATGTTTTAGAACTCCATATAGACCTTTTCTTTGAGCTTCTTTTAGATGATCTTTCTTGGAAGGAATAGCTCTGTACAAAGAAGAAACAGAATAACCTACAAGTTCTCTGTTTATAAACTGACTTATATTCTGACCTTCAAAAAATCCTTCTTGATTTTTGATCTTGGATAGATCAACTGACAAAACATCTTCAACCTGAGTAACATCTCTCCATTTTTCAATCCAAGCTTTTCTGTCATCTGCTTTTTCTTCATGGAAGGCAAGATTCAGATTATCCTGGGCTTGGTCATCATAAAAACAGATCATCGTAGGAGCATGTTCTATGTCATCTCTAACATCCTTTTCATTTGAAGTTCCCAGACCTTTGTAGTATCTTACTCTTAACTGAAAGAACTCTTTTGGATTTTTATCTTTCCAGTCATAAAATTCTTTTTCTGAGAAGAATCTTTTTACTATTTTTTGACCCTTGAAAGCTTTGATAACTGGGGTTCTTAGATAGCTGACACGATTTGTCTTGAGAACCCCTGGAAATTTTTCTCTAAGAAGATTAAGGACAAGAGCCACAATGTGCATGCCATCTACATCTGCATCAGCAACTATCACGATATAACCATATCTCAGTTCTTTCAGGTTATGTTGTAAAGTATAATCTACACCTTCTCTAAAACCGACAGCTTCTTTGATTGCTGCTATGACTTTATTTTCTACATACTGGATCTGTTTTGCTTTGGTAACGTTTAGTATTTTTCCTCTCAGAGGCATATATCCATTGTAGTCTCTTCCTCCTTTTACCATATTTATTCTGAACTGAGGATAACCGGCTGCAGAATCTCCTTCTGTTATATACAGCACGCAGTCAAGTGATTCTTTATCTCCTGCAAAATTTGCATCTTCTCCTTTCATTCTAACAGTAGGTTTTTTCTTACCATCTGTGGCAGAGGCTCCTTTGTAACCTTTTGCTTCAAGTTCTGCAAACAATCTACTTATGGTTTCCCAACTATTAGTTCTTTTAAGAAGATTTTGTTCCAGATCGATAAACATTTCAGGAGATTTTAGTTCTGTTTTTGACTGAGAATCCCAGCCAGGATCTGGAATCCTTGCATTGATAATGGCAGAAAGATGTGGTTTAATATCTTTTGGAGATACTGTCAGGGATCCTTTTTTGTCTCCGTTGACAATTTTTCTCAGGTGATTTATTATTGGAGTCAGAGCGGCTTCTACATGTGTACCTCCGTTTTTGGTCACAAGACCGTTAACATGGGATACAATATTAGGTTTATCTGGAGTATCCAAAATCATTATCTCTATATGAGGATAATCTTCCAGTTTCTTTGGATTCGAAACTGTTTTGTCTGCTTTCTTTGTGGATATTTCATTTTTTATCTTACCGTTTTTCTTGTCAGACTTTTTGAACCCCCATGTGTACTGAACAATGGAGGTTGAAATTTCTTCCTCAGAAAAATAAAGAGAAGCATAGTCATATATAGATCTGTAGTCAAGAGTGATTCCGTTGAATACAAACTTACTTTTGCAGGCAAAAGAGAAATCTGCTGCTATTCTTGCAAAATAGTCTATCTCATCTTTACCATATCCTTTCATAGAAAATCTTTCAAAATCTAGTTCCCATCTTATTTCTACAAAACCTTTTTTGATTTTTCTCTCTTTCACAATCACCTTTGGTTTTGATTCTGGAGAATCTTCTGGAAAATCTTTGAACATATTGTCTTTCCATGTACCTTCGAAAACCAGATTTGTATCTGGATCTCCAGCTTTTACAGAAAAGACAATAGAAAAAAGATTGGCAATTTTTGCTCCAACCCCGTTTCTACCATTTCCCATTCTCAGAACAGTCTTATCGTAGTTACTACTTGTTCTGAACTGACCAAAAATAAATTCTGGAGGATATATCTCTTCCATACCTTCTTTGTAATCGACCATAACGGTCTTTCCTTTACTTTTCTTGATCCCCATCTTCTTGATCGGTATATGAAGACCATAGTTTTTTACACACATACTGTTACTGTCACATGTTATCTCAATTTGTCCAGGATCAACTCCGCTTTGTACCGAGGATATAACATTATCCACTGCATTAGAAAAAATTTCTAGACTGATTCTTGTGACTCCTTCCGGAATATCAAGTTTCTTTTCGGAGAATTTTCTTTGTTCGCAAGGTATTTCTTGCCCTTCTCTATCAGTTAGCGGAAGAGTGTTTGTGGTAAAACGTTGTTTTTTATCACTTCCTATCCACATATCACTGATCTCATAAGCTTGGACTTTTGTAGAATAGTGACGATAGTCACCTGTTGTTCTACTGTCCCTGATTCGTTTTTCTTCTGTATTCATGTTAAATAGTTTTTTAGACTCAGTTGTCTTAAAACAAATCAATTTTGTGGTTTGGTAAAAAATGAAATGCCGGTAAAAACTTTATGAGTAAAACATGACAGATGCATTTGGCTATACTCATGAAAACCAGGTATATATTGTTTATTTTGACAGAAAACACTGGTTTATCATGTCTGTCACTGACCAGGAGACTATTAAAATTGCTAAAAATAATGAAGGGAGGGGGAATATTCCTTCCAGAAACTGGATTCCTGTTACTCCGGATGGAAAAAAAGGAATCCAAGGTCTTCTTGATACTCTTAGCATATATAGTTAAATGAATATTCTCATGGGATTTACGAAGATACTTGCTCTCTTTGTGATTGTTTTTTAATGTTCAGTACCTGCAAGACCTGTGATCTAATGTTCACAATGGGTGATCATAACGACGATTGTAACACTTGCAGGAGGTCTCCTGCAAAGAAATTGATTCCTTCCTCTGAGGAAAAATGGTGAAGAGGATTAATCTATTTCTAATCTCTTCATCATTTTTTTATCCGTACACTTTTTAGAGATATTCATTCTATACTTATATTTATCTTTTCCAGTTCTCTCATAAAGTATTTTATTTTCAAGATATGAAGGAATAGATAAATACTTTATGAGATCAGAATTCATTTTATTTCCAAGTTGAATATACCAGACAACAAAAATAATACTTCCAACAGAGAAATACATCTCAGGTCCAATCTCATTATATTTAGTCAGATTTAAAATATGTTTATTATGTTCTACTATCTCAAGAGTTTCATTCTTATAATCATTGTATAGTTGAAAAAAGGAAGTTTGTACATTACCTTTGTGTAGTTCATAGAATTTTTTGAGATTTGGTTTGTATTTTTTGTTTACTCTCCCAGTATCCTCTTTCAAAAAATCATAGGCCAGATCTTTATTCTTCAAAACAGGAACCCAGCAACACATTTTTGTGGTAGGAGATATCAATAATCCATCGAACCGTGGATGATCTCTGGAACGACCCGACACAAAATTAAACAGTCCAAATGGATAATAATTGACATCCAATCTATTTGGAAATTCTCCCCAGATATCATCAGCTATCTTAACGTGTTTGGTGATCATATCTATGACATGGGAGAAAAAACCCTGTTTCACAGGCATAGATAGATTTAACAAAACTTGAATATCTATATCACTTGATAAATTTTTACTCCCGGTGGGGATGATTTTTAATTTTCTAACACTTGTATCTTCTTTGATTTCTGTAATCATATTAGATACATATACATATCGAAGACCATTTAAGAGTATCTTTTTGTCAATAGCAATAGAATCGTCCTTCATTATACTTGTCCATTTCTCCTTGGGAGGTAAATATTTTTTAATCTGATTTATGTTTTTGAAGTTTATGGCCATTTTTAAAATATACCGAAAATTATATATATATCTAAGAAGTTGATTTTTCGTATATATATACGAAAAATGTGGATGGTATTGATCCAGAGATATTGAGGATGTATCAAAAAATTCAACAAGAAAAGAAGGAACTGATGCTTATTTTTAGTAAAATAAAAGGTGAATTGAGAAAAGAATGGCTTCGGAAAATACTTGAAAATATGAATGTTAGGCAACAATATGTAAACGGTGTTTTCAAATGAAGAAATATTATATAACACGGGACACACTGATGTCTTGAAATTTAATGTAACCGCTGAAGAGAAAGAAGTTTTCTCGGGGTCAGATAAGACTGGTGATATTATTATACTAAAGATTGCTAATGATTACGCAAATTTATTCGAAGGTTATGGACTTTGTAATGTGTTATGTACCTTCTTGTTAAGAAAGTCTGTATATTTTTTGATACTCTCAGCATATATAGTTAAATGAATATTCTCTATGGATATTCATCTATAAAAAATCTTCTCGGAGTCTATTTTTTCTACTGTAGTAGTATCTGGGTTTTAAATCAGCTTCTCTAAAATCATTTATGGGTATTTCTTTATCTATACTTGGAAAAGAGATAATATTCATTGGACCTTTGATTATACTTTTTGGATCATATCTGTTTCTTAGATAGTGACCGTAAAAGACAAAACATGATAGAAAGAAACCGATTGATGCAAAAACTATGGTAACAACGATCAAAGTATCCCTCGTCAAAGTACTTTTGAAATGTCGATCATCGTTTTGTGGATGTTCAAAACCAACCGCTAATGCTAGAGAAGTCGAAAAAGAAACGAATAAAGATATTATTCCCGTTACTGTTAATATTCGTATGGAAGGAGGGTATTCTCTGATTTCTCCATACTTATCTATATCACTCATTTTTAGAGAACCCATTATTAGTTTTCGGAAATGAATGTTGAAACTGAAAACATCTAATAAATATCCTGACTAAAAAATGGGAATAGATAAATTTGGACGTATTTTTGAAAAAAGACAGTTTCGTCCTTCGCAGGATGTAAAACTACCAGAAACTATTAACTCTCTGTTTATAGACTGTAATGGTATTTTTCATGGAGCAAAAAGTGAAATATTCCCCGTGATAACCAGAAAAGGAAAAGAAGTGAACAAATTATCAGTCTTGAAAAAAAAATATACAGTAAGGGGTTTGAAAAAAGCATATATCGAAAAGATCATTGAAAATCTTGAACAGATACTTGAAGATTTTAAACCTACCCATAATCTTATCCTTGCCCCAGATGGGGTTGCAAATGCTGCAAAGCAAAATCAGCAAAAGACAAGAAGATTCAATGTAAAAGATGAGACATACTATGGATTTGATGGAAATTCTCTAACACCAGGAACAGATATCATGATAATGATCGACAAAGAGATAGAGAACTGGTTGTCAGTTATGAAAGAAAAAGGAAAACTTCCAAAAAACGTTATCTACAGTTCTCATATGGACCCGGGAGAAGGAGAGCATAAAATTTTTCAGTTTATCAGAGATGATCTGATTGTTTTTTCTGAAAATCCCGAAAAAGATACTCATGTTGTATATGGAGCTGACAGTGATCTTTTTATACTCTGTACTCTATCGAAGTTAAACAATATGTTTATCTTCAGGGACAACAACAAAAAAGTTTATGATATAGAAAAATTTAAAGAAGGAGTATGGAATTATCTTAGTTTTAAAGGTTGTCAGAAAGAAATACTTTTTCAAGATTTTTCTCTACTTGTTATATTTGTCGGTAATGACTTTTTACCAAAATTTCCCAATCTACCAAGTACAAGCTACACATTGATCGATATAATGTTCAGAATATATCGATCAATGAGTATGCACATGACTGATCTAAAAAACAATATATTATGGGATGTTTTTCTGATACTTATCAGAAAACTTGATAGTTGGAGAGTAAACAGAACAGAAGACACATATATTTATGCAAGAGATCAACTTGCTTTTCCGGTAAGAGAGATAGATGAACATATAGTCATCAAAGACTATGAAGGAAATATTATTCAACGTAGTCGAGGAGATTATGACCCATCAAGACATACAAGAACTTTTGACAAAAGATCTTTTGAAAAAGATTGGTATCACAAACAGTTCAAACCAATTGACAAAAAAATGTTCCAGAGATCTGGAGAAAAAGAATACTACAATATGAAAGATGTTTTTAATATGTGTGTATGTTATCTCAGAACACTCCAATGGAATCAATATTACTATACAAGAGGTTACAATTCGGTAAGCGATTATTTTTTTTATCCTTACAGAATAACACCTTTGGTCCATAATATCAGTCGTTATCTGAGAAGTCTGGTAGAAAAAAAGAATACTCAAGTCTTGGGTCAAAAAATAGGACCTTTTGAAAGTTTTACCATTACTCCTATACATCAACTCATGAGTGTTCTTCCTTTTGAAAGTATTGATCTGATACCAAAAGATTTTAGGTTTTTGTATTCTGGTATGAAATCTGTTAATCCTAAAAACTATATGTTTTTATCTCCGGAAAATACTGATTGCGAATATAATATAACCCCTTTGATCCCGCCTGTGAATCTTATTCTTGCAGATATGCTTATCACTGAAAGTGGGGTAAGAATACCAAAAAAATATACAAGAAGAGATTATATCAGAATATATGAAGATGTTGATTCTGATGATGATCTTTTTGAATTTTCTGAGGAAGATGAGTAAAATTGATATTAATACAAAATTTTGTAGTTCAGTAAAGTGAAAAACAACATGGCTCTTCCCCCGTCTACTATCTACAGACCAGCCCCTGGCTATGATGAAAAAGGAAACCCCGTGGATAACAAAAAATCACCAGGAGGGCCAAGAAAACTTTCCCTTCTGCAAGTAGAAAAACTTCTTGGTTTTTCCTTGTCTTCACATAAAGAAGGGGAGTCAAGTTGGAAAAAATGCCGCCGGTGCGGGAAAAAATTTAGATTACCGGGATTCCCAATGCATGCAAGTCGATGTAATCCAAGTTGGGTAAAAAAGGATATGCTAAAGATGCATGAAGATAAGGATATGAGGCGGTGTCCATGTGGTTCCAGTGTCCATAAACTTGGTTTTTCAATGCATCTTAAGCATTGTGATAAAATCGGACCAGAAGATTCTCGGGACCCAGAAGACTACATATGCAGATGTCGTTACTGTAGATTAACTTTTGGTGATAAACCGACGATGGAAACCCATCAAAAATCTTGCGGAAAACTTCCATCGACAAGAAAAAAGAAGAGAAAAACCCCTCGGTTCTGTAAAGATCTTAACAATTTCTTGTCCGAAAACACCGCAGTTATCGACAGTATTGTTGAAAAATTTTATTGACATACTCTTACCAGTTTTCGTTTATATATCCACACAAACGGATATATATTATTATTGACTATAAAATGGTTCACGACGAATGTTATCATCAGGCAATGGAAAGTCACGGGGGTAAATGGAGTGCAAGAGCTGCTCAGCAAACTGCAAAATGTAGAAAAAGAAAAGGAATCGTCAGAAAAACGGAAACTGGAAAAAATCTTCAAAGATGGGGGGAAGAACAATGGAAAGATGAAAAAGGGAGACCATGTGGTGCAGGAAAAAAGGGAGAAACAGTAAAATGTAGACCCAGTAAAAAAATATCAAGTAAAACGCCGGCCACTTGGAGTGATGTAGAAAAAGCTGGAGACAAACAGAGACTTGTAAAAGAAAAAAAACAAATAGGAATGGGAAAAAATACAAAACCTTATTCCCCGAGAAAAAAAACATCTCCAAAAGGAGATCAAAAAACATCCCGGGGTAGCTTTTCTGAAGAAAGAATTAGAAAAGAAAAAATTCTTTACAAACCTTTTCCGTCCAAGATGAAGCATAAAAAATACAGTGTTTACGTAAAAAATGATAATGGTAATCCAAAATTGATACATTTTGGAGATAATCGTTACCAACAGTACCGTGACAAGATAGGTCATTACTCACATCTTGATCACGGAGATCCTTCAAGAAGAAAAAACTACAGATCAAGACATTCGGGGGAACAGTATGATAAAAATAAAGCAGGATGGTGGGCCTGGCATAAGCTCTGGTAAAAATTTTATAGGCAGATAAAATGAAGGATATAGTTAAAGAATTTATGACCTTTAGAAATCAGATGAAAATGTATCACTGGAAAACTGCTTTTTACTCAAGGCATAAAACAAGTGATAAATTTTTAGAGTTAATGGATGAACATATAGATAAATTTGTTGAAGTTTTGAGTGGAAGTAGAAATATGAGAGTTACTGAAGATTTTTCAATCAAGTTTGTATCTCTAAATGATAAAAATATTATGGAATACCTTGAAAAGTTCAGAGAATGGTTACTTTCTTCTCTTCCAGAACTACTGTATGACCATGAAGTAGATTTGTTCAACATCAGAGATGAAATAGTCGCGGATGTTAACAGGGTTCTTTATCTGTTCAGGTTAAAATAATTTTTACTTCTTTTCTCTTGTTCCAGAAAAGAAGTTTACTTAAAAAGATGGTATACACAATTGTGAATCAGAGAAAGATTGGTTCGGGATCTTATGGGGATGTGTACGTGGTAGAAGATGAAACAGGAAAAAAAATGGCTGTAAAGATTATTGATCCTAAAAAATTATCATATGTAGAGCTTGATATTCTTACCAGACTGAAATCTCCCTATATACTTAGAAGTGTAGGAGATCCTATCATAGAGATACAGCATTCAAAAGGAATAACACTCCAGTTAAAAGAAAACTGTATATCCAGACTTGACACAAGAAGACTTCCATACTATCAACTCAAAAGAATAATGATATGTTGTCTTTTTGGACTAAGATGCATGCATTCAAAAGGTTTTCTCCATAATGATCTTGTATCCAGAAATATACTTTTTGATAAAGACGAAGATGATAACTATCTTGCCTACCTTGCAGATTTCAGTGTCAGTATTAGATGCATTGATGCAAAAAAAGGTGTCAGTGTAAAAACTATTGTAAAGGGAAGTCATACTCCCATAGAAATTCTACAGGGGATAAAAAATAGAAAGAAAAATTTTGTGTATAATGACAAGACCGATGTATGGTCTTTAGGTCTTTGTTTCCTGGAACTTATCAGTAAGAAAAAAGTATTTTCATCGGATTCTGAACAACTAGACTGCTACAATGGTATTGACAGGGACTATATAAAAGGAAAAGTAAAACTATATGCAAAAAATTTTGGAGACAAATCAAGAAAAATAAACGCAAAAGAAGAACTATATCTGACAGAACTTTTAAGCCATATGCTCAAAAGAAACCCAAAAGATAGAATGTGTTCAGATGAAATAACAAGGCTTAACTTTGTCAAAACGACCAGTATACCATATGACTGTTCTCTTAACAAACCTTCTGAGTTAATGATTGTTCCTCATGTTGGAAAAAATATCAAAGAAGGAATTTCTTTGATCAGAAAGTTTTTCTCTGAAAAATCTTTTTCTACGCTGAGTAGTTATTTTTTGGCCATACAGATATATGTCAGGATAATGAAAAAAGCTATTCTTGAAGAAAGTGACTATGATATGAAAGGTATAGTTGATATATCAGTTCGAACAGCCAGAAACTACTACGATAAAAGTATTGTCGCTGGTTATGAGGGAGGTATTCTTTTGAGAGGAGAGATTGGATATAATCCTTATTTCTATGGAGCAAACTATCTTGAAGAACTTGTATTGATTGACTACTATATAGATAACTCAGAAAACTTCTTGGCCATGTTAGAAAGTATTAATCCTCATGATATATTCCATCAGTTTAGAATGATGTATTCATATGATGATTCTAATAGAATCACGAATCTTGTAACATATGAAAGATTTAAAAGTATTCAAAAACCTGAGAAAAATGATTCTAGATCTGTAAAAATATATCTTCCCTCAGAGTATTCTAACATAGATGATATTGTAAGTGGTAAAAGTTCTATCCAGAGAGAATCAGAAATAGAAGAAATATTTAACGGAATGATCATTGACCATATCAAAAACCAGGTAAGACAAAAATTCAGTAAAGACTTTCCAAATATATACCAACTTGCATTGGACTATGTACAAGGAAGTACCCAAATAAAAAGAAAAGAAATATACTCAAAGATAAGAGAAAATGATATATTCACCACAATGATGGGTATCAATGAATATTTTGACTATGGATTGATCAAGATAGAAATGGGTAACGTTGCTAAAAATATTTTTCATGATAAAGATTTTGTAATCATATCTTCCAAAGAAAAAACATCTTTGATACATGTGGATAAAGAAAATATGGTTGTTACTCACTACTACTCTGAACCGGATAAAACAGTTGAAGAATTATATAAAGACGACGGTTATGAATACAAAGTTAACTTTGAACAGGGAATAAACAACTGCTGTAAGGTTGTTGATTCTTGTGTTTTGTTTGTAGTATTTTATAATAGATTTCTCAAAAAAGAGGAATATGATTTTGAGATGAAATGTATATCTGAGGAAACAAATTTTGTTATATTTTTATCACTATTCCTCTAATTCTCTATCTTTTAGACTAAAGAAAAATAGAAAAAGGGCAAGCATTACTATTCCAATAAAAACAACCACGACTGATATCATTTCTTTTTTGACTGTGTAAAGAAAATAATATCACGTTTCCCTGTTCCATATCTAAGTTTTTTATTCATGGTTAGTATAAATGGAGCTAAATTTCTGTCTAGCGGAGAAAATTCTATCTGACAATTCCTTTTTCCATTTTTTTCAAAAATTTGTATTATGGGATATTTTACTTTTTTCTTTTTTATGGAATGTAATGTATCGTCTGTGCAAAATTTAGAAAAAACATTTTCAAGGAAATTTTCATTGATAAACTTGGGTATGTTTGTACTGTATATTTCGTTTTTGTATCCATATCTTTCTGGTACAGATGCTCCAAAAAAATCGAGAGTATGTTTTTTATCTTCTTCATCATAGTATGATTCTACTTCTATCAACCCGGGAAGTTCTATTTTTATCTGTGGACATTCTTCTTCTACAAGAGAAGACCAGTCCATATCAAGGGTTACTTTTACAGGGATATCATCAGGTTCTTCCCAATCAGGGTCATCTTCGTAAGAAATTCTTTCTGTCCCATCTTCATTTTTTCCAATAAGTGCATTGAATAAACCAATATCGCTGATCCAACCGTAAGCAAAACCTTTTTTCTGATATTCTTTGTCTTCAACTACATTAATGACAAGATCGTATCTTCTTTCTGATAGTTTTTTTCCTGTACTCAGTATATAATTGTCGATACCTTTTTTGACAAGAGAGTGTATTTCATCATCATTTAGCTTTCCGGTATACATGTATATAAATCGTTCCTTGGTCACACGGCTATTCATTGTTATATGGATCGATTTAGATAATAGTTTTCTTTAAGACTTATCAACTAGATGTTGGGAAAAATTTTACACCAGCCTCTTCGCACATTCTTTTCCAGGCATGATCATGTAGTCTAAGACTATCAACCATTTCTTGGATTCTAAAATTGCTTTTTTTACAATACGGATAGTCTACTGCAAGAAGTTGTTTGTAGAGTCTATACTGGGTTCCAAGAGAAGCACTTCTTGTGTATTCTCCTTTGATCTTTTTCCATATAGTCTGAGTATTTTGATAGTCTTCTATAAGTTTATCCCTAAACAGTGAAAGATCTGGCAAAGACCATCCCCAATACACGTGACATATATAACTTGATTCGTCATAGTACTGATTATATCCTAGTCTTTCTAGTGCCTGCCATAGTATTTCTTTACTTGTTCCTTTCTTTTCCCCGTCTTCTGTAAGCGGTAGATTTCTGTAGAATTCTCCTTTTTTCATATCAATATTTTCCATGTACTCATCTAGTTCACTGTAAAGATTTCTGTCTATAGGAGTACTATTTTTTCCCTCAAATTTATCAAGAACCTTGATAAAGTTTACGATATCCTCATCGAAAACTGCATTTCCATACTCTGCATCTCGAGTATACTTGCTTGGTCCCATCGTGGTGTTAACACAGTCACATTCAGGACATATCACTAAAGTATCTATGCTAAAGTCTTCTTCTTCAAGAGAAACTCCACAACCTTCACATCTTTTTCCTTCTCTCATTTCTGTGATAACATCTATTCCTATATATTTTTTTACAATGCTAAAGTATATATCTGCATTCTGCCTAGAATTATCTTTCTTCAAAATATCTAAGATATCTTTGCTTTCTGATATATATTTTTTAAGACTAAGATCTTCAGAATAATCTGATTTTTCTTTTTTGAGTTTTGTGATTTGTTTCTCAAGATAAAGTTTTTTTGATTCTATTTCGCATTGACTTTTCTCCTTTTCAATTTTTTTAATCTTGGAGATTATATTTGGAACTGTCAGTCTCAGTCTTTCGTATTTGCATTTGACAGTCAGATCTATCTTATCAAAACTTACATTTTTTCCATAGTAAACTATTATTCTATCTGGAATAGAGTCACAGGCTGCAAACATTTTTTTCACCGGCAGTTTTTTCTTGAATTCTTGTGGTTTTTTCTTTAAAACATTTCTGGCGCATTCTGGCAACTTTGCAACCTTAATAGTTTTACTATTATTCATTTTGGATACATTTTTCTTAATAAGAGATGTTTTGTTCTTTTTGAACAAAACATAGTTTTAACTGGGTGGAAAAGCACTAACTAGAGGTCAGAGAGTGCTCCGAAGACATCGTCTTCGTCTTCGTCTTCGTCTTTCTTGGAACTCTTTCCAGACTTCTTTGCCTTACGGCTATTTTTTGGAGAGAAGGGCTTTGGAGAAAGCATCGGAACTGGAGACGCCGTGGGAGATTTTCCTTTGTTAAAATGTGTCCTGTGTCCTTCACGAATAGAATCGGTGACGCTCTTGATTTGACTGTCTTTAAATCCTCCATACCTGGAAAGGAAATTACGAACTCCTTCGACAGAAGATTCTAACTTGTGTTTGTAGACAACATAGTAGAATCTATCAGTTTTGTCATTTGAAAGACGTCTGACATCATCAAGTGTAGACAACCTCTTCCCTTCGATACGACGACCTCGATGACCCTTCTCATTCATGTTTGAGACATCCCAGACGACTCCGTCGTTCTTCAGAGCCTTGACACGATCTTTAAAACTGAGTCTCTTGCTCGAAGATCCTTCAGAAGAAGATTTCGTCTCTTTTCTCTGAGCAACCATGGCCTTATAGAGCTGGATAACCGTCTCTAGATTGAAGTTTCTACGTCTTTGAGTCTGCTCATTTTTATGATGTCTTTCTTCTTGCGCGTTTTCGATTTCTCGGTCAAAAACAGAACGAACAGACTTTTTCTTTAGATTTTTCAGGTTAAAAGCTCCCCTAAGAGCTTCTTCCTTTTGCGAAGGATGATTATCCTGGAGCCATTTTTCCATCTCATCTAGAGGAGCAGCTTTCTTGAACATGGGTACATATGTGAATGTAGAGTCATCTGACATCTTCTTAAGAGCTCCTCCAATGACCAATGGTCCGGATTTGCTTCCGACACGATAGTAAGTTCCAGCAGAGTTTTCTGCAGGGCTAGTCATTATGTTTTCTTTTTCCTTATTCTTTCCTTTATACAAAGTCAATTTTGGTTTTTGAGGGCTTATCATGAGGTATCAAAAACGAATTCTCAAATACAGATTCTGTATATTAAACTTAAGATGTCAAACAAATTTATGATACTGAGAAATGCTATTGTCAATCATAATTTTTTGATCACTTCTATTTTTGGTTCATATAACAGTGATCATATTTCTGGATATCAGAAAATAGTCAAAAACAGTTTTATCCAAGACGTGGAAAAGATGACGCCGGTTAGAAATCATGACCAATATCATTCAGTTTCTGAGATGATCAGAATACTCTATCCTGGAAGATACTGTTTTTACAAACATGATCAGGATGTCAGTCACATGATATATATACCGGTTGGAAAAATGTCACTGACAATGGAGTATATAGAGAAAGAATGTATCGTAGAAAAGATAAAAATGAATCCGAGGGATGCAATTTTTATGGAAAATCCTGACTATCATATGGTAGAAGTTGACCAACCTATTTTTCTTTGTATTTCTAGATATTTTAAACCCTAGGACATAAGACTTGCAAGAGCGTCTTCTATACTGTTATTTTCTTTTTTTTCCTGGTCTTCTTCCATCTCTTCTTCTATCTCATGGGTAGGAGGAGGAATAATCATCTGATTCTGAGAAATCTTTCTGTTCAGTCTTGTAAGAACTGCATTGACATGACTGTTACTGTCTCTGAGTGATTTCTCTAGAGCAGAAATTCTTTTTTCTCTCCCTTCTTCTCTTTCTGTCAGTTCTTTGATTTTTCTGTAGAAAAAGAAAATTGTTCCGATGACAGCTATAAGATTTATCAATGTTGCTGCATTAACATGATATTGTTTGATCTCTTTCATCTTTTATTACCGATTTGCTTAAACTTTTTACCGATCCATTCCATACATATACTTGTAAAATTCATACTGAATATCATTGATACTCATTAGATCTTTTTTTGAACCTATAATTTCTAGAATAATATCAACAGCTATCTGACTTTGACCTTCAAAAGAACAGACAAAATTCAATATTTTTCTTGTTTCTTTTAATGACCTGGATAAACTTCTTTTCTTGTTTGGATCATAGACCATTTTTATCATGATATAAAAATGGATTCTCCAGATGCATCAGTTGTAAAACCCACAGGGGAAATGTTTGTCCTTGACAGTGACTATAGAGGAGGAGCGCTTCTTTTACTATTTGTATCTTCAGTATTATTTGGTTTTTCTGTATATAACTGCGTTCTTTTTCAAAAAATAAGAAGAAAGCCGAGTCAGAGTGTAACATATGACGAAAGTACTGCCATGTTCACCATTTCTATTATCATATCCATATTCGCAGGGGTTGCCTGGCTTTACGCTATTGTAAAACTAGCTGTTAGTAGCGAGCAAAGGTCTTCAATTTATAAAAGCGCAGTGGCTTTTGCAAGTGCTCCTGCCGGAGGTATTCCAAAACAAGGAAGAATAACTCCTACCAGACTCAGACAAGAATTTTACATCAAGAGAGATGATCAAAGAGAAAGAGAACAAGAACAACTGCAAGAATTTGTTCCGAAGAGAGATGTTTTCGTAGATGAGGTGTTCAGAGAAGGAGCACAGAAGTATCCCGGTCTTGTCGATGTCTCAGGTGGTTACTCTTGATGGTAAAAAATGATTTTTTATCAAAAATCATATCTTTATATCAGCTTCTGTAGAAAAATGAATCCACTTCCTGTTTTTGTTTTTTTCCTTTTCTCGATGTTGATCACTTTTTTCCTTGTAGCAGAAATGTCCAAGTCAGAAAAGGTTGTCAGAGAGAAGCCCTTTCGAAGGGCAGACCCTGTAGTGGTAAATCTGCGTTCATTGAATGCATATCTACGACTACTGGGAAGATAAGCTGACTTCCCCCTTCATTGACATTGCCGTCAATGTTTTTGTTTTTGTTACTTCCTTACTTTCATGTTAAAACATTAAAGTAAAATAACCCAATCTAAAAAGATGACAAATATAGTCTTGCTTGATACTTCATATATCTTTCACAGAGTTACTGCATGTAAAACATGGTGTAATAAATCAGGAAATATTTTTGATGACGAAGCTATATACAATAATTTTTGCTCGTCGATCAAGAAACTAGAAAAAAAAGTGGGTGTTCCAATTGAAAACATGATTCTCTGTAGGGATAGTCCTGTGAAAAACCTTTGGAGAAAACACATATATGGTCAGTATAAACAGAAAAGAACTTATTCTGAATACGGACCGTATATCAAAGAACTTTACAAAAAAATTCAAAAACTTTTCAATGTTGTTCTGAGAATTGAAAAAGCAGAAGCAGATGACATTATTGCAGTTTTAACATTTTTTTATCTTGGTCAAAATAAAAAGAACAATATATACATAGTCAGTAATGATAAAGATTTTTTTCAACTACCAAAACTTTTCTCTACTAGTAGAGTTCATATACTTGACAATACAAAATTTAAAGAAAAAGATCTATCAAAATTTTCTTTGGAAGAAAAGATAATCAAAGGAGATCCAAGTGACAATATCAAAGCACTAAGAAAAAATTATGACATGTTGGACTATCTTCACAATAAACAACTTATAGATCTTTCATATATTCCTAGATTTATCCAAGATTCCATTTTCTTAACTGATTATTTTCCTCTTGGACCGAATACCAGACCTTTGCCCATCCAGCTAGGTTTTGCATGTATGAATATGGAGCTTAGAGAAAAATCAATATTTTGTTCAAGAACATGTAGGCTAAAAACTATAATAGAAAAAGGTCCAGAATATGCAAAAGAACTAGCGCTTCAAAACGCGGATGATCTTATATCTCATATAGAATGGAATCATGAAAACGGAATAAGATTTATGAGAATAAGTTCAGAACTCATGCCCCATTATAGTAACCCTAGAGCTCCAAAATATACTTTTGGTTTTATTAGATCAAGACTGAAAAAAGCAGGCAATCTTGCAAGACTATACAAGCAAAGATTGACTTTTCATCCCGGTCAGTTTAACATTTTATCTTCTCCAAGAGAAGAAGTTTTTGAACATACTTTTCAAGAACTTAAATGGCATGCAGATGTTTTAGATATAATGGGAATGGATCAGGATTCTGTCATGATTATTCACGGAGGAGGTATATATGACAGTAAAGAAAAAGCTATTGAAAGATTTGTATCTAATTTTCACAGATTAGATGAGAATATCAAAAGAAGACTTGTTTTGGAAAATTGTGAAAGATGTTATAATATCGAAGATGTGCTCAGAATCAGTGAAGAAGTTAACATTCCGATTGTCTTTGACACTCATCATTATACCTGTTATAACCAAGGAGCTTGTAAAAGAGAGTATAAAAAGATCAAGGAAGCAAGATACTATATTCCAAGAATTCTTGAAACTTGGAAAAGAAGAGGTATAAAACCTAAATTTCACATATCCGAACAAAAACCTAAATGTAGAATTGGAAGTCATTCTGATTTTGTAGAATGTATTCCCGATTATCTTCTGGAAATACCAGAAAAATACGGAATAGATATCGATATAATGATTGAGGCAAAGATGAAAGAAAAAAGTGTTTTTCGTCTTTATCAAAACTATCCAGAACTTTCTCCGTTTTAACTTTCTTGTTCTTCTTCTTCTACTTCCGATTTATCTTCTTCATCATGTTTTTCAAGTGGAAACTCATGAATTATATTGTCAACAATAGGTATGTTTTCTTTGGACATTTCTGTTCCCATTTTTCCCATATATTCCATTATCTCTTTTTGCAGTTCTTCTTGCATTTTTCACATTTATTTTTTTATACTGGATCATCATAGTAAACATATCTAAAACCTTTAATATTCTGTTTTTCTTTATTTTTCTGATTTTCTGGGGTTTTTTCTGTTTCTGTTTTATGTTCCCTGAATACAAAGGTATTTTTTTCTATTTCTTCAAGGATTTTTTCTAGTTTTACCACTCGTTGATGGACATCCTTTGGATTTTTAGAGATAAAATAATCAGAATTTCTTTTAACAACATAGGATCTGTCTGGAATTGCAAGTAGAGGTAAAGATTTTTCCATAGAATTTATCCAGCTATTTTTTGTCGTGACAAGTATTTCTGGAACATATAGTCCTGTAAAATTCTCTAGTTTTTGTGGAATATGTCTTTTCACATAATCAATCCAGGCAATTTCTTTTTCTCCTTTATCTTCCCTGACAGTAATTGTGTCAGTCGCTATTGTTTTTTTGTCTTTTCCCATTTCCAGAATAAGAACTCTTGTCTTATCTTGATATTTGTAACATTTTTCTTGGATAATCTTTGTCTCTCCTTTATGCTCTCTTAGAGAAAATTTAGAGATATCTATTATGTTACTATTTTTTCCATTTCTGATGGAAGAATGTATATTGAAAAATGTAACACCTTTGTCTAAAATATTTCTAATTTTATCATATTTCATATATTCTTTTTCATTTCCAATGATCCCATTTCCCCTAAAATGTTGACACACGCCGCAATCTTCTGAAGTCAAAAAAAATAAAAGATATTCTTCGGACATTTTCTTTTTTGTGATATTTTCCTTATGGTTGACTTTCTACTTTCTGTATATATTCTTCTTTTGTTTTTTCAGTATCTTTTTTCATTTCAAAAGCTTTTCCTTGTTCCCATCCAAGTTCAAAAAGAGTTTTTGATTCTTCTTTTCCTATCTTTCCTCTTCTATAGAATGAATATATTTTTACTCCTTCTTCTTGGTCAAAAGTGTTAAAAATATTATCCACTCTATTTTTTTCATGTTCAGAATACTGTCTTATCAACATGTCTTCAATTTTGGAAAGAGGTCCAAGTGATACTTCTTGTTTCTGATCATATTTTCCAATATTACCAATATATAAGACATCTCCTTCTTTATGTTTTGAGTAAAGATAAGGATAACAGTCTACAGAAGAAAGATTAGAAAATATGTTTCCCATAAAACTATATTCCTCGTATACTCCTATATAGCATAAACTTGCCATGACACAATCTATAAGTTTAAATCTTGGACAAGATTCTGGATCTATTGTGACTATTTTTTGTTCTTTTCTTGACCACAGTATAAAACGAGGGAAAAGATTAGTTTTTTTATATATTTCTTCGAGTCTAATATCTTTTGAAAAAAACTCAGAATCTTGCAAATGTTCTATAAGCCATTCTTTGATATATTTTATCTTCTCACTTTCATCTTCTGGAAGAAGTGAAGAACCATTTATCAATGTGGGGGTTAGAGAAAAACTTTCCAGAATATCATTTATTTTTTTATAGTCATTATGTCCAACAATTTTCAAAAAAACAATTAGTGAAGCACATCCTGATACATTCCAATATTTTGTATACTCTAACAATTTCTCAGTTTTGGTCAAAAATCCAAGCGTGGTGAATATATTTGTACCATTATTGGATAAAAAAATGGTTTTGTAGTTGGTCATTTTATTTTTAGAACCTATTAAAACAAAATGAGTGTTAGAAAAATCAAAGAAAATAAATATCAACCATATGAAGAAGAACCAGCTGTAGAAAAAAATAAAACAAGCTGTGTTAGATTATCTGAGGATGAGAAAAAGTCCTTGAAAAGACTCAGAAAAGACTATCAAGAGATGGATTCTATTGATAGAGAAGAAGGATCTTATCAAAACGGTTATTTCTTTTTTATCTTTTTTCTTCTTCTTTTTATACTACTCATTCTGCTCTCTTTTGCATAAGTATTCTTCCCTGAACATTAGTCCTTCCTCTCTCAGAGGGGTCAGTACAATTCTTGGAACATTTTTTTTGTATTTTGGATCGTATAGTTTTCTTGTGTTTATATAACAGAAAAAATAGAATTCATTTCTATCTGGAGCAGTCATACCTCTCTGTAAAAAAATGGCTATGAATCCATTATACCAGGGTTCTATATAGTGTTGATATGCGATAGACCATTTTTGGAAATGGGTAGTCATCTTAATTTTTCCATTTTTTGGTCTTATGATATTTTCTTAGATTTTTGCTAAAAAAATAGTATATATTATTTAATCGCTGTCAGTATCATCATCATCATCATCATCATAATCGACCGGTTTTCTTTTTGGTTCAGCTTTCTTGACGATTGGTAGAATTTCACTGTCGTCATCGTCTTCTGACTCGGGAGCAGCTCTTGCTTCGGGAACTCCTTGGATTTCATCATCGCCATCTTCTGATTCGTCTTCTGAATCTTCATCGAGTTCAACTTTCTTAAGAGTCGGGGCAAGAATATCCTTGATATTCTCCTGATCTTTTCTTTCTTTTCTTTCTTTTCTTTCTTTTCTTTCTTTCCTCAAGACAGGCTTTTCTGGAATCATGGATTTCATTCTTTCCACAAATTCCGGATCAGCAGCGAGCTC